>Ga0102587_1000868_pt1 | contig 26913 bp, 21 predicted proteins | sample AraplaF_Col_mTSA_FD_76853 | JGI IMG/M metagenome (GOLD analysis project Ga0102587, IMG submission 76853) | Arabidopsis root microbial communities from the University of North Carolina, USA - plate scrape MF_Col_mTSA (SPADES assembly) (version 2) | ecosystem: Host-associated > Plants > Roots >... | reverse complement strand
ACTCGCCTTGCGGCGGGAACGGCAAAAAAAGCATGCGGTGGGCAGGCCTGTTTCAGTCCCTGTAAATGCGCTATCCAACCAGGAAAACGTGACATGAGGTCTCTGCACATACTCGGCTCGCTTGCGGTTCTTGCCCTCACCCTTTGCGCCGGCCCCGCAAGCGCACAAAGCAAATCGCCGGCTGGCGCCAAAGAGGCGGAAAGCTGCCGCACGGTGCGTTTTGGTGATGTCGGCTGGAGCGACATCGCGGCCACCACGGGGCTGGCATCGGTGGTCCTGGAAGGCCTGGGTTACCAGCCGAAGACGACGCTGGCTTCGGTGCCGATTACCTTCGCGGGCATCAAGAGCAAGCAGATCGATGTTTTTCTCGGCTACTGGAACCCGAGCATGACGCCCATGATCGAGCCCTTCGTCAAGGCGGGCCAGGTCAAGGTGCTGGATCAGCCCAACCTGGCCGGTGCCAAATACACGCTGGCGGTCAACAGCACCGCTTTTGAAGGCGGCCTGAAGACCTTTGCCGACATCGCGAAATTTCGCAAAGAGCTCGATGGAAAGATCTACGGCATCGAAGCCGGCAATGACGGCAATCTTTTGATCCAGCGCATGATCGACAAGAACGAATTCGGCCTGAAGGACTTCAAGCTGGTTGAGTCCAGCGAAGCCGGCATGCTGTCCGAAATACAGCGCGCGTCGCGCCTGAAGAAATGGATCGTCTTCCTGGGCTGGGAGCCGCATCCGATGAACGTGCAACTGAAGATGAAATACCTGGAGGGCGGCGACACCGTGTTCGGCCCGAATTTCGGCGAGGCCAAGGTGTACACCGCGACCACTCCCGATTACCAGGCGCGCTGCCCGAACGCGGCCAGGCTGATCGGCAACCTGCAATTCACGACCGACCTGGAAAACCAGGTGATGGTGCCCATCACCAACAAGGTCAAGCCGAACGACGCGGCCCGCGATTGGTTGAAGAAGAACCCGGATGTGCTCAAGAAGTGGCTGGCCGAGGTCAGCACCTTTGACGGCAAGGATGGGCTGGCGGCGGTCAGCAAGCATCTGGGTCTTTGACCGCGTCGCCACCAAAAAAAGTTATCGGAAAGTTACCGCGAAGTTATCGCTTGTCTCATCAAAAAAACTCTGGAGGTTCGTATGAATTTGGTTAAAAAGCTGTTGTCCGGCTTGCTGCTGGCGGGTGTTGCTTTCGGCTGCTCAGCCGTCGAACTGAAACACTGGCCCGCCGATGCCGCGGCCAAACTCAATGCGCTGGTCAAGACGCATGCGAACAAAGGGGAGTACGCCGTGTTCGATATGGACAACACGAGCTACAACTTCGACCTGGAAGAGTCCCTGCTGCCTTACATGGAAATGAAAGGCCTGCTGACGCGCGAGAACATGGACCCTTCGCTCAAGCTGATCCCGTTCAAGGATGTCAACGGCAACAAGGAAAGCCTGAACAGCTATTACTACCGGCTCTGCGAACTCGACGACATGGTTTGCTACCCCTGGGTGGCGCAAATCTTTTCGGGCTACACGCTCAAGGAGTTGAAAGGCTTCGTCGATGAATTGATGGCCTACGGCAAGCCGATCCCCGCGACCTACTATGAAGGCGACACGGTCAAGACCATAGACATCCAGCCGCCGCGCATCTACCAGGGCCAGCGCGAACTGATGAACCATCTGATGGAAAACGGCATCGAGGTCTACATCATGACCGCCGCGCATGAAGAACTGGTGCGCATGGTGGCATCCGACCCGCGGTACGGCTACAACGTCAAGCCGCAAAACGTGATCGGCGTGGCGACCATGCTGAAAGACCGCAAGACCCAGGAACTGACCTCGTCCCGCCTGCAAATCCAGAAAGGCAAATACGATCCCGCCAAAAACATGGATCTGCAAATACATCCTTACCTGTGGACGCCCAACACCTGGATGGCGGGCAAGTATGCGGCGATCCTGACTTACATCGACCAGTGGAAAAAACCCATCCTGGTCGCGGGCGACACACCGACCAGCGACGGCTACATGCTGTTCCATGGGACGGACATCGACCGCGGCGGCGTGCGCATTTGGGTCAATCGCAAAGCCAAATACATGACACAGATCACCGACATGTGGACCAAAAACGCGGCACGCCAGAAGGAGCTGGGCCTGCCGGTCACGGCCGACAAGAACTGGATCGTCGTCAAGCCGGAAGACATTCATCCGCTGCCTGCCGGCAACAAGTAAGCCGGCTTCGTCCGCCCGTCCGTTCGTCCACCCGTCCACCCATCCGCCAGGAGGTGTTCAATGAAGCCTGATCGTCTCTACCCCGGGATGCCCTCCCGGGTCCGGCGCGCCCTGTGCGCAGCCTTGTGCGTGGCTGGGATGGGACTGTTCCCCGTTCACGCCGCCAACAGCCCGGCGCCTTTGACGCTGGGGCTCATCGTCACGGGCGATACCGTGGAGAAGATGGTGGAAAACTGGAAGCCTTTCACCGACGCGCTGGCCAAAGAGATGCAGCGGCCGGTGCAGGTTCTGGCTTCGAAAGACTTCGCCGAAATTTCCGGTGCCCTGAAGAGTGGGCAGGTGCAGGTGGCCTGGGTCAACAACAAGCTGGCGATCGAACTGGTGGAGGCCGACCAGGCGCTGGTGTTTGCGCAGATGGTCGGGCTGGATGGAACGCGCGGCTACAGCTCGGTCTTGCTGGCCCGCAAGGACGCCGCGCCCCAGAGCCTGGCGGAGGTGATCAGCCGCCCGGGCAGCTACACGCTGGGGGCCGGCAACAAGGAGTCGATTTCGGGCTTCCTGGCGCCGAACTACTATGTGTTCGCCAAGAACAAGATCGATCCCGAGAAACACTTCAAGAAGATCAACCGCACCAGCCACCGCGACAATTTTCTCGCGGTAGCCGACGGCCAGGTGGACCTGGCGACCAACAACACCGCGGACATGTTGCGCTACAAGGTGGAGTTCCCGGACAGGATGGCGCGCGTCAAAGTGATCTGGGAGTCCCCACTGATTCCCAACGACCCCATCCTGTACCGCAAGGACCTGCCGGCGGCCACGCAGCAACGCATCAGGAAGTTCTTCCTGGCCTACGGCCGCGACGAGGCCGAAAGGGCCACGCTGAAGAATATGTATGACCTGTCGGCGTTCAAGGCCTCGTCGAACTACCAGCTGCGGCCCGTGGCGGACCTGTCATTGTTCCAGGCGCTGACCAAGGCGATGGGCAGCCCCCAGGATGGCGGCGATTTCAGCGCAACGCTGCAGCAGCTGACCCAGCGGGCCGCCCGACTGGATACGCTGCTCAATTCCACGCGGATTGAGAGCCAATAGCGGGGGCCAGCCACTTCCATTCCCCACGAGGCATGCGCACAGGCGCTGACCGGCGCAGCCGCCGCAGCAGAAACAGTCCGATACTTGAACCCAGGTAAAGCAAAGCCGCCAGCAGCCGGGGACTGGCCTGCGCTAGCAACGGTTTGGCCAGCGGCGTGCTCGCGCCGACCAGCGTTGCCGCGAGCAGCGTGGCCAGTACGCCGGGTTGGGGAAAGGGAGGTCATGGCGTTCTTTTGGATGCGGGGATTTTTGCGTTTTCCACACTAACTGCTGAGAATTGCGAGATCAAGTGTCCCTCCGTGAGATTGCAAGGCGTACAGGCCTGACTCGCAACGTAGTGATGAAGCATTTGAGAGCGGATGAGAGTGAGCCCAAGCCCAAGCACCCGAGGCGGGCCAGCTCAAGCAAGCTCGATCCCCTACGCCGAGAAGCTAGCCACAAGGAATCGAAGCAACAGAACCGCAAAAACAGCGGCGCAACTGAAGACAGATCCGCACACTTTTAACTTAGCGCAGATCGGGAGGGCCCATTCGCGTTGCAATCAACGGGATTGAATCTACGTCGGGATAAAGAGCATGAAGAAAATTGATCATTTCATTGATCAATGCGATGGCGTCGGATTCCACGGAGTTCAAGGTTCTATGTCCCATCCTCGGTATCCGATGGAGCCGATGCAATGGGTTATGGCAAGTCACGAAATTGGTGTCCCGAACCGCACCCCAATTGCCGTGAATGAAGCCCGAAGACCAGTCGTAGTATTTGTCGTACGTTTCTTTCGCCCCACACTCGATTGATAGCTTTCTCAGATTGCTATTTGCCCAATGCCCCACGTCGATGTTCAAAAACTCTTGCCATGTATCTTCATTGGCAATTTCGTGAAGAGCTGCTTCATCTAGAAAGTTTGGAAGATCGCCAGCGCTTTCTTGGATCTTTAGGAAGGCAAGCTTTGCCTGACCGGCTCCATAGACCCGATATGACTGCCAAAGTGCAGCCTTGTCGTTGTGAACCAAATAGCGAAACGTGATGTTTACCTCGGCCAGTGCACGGAGTGCAACTACACCCAGTATCCTGGTATGGAGCCGATGCATGGCGATCTCCTCAAGAATACTTAATGCATATAGAACCAGGCCGAATGCTCCATCCAGTCGAGCGTTCGCTCGCTCTGGAGGAAGATTTTTTCTGAAACGCGCAATGACCTGGTCACGAGCCGCAAAGAGTGAGTCTGGATCGATTTCAGTCTCGGTGAGTGTGTAGTCCTGACCCTGAGACGGGTCAAGGCAACCAGTGGTACGTAGGGCTTGCGCCCAGAACCCCGCGATCCAGCTTGTAGGTGGATTGCGCCGAATCATCATTTCGGCGGAACGGATAGATGGGCGGACCTTTCTCATGTCCCCTTTGAGAGGAAAGAGCCGCATCTCCTCCAAAAACTCCGCCGCCGATGGAGGGAAGAACATCCTCCCAGAAATTGTCGGAAGAATGACCTTGAACCAGCGTATGTCTGTCGACGCTTCTGATTGGTGATCAAAAACACGAGCGATGGCGTGGGCAAGTGTCGACCAGTCATCGTCGGTTGGCCGTACCCCCATTTCCCGCCGCCACCGATCAATTCCGGGGATGCTATCGATAAGCAAAAGAGGACGGAGTGCAGCGTACCCAAGTGGATGAGATAGAGGAATGGAGATAAAACTATGAAAGTCCTCGTCGCTGACCTCTGCAAGCTTGGTCAGATCTACGATTGCTGTGAAGTTGATCCCTGTGTCCGGATCAGAAGTGTTATCCCCTCCATCGGGTTTGTCCTTTTGTAGGAACCATTCGCGGCAAAGCTTTGCAATTCTGCGAAAACAATTTAGGTAATGGCTTCTCTCCAAAGTGCCCGTTAACAGGACGGCCCACAGCATTTCGGGCATGTGATCATCAGCCCAAGAAGATTTTGTCATTTGTGGGATCTGCGCCAGCGGAGGAATTAACTTGTTTCCAAGCCGTTGGTGTTGATGAATTGCGCTGATGTTGTGGTCGGAGAAAGGGGAATTAGCGCGCTTTTTAGCTGCATTGCCTTTGTCCTTGTTCTTTCCGCTCTTGCTCATCATTCCCTCCCGTCTTGTTGGCCTTTACTGAACAACTCAGCGTTAATCTTCCTCAGAGCCGCACATTACTTTGTGCGAGGCTATTGGCAAGTCCGCGTCAATTTCGCCTATTTGCATCTCCCTGAGATCGAGAGCACTCCCCCCAATTAGAGGAGGTGGTCGTTGGACCATAAAAATACAATTTAATAACTCAGAATACTTTCGACATCAAGGCCGAATGCTAGGGTTTGTCCTTGTAAGCAATTGGGAAGAGCTAGCTAGCAGGCCTTAATGTGGCCTTGACTGACCAGGGTTAACAGGAGGACTATTCATGAATTTCCGGATCTACATCAATCGCTGGAGGAGTGAAGGCACCTACACGGTTGACAAAACTTCCACAGGTTGGCACATACGTCATATCGCAATTAACGGTGATTGCGATAAGGATGGCACACCGTTCCTCTATTCAAACTTCGAGCAGGACGGAATGGCTTATCCCTCCAGCATTGGAAATTTCATGGAATACCTATGGGAACAGATCGACAGCGGTGGGGTCACGCCTGCTAGAGCCCAAGAGATGTTGCAAGAGCTAGCGGATTGGGTTTCGGTCTGTGAGAGAAATGAGCCATCTTGGCCTGGGTGGAATTAGCACAGCCAATCCAATCGCGGCGCTGTCGATAACTTTCAGGACGAATAATGATTACTCGAGGATCAGAATGGCATCGGTGGGAGCCTCACATTCATGCTCCAGGTACGGTCTTAAATAATCAGTTTGGTGGTGACGATCCTTGGAGCCACTATCTCGGCACCCTTGAGACTACGTCGCCCAGAATTGAAGCGCTCGCGGTCACTGACTATTACGTTACTGACGCCTACGAAGAAACCTTGCTCCGTAAAGCTGCCGGGCGGCTGCCAGACGTGAAATTGATACTGCCGAACATTGAGGTTCGCTTGGACGTTGCCGCAAAATCCGGCTTCGTAAATCTTCATTTGTTGGTTAGCCCGGAAGATTCCGATCATCTCGCACAAGTGCGAAGGATCCTAACTCGCCTGCAATTTAATGCCCATGGAGATCGCTTCGATTGCACACGCGAAGAACTGATTCGGCTTGGAAAGAAGGCAGATTCGTCAATATCAGATGATCGCTCAGCATTGACACATGGCGCCACACAATTCAAGGTCAATTTCGCTCAACTGAGGCAAGTTATTAAAGAAAGTGATTGGGCAAAGGCGAATATCCTGATCGCGGTTGCTGGAGGTGCCGGCGACGGAACTTCAGGCATTCGCCAAGCTGCGGATGCCACTATTCGGCAAGAAATCGAAAAATTCGCGGACATTATTTTTTCTAGCAGTCCACCACAGCGCGAATTTTGGTTGGGTCAACGCGATATTGGCGTCGCACAGTTGCATGAGCGCTATGGTGGATGCAAGCCCTGCCTTCATGGCAGCGATGCGCATGATCAGGCATCCACTGGAAAACCATCTTTGGATAGGTTTTCCTGGGTCAAAGGCGCACTGACGTTCGACTCGCTTCGGCAGGCCTGCATTGATCCCGAAGGCCGTGCTTTCGTTGGTAGTGAACCACCACGAACTGCTATGCCGTCGCAGGTGATCTCGCAGGTCGACATTGAGGACTCAGTTTGGGCGACTACCAAGAGCGTTCCGCTGAATCCCGGCTTGGTGGCAATAATCGGTGCTCGAGGTTCAGGTAAAACTGCTCTGGCAGACATGATCGCCGCCGGTTGTGATGCGATTTCTGTCAGCGCCTGGAATGCCGACGAGAACGTCAGTCCGTCATTTTTGGTAAGGGCTCGCCCTCTCATCGGGACTGGCCAGGTGAAACTTACATGGGGCGGTGGTACGGAGACGACCCGGCACCTTGACGGCCGCGATGCTAATGACGTGATGGCCTACCCGAGAGCCCGCTATCTTTCGCAGCAGTTCGTCGAAGATTTATGCTCTTCAAAGGGTGCTTCGGAAGGATTGATTGCTGAAATTGAGCGAGTGATCTTTGAAGCCAACCCTCAAGACGAGAGGGAGGGCGCTGTTAGTTTCACCGAGCTACGTGACAATCGCACACTGCGATTTCAGCAGGCGCGGCAGCGAGAGGTCGACTCGATTGCCGCTACATCTGAACGTATTGCCGATGAATTAGAGAAAGAAGCGCTTGTCGAAAACCTCGCAAGTCAGGTTACGCAGAAAGAAGCTCTACTTAAAGGCTACAACTCTGACCTATCGAAGCTCGTCGTTAAGGGAACCGAGGCCCAGGCGCAACGGCATACGATACTGAACGAGGCGGCTCAGCGACGTGCCTCGCAGGTTACGGCATTTGGGCTTCAACGCCGAACCTTCATTGCTATGCAGGATGAGGTAAAAAATACGCGTGCCGCCAAAGCTCCTGAAATGCTGCGCGAGGCGCAGGCACGGCATGCCGGAAGTGGCCTCGATGAGCAGCAGTGGGACGCGTTCCTTCTCATCTACAAGGGTGACGTGGACGGTGGACTGACCGGCTACATCGCTTGGGCCGATCAAGAGATTGCCAAAATCAACGGTGTCGCACCGCCAGAGGGTGATCCGAATACCCCCTTGATTGCAGACGATGCTGATCTTGACACGGTGCAGCTTGCCGTTCTGAGGGCTGAAATGGGGCGGTTGGAAAAGCTGATTGGCGCAAATACTGTAGTCCGAAATCAGTATTCAGCTCTTTCAAAGCGAATCGCTACGGAAAACGGGGCCCTTCAGACATTGAATGCGCGGCTGACTGATGCACGAGGGGCTGCGGAGCGGCGCAAAACCCTGCAGCGGGAACGCGAGGAAGCATATGGACGGCTGTTTGATGCACTTATTAGCGAGCAACGAGCACTTACAGACCTCTATGCCCCCCTTATGCAGAGGCTGTCCACCTCATCGGGAACACTGCAGAAGCTCAGCTTCAATGTGACTCGCTTGGTTGATGTCACTGGCTGGGCTAACGCCGGTGAGGAGAACCTGATCGATTGTCGCAAGAATGGTCCGTTCTATGGTCGCGGCTCGCTATTAAAGATCGCAAGCACCGACCTAAAACCAGCATGGGAAACGGGATCGGCTAGCGACGTGCGGACTGCCATGTCGAGCTTTATTTCGACTCACTCTAAGAACTTACTGGCTCACGCGCCATATGCCCCCGCACAACAGTTGGAGTTCCGTACCTGGTCGAAGGAATTTGCGCATTGGCTTTTCAGTACGAGCCATCTCGCTGTTCGTTATGAGATCACTTATGACGGTGTTGATATCCGCAAACTTTCACCTGGTACGCGCGGTATTGTTCTCCTTCTTCTCTACTTAACACTCGACGATACAGATGACAGGCCGCTAATCATCGATCAGCCAGAGGAAAATCTCGATCCCAAGTCTGTCTTCGACGAACTTGTCTCACTTTTCATTGCGGCAAAGTCAAAGCGTCAGGTGATCATCGTCACTCACAACGCGAATCTGGTAATTAACACTGATGCCGATCAGATCATCGTGGCCAGCGCAGGGATGCACGCCGACGGTGGTCTTCCGGCCATCACTTACGCTGCCGGCGGACTAGAGGACGCTGAGATTCGGAAGACTGTGTGCGATATCCTTGAGGGAGGGGAGAGAGCGTTCCGAGAACGCGCCCGCCGGCTCCGCGTAAGGATGGAGCGATGATCTATTGATGCGGCCATCAGCGGCCTTGGTACACATACTGCCTTATCAAGTAAGCATGCAATATGCCTAATTGACAGCCTAAAAAGGCTGCAGAAGACCTTGGTACCACCAACAGGAATCGAACCTTTATCTAGCGCTCAGGAGGCACTTGTTCTATCCGTTGAACCATAGCGGCACTTTTCCGGAGGATGCTGCCTGGCTGCGCAAACCGCGGAATGCCAACACCACCTACCGTATCAACGGAAAAGTCCGAAAGTACTCCGCTTCCAGCTGGGCGGGATCCAGCTTCTTGAGCGCCGCGTCAAATGCATCGCGCATCTCCAGTCCTGCGGGGCTGCGCTTGAAGCAGACATGCAGTGTCAGCTGCGCGATGGGCCTGGGGTTGAACACCACCTGCTCGGCGCCGCCCAGGCGCGACAGGGTGTAGTTCAGTACGTTCTTGTCGATGACGATGCCGCGTATCTTGCCTTCCCTGAGCTTCTTCACGTTTTGCGCGTCGCTGGTGCCGGCTTCGACGACCTGGCGTTTTTCCTTGATCGCCTTGTCGAAGGCTTCGCCGTTGACATAACCCTCGACCACACCGAGCTTGTAGGCTTCCAGGTCGGCGATGCTGTTCCAGGTGATGGGCGCGCCCTTCAAGGTGGCCACGCCCAGCAGGCTGGTGCCTATGGACTGGGACAGGTGGCAGGCCTGCTCGCGCTGGGTGTTGAAGTAGACGGGAAAGTAGCCCTCGTAATTGGGATCTTTCTCGCCCCTTTCCACGGTGGTGGCCCAATCCGAGGAGGCGCTCATCAGGCGGTAGCCGGCGCTCTTTGCCACCACGGTGGCAACCCGGGTCGAGAGCCCGTCCTGCGGCAGCAGTTGGCCGTTGTAGGGCGGCCATTCCAGCGTGGCCAGGCGCATCACTTTGGCGGTGGGCGCCCCAGGGGTGGCAAAGCTTGTCTGCGCGTGGCAGTTCAGCGTGGTCAAGGCGGTCAGGGCGCAAGCTGTCCAAGTTGCGCGAGCCAGCAGAGAGTACGAAATAACGTTCATAAAAACTCCTCAGGCTCTACGCTCAATGAACACAAAAGATTACAAATTTGGGAGCCTGCGCCCATTGTTCGGCGGCCTTGGCAGGCGCAGTGGTGTGGAGTGGACGCGAATTTGTCCAAACCCGACAGCGGCACGAAGCAGGAAGGTGAGGGGGAAGGGCGGCCGCTATGGCGGCCTGTTGCTTCGGACCAGGCGCGCGAAGCTAAGGCCGGGTCGCCGTAGCCTGCAGGTGCTGCTGCTGCTGTTCCTCGAACTGAAGCCGCGTGATGTCGCGCTCCAGCCCCACACGACTGGCCTGGGGGATGGCTTGCGTTTTGTACAAGCCTATCCAGACATCGGTGATCCGGCTGTCGGCAAACACGCGGCCCAGCAGCTCGTTCAAACGTGTTTCGAGCAGGGGCGTGTGCGCGCTGAGCGGCCACTCGTCGAGCATCCAGCGGCAGATAGGCTCGTAGTCAAAGCATTGCGCCAAAGTAGAAGGGGATGCTTCGGCCAGCCCGCTGATGCGCAGGCTCACCAGGATGGGCTGGGGCTCGTGTTCATGCGCGTACACGCCGACGCGCAACCGGGTCTCCAGCGACTCGACGCGGGCCGTCCATCGGGAGCGCGGCGCCATCGACGGTTCACCCATGCTTTTCTCAAACACTAGCATTCAACAATATTGACCGCCAGCCCGCCGCGCGCGGTCTCCTTGTATTTGGTCATCATGTCGGCGCCGGTTTCGCGCATGGTCTTGATGACCTTGTCCAGGCTCACATGGTGGGTGCCGTCGCCGTGCAAGGCCATGCGGGCCGCGTTGATGGCCTTGACCGAGGCAATGGCGTTGCGCTCAATGCAGGGTATCTGGACCAGCCCGCCGACCGGGTCGCAGGTCAGCCCCAGGTGGTGCTCCATGCCGATTTCGGCCGCGTTCTCCACCTGCTCGGGTGTGCCGCCCATGACGGCGCACAAGGCGGCCGCCGCCATGGAGCAGGCCACGCCGACCTCGCCCTGGCAACCGACTTCGGCGCCCGAGATGGAGGCGTTTTCCTTGTACAGCATGCCGATGGCGGCGGCGGTCAGCAGGAAGTCGATCACGCCGCCGGGCGTGGCCGTGGCGACAAAGCGCGTGTAGTAGTGCAGCACGGCCGGCACGATGCCCGCCGCGCCGTTGGTGGGCGCGGTGACGACGCGGCCGCCTGCGGCGTTCTCTTCGTTCACCGCCAGGGCATAGAGGTTGACCCAGTCCAGCACCTGCAGCGGATCGCGCAGGGACGCCTCCGGATTGGAGCGCAGCCGCTGGTGCAGCTCGGCGGCGCGGCGCTTGATCTTGAAGCCGCCGGGCAAGACGCCCTGGGTGCGGCAGCCGCGCTCCACGCAGGCTTGCATCACGGCCCAGATCCTGTGCAGGCCGGCGTCGATCTCGGCATCGCTGCGCCAATGGCGTTCATTGCGGCGCATGAGTTCGGCAATCGAGATGCCGGCTTTTTTGCACTGCTGCATCAGCTCGTCGCCGCTGTGGAAAGGGTAGGGCAGCACGGTGACGTCGGGTGCCAGCACCTTCTGTTTGCTGCCGTCGGCCGCCACTTCATCACTGACCACAAAACCGCCGCCCACCGAGTAATAGCAGCGATTGAGCAGCTCCTCTCCCGCGGCGTCATACGCGATGCAGCGCATGCCGTTGGGGTGAAAGGGCAGGGTCTCGCGGCGGTAAAACGCCAGGTGGTCTTTCTCGCGGAAGGCCACCGGGTGCCGGCCCCCCAGTTGCAGTTGGCCCGTGCTGCGGATCGCCTCCAGCATCGCCGGAATGGCTTCCACGTCGACGTTTTCCGGGTCGTGCCCCTGCAGCCCCAGCAGCACGGCCTTGTCGGTGCCGTGGCCTTTGCCGGTGGAGCCCAGGGAGCCGTAGAGCTTGACCTCCACGCGCGCGCAGGATTCCAGCAGGCCCTGGTGCGCCAGGCGCTCGGTGAACAGGTGGGCCGCCCGCATCGGGCCCACGGTGTGCGAGCTGCTCGGGCCTATGCCAATCTTGAAAATATCAAAAACACTGACAGCCATGGTGGGGGATCTTCTGGCGCGGTGCGCCTGGATAAAAAATGGAAGGAATGAGGGAATGGATGAATCAGCGCGTCCGTTCGGGGCCAGTGTGCCCTAACGCAGCACCACGGTTTTCATGCCGTTGATGAACACCCGCCGCTCCAGCACAAAACGCAGGGCCCGCGACAGCACCAGGCTTTCCACCAGGCGGCCCGCCTGCGACAGGTGCTGCGGCGTATCGGCGTGGTCCACACGCTCGACCGACTGCTCGATGATGGGACCCTCGTCCAGGTCGGTGGTGGCGAAGTGGGCGGTCGCGCCTATCAGCTTGACGCCCCGGTCGTGGGCCTGCTGGTAGGGCTTGCCGCCCTTGAAGCCGGGCAGGAAGGAATGGTGGATATTGATGACCCGGCCGTGCAGCTGCCGGCACAAGCCTTCCGACAGGACCTGCATGTAGCGGGCCAGCACGACAAATTCGGCGCCGGTGTCCGTGATCAGCCGGCGCAGCTTTTCTTCTTGCGCGGGCTTGGTTTCGGCGCTGATCGGCAGGTGGTGAAAGGGCAGGCCCTCGGCCTCGGCCAGGGGCGCCAGGTCGGCATGGTTGGAGGCAATGGCCACAATGTCCATCTTCAGCTCACCGCGCCGCCACTGCGCGATCAGCTCGCGCAGGCAATGGTCGAACTTGGACACCATGACCAGCACGCGGGTGGGCTGCGCCAGGTCATGCAGCTGCCACTGCGCTTGCGGAAAACCTTTTGCCAGCTCGGCGAAGGCGCCGCGCAGCACTTCCACCGGGCTGCGCAAGCTGAAAACGCTGCGCACAAAAAAGCGCTCGGTCGTGTGGTCGTCAAACACCGAAAACTGCTCGATATACGCCCCATGCTGGTTTAACAAGGCGGAGATGGCCGCGACCTGGCCCTGGGCGCTGCCGCAGGCCAGGTTCAGGCAGAAATGGGTGTTGGTATCCGGGGTCATGGGCGCGGGAAAGTTGGCAATGGATGTTTGTGGCTGGCTATATGGCTGAAGGGCGGGATGTCTTCACGCGCCGGGGTATCGCCCCGGCGCCGTGAAAATCAGGCCGCCTTCTTCAGTTGCTGGTGCGGGTCGATGACGAATTTTTTGGGCGCGCCGGCATCGAAGGCGGCGTAGCCCGAGGGCGCCTCGTCCAGCGATATCACCTGCACGCCCACCACATCGGCGATCTTGATGCGGTCCCACAAAATGGCCTGCATCAGCGCGCGGTTGTATTTCATGACGGGCGTCTGGCCGGTGAAGAAGCTGTGCGATTTGGCCCAGCCCAGGCCCAGGCGAAGGCTGAGCGAGCCGGTCTTGGCGGCCTTGTCGACACCGCCGGGATCTTCCGTGACATACAGGCCCGGAATGCCGATCTTGCCTGCGGCGCGCGTGACTTCCATCAGCGAATTGAGCACCGCGGCCGGCGCTTCCGTCTGCGAGCCCGCGTGGCCGTGGCCGCGCGCCTCGAAGCCCACCGCATCCACGGCACAGTCGACTTCCGGCGTACCCAGGATCTGCGCGATTTGCTCGCCCAGGGGGGCATCCTTGGACAGGTCGACGGTCTCGAAGCCGACCTTGCGCGCATGTTCGAGGCGGGACGGGTTGATGTCGCCGACGATGACGACGGCGGCTCCCAGCAATCGCGCCGAGGCGGCGGCGGCCAGGCCGACCGGGCCGGCGCCGGCCACATACACCGTGCTGCCCGGGCCGACCCCGGCCGTCACCGCGCCGTGGTAGCCGGTGGGCAGGATGTCGGACAGGCAGGTCAGGTCGCGGATTTTTTCAACGGCCTGCGCGCGGTCGGGGAACTTCAGCAAATTGAAGTCCGCATAGGGCACCATCACGTACTCGGCCTGCCCGCCTATCCAGCCGCCCATGTCGACGTAGCCATAGGCCCCGCCCGCGCGGGACGGGTTCACGCTGAGGCACACGCCGGTGTGTTGCTCCTTGCAGGTGCGGCAGCGCCCGCAGGCCACATTGAAGGGCACGGACACGATGTCGCCGCGCTGCAGGGTTTCGACGTCGCGGCCGACTTCGAGCACCTCGCCCGTGATCTCATGGCCCAGCACCAGGCCGGCCGGCGCCGTGGTGCGGCCGCGCACCATGTGCTGGTCGGAACCGCAGATGTTGGTGGTGAGCACCTTCAGGATCACGCCGTGTTCAGCCTTGCCGCCCAGCGGATTGAGCAGTTTGGGAAACGGGATGGACTGGACTTCAACCTGGCCCTGGCGCAGGTAGACGACACCGCGATTAGCTGACATTCTGGGTCTCCTTGTGTTGGTATGGAATGGCTTGCCCGGCTGCCGCATCCGGCGCGTCGCATTTCAAAGGCAGGAGGGCGTCCTGGCTTGCAGCTTCATGCCCCGTTCCTTGTCAAAGTGAAATCGCGCGGTGCTACGGCACCACTGCACTTTTACAGGTTGGGGCTGCGCAACTTTGCTGGGAGCGACGCGGAGTTGTCCCGCAGCGGCAGGCGCGCGGCCGCTGGCGCGCGCTTCAGGCGGCGCGCTTGAGGGGTACCACGCGCTTGCGCGAGGCCCTGGTGCGCGCTTCGCTCTCGCCCACCTTGCCGCGGCGTTCCTCGCTGGGCGCGTGCCCGAACAGGCTGCGGTAGGCCTTGCAGAAATGCGAGGACGACTGGAAACCGCAGGCCACGGTGACCTGCATGATGGGGTGGCTGCTGTGCGTGAGCAGCTCCTGCGCGCGGCGAAGCCGCAGGTTCATGTAGTACTGCGCCGGGTTGATGCTGAAGTAGCGGTGGAACAGGCGCTCCAGCTGGCGCAGCGAAAGCCCGACGGCGCCGGCCAGCTCGGCCAGGGGCAGGGGGTCTTCAATATTGGCCGCCATGATTTCGGCGGCCTCCGTCAGGTGCTGGTAACCGGGGCCTATGCATTCGGGCTGCGGGATGCGCTGGCGGTCGTTGCTGGCGCGCAGCCGCTCCACGATGAATTGTTCGGAGATATCCATCACCAGCTTGGCGCCGTGGGCGCCGCGGATCAGGTGCAGCATCAGGTGCAGGGGGGCCGTGCCGCCGGAGCAGGTCATGCGGTCGCGGTCGAGGATGAAGACTTCGGGCGCGAAGCGCACCTTGGGAAACTCCTCGCTGATGGCCGCCAGGTTTTCCCAATGGATGGCGCAGCGGTAGCCGTCCAGCAGCCCGGCGCTGGCCAGGGCAAAAGAGCCCGTGCACAGCGCGCCCATGACCGCGCCGCCGGCGGCGCAGCGGCGCAGCAGCTGGCGCACGCCGTCGTTCGTGACGCTGCGGATGTTGACGCCGCCGCAGACAAAAATCATGTCGCAGCCGGCCAGCTCGGCAAGCTCCCCGGTCGTTGCCAGGGCCAGGCCGTTGCTGGCCACCGCGCTGGCCTGTTCGGGGTTGACCACAGTCCACCGGTACAGCGGGCGGCGGCTGATGTAGTTGGCCATGCGCAGCGTTTCCACGGCATTGGCAAACGCGATCATCGAATAGTCGTGCAGCAGGATGAAGCCGACATGGGTGCCGTCTTTTCGGGGCTGGCCACCGCCGGCGCCAACAGCTGTTGGCACCAGTGGTGGCGGTTCAACCGGAACGCGTGGCATGGGTGCTCCTAGCTGTCGCTGCTCTCGCGGGCCACGCCAAAACTTTCGGTGAGGCGGTCGAGGATGATGGCCAGCAAAACCACCGCCAGCCCACTCTCGAACCCCAGGCCGATGTCCAGTCGCTGGATGCTGGCGAGCACGTCGTTGCCCAGGCCGCCCGCCCCCACCATGGAGGCGATGATGACCATGGACAGCGCCATCATGATAGTCTGGTTGACGCCGGCCATGATGGTCGGCAGGGCAATCGGGAGCTGCACCTTGAACAGCAGCTGGGTGGAGGTGCAGCCGAAGGCGTTGCCCGCTTCCACCTGTTCGGAGCTCACCTGGCGTATGCCCAGGCTGGTCAGGCGCACCACGGGCGGCATGGCGAAGATCACGGTGGCGATGATGCCGGGCACCCGGCCCAGGCCGAACAGCATGGCCGCGGGGATCAGGTAGACAAAGGCGGGCATGGTCTGCATGAAGTCCAGCATGGGCCGTATCGAGGCATTCACGCGGGGGGCGCGCGCGCACCAGATGCCCAGCGGTATCCCGAAAAACAGGCTGATCAGGGTGGCCGAGAGCGTGAGCGCCAGGGTGACCATGGTTTGCAGCCAGAAACCGGTGACCACGATGAGCGCCAGGGCCAGCGCCACAAAGAGCCCGAACTTCCAGCCCAGCCGGCGCACGCCCACTGCCGTGGCCACCAGGATGACCAGCCAGAAGGGCAGGGCCAGCATGCCCAGCTCGACCCACGTGGCGAATTGTTCGACCACCACGCCGATGGAATCGAAGACGGCGGCACCGTTGTCCAGCAGGTGTTTCACCCCGGCGTTGACCCACTTGCCCAGGGGCAGCACGTCGTGCGAGGCCTGGGTGATTTGCGAAAGGAGATTAGACATGGCGGGCCTCTTGAGCCATTCGGACGAGCAGGCTGCGCGCGGAGATGCAGCCCAGTAATTGGTCGGTGGCGTCGAACACGCCCACCGGTTGGTCCATGCCCAGCACAATCTTCATGGCCTCGGGCAAGGTGGTGTGGGACGGCAGGCGCGGCCCGCCGTTGTAGGAGTGGCCGTTCAAGCCGGGGTCCAGCAGGTCCGCCGCGGTCAGGTAGCGCGAAGTGTCCACGCCTTCGAAAAAGCGCCGCACGTAGTCGTTGGCCGGCTGGGTGATGATCTGGTGGGGTGTGCCTTCCTGCACCAGGTTGCCGCCTTCCATGATGGCGATGCGGGTGCCGATGCGCAGGGCTTCTTCGAGGTCGTGGGAGACGAACAGCACCGTGCGCTGCTGTTCGCGCTGCAAGTCCAGCATCAGGCCCTGCATCTCGACGCGCTTGAGCGGGTCCAGCGCCGAGAAGGCTTCATCCATCAGCAGGATGTCGGGGTCCACCGCCAGGGCGCGCGCCAGCCCCACGCGCTGCTGCATGCCGCCCGACAGTTGCGAAGGGTACTTCGCCGCGTAGGTCTGCAAACCCACCTGGCCCAGCACTTCCATGGCCCGGTCCTCGCGCGCCTTGCGCGGCGTGCCCGCCATTTCGAGGCCGAAGGCGGCGTTGTCCAGCACATTGCGGTGCGGCATGAGCGCGAAGGACTGGAACACCATGGCCACGCGCTTGCGCCGCCACTTGACCAGGTCGCACTGCGGCAGGGCGGTGATGTCTTCGCCGTCGATGTTGATGGCGCCTGAAGACGGCTCGACCAGGCGGTTGATGAGCCGGATCAGGGTGGACTTGCCCGAGCCCGACAAACCCATGAGCACGTAAATCTCGCCCGGCATGACGTCGAAGCTGACTTTGTTGACGCCGACGACGTGCCCGGTCCTGGCAAACACTTCGTCCTTGCTCAGGCCTTCCCCCAGCAACTTCACGGCTTCTGAAATATTGCTTCCGAAAATCTTGTAAAGATTTCGGACGCTGATCTTGGGTTTTGTCATCGTATGTCTCCGGGGAAATTTCGCTGCATGTTTCGGTTCTTTTTATGAGCAAGCAGCGTGCCACGATTTTGTCGGGCGCAGGGGTTTCAAGCTATAGGGTTTGTCCATGGAGGACCTCGATTTCTGCCGTTAAACGCCAAAAAAATTTGCATAACTTCCAATGCGTGTTCAAAGGGATTCTTGATTCGGTGCATGCACGTTTTTGAGCTCACCGATCCAGTGCGACATCACTCACGGGTTTGCTGCAGCAAGGCAGGATCCAGCCCTGGTCGATCTCGCGCGGGCGAATGCCGCCGGCGTGTTTCATCTCGACCTGGCCGGAGATCTTTTTGGTTTTGCAGGTGCCGCAGATGCCGCTGCTGCAGGAGGACGGCAGGCGCAGGCCCGCGGCCGTGGCCGCCTGCAAGATGGTCTGGTCAGCGCGGCACGAAAAGGACTGGCCCATCTTCTGCAGCTGGATGCTGTGCGTGGCCGTGGCACCGCCATTGCCGTCGGCCTGTGCTTGCGCCTCGGGCTGCGCCTGGTCGGCAAACGAAAAACTCTCTTCGCGGTAGCGCCGCATGTCGTAGCCCGCCGCCGCCAGCAGCTGGCGCACCGCCGCCATGAAAGGCGCCGGGCCGCAGGTGTAGACGTCGCGCTGCAGGAAGTCGGGCGCGATATGCGCCAGCCGCGCCGCGTCCATGCGACCGATATGCCCGGCATAGGCGCTGCCCGGCGTGTGCTGCTCGCACACCGTGGCCAGCCGCAGCTGCGCCATGTTGCGCGCCATCAAGGTCAGCTCTTCGGGGAACAGCACGTCCGCGGGGCTGCGCGCGCAATGCGCGAACACGATGTCGGCATCGCTGCCCAGGTCGTGCAGCGCGCGGGTCATGGACATCAGCGGCGTCACACCGCTGCCGCCCGAGAGAAACAGGTAGCGCTGCGCCGGCGCCTTGAAGCAGCTGAACTCCCCGGAGGGCCCGATCACGCCCAGCGTCATGCCGGCGCGCAGGTTGTCATGCAGCCAGTTGGACACGGTCCCGCCCGGCACGCGCTTGACGGTGATGCTGACCAGGTCGGGGCGGGTGGGCGTGCTGGACAGCGTGTAGCAACGGTTGACCCTGCTGCCGGCGATGTCCAGCTCCAGCGTGATGAACTGGCCGGGCAGGTAGCGAAAGCTGCGAGGCCCTTGCGCCGCCAGCACAAAGGTTTTGACGTCGTGCGTTTCCTGGCGCACCTGGACGCAGCGCAGGGTTTCGTCCCGGTCGGAAGACCAGGGCGGGGAGGCGGGCGCCGCGAAGTCAGGAGCGTGAAGAGAGGTGGACATGGGGATGGGCCAGAACGCTGGAAATGTAGTCGGGTGTTTACCGGGATCTACCGGGTCAGGGCACTGAGGCGGTTCACATACCAGTTGCAGAATTTTTCGACCAGGCCTTCGGTGAAGGGCGAGTACGGGCCGGGCTGGTAGGCGCCGGTGGCGATGCCGATTTGTGATTCCTCCACCAGGCGGCGGTCCTGCGCGTTGGTGGCATTCCACACGGCGGTCAGGTTCTCCACGGTGTAGTCGACGTTTTCCACCGCGTCCTTGTGCACGCACCAGGTGGTGCGCACCAGGGTCTTGGTGGCCGAGATGGGCAGCACGGAGAAGCTGACGATGTGGTCGCTCATGAAGTGGTGCCAGGAGTTGGGCTGCGTCCAGAACGACAGGCCGCCCAGCGCCGGGTCGACAAAATCGGCCAGCAGTTTTTTGGAGGCGACTTCGGCGTTCATGGTTTGCGACTGGCCGGAGCGGTCTATCGGCAGGCGCTGGGTGCGAAAGCCCGTCACCCTGTCGTCCAGGGTGTCGATCTCCGCCGAGGGCAGGCCCATGGCTTCCCAGCGTTTGTGGCTGGCGTCCATGATGTCCTGGAACTGTTGCTGCCCGGCGGCGTTGTGCTCGTCCGGTTTGTAGCCGAATCCGTACTCGTACAGGGAGATGGTCAGCTCGGGGTGGTTGCTCATGCAGTGGTAGCACTCCCGGTTGTTTTCCATGGTGAGCTTCCAGTTGCAGTCTTCCACGATGTCGACCTGGGCCGCCACCTTGCACTGGCTCAGCTGGTGGGGCGCCAGGTAAGGCGTCATCTCCGCCACCATCTGCTCGAAGTCTTCGGGCGGGTTTTCGGCCAGGCAGATAAAGATCAAACCTGCCAGGCTGCGCACATGCACCGGCTTGAGGCCCAGGCCCGAGGCGTCGAAGTCATCGCCCATGTGCTTGGCGTGGATCAGCTTGCCGGTCAGGTCGTAAGTCCATTGGTGGTAAGGGCAGACGATGTTGCCGACCACGCCTTGCCGGCTGGCGCACAGGCGCGAGCCGCGGTGGCGGCAGACATTGTGGAAGGCCCGAACCTGCATGTCGTCGTCGCGCACGATCAGGATGGAGTTCTTGTCGAAGTCCACGGTGATGTAGTCGCCGGCTTCGGCGATCTGCGGCTCGACGGCGACGAAGATCCAGTGCTTGCCGAAGATGTGCTCCATGTCGGCCTGCAGCACCGTGTCGCTGAGGTAGAACGGCGCCTCCAGGCTGTAGCCTGGGCGGCGGCGGGCCAGCAACTCACGGGTCAGCAGGGTTTGCGCGGAAAGGGTCTTTGTCATAGTGGGCGTTTCGTCAAAAATGAACAAGAGAATGGGTGCGCAGGTAGTCCAGTACCGCCTGCGCCTTGGTGTGCGGGTCGCCTGCTTGCAGCACGGCGCCGCCCGTCGAGGGCGACTCGATCGCCCCCAGCATGCGGGCGTGGCCGCTTTGCTGGGTGCGGGCCTCCAGCAGCTTGCGGCGCTTGCTGCCGGCCACCCGCTGGCCCACGGGTGCTGATGGGGATGTGGGTGCGGATGAGGGCTTGGTCGCCTGAAGCGGCTTGCGCACAATGCGCCCCGCCATGGCGTCGGCCAGCGAATGGCGCAATGTGGGTGATGCGGCGGCGCTGACCACCAGCACGGCCGGTGCCTGCACGCGCAGGCGGCGCCGCGCTCCCTTGGGCAGGGCCTGGGTCACGATCCAGGCGGAACCTTCGGCCTGTATGCCCAGGACATCGGCGACCACGGGGCGCTGCAGCGCGGCTGCCAGGGCATAGGGCAATATTCCTGTGCTGCCGGTGCCGTGTTCGGATTCGGAGCGGGTTCCCGCCAATATCCAGGGCACATCGCGCAAGGCCGGCAGCAGGCGTGCCGCGATGTCGGCGTCTTCGCCGCATTCCAGGACTTCCAGCAGCGGCGCGCCCAGGGCCAGGTAATCGCGGGCGACCGCATCGGGCAGCGGGCCTGCCGTCAGCAGCCGCACGGCGCTCGACATGCCCAAAGCCAGGGCGGCAGCGGCCGCATCGGCGCGGCTGCGCACGGGCCGGCCGCTGACCGCGTGGTTGCGGGCCGCCACGAGTACGGTGATGTCGCTCATGCGGCCTCCTTTTGTTGGCGCACCAGTTCAAGCAGCGCCCGCATCAGGGCCGCGCTGTCTTCCACCACGGTCAGGTCGGCGCGGCGCGCAATGGGCGCCGACGCATCGAGGTTCACCGCAATGACGTGGCGGCAATCCTTGATGCCTTGCAGGTGCTGCACCGCACCGGAGATGCCCAGCGCCAGGTAAGCAGAAGCGGACACGGTTTTCCCCGTGGCGCCGATTTGCTGGGCACGCGCAAAACGGCCGTCGTCCACCGCGACGCGCGAAGCGCCGACGGCGGCGCCCACTTCCAGCGCCAGCGAGTGGAACAGCGGCAGGTCGGTGACGCCGTTGCCCGCGGCCAGGATGAAGTCGGCTTCCTCGAGTGCCAGCGTTTTGGGGTCCCCGGCCTGCACACCGAGGTCCTCGATACCGTTCTCGGAAATAGCCGGCACAGGCAGCGCGGGTTCGCGCACGCCGAGCCCCACAAAGGGCAGTTTGGTGCTGGCCACGCCCTTGGCCAGCAGCATGACCTGGGCATGCGGGCGCAGCCAGTCCTGGCCGGCGCCGGCGGGCACGCGCAGGCTGTCCGCCCCCAGCTCGACCACGCCACACGCCAGGCCCAGCCCGGCCTGGACGGCAAAGCGGCGGCCCAGCTGGCCGTCAAACCCGGTGTCGGCAAACAGCCAGTGTTCAGGCGCCCAGGCGGCCTGCAGGCCTTGCAGCCATTGCACGCAGGCTGCGGGCTGGTAACGGTTCGCATCAAAATCCTCAGCCGCCAGCAAGCGGTCCGCGCCCAGCGCGGCCACATCGTCATGGCAAGGCCCCAGCACTGCCAGGATGACTTCGGTATCGGCCGAGGCCAGAATCGCCGCCGCCGCAACCGCCTGGCGTGCCGCGTCGCCCAGCGCGCCGCGCTCCGCGCGGGCTACCACCATGGTGGCGCGGTGAAAGGGGCCGGCGCTGCGCGCGGCCTTGGCCACCGGCGCATCGAGGCGGTTTGCGCTGATGCGTTCGCCTTCGCTGCTGCCCAGCACGATGCGCCGCAGGCCCGCGGGCGTGATGATGGCGGGCCGGCGCGGGTCCACGCGGCGCAGCTGGCCTTGGGGGGCGTATGCAGTGCTCATGCGACCTCCAATGCATGGGCCAGCAGTTCGGCCACATCGAGCACTTCGGGCCGCGGCCCTACGACGCCTTCTAGCATGGCGGTGCAGTTGGGGCAGGCCACGGCCACCACACCTGCGCCGGCAAGCTTCGCGTCGGCCATGCGGATATCGGGAATGCGCGTGCTACCCGGAATGTCGGTGAACGGCGCGCCGCCCCCGCCGCCGCAGCAACGGCCGCGCTCGCGGTTGCGTTCCATCTCGACGACCTTGATGCCTATGCCCTTGAGCACGGCGCGCGGCGCCTCGACCTCGCGGCCGTAACGGCCCAGGTAGCAGGGGTCGTGATAAGTGACGGCCTCCACGCTGCCGGCACGCGTGGGCTGGAGCTTGCCCTCGGCCAGCAGCTGGGCCAGCAGTTGGGTGTGGTGCCAGACATCGAAGTCGCCGCCCATGGCGGGGTACTCGTTTTTCAGCGAATGGAAGATATGCGGGTCGGGCGTCACGATGTGCTGGAAGCGGCGTGCCTTCAGCGTGGCGATGAGCTGGCGGGACAGGCGCTGGAAGCCATGCTCGTCGCCCAGGCGGCGCGCCAGGTCGCCGCAATCGGTTTCCGCCGCGCCCAGCAGGGCGATCTGCAGGCCGGCTTTTTGCAGGGTTTTGATGAAGGCGCGCAGGGTGCGCTGGTAGCGCATGTCAAAGCCGCCTTCGCCCACCAGCACCAGCCAGTCGGTCCGGCCGCCGGCATCGAGCACCGGCACATTCAGGTCGGCCGCCCAGTGGTGCCGGGCCGTGAGCGGGAAACCGCCGGCGGTGTCGGTGTCGCGCAGCTGCTCCAGCACTTCCATGCCCTTGTTCGGCACCACGCCGTCCACCAGGGTCATGTGGCGCCGCATGTCGACGATGGCGTCCACATGTTCGATCAGCATGGGGCATTCCTGCACGCAGGCCCGGCAGGTGGTGCAGGACCAGAGCGTCTCGCTGTTGATCAAGCCATTCACGATGGGCAGGCCGGGCGCCCCGCCGTGCTGGCCTATGGGCTGGCCTGGATAAGGGCTGCCCGCGTAGCCGGCGTCGGTCCTGGCGCTCATGCCGACGACCAGGTCCTGGATCAGCTTCTTCGGGTTCAGCGGCTGCCCCGCCGCGAAGGCCGGGCAGGCGGCTTCGCATTTGCCGCACTGCACGCAGGCATCGAAGGACAGCAGCTTGTTCCAGGCGAAGTCGGCGGGCTTGCCCACACCCATGTCGTCCGCGCTCAGGCGCAGCGGCTTGAGGGCGGTGGCGAAGCGTTTGTCGCTGAAACGCTCGGGCCGCGGATGCAGGCCCAGGTGCAGCAGGCCCGCGACCGCATGTTTCATCGGGCCGCCCAGGCCTATGCCCAGGGCGAGTTCCGCCGCGCCGGCGGCGAAGGCCAGGCTGATCAAACCGGCCAGCCAGGGCGCGAGGGCGGTGCCGGTGAAGGCCAGCGCGCCGACGAAAGCAGCCGCCGCCGCAAACAGCGCCAGCGAATAGGGAAGACGGCTCCAGGGCCCTTTGGACAGGCGCTGCGGCGCGTTGCGCCGGCGCCAGGCCATTGCACCGGCACCGGCGAGCATCATCAGCCCGGCCAGCAGCAGCGCCGCATCCAGTACCCGCAAGTACAAGCCCAGGCCGTAGTTCAGCGCGACCAGCGTCAGGGCCAGGATCGTGCCGCCGGCCACACCGACATGGGCGCGGGCCACAAAGGGCTCACGGGCCACCACGTCGTGCAAGTCCACAAAGTAGCGCTTGGGTATTTGCAACAGCCCGCGCAGGTCCACACTGGCCTGCCGGCCGGTTTTCCAGATGAGCGCGCGCCTGCCCATGCCCCAGGCCAGGGCCAGGACGGCCAGCCAGAACACGGCGCTTACAAGCTGGGGCAGCATGTCAAAAATCCTTGCACAGACGCAGCGAGTCGTAGATCGCCGCATGGATGTTGTGCATGGAGACGCAGTCGCCGACGCGGTAGAGCAAAAAGTCTCCCTTGCCGGTGGCCCGGCTCAAGCCGGGTTGCGGCTGCGCGTCGTACAGGGCCTCGATGTCGGTCTGGCCCTTGTTGAGCGACAGCGGCTTGAGCTGCCAGTACAGGCCGTCATTGGGCAGGATGCCGTTTTCGATGACCACCTGGTCCACCGCGCGCTCTTCCAGTGCTTCGGTGTATTCGTTCTTCAGCACGGCGATCAGTTTGTCGCCTTCGCGGTAAACGCGCTCCAGCCAGAAGTTGGGCGTCTGGATCACGCCGCTGGCGTACAGCTGGCGGTAGAAGATCGGGAAGGTGGTGCCGCCCACGTCGTCGGCGACCTTGACGTCGGGCGTCACGATCTCCACCAGCTTGCCGCGCGCGGCGATGAAGTCGGCCGCGCCGGTGCCCGCATGGGTGCTGATGCTGTCATACACCAGGACGTTTTCGCCCGGCGCGACCGCGCCCGACAAAATGTCCCAGCTGCTCACGCACAGGCCTTCAGCCGCGCCCCAGGCCGGCGTTTGCCCCATGTGCGGTGTGCCGCCGGTGGCCAGCACCACGATGTCGGGCTGCTCGGCCAGGATCATTTCCTGCGTGGCCGCCACGCCCAGGCGGCGCTGCACGCCCAGGCGCTGGGTCTCCATGTCGAACCAGCGGATGATGCCGGCCATCTGCTCGCGTTTGGGCGGCTTGGCCGCCAGGTTCACCTGGCCGCCGACGACGGTGTTTTTCTCGAACAGCACCACCTCGTGGCCGCGCTCGCGGGCCACGCGCGCGGCTTCCAGGCCGGCCGGGCCGGCGCCGACCACCACCACCTTGCGGCGGACACCGGTGGTTTTTTCAATGGTGTGCGGCATGGTTTCTTCGCGGCTGGTGGCAGCGTTCTGGATGCACAGCACGTCCAGGCCGTTGTACTGGCGGTCTATGCAGTAGTTGGCGCCCACGCACTGTTTGATCTGGTCTTCCCGGCCGTCGCGGATCTTGATGACCATGTGCGGGTCGGCGATCTGCGCGCGGGTCATGCCCACCATGTCGACCATGCCGGTGGCCAGGATGCGTTCTGCCTGCGAGGCGTCGCGAATGCTTTGCGCGTGCATGACGGGCACTTTGGACACCGACTTGATGCCGGCGGCCAGGTGCACAAAGGGCTCGGGCGGCAGTGCCATGGGCGGCATGCAATTGACCAGGGTGTTGTGCGTATCCGCGCCGGAGCCGACCACGCTCAGGAAGTCGATCAGGCCGCTTTCCGACATGGCCTGGGCAATCTCCTTGGCCATCTCATGGCTGATGCCGTCTTCATGGAATTCATCGCCGCACATGCGCATGCCGACGCAGAAATCGGCGCCGACCTGCTCGCGCACGGCCTGCAGCACTTCCATGCCGAAGCGCAGGCGGTTTTCCAGGCTGCCGCCGTACTCGTCAGTGCGGTGGTTCACGCGCGGGCTCCAGAACTGGTCGACCAGCTGCTGGTGCGCGGCGGAGATTTCGATGCCGTCCAGGCCCGCGTCCTTCACGCGTTTGGCGGCGCGGCCGTAGTCGGCCACGATGCGGCGTATCTCTTCGATCTCTATGGTCTTGGCGTTGCCGCGGTGCACCGGCTCGCGTATGCCCGAGGGACTGACCAAGTGCGGCCAGTCGAAGCCGTGCCAGGCATTGCGCCTGCCCATGTGGGTGGCCTGGATCATCAGTTTGGCGCCGTGCTTGTGCATGGTCTCGGCCAGCTTGGCCAGGGGCTCGATCACCGAGTTCTTCGCCAGGTTGACGGAGCTCCACCAGGACCAGGGGCTGTCGCGCGACACCGGGCTGGAGCCGCCGCAAATCGCCAGGCCCACACCGCCCTTGGCTTTTTCCTCGTAGTACCGGATGTAGCGCTCGGTCGGGTTGCCGCCTTCGGCATACACCTCGGCATGCGCGGTGCTGACGATGCGGTTGCGCAGCAGGACCTGGTTCAGGCGGATGGGCTCAAACAAATGCGGGTAGCGCATGGCGAATCTCTAGAGGGGGCTGACGGTGAACACGCAGTGCTTGTGGCCTTCGGCCGCGCACTGGGTTTCGGCGCTGGTGGTGCGCACGGCCGAGCCGCTGGTCTCCAGCACCCAGTCCATGGCGCCCGAGAACCAGCCGGCAAACAGGTAGCAGACCTTGCTGTGGTTGACCGGCACGCCGGCAATGCCTTGCGCGAGCACGAACACCGAGTGATCGAGCTTGATCTTTGCGCGGCCGGTGGCGGCGTCCGATTCGATGAAGGAAAACAGGCCCCAGCCGCGTTGCGACAGGCGCTTGAGGTAGTGCTCGTAAACCGCCATGCCGGACAAGCCGTGCGTGGCCGCCTCTTTCTGGCACCAGAAATACGCCGAGCGATGCCCCGCCTTGTAGAGCGCGGGTGCGTACACCTCGCGGCCCACCACGGCCTCGGTTTCGACATGGTTGTTGACGAAGAAGTGCCGCGGCACATAAATCATCGGCAGGCCGTCGGTGGTCCAGATCCCGGTCTGGGCATCAACTTCAATGGGGAGTTGCGGGTTCATCTTGGGAGTCTCGTTATGGATGTCGGAACACGGCCTGGAACACGGCCTGTTTGTGTCTGGCGGAAAGCAAAGGTCAAACCACGGGGCAGGGGAAGGCTTCACCCCCGATCCGATGGCGGCCGGTGGTCCCAGGCCGGCTGGGACCACCGGGCCGCTATCTGCGCCCGGTGTTTGCGGCGCTTTAGCCGAGCCAGCTTGAAACACGCGCGGCGTTGTCGTTCATCCACTTCTCGGCTGCCGCGTCCGCCTTGGAGCCGCCTTCGACGGCCAGCATCACCGCGCCGATTTCTTCCGGCTTCCACGAGAATTTCTT
>Ga0102587_1000867_pt1 | contig 26922 bp, 24 predicted proteins | sample AraplaF_Col_mTSA_FD_76853 | JGI IMG/M metagenome (GOLD analysis project Ga0102587, IMG submission 76853) | Arabidopsis root microbial communities from the University of North Carolina, USA - plate scrape MF_Col_mTSA (SPADES assembly) (version 2) | ecosystem: Host-associated > Plants > Roots >... | reverse complement strand
CCGCCCGGTGCGCGCAGCACGCCGGCCTGTTCGATATGGCTGGCGTCGAACAGCAGCCGTCCGCCGGCCGACAACGGCAGCGCCGCGGCGTTGCCGTTGGCTTCGATGCGGATCGTGGTTCCCTCGCGCGGCGCGTTCACGCCCGCGCCGTTGCGCGCGCCGAGCGCGCGCACGATGAAGGTCTCGCCGCTGGCCGGGTACGCCTGCGCGGCGGACAAAGTGAGATCGCCCGAGGTCAGCAGTTCGCCGGGCACTTGGCGGGTTTCGCCGGCCACCGCGACGCTCTGGTACTCGGTCGGCGTGTGCAGGCGCAGATCGCCACGGCTGGCGAAGCGCGCGTCGCCGAAATTCTGCAAGGTCACGCGGCCGCCGATATCGATGAAACCGGCTTCGACCGACAGGCGCGCATCGCCCGGACGGCCCGGCTCGGTCAAGGCGCGACCGCGTTCGCTGCCGGGCAACAGACCCTGCAGCGACACGTACGCGGCCGACAGCTTCGCTTCTCCGTTGTTGCAGCCGGCCACGAACGCGCGTGCGTTCATCATCAAGGCGCGCGACAGCGACAGGTCGACCGCGCCGTCGAATACCACCGAGGTCACCAACGGGCCTCGCGGCAATCCGTCCTCGCCGACGCCGACCAGCAAGGTGTCGACACCGGAGCCGTCGAGGCGATCGGCGGCGAAATACATCTTGCCCGACGGCGCGGCCGCGCCCGGTTCGATCGCTTCACCGGGGCGAGCGCCCGCATCCAGACGGCTGCCGTCCTGATGCAACACGATCGCGCTGGTCGCCAGCGGCGCGCGCGAGCCGCTGTTGTCGAGCGGCCGCGTACTCTGCGCCGCCAGCAGTTGCACGCTGCCGCCGCGCGCTTGCGCATCGCCGCCGGCGGCATGGATATCGCCATCGAAATACAGGCCGGCTGCGGACGACAGCACCAGCGCGCCGCCGTCGCTCCACACTGTGCGCGGCGCCAATGGCGCATCGCCCAGGCCGTTGCTGTCGGCCGGCAGATCGAACACCGCGCGCGCGCCGGACAGATCCAGTCGCGCGCCCTGCTCGACCACCACGTAGCCGCTGTCGCTGCTCAGGCTGATCCGGCCGCCGTCGAGCAGCTTGCCGTCGCGCGGCACCGCGCCGCCCTGCGGCAGCGGGGTCTTGAACGGATCGAGCAAGGCCGTGCCGGATACGTCCAGCACCGCGTTCTCGCCGACCCATACCGACTTGGAGCCGCGCCAGTAATCGATCGGCGCCGGACTATGCGACGGCGACAAGCCTTGCACCGAGGTATCGCCCGACAGCGCGATGCTGCCGCCGTGCGCGGTCACGCCGCCGAGCACGCTGAGCTGGCCGCGCGAACCCAGGCGCGCATCGCCGCCGGCGTCGAGCTGCAACTGCGCGCCTTCGTCGAGCAACAAGGTGTCGCGCAACTCTCCAAGTTGCGGATGATTGGGCAAGGTGCGGCCGGTCGCGGCGCCGGCTTCGAGGGCGAAGTCGGCGGCGGGGCGGTGGTAGCTGTCGATCAGGCCGAAGGCGCCGTTGGTGCCGCGGCCGTCTAGATTCAAACCTGCATACAGATCGGCGCCGGTCGGCAGCAGGCGCAGCGCTTCGCGAGTGGGCACGAAATTGCGTTGCGAGACCCGCACCGTGGTGTCCGCGGCGATGGTCGCGTCGTGCTGGGCAATCAGGTCGTAGCTGCCGAAATCGCCTTGTTCGAAGAAACCCGCGTCGAGTTTCAGAGTGCGCGCATCGTCGGCCGCGGCGCCACCGATCTGGATATCGCGCGCCTGCAGGCTCAAGCGGCCGCCGCCGGCCAGACCGCCCGCATGCACGGTCGCGTCCTGGAAGCGCAACTGTCCTGCTTCGCCGTCGGCTGCATAGAACGACGCCGGCAGATTGCCGTTGAGCGAATTCTCGTCGCCGGCGGCCGGTTGGTAGGTCAGCAGCGCGATATCGCCGCCGCGGCCGAGCGGCACGCCGTCCTTCTGCGCCAAACTGCCGTCGGGCAGAATCCGGCCGCCGCCGGACACGTCGAGCACCGCGCCGCGTTCGAGCACGATCGCGCCGCTGGCGTCGCGCAATTCGCCGCCGCTGTTCTGCAGGCGCGAGGTCGTGCTCAGGCGTATGCTGCCACCGTCGATGTTGGCGCCGCCGCTGCGTTGTTCGGCGATGCGGTCGCCGTCGTTGACCCACTGCCCGCGCGTGGACAGGCGCGCGCCCGAGCCCACGGTGATGCCGCGCCGTTCGCCGGCCTTGAGCTGGTTGTCGAACTCGGCCGCGGCCGACAGCACGATATCGCCCGATTCGGCCTGCAGACTGCCGTTGACGTCGATGCGCGAGCCGCTCAGGACGATGCGTCCGCCGGCCTGCACCTGCACCTGCAACTGCGCGTCGGCGGCGACCTCGATATGGGCGCGCGGGTCGTTGAGTTCGACCGTGCCGAAGCCGGCCGCATTGAGCAACTGCGTCGACAGATTGGTAACGCGCGATCCGTCCGCTGCGAATTGCCGCGGCAACGCCGTGTTCATGCCGAACTCGGCCGGCGCGTCCTCGCTGCGCGCCGATTGCAGGCGCCAGTCGGTGAACGGGCCGTTGTCGACCGACAGCTTGAACACGCCGCCGCGCGCGAGTTCGCCGCGCTCGATCTGATGGCGGCCGGATTCGGCGTCGGCATGGATGTCGCCGGCCAGCAGCAGCCCGCTTTCGACGCCGTTGTCGCCGCCGCTAGTATCCTGTTTCAAGCGAATGCTCAAGGTGCCGGCGTCGCCGCCTTCGAGATAATCCGATTCGTAGCGGCGTTCACGCCCGCCCAGCGGCGAGCCGAACACTTCCTGCACGTCCCAGCGCTGATGGTCGAGAGTGTAAGCATCGGCGAAGCCGAGATAGTTCTGGCTCGGATCGGCATCGGCGAGGCTGTAGCGGCGGCCGTCGGCGCCGAGCAGGCGGCGCGATTCGATCATGCCGCCGAGGTAATGCACGTAGCCGGCGCCGAGTTCCATGGTCGAACCCGAGCGCGCGATGAACTCGCGGCCGATGACGTTGATCGAGCCGCCGTCGACCAGCATCTGATCGATCTTGCGCGGCACCTGATCGGCGTAACCGGCGGCGTTGAGCAAGGGACTGCCGACCCAGGCGCGGCCGTCGTCGGTGACGCCGTGCTCGCGGATATCGAGCTGCACTTTCTGCCGGAACAGGCCGCCGCCGCGCAACAACGGCGAATCGGCGAGTTCGTTTTCGCCGATGCGTTCGATGGTGACGTAGTTGTCCGCCATCGGCCGCTGCACATCGGTCAGGCCGGCGACGTTGAGGGTCGCGCCGTGTTCGAGCAATATCCGCGCCGGCGGCGGCTTGACCCCGACCTGGCGTAGCGCATCCATACCGACCAAGTCGAGCTTGCCGCCGGGCATCAGCACCAGCGAATTTTCCTGGAAGCGGATCTGCGCGCCGGCCAGGGTCGCGCTCGGCGGCTGGAACGCCTTGTCGGCGCTCGGCGCGGAGGTGGTGGTTTCGCCGTCGCGCTCGGGCAGGATCACGGTCGCCGAATCGCGGCCGAAACTCAGCGAACCGCCGATGCGGTCGGCGAGCTCGGCAGCGGTATTCGCGTCGCTGGCGCGGGTGTGGTTGGCGGCGACGATCGAAATCTTGCCGGGCCGGCTGACGCCGGTGGTGGTGCCGACATAACCATCTTGTCGAATGTCGTGACCCGTGAGAGTCACCTCGCCGCGCTTGCTGGCGATGATGCCGGTGTTGTCGAAACGGCCGTAACCCAATGCGGCCGGATCGGTGCCGGCGACCGTGCCGATATCGCCGTAGCGCAGGCGCAGATCGTTGCCGCCGCTGGGCTGACCGGCGCGGGCGCCGATCACCGCGGCCATCTGCACCTGCCCGTCCTCGCCCTGCACGCTGCCGGCGTTGCTGATGTTCGGCGCGGCGATCAATGCATAGCCGCCGGCCGCGGTCTTGATCTGCGCGCCGGCTTCGATCCTGATATCGCCCGGCTGGCTCGGCAACGCGCCGCTGCCGCTGTAGTCGACCCGTTCGGAGGTCAGCACGAACGCGTCCTGGGTGTCCTGCCGGGCGCGCTGGATGCCTTCGTTGATGAAGATGCGGTTGCTCTTGGCGACGTCGTTGTCGAACAGGTTCAGCGACGACGCCACCAGCGAACGCGTATTGACCTGGCTGCCGCCGCCGAACACCACGCCGTTACGGTTGAGCAGGTACACGCTGCCCTCGGCCTTGATCCGGCCGAGGATCTGGCTGGGCCGGCCGCTCGGATCGTCGATGCGGTTGAGCGCGATCCAGTCGTTGCCGCCGCTCTGATTGCCGCCGCGCTGATCGAAATGGACCGTGGTCTGCTTGCCGACGTTGAAGCTTTCCCAACTCAGGATGGCTTTCTTCTGAGTCTGTTCGATGGTGACCGTGGTGTCGGCGCCGTCGACGCGCTGGGTCGGGGCCTTGGCGCCGAGCCACAGCTTGGATTCGCCCAGGCGTGGGTCGTTGGCGAGGATCGCGCCGGGTTCGATGCGCACGCCCGCGGCGATCTTCAAACCGCCTTCACCGAGACCGTTGGGCACGTTGTTGCCGATCTGCGACGCCGCCGCCGCGGCGCGCGCCGCGACCTGGGCCGCATCGAGCGCGCTGCGCACCTGCGCGGCGCGGCCGAACGCGGCCAGCGACTTCTGCGCCGCCTGCTGCGCGCGCACCGACTGCAGCCCCTGCTGCTGCGCCGCGCGCGCCGCCTGCGCGGACGGATCCAGCCCGCGCCGCGCGAACGGATTGGGGTCGGCCTGCGCCGTGCCGCCGATCAATGCCATCGAGATCGCCGCGCTCAGCGCGAGTATGCGCAGCGGACTGGTACGGAAACCACGAGCGGGCTTGCGGGTCATGACGGCTTCCTTTGCGTACGGCGTGACGGCGCGGCGGGGGTTTCGCGGCGGTGGGGATTGGGTGACTGGACTTTCGAAAGGCCGGGCGAAGGCAGTTGAAGTTGCGAGTGCGAGTGCGGGTGCGGGTGCGTGTGTAGTTGCGGATGCAGTTGCAGTAGCGAGTTCGGTATCAGTCGAAATTGCCGTTTAGACCGCAATTGAAGTCGTGATTCAGACAGCGACGCGAGCAGCTTTTGCCCCCTTTGCAAAAGGGGGCGGCGACCGCGCAGCGGACGCGGGGGATTTGCTTTTGCTTTTGCTTTTGTTGTTGCGGTGGCCGTGCGCATTAGCTCAAAGCAAAAGCGAATCCCCCCCAGCCCCCCTTTTGCAAAGGGGAGAACAGCAGGACGCCGGCGATTGGCATGGGGCGCGAGCTCGGTCATGACGATCACCGCACCGGCTTCAATGCAGGCGGCGCGAAGTGCCGCGCGGGACGCTGCGGCACGACCGAGCGGCCGTACTGATCGCCCAAGCGCTGCCGGGTCGCGGCCGGTGTCGCCAGGCCCAGGCCGATCGGTGCGATGCGATCGCCGGGCGGTTCGTCGGCGATCACCGGCGCGACCTTGTCGACCTCGGCCTTGAGCGCCTGATTGAGGCACGACCATCGCCCCGCTTCGTCGTTGCCGATGCGCACCTGCACGCACGGCGCGGCGACCGGCTTGGACGCCGGCAACAGGCGCTGCTGCGCGCCGGCCGAGCCAACGGTCAGCATCACGGTCGCGACGAGGGCGCGCCAATGGCTCATTCGTTGCCCGACTTGCCTGTATCGCTGATCCTGTCGCCAGCCATTCCGCCGCCGTCCAACGTGGAACCGGCGTTCAGACCAACTGAAGCGTCGGCGTCCTTACCGACGGCGGCCGCGCGCACAGCCGCATCGCCCGCGCACTTCGCCAGTTCATCGCGCTGACGGTCGAGCTTGTCCTCGAGCGCGCGCACCTGGTTTTCTTTCTCGACGCGATTGAACCCGAGCGGCCCGAAACCGCGGGCACGCACGAACGCGATGAACGCCGGATCGCGATACAGCCCGGCCAACTCGCGCCCGGTCGCGTACAGCGCCTGAGTGCCGGACGCGCAACGCGCCGACTGCGCCTGCGCGGCGTCGAGTTGTTTGGCCAGCGCGATGCGCTCGGCTTCCTTCTGCTGCGCCAGTTGCGCGGCCTGCTGCTGCGCCGCCTGCCATTTGCCGGCGCTCGCGCGCGCCTGCTCGGATGCGGCCGCATTCTGTTCGACCTGCCGCTGCAACGCCGCCAACCGCGCGCTGTCGTCGCGCGCCGCGGGTTTGGCCGCCTGTGCCTTGAGCGCGTCGCGTTCGCGCTCGGCCGAGGCCGTCGCCGCCTGCTGCGCGGCCAAGGCGGCTTCGGCGGTGCGCAGGCGCGCGCCGGTGTCGCGCAACGCATCGCGCAGGCGGGTCTCGTTGGCGGTCTGCGCCTGCGCGCCACCCGGCGCGACGAAACACAGCGCCAACGCCAACGACACACCATGCAGGATCGAACGCGGCATGCGTTGGCTCACGTCGTCGACGCGCACCACGCAAGCTGGCGCACAGGTCACGGCCGCGCCGTTCACCATCGACACCACCGCATCGCTACCCAGCGACCCAGCTCCACCCAAACGCTCACGGCGCAGACTCATCTTCATCGCTCCCGTGCTCAGAATTCAGTACTGAGATCGAGCTGGACCACGTCCACCGAATACGGCGCACCGGTCACCTCGTTCGCGCTGAGCCAGCGCAGCCCCAGCCAGGTGTTGCGCGCCAGGCCCAGGGAGCCGCCGACGATGAAGCCGCGCGCGTTGGTGCCGCCCAGGTGGAAATCCGAATCGGTGAAGGCATCCGGCACCGCGTCCGATTCCAGGCGCTTGTAGCCGATGCTCGCGTTCCAGTCCCAGGCCTTTTCGATCTTCGGCTGGCCGACCAGCAGGTTGACGTAGTAGCCGCTGTCGCCGCCGTCGTGCTGCAACGGCTCGATGTTGGGCTTGAAGTTGTTGAGCGGACCCAGCGCCTGGATGCGCCTGGCGTCGTACTTGAGGTTCTTGACCACGTCGGCCTCGATCACGATCTTGACCGGATCGAAGCTGGCGATTTCCAGCGCCGCATGCAGGTTGGCGACGCCGAATTCGCTGGCGTAACCGAAGTACTGCAACTGCGGGCCGTCGGGCGCGCCCGAGGCCGGCACGATGTCGCGGATCGCGAACATGGTGTTGCCGAACTGCTGGAACTGCGGCCGCGACAGATCGGTATCGCACACGTCCTTGGCGGTCGGCGCGACGCACGGCGACGACAACTCGCCGTTGATGTGATCGAACAGGAAATAGCCCAGGCCGAACTTCAGCTTCACGTCGTCGCTGAATTTCCAGTCCGCGCCGGCCTGCACGCCGTACAGCCATTTGTCGCGGCTGCTGGCCTTGTCGGCGCGCTGGGTCGAACCGAAATCGAAGTCGGTGTTGAAGATCGGGAACGCGCCAACATTGACGTAAGGATGGAAATCCGAACCCAGGTCGAACTCGGTCTTGACCGCCACGCCGTCGAAACTCAGATCATTGTCGAACAACAGCTCGCTGGTCCAGAACGGATTGGGCGCGCGGCCGATGTCGGCGCTCAGCCAGTCGCTCGGCTTGAGCCGCAGGTAAGCGCGATCGAGCCACAGCGAGTACTTGGACAGATTGCCGCCGGCACCGAGGGTCTGATTGGTCGACACCGGGCTGCGATCGCTGCCGGTGGCCATGCGCAGGTCGGCCTCGACCCAGTCGGCGATCTGCGCATGCACGCCCAGCCGCGCGCGCATGCGCATGCGGCCGCGGTTCTTGGTGGTGTTGACGGTCGGCAGCGGGTTCGACAGCGGATCGTTGACGTCGTAGCCGCTGCCGGCGTTGAGCACGCCGAAATTCGGGAAGTCGTTGTAGTTCTCGCCGTCGTTGAGCACGTCCTCGGCGCGCGCGCGCAAGTCGCCGTAGACGCTGATGCGCTGGGTCCATTCGGGCAAGGCGTTCGGCGCGGCCCAGCCTTCGCTCTTGGCCTGCTGGGTGACTTCGGCGCGCAGCTCATCCTTGATCTGCTGGCGCACTACTTCCGGGATGTACGGCACGACCACCGCGCCGGGCGCGGTCTGGTACGCGGGCTGCGCGGCCACCGCGGTCGCTGGCTTCGCCGCAGCGCTGGCGCTCGCTTCGGCGATCAGATCGTCGGCCTGCCCGCGCGTCATCACGCCCTTGGCGACCAGCAGATCGATGAGCTTGAGGGTGACTTCGGGGCTGATCCTGGACGCGTCGACCGGCGGCGCGGCCACGGCGGGCGTCATGCACAGCGCGGCCAGCGCCAGCGTCAATGCGCGGAGCTTGAGGCGGCGATGCGGATTGGACAATGCGGTCATGGTGGGTCCCGGTAAGACGAAAATTCAGGCGGAAATGCGAACGAAACGTTCGGGCGCGCTCGCGGCGCTAGCCCGGCGAAATGGCGCCGATGCGCAGGTTGATCGGTTGCGGCATCTGGTCCGGCGGTGGCTGCGGCAACGCGCGCCCTTGCAGGGCGGCGACGATGGCGCGATCGAGTTCGGGCTTGCCGGTGGAGGCGATCACCTGCGAACGCTGGATCGTGCCGTCGGCGTTGAGCCACATCGCGACCGTCGCCGAATAGCGGCCCTTGCGGGTTTTCTCGTCGCGTTGCAGGTACTGCTGCACGTTGCGCTGAACCATCGCGGCATAACCGGCATACGGATTGCCGCCACCGCCCTTGCCGCCGATGCGGGTGCCGCCACCGCCGCTGCCCGGAGTCAGGCCGAATTCGTTCGCGCCCGGTCCGGCCTCGGCGGTGAGCGGATCGCCGGGCGGATCGGCCGAATCGTCCTTAGGCGGATCGATCGATTCGAACGGCGTGTTCTCGACCAGTTTTTCCTCCTCCGGCACCTTGTCGGGTTGCGGCGGCGGCGGCGGCGGTGGAGGCGGCGGAAGGATCACTTGAGTGATCCGCGGCGGCATGCGCTTCTGGGTAGGGCCAGCATCCTGCATCAGCGACCACACCAGCCACGCGAGCACCGCGAACACGCCTAGCGCGCCGAGCACGGCGAGCGCGCGCGACCAGCGCGTAGGTTGTCCGTAGGAACGGGCCACGAGGCGATCCCGCTCAGCCGGCGGCCTGGCGCTGCGACGCCAGACCGATCGAGGAAATGCCGAGCTTGCTGCACAGGTCCAGCACCGCCATGACCTTGTCGTACTGCACCGCGCGATCGCCGCGCAGGATCACCGGCAGTTCGGCGTCGTTGGCCAGCGCGTTGCGCAGTTGCTGTTCGAGTTCGCTCATGCTGACCGGCACCGCGTCGATGCTGAGCTGGCCGGCGTTGTCGATCGCGATCACCTTGGTCTTGGGCACCGACAGCGGCTGGCTCGCGCTGGCCTTGGGCAGGTCGACCTTGATCCCCTGCACCGCCGCGGTGGTCATGATGATGAAGATCACCAGCAGCACGTAGGCCAGATCCAGCATCGGGGTGATGTTGATGTCGTCGTAGGGTTTCTTGCCCTGGACCTTCACGGCAGCGTCTCCGTCGACACGCTGCGGGTCAGCTGCGACGGCAGCGGCGCGTCGCCGGCATAGTCCTCGGCGATGCGCTTTTCCAGTTCGTCGACGAACACCTGCATGTCCGCGCCGATCGCTTCGGTGCGGCTGAGCAAATAGTTGTAACCAAACAATGCCGGGATCGCGACGGCGAGGCCGGCGACGGTCGCGAGCAGCGCCGCGGCGATGCCGGGCGCGATCGCGTTGATATTGACGTCGCCGGCCGCGGCGACCGCGGCGAAGGTGATCATCACGCCGACCACGGTGCCGAGCAGGCCGAGGAAGGGGCCGCCGGAAATCGCGATGGTCAGCAACACCATCATCTTGTTCAAACGCTGGCCTTCGCGCACCGCGGCGGCATCGAGCGCGGAACGGATCGCGGCGATAGACTGGGTACGCACCACCGAACGCCCGCCGCCGGCGGCGACGCGGTTGCGCAGTTCGTCCAGGCCGACCTCGAGCAAGCGCGCGAGATTGGATTTCTCGCCGTTGAGCGGGCCGTTGTCCTGCGCGCCCTTGACCCAGGCGGTGTCGTGCAGCGGATACTCGCCGGCGTACTTACGGAACGCCTGCAGGAAGCGTTCGTTGGCCTTGGCGGTGGTGTTGACGAACACGCCCTTGCCGATCATCACCCACCACGAGATCACCGCCATGAAGCCGAGGATCACGATCACGATCCAGGCGTCGACGGTCAGCGCGCTGAACAGGATGCCGAAGTAGTTGTGGCCGCCGTCGCCGGAGCGTTGTTCGACCGGCTGGAAGGTCAGCAGGCGCGCGTCCAGGCCCTGGCTGTGCGCGGCGGCCTGGATCAGGCCAACCGGACGTGCGACTTTCGACACCTGCAGTTCGTCGATCAGGCCGATGAAATTCGCGCGCGCGGCGCCGCCGTCGGTGGTTTTCTCGCCGCCGATGGTCAGGCCCGCGTTCGCCGCCGGCAAGGCCGCGGCGACTTCGCCGACCGGCGCGCCGTTGAGATACACGGTCACCTTGTTGTCGCCGGCGCGCACTGCGACGTGCGCCCAACTGTCGCCGTTCAACGGCGCGCCGGCCGAACTGCGCAACACGCCGGCAGCGCTCGGCACTTCGGCGTACAGCACGCCCGCGTCGAGCAGCAGGGTCAGCGCGCCGGGCAACGACACGATCACACCGCTCGCATTCGCCGCGGCCGGTTTTACCCAGGCCGACACAGTCAACGCCTGCGCGGCGGTGATGTTCAACGACGACGAGGCCGGTACCTGCAACGGTGTCTGACCGTTCATTTGCAGGCCCGAACCGATCAAGGCCGCCTGGGCCAAGGTCAGCGGCGGCTGCGCGTTGTTGGCGTAAGCGGTCTGGTCGTTGCCGGCGGTGCCCTGGTCGGCGAAGTGATAGACCGCGACGCTGTCGGCGTCGTAGCTGCCCTTGGCGTCGCCGCCCGGAGTCGCTTCGGGGTTGCCGAAGTAGACGTAGATCGACGCCGCGGCGTTCGCCTGCAGGTCCGGCAGATCGACCCAGGCCAGCGCGACCTGGTCGACCAGGCCGTCGTATTTCTCGAAGTGGTACTTCAGCGGCGTGCGGTCGTCGGCGGCGATGAAACGCACGTCGCTGCCGTCTTCCTTGGCGTCGGCGAAATTGAAGTTGCCCGAATGCAGGCGCACCAGCACCTGGGTGCGGCCGCCGGGTTCGCTCACGCCGGCGCCGGCCGAGGTGGTGTTGAGATCGACCTTGGCCCGGTAGTTCCACTTGCCGTCCCACCACGAGGCCGCCATCGCCGGCAGCGAAAGCAACAACAACACAGTGGCCAGCATCACGCGCAATCGGTTCACGACACATCCCCAGTAGGTATAGTTCGGCCCCGCATGCGCGCCGGGCCGGCAAAACGACAGGTCGCGACGCCCGCGAAGGCGGCGCACCGGTGTTGCATGGTCAGAACTCGCCCCACAGGCGCACGCCGACTTCGACCCCGTCGGGTTCGCGGTCGCGGCCGTTGGGGCTGGACAGCGGCTTGGCGACATCGACCGAGCCGTTGAAATGACCGAAGGCTTTCAGCGACGCGCCGATACCGGCGCTGATCAGGGTCTCGCTGCGCAGCTGATCGGGCAGTGGATCGTTGATCCGCGCATAGCCGGCGTCGACGAACGCGCGCAGGCGCAGTTCCTGGAACGCATCGCCGAGCGAATCCGAGAACGACGGCGTGCGCGCTTCCAGTGTCGCCGCCGCGCCCAGGTCGCCGAGCGATTCGGATTCGTAATAGCCGCGCACGCTGTCGAGTCCACCGATGCTGAATTGCTCGTTGCTGATCAGGGGCTCGCCGGCGAACTGGCCTTGCAGGCGCAGCATCAGCTGCGCGTCGTTGCTGTATTTCCAGGTGTGCGAGCCCGAGGCGCGCAGATAGAAGAAATTCGGCTGCGCCTGATAGCGCTTCGCGTCGAACGCGGCGCGGCCGTCGCCGACGCCGCGCAGGTTGAATACCGCCGACAGGGCGAGGTCGCTGACCGAGCGCTCTTTCACCCAGTCGGCGTTGTAGTTGATGCTGATCGGCAGGTATTCGATCGGCACCGAGCCGCGGTCGGCGCCCTGCACCAGGTTCTCGTTGAAGTCCTTGTAATCCAGGCCCAGGCTCAACGAGTGGAAGAAGCCTTCGCGCGCGGCGAACGAACGCATCAGCCGCAGGCCGGCCAGGGTGCCGTTGCCGATCACGTTGAGATCGCCGACCACGGCGATGTCGCTCTTGCTGCGTACCGCGTAACCGAGCAGGGAATAAGGCGACGCGCCGAACCGCGCCAGGTACGAGACCGAAAACACTTCGGCGTCTTCGCGCCGCTGCGGCGCGAGCTGCGCCGACAGGCTGACGCTGTGGCCGCGCTGCCACAGATTGTCGTAGCGCAGGCTCGCCGCCAGACGCTGCTCGGTGGTATTGGCGCTGTTGCGGTTGTTGAGTTCCAGCGAGCCGTGCAGCGGCAGGCTGTCTTCGACGTTGAGGTCGACGTCGACCGTGTTCGGCGTGGCGCCGGCCTTGATCTCCGGGGTGACGCGACGATCGGGCCACTGGTTCAGAGCGACGATATCGCGCTGCACATCCTTGAAATTCGGTACCTGCCCCTGCGCCAGCGACGGCGCGGCGCGCTCGATGTCGTCGGGCGAAAAATAGTCCGCGCCGTTGACTCGCAGCCGGCCGACTTTCTGTTCATTGACCTGCAAGGTGACCAAACCGGTCGAGGCGTCCTGCTCCGGGATCACCACGCTGACGGTCGGAAAGCCCTTGTGGTCGTACAGCGCCTGCAAGGCGGCGCGCGCGGCTTCGACGTCCTGTTCGCTGCGCTGCGGGCCCAGATGCGGGTACACCGCCTTTTCTATATCGAGATTGCTCAGCTGGCTGTTGCCGAGCACTTGATAGGCCATCACGTCGAAGCGAGCGATCGGCGCGGCGGCCTGCGCCGTCGTCGAAGTTTCCTGCGCGTGTAAGCGCGCCGGTCCGAGCAAGCTCAGTCCGACGGCTGCGATGAGGCGTAGAGACATCGAGCCGAAACCATCCCTGTTGCGCCGTCCCGAGTACCGGTCGGCAGACCGCGCAAAGGTAGGTTCGCTATGTGACGGTGTTGGAACTGCTACATGACAAGGCACATGAACCTGGTCATGTGCTTGTCAATCTGGGCCGGCGAATGTCACAAGTTGATGCGATGACCTATCAATCACGTGCTGGATCACTTGTCATCTCATTGCGAGATGAGCGGTATCACACAGGTGAGAAATGTTGCGAGTTGTAGTTGCGGGTTTGATGCAAGTTTCCGAGGCTTCGGTATGGCGCGTGTCGACGCGTTCGTTCGCTCGGGTTTTTGTGGGCTTTCGCACGCGGAACGCTTGTGCGTGCACGGTTGACCAGAATGCGGAATGTTGCGATCACGCAACATCGTCGGTCGATGCGATCAGAGAAATTCGTCGATGGCGACCAATCGCGGCGGCGCTCAGCGTTCGAGTTCGCGACGGACGATCCGCAACGCGACTGTGTACGACGCCTGCATCGATCGATTGCGATTGTGTCGCCGCGCAACTTGCAACAGCGTTGATGCGCACAGCGAATTCGGCATTACCGATTTATGGCAGTGACATGTGCGCGTGGCTGGTGTTCGCGCTGGGTTCGAGCGGCTGTGCCGCCGGTGTCGTTTGGGGCGAAAAGCAAATCCCCCCTGCCCCCCTTTTTCAAAGGGGGGAACTGCAACAGCAAGAGCGCTCGCGGTTAGCTGGCGGGGATGCTCAACTCGCGGAGCCGTTCGCAGTATCCAGACTCGCGAAGCGGGCCGTTGCCCCCTTTATGAAAGGGGGCGGCATCCGCGCAGCGGATGCGGGGGATTTGCTTTTGATCTTGATCTTGATCTTGCGGCTGACGCCGCCTGGAAGCAAAAGCGAATCCCCCCTGCCCCCCTTTTGCAAAGGGGGGAACTGCAACAGCAAAAGCGCTCGCTACAAGAGCGGTTGCGCCTGGTTCGCTCGGCCGCTCAACTCGCGGAACCGTTCGCGGTCGCCGCGCTCGGCGCAGCCGCGGCCTTCGCCGCATCTTCCTGCTCCAGCACCGACAACCGCTCGAGGTTCTGCATCGACACCAGGTGCGTATAGATCAAGCCGAGTGCACCGGAGCGCAGCAGGTCCGGGATCACCGCGTCGCCCAGCTTGAGCAGGCGCTCCTCGGACACCACGTAGACGCCGCCGAGTTCGCGCTGCTCGCCTTCGCCGCCGAAGCGGATCACCCGCTGCTCCAGCAGATCCAGCTCCTTCAATCGCGCGGTGAACGCGGCGGTGCGCTTGAACTCGTTGTGGAAGTCGGACAGGAAGCCCATCGCCCGCGCCAGGTTCTCGCTGTCCTCGCCGTCTTCCTTGAACAGCAGGTCGCCGTCCTCCTCCGACAGGCCGTCGTAGGCCATGTCGACGCAGACCGTCAGGGTGCCGCTGTCGCGGTCCTCGGCCAGCATGAAGGGGTATTGGCGCAGGAACGCCGGCACGTAGCCGCGCTTCCAGCGCGAATTCTCGTCGACGTACAGGTTGTGCTGGTTGCGCAGGCCGACCACCACCGCCGGCAGGAAGTCGCCGTTCTCCAGGCGCGCGAACACGATCGTGTATTCGGACGCGGCGTGCGGGAACTCGACCGTGGTCAGCGGCACCGAATTGAGCTGGGCGGCGAAACGGGCATTGTGCGTGGCCGTGCGCAGGCGCAGGCGGCGATGGGTGTGGCGGTTCAACGGTACGACGCGGTCGTAGATCAGCATGGTGTTCCAGTTCCTGGTGGCTAAGCCGGGGCGAGGTCCCGCGATCGGGGCGGGTGCGGCGAAGATGCGCGATCGAGGTGACAGTTACAACGCCAGGAAAGCATACGGCCCCGACCCGGCGGCATAGGACAGACCGCCGCGGGCCCTCGCCGCGGTGCCGTCAATGCTTACAAAACGCCACTTTCGCGTGCATCGATGCCTGTCAAAGGTGTCATCACATCGGCTCCCATATCGTGATTATCGGCACACAAAAGACCTGTGCGCATTTATGCGAGAGGGGAAGCGGCTTTGTTCAAGGTGTCATTGCGGGAACACGCTCTGTTGAGCGTGCTGGTGGGGTTGCAGCGTGGGGTGCAGCCGGAGACCAGTCATATGAAACATGCGTTGATCGAGGACGGACTGGCGCTGAGCCAGGACGGGCGGCTGGCGCTGTCGGACGCCGGCACCACCTTGTTGCAGGCCTTGCAGCATATGGTCTGGGCCGAGGTCGAATCGCTGCAGCAGGTGCTGGCCAACAAGTCGCAGGCGCCCAGCGACGACGTGCTGCGGATGACCCGGCTGCCGGTCAATCCGCCGTTCGAATAGCCGATCCCGAAGGCCGGATCCCTACCCCCGAATCACGGCTTGAACCAGAACGACTGCCCGAGCCGCCAGCCGATCACGATCGCCAGCAGGCCCAGGCCGACGTGCGCGGCGATCGTCAGCGCCAGCCAGTCGTAACGCGCCGCGCGCAGCAGCGCGAGCAGGTCGACGCCGAACGCCGAGAACGTGGTCAGGCCGCCGAGCACGCCGGTCAGCAGCAGCGCGCGCCAGAAATCCGCGTCCTCGCGCTGGCCCAACCAGACCAGCAGCAGGCCCGCGCACAGGCAACCGACCACGTTGACGCATAGGGTCGACAACGCCGGCCACGGCGCCGCGGCGCGCGGCAGCAGCAGATTGGCGCCGTGGCGCAGCATCGCGCCGAACGCGCCGCCCAGGCCGACGGCGAGCAATTGCAGCAAGGCGGTGCGGGTCATCCGGTGGCTCCCTGGGTGGCTCGAATGGCGCTGGTGCAGGCGGTGGTGCAAGCAACAACATCGACATCGACATCGACATCGACGATGCAACGTCAATACAGACAGCGCCGCAAGTCCGAAGTCTCTGTGGGAGAGGCTTCAGCCCCGACGCTTTTCGCTCAGGTTGCCGGGCTCACCAATTCTGAGCGAAAAGCATCGGGGCTGAAGCCCATCCCACAAAAACCTCACAGCTACGCAGCAACGAGTCCATTGCTCCAGTTCACTCCGCATCGCCCTCGCCCCGCGCCTGCTCACGTTGTGCGCGCAAGCGAGTCAGCTTCTCGCGCAGCTTGATCTCCAGCCCGCGCTCGACCGGCTGGTAATACACCCGCTCGCCCATCGCATCGGGAAAACCGGTCTGGTCCAGGGCGATGCCGCCGTCGGCGTCGTGATCGTACTGATAGCCCTTGGAATATCCCAACTGCTTCATCAGCTTGGTCGGCGCATTGCGCAGATGCAGCGGAACGTCCTGGGTGCCGTGCTCGACCACGTCGCGTTTGGCCGCGTTGAACGCGGCATAGGCGGCGTTGGACTTGGCCGTGCTCGCCAGGTAGATCACCACCTGGGCCAGGGCCAGATCGCCCTCGGGGCTGCCGAGCCGGTCGTAGGTGTCCCAGGCGTCCACCGACATCTGCAAGGCGCGCGGATCGGCCAGGCCGATGTCCTCGACCGCCATCCGGGTCAGGCGCCGGGCCAGGTAATGCGGATCGCAGCCGCCGTCGAGCATGCGCGCGAACCAGTACAACGCCGCATCGGGGTTGGAACTGCGCACCGATTTGTGCAGCGCCGAGATCTGGTCGTAGAACTGCTCGCCGCCCTTGTCGAAGCGGCGGGTGCGGTCGGCCAGCACCTGCGCCAGGGTGCCGGCGGTGATCGCGCCGTCTTCATCGGCGGCCAGCTCGGCGGCGATTTCCAGCAGGGTCAGCGCGCGCCGCACGTCGCCGTCGGCGGCGCTGGCGATCTGCATCAGCAATTCGTCCTCGACCCGGATCGTCTGCTCGCCCAGGCCGCGCGTCTCGTCCTGCAGCGCCCGCCGGAGGGTCTGGGCGATGTCCTCGGGCGACACCGCCTCCATCACGTGCACGCGACAGCGCGACAGCAAGGCCGAATTGAGTTCGAACGAGGGGTTCTCGGTGGTCGCGCCGACGAAGATGATGGTGCCGCGTTCGATATGCGGCAGGAACGCGTCCTGCTGGGTCTTGTTGAAGCGATGGACCTCGTCGACGAACAGCACCGTGCGACGGCCGTCGGCGAACCGGTGCGCGGCCTCGGCCAGCACCTGACGCACCTCCGGCAGGCCCGACAGCACTGCCGAGATCGCCTTGAACTCGGCGTCGGCGTAATGCGCCAGCAGCAGCGCCAGGGTGGTCTTGCCGCAGCCCGGCGGGCCCCACAGGATCATCGAATGCACGCGCCCGGACTCGACCGCGCGGCGCAAGGCCGAACCCGGCGCGAGCAGCCGGCGCTGCCCGACCATTTCGTCCAGGCTGCGCGGGCGCATGCGTTCGGCCAGCGGACGCAGGCCGTCGCGATCGACGCTGAGCAGGTCGGGGGCGTCGGCGGCGGTCGGGGTGGTACGGCGGGCCACTGCGGGAAGGGGTCCTGTGCAAGTTCGCGGGGGCGGACACGATAACAAGATCGGCCGTGGGCGGATGCGAACGCGGTTTGCCGGATGCGGCCGGCGCGTGGCGCGTTTTACTCCACCCGCCCATTCCAGCCCGCTCACTCCAGCCGACTCAATCCAGCGGCACCACCCGGCGCGCAACGGTGTAGCCCAAGTAGATCTTGCCGCCCGCTGGATCCGTCTCGGCGGCCTGGATCTGATCGGTCCAGGCGCTCGCCAAGCCCAACCAGCCGGCCATGAAGCCGTTGCCACCGCAGATGGTCATTCCGCCGTCGCCGCCACGGGTGATCGCCGGGTCGTCGGTCAGTTCGACCTTATACGGGTCGAAGGCGATGCGCAGGCCGAAGGCGTTGGCCTGCCGATGCAGCCACAAGCCCTTCGCGCCGCCCGACCATGGCCACAGCCGGCGCCAGACCGATTCCTCGGGGCTGACGTCGGTCGGATAGCGATCGCAACGCACATGCGGGCCCCAGCGGAATAGCTCGCGCGAACTGGCGCCGCACAGGTACTCCCATTCGTCCGGCGATGGCAGGCGAAAACCGTCGCGGGCCAGCGCCGCGGCCACGCCGGCGCTGCTGTCCTGCGCCGGGTCGGCTTCGTCGGCATCGACACGGCCGTCGTCGCCGACTCGCACGCGTAAGGCCGGATCGCCCATTTGCCTGACCCCGCGCGGGTACTGGCGCAACGCTTCGACCACACGCGGCGAATCGCGATCGACCGCGCGCCAACCGACCTCGCGGTACTCACACTCGACCAGCATCGGCCCGAAGCGGCATTGCCTGACCGGCGTGGTGTTGGCGACCGCATGCTCGACCAGGCCCTGGTCGATCTCGTATTCCTCGGCGGTTTCGTTCCAACTGTCGTGCATCTCGGCGCTGGGCTCCCAGCGCTCGCCGTCGAAACCCAGCGTCGCGGCCGCGCCCGGCACCAACGAGAACATCGTCCCGCCGTAGCGGAACTGAGCAATGTCGAACGCCATTGCGCCGCATTCGAACCCACGCAGCGCGTGGAACTCAAACCCCTGCGGCAAGGCCAACGAACGGGCGACGCGCTCGCGCTGCTCGCGTGAAGCCGCCTGCCAATCCTCGATCGAACGATGCAACGTCATCGGTGGCTCCCATGCCTGCGTTCGAACCGGTCGCGCGAATCGGTGCGCGAACTGCGCGGTTCGCCCGGCAAGAAAGCTTAGCCGAAACGATCTTGTCGACATTCGCACTCACACATCCGCGGCAAACGCGTTGATACCGGTATGCGGGCCGCGCATCGGCAGCCGGGAAGCGCCTCCGCCCGCCATGGCCATCACATCCCCTGCCGAACGGAGCCCGACGGATGGCGAATTTCGACCTGTACCTCCCGCAGTTGCTTAAGTTCGAAGGCGGCTGGGTCGACGACCCGGCCGATCCCGGCGGCGCGACCAATCTGGGCATTACCCTGAGCACCTTCCAGCACTACGCGCATCCCCTGCTCGGCCTGGCGCCGACCGTGGGCAACCTGCGCGGTCTGGACGCCGCGCAGGCCGGGGCGATCTACCGCGCGATCTACTGGGACCCGATCGACGGCGACGCGATTCAACTGCAGTTCCTGGCCGAGATCGTGTTCGACTTCTACGTCAACGCCGGTTTCCACGCGATCGCGCTGCTGCAGCAGTTGCTGGGCCCGCCGCTGACCGCCGACGGCCGCTTCGGTCCGCAGACCCTCTGCGCGCTGCAACGCGCCGATCAGGCCGGGTTGTACGCGCGCTATCGTCAGGGCCTGATCAAGGAAGGCGGCCGCTTCGCCGTGCTGTCCGACATCCTGGGCGACGAAGACCACCTGGGCGACATGGACTTCAAGGTTGCTGGTACCGCCAACGGCATTACCGCGCTGCAGATGGACATCAAGATCCAGGGCATCACCAAGGAAATCATGCAGGTTGCACTGGCACAGGCTAAAGAAGGCCGCCAGCACATCCTGGGCGAAATGCAGAAGGCTATGCCGACTGTGAAGACCGAGCTGTCCGACTTCGCTCCACGCCTGATCACCATCAAGATCAACCCAGAGAAGATCCGTGACGTGATCGGCAAGGGCGGCGCCGTGATCCGCGCGCTGACCGAAGAAACCGGCACCCAGATCGACATCAGCGACGACGGCATCGTCACCATCGCTTCCGTCGACGCAGCTGCCGGCCAGGAAGCCAAGCGCCGTATCGAAGAACTGACCGCTTCCGTGGAAGTGGGCAAGTGCTACGACGGTACCGTGCTGAAGCTGCTGGACTTCGGCGCCATCGTCCAGGTGATGCCTGGCAAGGACGGCCTGCTGCACATTTCGCAGATCGCCAACGAGCGTGTGAACGCCGTTGCCGACTACCTGAAAGAAGGCCAGCAAGTTCGCGTGAAGGTCCTGGAGACCGACGAGCGCGGCCGCCTGAAACTGTCGATGAAAGCCGCTGCTGAAGAAGCTGCTGCCGCTGCACAGTAATCAGCGAAGCTGAAACGAAAAGCCGCCGGTGCGAAAGCCCGGCGGCTTTTTTATAGCGTTGTATTTTGATAGTTTGTGAAGATTCGAGAGATTCAATCGCCCCAAATGACGGCATGATGCTGGACGTTGTTAAAACTACTGAGGGGAAAGAGAATGATCGTCTGGGGATCGAAGGGTGAAGTCGCGGTACTGGAAGCCGAAGAGCATAAGCATTGCCCGGTTTGTGAAAAAGAGCGGAAGTTCCTGGTCCAGTTGCATTACAAGGTCAGCCACATCTGGTACATCTTCAAGTGGATCTCCGCCAAGCAGTACGTCAAGGTGTGCGAAGTCTGCCAGCGTGGCGAAAAGCTGGCCACCAAGGCGGTCGAGGAGCGGCTCGGAAAGCCGCCTATCCCGTTCATGTCCCGCTGGGGCTGGGCGTTCCTGCTTGCGCTGGTCGTAGGCATTGGCGTCTTTGGCTCAATCGAGAGTTCACAGCGGAGCAGCCGGGTGCAGACGCTGGTGGCGAGTCCAATGAAAAACGACATCTACGTCGCCGATCTCGCCAGCCTGTTGAAGTCCCCCGAGTCCTCGGTCATGTATGGGGTGCTGCGGGTCCGGAACGTCAGTGGGAACGACATTGAATTCGATGCGCCTCGCGTTACATACAGTAAGTTGAAGGGAGCGACGAGGGACTTGAGCGGCGGTAAAGTGTCGTCCCCGGACTATTTTGATGGGACGATTGTCTTCACCAAAGAAGAAATCGAGCGCCTTCAGAAGGCCGGGCATATTCACTCGATCGACCGCAACTGATATTGTCCCGCGAAGATTCAAGGCTGATTGTTGCGGCGAAGAGGGCGGCCGGCACAGCTAACGTGCTGCCGTTCTCTGTATATTCGTCGTTCTGTGAGCAGAAGATCGTCAACGTTCCGATCTTCAAGCCGATGCTGATCTGCGTGCTCGAAGGCAGCAAGAAGCTTGGCAGTAAAGGCGAAATCGAATGCCCGCCGGGTTCCTTCGTCGTGCTGTCGAACCATCCCAGCATCAATATGCGCAATATTCCTGGTGAAGGGGAATACCTGGCGCTGATCGTCGAATTCGAGCACGAAGACTTCAACTGCCTGCCTCCCCGGCAAGGCCGGACGGAACCCAGCGTCCAGGGCCCGATATGCGATGTGTTCCGCAAGACCCTGGAGCAGTTTGTGGAATGGTCCGGCTTCGCGCCGCCAGCGATGTGGGCTGCGCGCAGGCAGGAAATCCTCCAGTTGATTTATCACCTGGGCCATGAGCAGATCACTGCGGTCGCTGAGCCTCCAAGCCTGAGCCACAAGCTGCATGGCCTGGTCAGCGCGGATTTCGCGCATGACATGAACGCGGATGTGCTGGCCGCAAGGCTTGCGCTCAGTGAATCAACGCTGCGCCGGAAGTTGGCGGCGGAGGGCACGACGCTGCAGGCCATCAAAGACAGGGCCAGGCTGGCTCATGGCCTGCACCTGGTTCAATCGACGTTCGAGCCCATCGGCCGTGTGGCGGAACGGTGCGGCTACCAGTCCCAATCGCGCTTCACCGACAAGTTCAAGCAGTTCTTCGGCGTGACGCCCACCGAGCTTCGCAAAACACGGATGCGCGATTAAGGCGAAAGATTGGCTGGATCGGGGCTAAACGAGTCCTGGCTTGACGCCTACCATATGCGTTCCAAACTACAGGAGCACATATGCGACACCTCATTCTTGCAGCACTGCTGGCCTCTAATTCCGCGCTGGCAGTTTCGCTCACGCTGTCCAGCACCGACATCGCCAACGGTAAATTCATGGCCAAGGCCCAGGAATTCCAAGGGTTCGGCTGTAGCGGCGGCAACCAGTCGCCGCAACTGTCCTGGTCCGGAGCCCCAGCCGGCACAGCGGCATTTGCGATCATGGTCCACGATCCCGATGCGCCGACCGGTAGCGGGTGGTGGCACTGGCAGCTTGTGAATATCCCGAAAGACGTGACGTCAATTGCGGCGGGTGCGATGGCGCCGGCCGGCAGCCAGCAGATGAACAACGACTACGGCGCCAAAGGTTTTGGCGGCGCGTGCCCGCCACCGAAGCACGGCGTTCACCGCTATCAATTCACCGTGCACGCGCTTTCGCAAAAACTGGAGCTTCCTGAAAATGCATCCGGCGCATTGACGGGCTATATGGTGAAGGCCCACTCGCTAGCCTCCAGCACAATTGAAGCGCTGTACCAGCGCGACTAAATCCCGCGCACCGCCTGGCGCATAATGGTTGCCTGATCGAGCGAGCATGGGAGGATGTCATGAAGGCAGAGGATTTGCGAGCGATCCAGTCGCCGCTGAAGGAGCGTTACAGGGACCACCCGGAAGCGGCAATGATCACCCTCCACGCAGAAGGCCGTGCAGGCGAGGGCGTCAGCTGCAAGATCGAGTCGGGGAAAGGACTGGTGGAGGCTGGCCTGCATCCGGCCACCGGAGGAACCGGACTGCAAGCCTGCTCCGGCGACATGCTGCTGGAAGCCCTGGTGGCCTGTGCCGGAGTCACGCTCAATGCGGTCGCCACATCGCTTGGCATTGTTTTGCGCGAGGCGGTGCTGAAGGCAGAAGGCGACCTGGATTTCCGCGGAACGCTGGGCGTATCAAAAGAGGTGCCCGTCGGATTCCAGGAAATCCGCCTGCAGTTCGAACTCGATACCGATGCCACCGACGAGCAACTGGCGACCCTGCTGCGCCTGACCGAACGCTATTGCGTTGTCTACCAAACGCTTGCGAAATCGCCTTCCATTTCGACCGCAGTCGCGCGGAGATCGGCCACGACATAGAAGTTGTCAAAAAATATTGCAAAGTTTCAATCGTGCTCAAGGTGGCACTGCTATAATTCCGCACGGAAACTTGCTTTATTAATAATCACGAGCCGACTGATGAAGAAGAATACTGTACTCCTGGGACTTTTGCTGGCCGCAGCCGGCTTTGCGCAAACTGCCAATGCAGCAGGCAAAGTGCCGCTGGTTCAGCGCAGCGCTGTCGCGCAATGCGCCGACCGCAAAATTGAACTGAAAGGCGCGTGCTTCAAGCAGGAAGGCATTCCAGGGCTGTCCTGCACCAAGCAGCGCCTTAGCATCAGCGACGCCAGCACCGGCCGTGAATTGGGGAGCCAGACTTTCCAGCCCGCGCCGCTACAGAAAGGCGATGTCTATCCACTGATTTCGGAGCGCCTGAGTGAGGTAAGCTGCAAGGAGACTGCTGCCAAGGAGAAGTTCATCGTGATCATGATGAGCAATGGCGGCAATTGCGACCAATGCGAATGGCAGCAACTGTACACCTGGGACGGCAAAATGCTTGGATCGAGCAACGATGCCAAAAAAGACCCGGCAATCAATGCTGCGTTGAAGGGCACGGAAAACAAAAAGGCCAAGTCGCTCGGCGCGGGCGACCTGTACATCTACTCCGAGGTGGACTAAGTCGTGGGTTCACCTGAATTCCTGTTCAAGGCGGGGCTGGCGGTATTGCTTGGCTGTTGCGCCTCGCCAGCATTCGCCGGTGAGGCTTATGCCCCGTTCGGCCTGCGCTGCGTGGCAGGGGGCAAAGCGACCGACGCGGACATGAGCAAAGTCACGGATAGCCTGAGTTCTCGTTATGAGAAGGTATGGGGCAAGAATTGGGAAGGCAAACTGCCGCCTCTGCAACGCATTGATGCAAAGGTCATGGAAGAAATCGCCGCCATTTCCGGCTGCGCAGCGATTATGGACGCTCCTGCCTGCGCGAATTTCTTTAGTCCCGAAATTGGCGGCGACCTGTATATGTTCGCGGAGATCGGCAGCAAGGCCCCGTTGCGCAAGCAATTTGACGAGGCAGTCGCAGCGCTTCCGCCGTCGGCAGGGAAGACTGCGGTTCAGCGCTGCATGAAGCTCGTCGCGAAGAAATAAGGTGTGACGTCTTGAGTGTGAGGGAGTCTTGGCTTCAATGAAAATAAGGATGGCTGACGCAGGCGACATTCCCATACTTGCCATGCTGGTGAGCGAAGCAAACAAGGATGTTGCGGTCAAGTTCGGCCTCAATGCGCAGAACTGTCCGAAGCATCCTTCATTCTGCACCGAAGCGTGGATTGAGGGTGATTTGAGCCGAGGCGAGCGCTATTTCATCCTTGACGACAGTGCGGCTGCCATTGGTTGCGTTGCCTATGAACGCCCTGGACCCGGCCGGGCATATCTGAACCGACTGTCCGTGCTGCCTGAGTATCGGAACCGCGGCGCCGGAGCACTGCTGGTCCAGCATATCGTCCAGCTGGCGGCGGCGGACTCGGTGCAAAGCATCAGTATTGGCGTGATTGGCGAACATGCGGAATTGAAGCGCTGGTATGAGGGGCTAGGATTCAACATTGGTGAAATCAAACGGTTTCCGCACTTGCCTTTTTCTGTGCAATACATGACCCGCCAAGTCCTTGGCGTTCCCGTCGACGTTCCAACGAAATAAGCGCGGCTTCGGTTCTATTCCAGAGTTACAGACGCTCCGGAACGAAGGGTGTTGTGGACTTCTGCCACGGCATCGGTCTGGCGTAAAAGGTTTGCGATCACGTCGTCCGGAGCAGAGGAGGTGATTCGTGCCTTGTAGCGGATGTTTGTCGCAGCCAGCCCGGGGCCGGGGAATTCTGCGCTAGCCTCAACGAAAACTGCATCGACAGGAATGTGAAGCCGTTCGGCCTCGCGGTATACATCGTTGCAATAACATGTCGCCAGAGCCAGCATCAGGAACTCGCCGCCATTGACAGCTGAACCTTTGCCGCCTCCCTTCTCGGGAATAGACAAGGGCCGTGCTGCGTCGTTTGTGGCGACGTGTACTTCATGCAAACCAGGGACGTTGCGAACCGTGGCAGTAATCTTCATGGGTCGCTCCGGCAGGACGATATACCCATTTTACTAGCGAAAAGGCGTGCGGGAGGCGCACAAGCCTGCTTGCAAGAGTTAGCGATCGAGAGGGCTGATTACTCCGCGCCCGCCCCGATTAAGGACGTGCGTGTAGATCATCGTGGTGCGTACATCCTTATGCCCAAGCAGTTCCTGGACTGTACGAATGTCGTATCCAGACTTTAACAGGTCGGTGGCAAAGCTATGTCGCAGGGTATGCGGCGTAACTCTTTTGGAAATGCCAGCGTCTCGTGCGGCTTGCTTTACTGCCCGTTGAATCATTTGCTCCTCCACATGGTGGCGCCGAACTTCACCTGAGCGCGGATCGGTGGAAAAACGGCTGGCTGGAAATACGTACTGCCATTTCCATTCGGCTGGCGCGTTTGGATATTTGTGATCCAACGCAAACGGAAGAAATACATTGCCATGCCCTTGCTCCAGGTCGCGCTAATGCTGGAGCTTAACAAGTTCCAGGTGGGATTTGAGGGGATCGGTCAGCATGTCAGGGAGCATGGTGACCCGATCTTTCGCCCCTTTGCCATTGCGAACCATGATTTGACGTGCACCGAAATCCACGTCGAGAACTCGCAATCGACAGGCTTCAAGCACGCGTAGGCCACTGCCATACAAAATAGAGGCGACAAGCCAGGGCACGCCTTCCATTCGTGAGAGTAACGATCTCACTTCATCGACGGTGAGCACACTTGGCATTCGCTGAGGCTGTTTGGCCGCTATCAGATCCTTCAGCCAATCGACATCCATTTTCAGAACCCGCTGATACAAGAAGAGCAGGGCGGTTTTCGCTTGAGACTGCGTGGACGCCGAAACCCGCCCTTCAACTGCAAGGTGAGTTAGGAATGACTCTATTTCTTCCTTTCCCATTTCTTGCGGATGGCGCTTGTGATGAAAGAGGATAAACCTGCGAGCCCAGTCAACGTACGCCTGTTCGGTGCGAATGCTGTAATGCATGGTTCGAATCACCGCACGCAACTGGTCAAGCAATTTTGGTTGGCTAGGCGACATGATGGTTTTCTCCGGCCGTTGGGAGTTTTTATCATCGCATTGCATCGAATGTCGGGTTTGGACATTCCTCAATATGTGATTAGGCCGCGTGTTAAAATTTGCAAAAACGTCAATTTGACGTCCACTTTACGTTGGGAGAGATTTGGTGACTAGGTTCCGGCGCATCACGTGGTGGTGCGTAGCGATATTGCTTCTGTTGCCCTTTACCCTCTTTGTCCTTTTCACGGTCGACGAGGCTAAGGCGCGAGATGGCTTTCGCCAAGAGCTCGCCGATGTCGACGTAAGTGATGGCATTAGTAGTGTTGAAGCTAATGAAATTGCCGGAGCATATTTTGGCGGTTACATTAGCGCGTGTGGAGGGCCTAGCGAAGGCAAACTAATCAATGGTGAATGGGTGATACCCATTTCAATTGGCTACGGTGGGCGCGCCGCAGAATCGCCTATTCGTATAAATGCAAAGACTGGTGGCACAAGGTATGAAGGTGGTCCAACTTTTTCAAGTTTCGAGACCTTTAGGTTCAACTTGCTATGGGGTATACCATTGCGAAAGCTCTCCTATTTTCTCAGCCAAGCATGGGCCTCTTAATGACGCCATATCCCAACATTCAGTTCCAGCGGACGCCTGACGGCGCCGCTGAACAATCGCGTTGGGCCTGATAGCATGCCGCACATTTCAATCTATCTGGATTCGACGTCAGCTTCGGCTTCGGTCATCTCGGTACTACGCACGATGACGGGCCGCGCGATCTCTGATCTGACAAAAGCAATCCCTGAAGGCCGGCCGCTTTTTGACGGAGAACTGTTTGCGCGGCCTCGCGAAGATACACTCCATACCGTCCTTTCGTTGCTGGAGCAACTTGAGCGGCTAGGGGTCTGCCCAATCATCAAGGAGAGTGGCTACGAAATTTCCAAGGCAATCCTTAGAAACATTGCCGAGGCATCTGAGGAAAGCATGGCTAGACTTAGAAAGCTAGACGATCTAGGCCATGCATAACATCGCCCAACCCTTCATTCAACACGGACGCGCTGAGGCGCGCCGGTTAATTCACGCACTATAAGGGCTTCCCAATTTTTCAAGGCGAAGTAGCTCCTCGATCAGGTCGTTGTCGCTGCTGAAACGGTTCGGCCTGCGAAACTATAAACGGTCTTGTTGGGCACTTTTAACGAGCCCGGACCC
>Ga0102587_1000861_pt1 | contig 27081 bp, 16 predicted proteins | sample AraplaF_Col_mTSA_FD_76853 | JGI IMG/M metagenome (GOLD analysis project Ga0102587, IMG submission 76853) | Arabidopsis root microbial communities from the University of North Carolina, USA - plate scrape MF_Col_mTSA (SPADES assembly) (version 2) | ecosystem: Host-associated > Plants > Roots >... | reverse complement strand
GAGCAGGAAGAGCGTGTCGCGCCCCGACTGACCGTTGAAGCAAATTTGATATCTTACAATTCGTACCATATGCGCGGATATGGTACGAACTTTAGATGCACCTGCATGGTATGATCTCCGACGCATGTGCGGTGTGCTTTCGACTGGGAGACCACCGCTGCTCGCCGATCGGCCAGGAGCCATCCGACAGATAACCCGGCCCGTGTGAGCACAGATCAGCGGCACATAGTACTGATCGCCGGCCTGAAAAATCGCACATCCGAATCCCTCGATTTCGGCCCGAACCGGTAGATCCTTGCTTACATCGGCAGTGTCACAAAGCTTCGTCAAAACAGCAGTCTCAGTCATCAATCAACCTTGGAAACCGGAAAGCCGGCAGCCAAGGACATAAGCTGCCGGCAGCTCGCTTAAATGCCTGAGCTCAGGCCGCTGCACTCACCGGCGCTGTCGGCGCTCTGGCTGTGGCCAACCTGAGCGCCCACTTTCCAGCCAGCCACTGCTGTCACCGGTCGCCTGATGAGAGGGTTGCGGTCAGGGTGCGTCCGTCCTGGTGGTTTGAGCGATTTGGTGCGGTTCTCGGCGTATCGTCGGCTGACATCTCAATGCCCCGCCAAGATTGCAGTATAGCAACTCCACGAGCCAGGCCGTTTAATTCAGTAAATTTGCTAGCCATCTGCCAAGGGGTGTTTCTCTGTTGCTGCAGCGCTCCAGATATTAGCGAGGCGCGGGCATATTGATGCCAGGAAGCCGCTAATTGAGGGAGACGTTCCATGACTGCACCGCATCCTCCAAGAACCCATATCGGCAATCATCCCCTGCACCCGGAAACCCAGATGCTGAACTATGGCTATGATCCGGAACTCTCCGAAGGTGCGGTCAAGCCGCCCGTCTTCCTGACGTCCACATTCGTTTTCAACTCCGCCGAAGACGGTCGCGACTTCTTCGATTACGTCTCTGGTCGGAAAGAACCGCCGGAAGGAAAAGGGGCAGGCCTTGTCTATTCGCGATTCAATCATCCAAACAGCGAGATCGTCGAAGATCGGCTGGCGGTGTACGAAAAAGCCGAGAGCGGCGCGGTATTCTCATCGGGAATGTCCGCCATCGCGACGTTCCTGCTTGCCATCGTCCGTCCGGGAGATGCCATCCTTCACTCACAGCCGCTCTATGGCGGGACGGAAACATTGCTTGCGAAAACCTTCCTCAACTTTGGCGTTTCCGCCGTTGGTTTTGCCAATGGTGTCAGCGAAGTCTCGGTAAAGGCCGCGGCCGAGGAGGCAATGGCCAAGGGCCGCGTCTCGGTCATCCTCGTCGAGACGCCCGCAAACCCGACCAATAGCCTTGTCGACGTCGCGATGATCCGTCGGATTGCCGATGCGATCGGTCAGAAGCAGGGCCATATGCCTGTTGTCGCCTGCGATAACACGCTGCTCGGTCCGGTCTTCCAGCGTCCGATCGAGCATGGCGCGGATATTTCCCTTTATTCCCTGACCAAATATGTCGGCGGTCATTCGGATCTGATTGCCGGGGCAGCACTCGGCAGCCGGGCGCTGATCAAGCAGGTGAAGGCGCTTCGCGGCGCAATCGGCACGCAGCTCGATCCGCACTCATGCTGGATGCTCGGGCGTTCACTCGAAACGCTGCAGATCCGCATGGAGCGCGCCGACAGCAATGCCAAGGCGGTGGCGGACTTTCTCAGGCAGCATCCCAAGGTCGAAACGATCCACTACCTGCCATATAACGATCCCGATTCCGCCGTCGGCAGGACATTCGCGGCCCAGTGCAGCGGCGCCGGTTCGACATTCTCCTTCGATATCAAGGGTGGCCAGCCGGCCTCGTTCCGGTTCCTGAACATGTTGAAAATCTTCAAGCTTGCCGTCAGCCTCGGCGGAACGGAATCCTTGGCATCGCATCCGGCCACCATGACGCATTCGGGCGTGCCGGCCGAGGTACGCCAGCGCATCGGTGTCCTTGATGCAACGATCAGGCTGTCGATCGGCATCGAACATCCAGACGACCTCATTGCTGATCTCACCCTGGCGCTCGACGCGGCGTAAGCCTCGTCGTCAACCCGCAACCATATGAGGGCCGCGTCAGTGCCGAGCCCGATATCGGTTGGTTGAAGCGCCCGGAATTTGAGGTGCAGATGGTGCCGCCACCGCCATCTGCTGACGGCCATGGGTTATGCCATCGATCTGAGGTCGCCGAGGAATCCCGGCTGTCGGATCGTCTGACAGCACTAACCGTGCAAACGGTCGGAGCCTTCGATGAAGGTGTCGCTTGAGTCATCGGCGGCAGCTTCGCCACTCGGTATCCTCCGTGCCAGGCGTTTGACCGCATCGCCGAGATCGGCGATCAGGACATGGCATGCAGGAACGACGACGAGCGAAAGGACCGTTGAAACCATCAGCCCGCCAATGACCGCGACCGCCATGGGTGCTCTGAACTCGCCACCGATCTCATGGCCGAATGCCGCCGGCACCATGCCAGCCACCATCGCCAGCGTCGTCATGACGATCGGGCGCAGCCGCTCGGCACAGGCTTCAATGGTCGCCTCGATGCGCGACAGACCCGACCGCTCGAGCTCGATTGCAAAATCGACAAGCATGATCGAATTCTTCACGACGATGCCCATCAGCATGAGGATACCGATGACGACCGGCAGCGACACGGGATGGCCGGTGAGGATGAGGGAGGCAACGACACCTGAAAGCGCAAGGGGAAGAGGGGTGATGATCGTCAGCGGCGTAAGCGGGCTGCCGAAAAGCAAGATGAGCACGACCACTACAAGGCTCAAGCCCGCGATCATGGCAAAGGCAAAACTCGTAAAAACGCTGTCCTTGGAATCGGAATCGCCGGTTGCCCGCATTTCGACCTCCGCTGGCAGCGCCCTGACGGACGCCAAGTTCTTGAGCGCTGTGATGCCTTCGCCTTGCGTGATCCCTGCTGCAAGGTCCGCGCCGATTTCAACCCGACGCTGGCGTTCCATACGATGGATGACGGACACGCTTTCGCTTTCCTCCAGGCGTGCGACTGCCTCGAGCGGCACGAGGGTCCCCGATGAGGTCACGACCCGTAACTGTCGCAGCTTCTCCGAACGGTCTATCCCGGCATCTTCGATGAGGGTGCGGATCGGGATCAATCTGCCGCTGTCCTTGAATGATGGCAGCCTGGAATCGGCATCTCCCAACGTCGCGACCCTGATTGCTGTCGCGACCTCTCTCGCACTGACGCCAAGATCGGCAGCTCGCTCCGGCGACACGACCACCCCGAGTTCCGGCTGGCGTGTTGCTTCCGACGAAGCCGGATTGACGAACATCGCGTTGGAGCGCATTTCGGTCAGGATCGCCCGGGCCGCCTTCGATGCCTGTTCACCATTGGCACTCAGGATTGCGAACGATACATCCCGGCCGCCGCGGTCGTTGATGAATTCGAAGCGAAGGTCGGGAATGGCCTTCAATAGAGCCTCGACGCTTTCCTGGATTTGCTCAAGCGCAAGCTTGCGCTGGGTACGATCCGCAATGGACATCACGATGACCGACTTGCGGATGTCACGCACGCCGTCGGACCCTGATCCGGCGCGCACGAACACGGTCTTGATATCCTCGATCGCTTTGAGACGACGGGCAACCAGATCGCTCACCTCTTCATTGTCGGCAAGGGTCGAGCCTGGCGGCAGCTCGATCGACACCGTCATCCGGCCGGTATCCTGCGCCGGCAGAAACGCGCTCGGCAGGAAACCGGCAAGCAGGATCGTCAGGACAAAGAGGCCGGCCGCCAGTCCGGCTGTGATCCATCGCCATCTGATGGCCAAGCCGACAAGCCCACGATAACGTACGACCAGACGCCCTTCCGCATGCGCTTTGCTCGGCGACGTCAGGAAGTAGGCGGCAATCAGCGGGGTTACCAGGCGCGCGACGAGGAGCGAGAAGAAGACGGCGATTGCGACCGTCAGGCCGAACTGCCGGAAATATTGGCCTATTTCGCCGGGCATCATCCCGACAGGGGCGAAGACGGCAATGATGGCGGCCGAAATCGCAATGACGGCGAGACCGATCTCGTCGGACGCGTCGATCGCAGCTTTGTAGGCACTTTTACCGAGGCTTTTGTGACGGACGATGTTTTCGATCTCGACGATGGAGTCGTCGACGAGAATTCCTGTCACCAGCGTGATCGCAAGCAGGCTCAGCATGTTGAGCGAGAAGCCGGCCAGTTCCATGACCCAGAAGGTCGGGATTGCCGAAAGCGGCAGACTGATGGCGGCAATGACGGTGGCGCGCCAGTCGCGCAGGAACAGGAAGACGACGACCACGGCAAGGATGGCCCCCTCGATCAGCGTGCTGCGGGCGGACAGAAAGTTGGCGAGTGTCAGCGTGACGCTGTCGTCGACGATTTTGAACTCCGTTCCGGGCCTCGAGCCGGCTATCTCCTCAAGGGCCGAGGCAACTTTTTCGGCAACGTCGACGTCTCCTGCGCCCGTCGCCTTGTAGACCGTAAAGCCGATCGCCGGCTCGCCGTCGACGCGTGCGAAATCCTGCCGCTTCTCCCTCGTGTCGGCAACCACAGCGATATCGGAGACAGAGACGCTCTTTCCCTGTGGCAAAGCAAGGCGAATGGCCCTGAGCTCGTCGAGGGTTGAAACGGCTGCCTTGGTCGCCACCGTCATGTCCTGCGCGTCGACACTGCCCCGCCCGGACGGCAGATTGAACTGGCTTGCGGCGATCTGATCGCTGACCGAGGCCGCCGTCAGACCCAGAGGAGCAAGTCTTTCCGCCTTCAGGAGAACATGGATTTCCCGATTGACGGTGCCGACGAGTTCGACGCGGCCAATTCCGGCCAGTCCCTGGAGTTTTCTCACGACGACATCGCTGATGAAAAAGGACAGATCTTCCGCCGACATCGAGCCGCTACGAGCCGAATAGGTGACGACCGGCTGGTTTTCGGAATCGATCCTGTCGACAACAGGTTCATCGATGGCCGCCGGCAGTCGATCACGGATCTTCGTGACCGCGTCCCTGACGTCGGAGACGGCCCGGTCGACCGGCACGCCGATTTCAAACTCGACCTTGGTCTCCGATCGACCTTCCGAAATCGTGGACTCGATATGCTTGATATCGGGAAGGGCCGCGACGCTGTCCTCGATAAGCCTGGTGATCTGGATTTCGATCTGATCGGGTGCTGCGGCGGATTCTTCGACGGTCACACCGACTGCCGGGACGTTGATGGCCGGAAAATAGGTGATCGGCATCGTTGCGTAGCTCTTCAGCCCGAGGCCCGTGAGGATGACGAACAGGAGGATGACAGGCAGCGGCGTTCGGATCGCCCATGCGGAGATGTTCATCGGATGACCTCAGTTGCCTTCGGAAACCGGGCTTGCATCGGTCTGCACCACGACTGGGACTGCTTGATCGCCGACCTCCATGAAGCCACCCGACTTCGTCACCACTAGGTCACCTTCGTCGACGCCGGAGCGGATTTGAATGAGACCGGCTTGGCGAAAACCGAGCGAGACCGGCTTTCGTTCGATGCTGTTGTCCTTGAGGATCTTGATCGACGGTTCCTCGCCTGAACCGGCAATCGCCGAGGCGGGCAGGAATATGCTTTTGCTGCTTCCGATCTCGATACGTGCCGAGGCAAAGGCGCCGATCGGGGCCGCCAGTCCACGGGGCAGGGTGATCCGGGCGCGTCCGAGCCGTGTCCGGTCGGCAAGCGCCGGCGCGACGAAACGGACGGCGCCTGTCAAACCATCACGACCGTCGCCGAGAAAAACATGAGCGACGGCGCCGACGGGCACCGCATCGAACTGGGTCTGCGGGATCTCCGCTTCCAGTTCGAGCTGGTCGTCATTTGCGATGATGAAAAGCTGCTCGCTGGATGAGGAGGCGGTCGCGCCGACCTTGGCGGACCGGTTGATGATCCGGCCGGCCACCGGCGCGACAATCGTCGCATAGCTCAGTCGCAATTCAATATCCTTGCGCTCCGCAGCGACAGTCTTGGCGGCTGCTTCTGCCGACTGGACGGCCTGCCTGCTGGCTCGCACCGTCACCTCTGCGCGCGCGCGCGCCTTTTGTCGCTGCTCAAGCGCTTCTTGCGACATCAAGCCCTTGGGGACGAGCTTTTGCGCGCGCGTAAGATCCGCCTCGGCCTCCTCCTGCGAAATCAAGGCATTGTCGAGCGCACTTGAGGCCTGCCCGAGTTGTGCTGCCGCGCTTGCCGCCTGCGCTTCGTTTTGCATAAGCTCGACATCGATCCTCGACGTATCCAGTGTCGCAAGCACTTGTCCGCGGCTGACAAGATCGCCTTCTTCGGCGGCGATCGAGACTATCCGGGCTCCGGAGAGATCGGTGTTGACGAGCGTCGTTTCCATCGCAACGACCGTGCCGACGACGGAAACGCTCTGTTCGAGAACCTGGGCTCTCGCAGCGATAACCGACACTTTCGGTGCGTCCATATCAGCGGCGAAGCCGTGGATTGGCAGCCCCGCGGTCGCAGACAGCAGGGCGATCGATACCAGGCGACCCGTCCTGGAGTTTTGGAACGGTCGGTCGCCCTGCGACAGGCAGGGCGTGCGAGAGAGCGGCGTGAAGGAGGTCATCTATTCATTCCCTGCGCGATTCTTGTTTGATTGCCGGATGTTTAGGGCCGCCGCATCGGCGACCCCTCGGGTTTTGAACAGGATGCTTTGACCGGCCGAGGTCAGAACCGGTAACCCAGCATCAGCATGGTTTTCGACTGAACCTTTTCCTTGACGATCGGGCTATCTGCCGCGTCTCCGACCAGGAAGCTCACGCCTTGCTCGCCCCTGACCACCCAGTTCTCGTTGATCAGGTAGGTGGCCGAGGCGGAGAGATCGACACTCTTGATCCCGGCCCCAGCCTTGTACTGCGCATGACCGGAGCGGGCTGACTGGGCGGCGTCGACACCGAAATAGGCTTCCATGTAGTTGTCGTCCGCAAAGGTGGCAGAGGCCTCGGCGCCGAGGATGAGATGCTCGGACAGGGGCTGCGAGATTGCCGCGCCGGCGGTTGCGAGCAGCCCCTCGCTTCCGCCGATCGTCTTGTCGACCGAGACGAAGACATTGGCAGGCCCGAACGTGTAGGTGGCCTTGCCGCCGACCGTCGCGCCGAAATCGATGTCGCCCATGCCGCGCAGTGTGTCGGCATCGTCCTCGTCGCGGCCCGAGTCGTAGCCGACGTTGACGTCGAACCGGAAAGCATCCTTCTCGAAGGCCTTTATCTCGATGCCGCTTGGATCGATGGTGATCCGGTCGAAGAATTCGGCCGATATGAAGGGGAACGGCGAGACTTCAAACTCATCGCTTCCCTCGTATTTCGGTTTGAAGGCAGCGCCGGCGCCGATGACGACGTGCCAATCGTGCAACGTCTGGCGGACCGGGCCGAAACGCTCCGGGTCTGGCGGTGGCGGTTCCTGCGCGGTCTGCCCATCGCTTGTGAAGTCGGCGGCTTGCGCGGCAAAGGGCGATAAGAACAGCGACGCCACGGCGATGGAAAGCAGCCGGGACCGATCGGCGGTCAGTTTGTTAGAGGCAGACATGAATGCTCCGAGGTTGACTTCGCGCGCATCCCCCGAAACCGACCTGGAAGCACGCCACGCCTCAGCAGTGCCATGCACGACGGGCATTGCGTGTTGGATGTTGTTAAGAATTGTTTCTGCTTGGGCGGGCCGTACTGCGCCATTGAAACATTTCTTCACAATCGCGGGAGAGGACGGCCTCGCTCGTCATGGTAAGGATGAGGCCGAAGAACGGAGGTGGTGTGATTGGTTGATGAGCGTGCACGAGCGGCCGTCGAACGGCCGAGGATCCTGATCGTCGAGGACGATCGTCAGATTGCCGAAATGCTGCGGGACAGTTTCGTCGAGCAGGGTATGGATGCGGAGTTCGCGGCCGATGGCGCAGCGATGGACGCGAAGATGCGTGCGATGTCCTTCGATCTCGTTGTCCTCGATGTCATGCTGCCGGGCGAAGATGGTCTCAGTCTCTGCCGGCGCCTGCGCACAGGCGGGGGCATCCCGATCCTGATGCTGACATCCTTGAGCACCGACATCGACAGGATCGTCGGGCTGGAGATCGGCGCGGACGACTATGTCACCAAACCCTTCGTTCTGCGTGAGCTCCTGGCCCGGATCAAAGGCCTTCTGCGCCGGTCGGGCTTGTCTGCGCAGCGGGAGGTAAGGCCCGCACACAGACTTTTACGTTTCGAGGGCTGGCGGATCGATCCGGCCCGGCGTCAGGTCCACGATCCGGCCCAGGCCAGGATTGCCATGACCACCCACGAGTTCGATCTGCTTCTTGCCTTTTGCCGCAATGCCGGCCGGGTTCTGACGCGCGAGCAGTTGCTTGCGGTCACGCATGCGGGGCTCGCCGGTCCGATCGAGCGGAGCATCGACGTGCATATCAGCCGGCTCAGACAGAAGATCGAGAAGGACCCCCGCGATCCGCTTCTCATCAAGACGGTCCGGCTTGGCGGTTACGTGTTTACCGCGCGGGTGGAAGAGGCCGATGTTTAGGCGCCTGCATCGTGTCACGATGACGATCCGCGGCCAGATCACCATCATCATTCTGGTTGCGCTGGTGACGATCATCACCATGGGCGATGCGGTGGAGCGCTGGGCGAGGGAAGATCTTGCCGCCCCGGATATCGAGAATATCGCCGAAAAGCTGAATGCCATCGCAGAGCTTCTCGGACCTGCCTCGCCTGAAGATCGGCAGATCATCCTCGCCAACGCACGTCGCGCCGGCTGGGACATCGAACTTACGCCGACGGCGACCGCGAGCCGGTTTGCACAGTCTTCGAGCCACCAGAGCGTTCTGGACGTCGTCACTGCGCGGTTGTTTCCGCCAGACAACGCGCCGCCAATCGGCGGTTGGCAGACCTTCCTCGATGACCGGCGGGTGATTGCCGCGCGTGTCGACGACGGCACGATCGTCATCACCTCGGGTTTTCCGGATTCCATGCTGAGCAGCGCGTTCCTGGGACGTGGCCCCTATTACTTCGTCGCCTTTTTCGTATTGATCGGCTTTTTCTTCATATTCGCGATCAGAGCGATCACGGAACCCATACAGCGCATTGCCCATGCGGCAGCGGTTTCCGACATTACCACCGGTTCTCCTGTTTTCGAGGAGAGGGGAACGGTCGAGATCGTTGCATTGGCCCGGGCATTGAACGGCATGCGTCGGCGCATCCGTCTGATGATCGAAGCCCGCACCCGGATGCTGCGCGGCATCGGCCACGATCTGCGCACGCCGCTGACGCGGCTGAAACTGCGTGTGGAGCGGATGGGCGACGGCGGTCAGAAAGACGCCCTGCTTTCCGACATCGATCGGATCGAGAGCCTCCTGGTAGAGAGCCTGAACTATCTTAGAAACGACTATGCGACCGAGATGATCGAGCTCGTAGACGTCGCCAGCATCCTGCAGACGGTCTGCAGCGAGTTTGCCGATATCGGCCACGCCGTCCGATATGCCGGGCCGAACCGGCTTCTGGCCAGGTGCCGGCCGCTTTCCATCACGCGCGCGGTCACCAATCTTTGCGACAACGCCGTCAAATTTGCGGGCAAGGTCGAGGTGACTATGGCCGAGCGGCCGGAAACCGTACTGATCATCGTTGAAGATGACGGCCCAGGCATTCCGCAGGACCTTAGAGAGCGGGTCCTCGAACCTTTCTTCAAGTCGGACCAGTCTCGCGCTGGAGGCGGCTTCGGCCTCGGTCTATCGATCGTCGCAGATATCGTTCACTCCCACCAAGGCACATTGGAGCTGCGGCAGCGCAATCCGGTTGGTCTCAGCGTTGTTGTCGCGATACCGAAATGAAGGTGAAGCGGTAATCTGTCGTCGAAGGCTCTTCAACGATCGCGATCCGATGTGCATGTCCGGTGTTGAAGATCGATCGGTCGCTTTACGTCTACAAGTCCAGGCGCGGCGAGCAGGTCGAATTGAAGCTCAGGATCAAAGACATCTGTCGGACACGGGTAGCGAACTCCTTGCAAGGCTTTAAAAGCCGTTGCCGTTGCGAGCCAAATTGAAACACTCTCGTTGGTTCAGTTATCGTTGATAGGAATTCGTTACCGATAGCCATAGCGCATTCGCAAATATGCTAATATTTAGTGTAGATTGCCCTCGGGTTTATGTTGTTTGCCACGGCAGAAATAGAAAAAGGAATAGAATATTCACCTTATCGCTGCTGTTTGGCGAGAAGGTGAATGTTCTTTTCTATATTTTTCTTTGTCGTCGAATTGTCTTTCTTTTTTCGGGAATTGGTGGCTTCGGGCGAAACTGCCCATGCAGATGTTATTCTATCGCTGCGGGAGGGCGGATGATGGTAAAACGACCGATCAGGGCGGGAACGCAGTCTCCATCTCTCACTCAAATACGTGCGGCAGGCCTGAACGCCAGCACGAGCGTGCTGACGGGTACGGCAGGCACAATTGTCGGTCCGGTGACCGGTATTGATTTAGGGACGATATTCGTCCCGCGCCCGCTCGATTTTGTCGGTAATATCTTTGAGCAAAACCGCCCGGGTGACGCGGTTGTCAGACCCGATGATCTGGTTGCGCTGCGTATCGAGACGCGCAATCTGACGATCGTTGCAGGAACGCCGCCCCGACTGAAAAAGCAGGCTTCGGGTGCTGCCCATGTCATTTTGCATTTTCCGCCCCAGTCGATCACCGAGGAAACGTTTTTCGAGACCCGGCCCTCGGGAACTCAAAATCCTGCCGCGCAGCGGCCTGACGAAGAGGTCAAGGAAGATCCCGCGGGTGGCACAGAAATTCCCCGTGCGCCCCCGATCAGGGCGCGCATTGCCGGGGAATCGCGACTGGTATTCCAGGTGCCGGATGGATTTGATATTCCCTATACTTTGGAGGGAGTTCTCGACGCCTGTCAGGCGCTCAGTCTAAAAGTGGCAGCAAATGCGGGACCTCGCGGGGCGGGGCGGCGCGTGTTCACCACGACAGATCTATTCGATAGCCGCAAGTTAGCCGCCTTGCCGGCCGCCAAGCGGGCCGCCTTGGCCAGTTTCGCCATCAGAAGCACCCAGCTTGCCGCTGTCCAAAGTGATTTCGCAACATTGAGAGCGCGCCAGTTTTCGGGTGGCGCCGCGCTTAAGGCGCTGCCACGGGATCGTTTCGATCTCGATGTTGCCGTGCCGATCAGACCGGGTGCGCCGCGTCCAGCACTGCCGACGGCGTTGATGACATCGATCGAGTTGCCGTGGCGGCTGATCCTGTCGCCCCATGCGGCGGAAAAATGGCGCCACGCGGCAGCCCCTGCAACCTCGCCGGCCACAAGCCGCACCGAACTCTGGCACTCCAGGCTCGTTGCTCCCGATGCCGACGGCAAAACGATCGAGCCGCCCTATGACGATCCCAACCGCACCGTGCGGGCGATCTGGGCGCTGACCGGCGAAGGTTCGACCAAGTCCATGCAAAGCGGCTGGCCGGTCCCTGTTGCCGCTGCGCTGCCCGCGCCGAGCACCGCTCCCTTCCGTATGCCGCTCGACGATTACGATCGGTTCCAGATTGCGCATCTTTCATCGAACTTCTCGGTGTCGAACTACACACCGCAGCCCGTCGATACCAATCTGATGATGCTGACGGCACTTGGCGGCTGGCTTGAATCACGTGGCAACTGGGATCCGCCGGGTCTCTCGGTCGAGGAGTGGGGTCATCGTGCCAGCATGGGGCGAGACCACTATGTGCGTGTCGTCTATCGCGGCTTCCTGTTCCCCTTTGGCCATCGTGTTTCCCTGGTCAAAGTCAGCGAGCGCAAGTTTCACAACGGCGCCAAGGACGGTGAGGGCAAACCGGTCATCGAGCAGATGCCGGGCAACGCTGCGTATTTGCGTCAACGCCTGTTTCTCATCGTACGCGAACGCGAGCGCAATTATACGGAGCCTGGTGCAGATCAGCTGCGAAACAATGCGGGCAATGTGTTCTATGGCCGCCAGTTCCCATTCACCAACATACGGGTTCTCACGCAGGTAACGCCAAATCTCGATCAGCCGACGGCCTCGGATGTCGCCGGATTCGGGCAGCGTATGTTCTGGCCCAATGTGAATGGTCAGCCATTTAAATTCCAGTTCGTCGCAACCGATCTCGATGGGCGGCGCGTGGCTTTTGATCTGCCGATGATTTTCATGGATAACACCCTGGCATGCCCGCGTATTCTGAACCCGGGCAGCACCAAGCTCGTTCCTGATTTCACCGCTGCGGAAACCAATGCAGCCATTGCGAACCAGGACTATACCAATGCCGGCGCCAAACATACGGCTGGTCTCAATCTGCAGCGGGTTGCGATGGCCACGAGCGTCAAGGCCGGCGATACATCGGTCCAGGTCGAGGAGATCGATTTTGGCGGCGAGGTTGAGGCCAACAACCAGACGCTGCGCAATTTCAGCAACGGGCTCAACCGGCCGGTATTTTTCCCCAAGGTCGCCGAGACACGGGCTCGCATCGGTGCGCTCGCCCATCTCAGCGGCAGCACCAAATCGAACGCCCTGATCTGGAACGCGTTCTATCTCAAGAAGGGCTTCGACACCAATGTCGGCGAGGTCTTTGCCGACGTAAAGAACGATCCCAACATGGCCAAGCTCGATTTTTCGTCGCAGGGCGATCGGTCGGGCGGTTTTGTCCAGCCTAATTTGAAGCCGAACGCCTTGTCCCGTTTTGCCGGTCCGGTCATGGGAGATGTCGGCCAGTTTATCGAAGGCAAAGTGCCTGCCGGCGGTGGCTTCCCGACGTCGATCAGCGATCTGCCCTTGCCTTTGCTCTTCGGCTGCATTCCCTTGGGCGAAGTCATCGAGGCTGTTGCAAATCTCGTCGACTCGCCGGAAAAAATTCCGAAGTTCGGCAGCGAAGCCAGCACCCAGGTCGAATCCTTCATCAACGGCCTGGCGCGTCTTTATTCTTTCATTGAAGGGATCGCTTCGCAGCCAAGCAGCATCGGCGATGCCGCAATGTCGGCCTTCAAGGCGTCGTTGAACGACCTGCTTGCACAAGCAAAGGCCTATGCAGCCGCGCAAATTGCCCCTGTAGAGGCAGCAGCCAACCAGCTCATGGCGGCGCTCAACGATGTTGCGGCCAAATTGCAGGCTCTCGCCTCGCTCGTCGTCAACGGGGCGGCCTCGGCTCCGGATCTCACCAATATCCCGGCGAGCATCACGACGGCCCGCGCCCGCCTTGCCGACCTCAAGACCGCGGCTAACGCGAATATCGGTGGCGTCAATCTGCCATCAGGTATCCGCCAGAGCCTTCTCGGTTTTGTTGCCCAGCTCGACGCGGTTCTTGAAGACCTTCAGACCCTGCCGTTGCTTGTGGCACAGGGTAAGGCGCTGTTCGATGCGCTTGATGCCATTGTTGGCGACCCAAGCCAGATCGAAGCCCTGTTCTCCGATCCGGCGACACTGCAAACACGGGTCGAAGCGGTGGCTGATGCCATCGGTCCGCTCAAAACCACTGTGGGCGGTTTCGATCTGCTTGACGGTGCCCCTCGTAAGGTCATTGTCGATGCCATGACTGCTGTCGAAGAGGTCCTCGGTGGCATTGCCGATCTGCTCAAACTGATAGAAGGGCTTGTCGGCGAGGAACTGACAATCCGCTTCGACTGGAACCCGGAAATCGACAGCTGGTGGCTGCCGGGAACGGCACACACGCCTGACAAGGCGCTGTTTCGAGCCAACGACAAACATGGTTTCCTGATTGCTGTGGAAGCCAAGGTCAAGAAAAACGGTGCTTCGGCACCCAAGATCAGTGTCTCCTGCGGCCTCAAGCATTTTGATCTTGTGCTGATTGCGCCTGCCAGCTTTCTCGAGCTGAACTTCGAGAAAATTGAATTTTCCATCGACAGTGCCGCCAAGATGGATGTCGATGTGCTGCTCAACGACATCAAGTTCGTCGGTCCGTTGAGTTTTGTCGAAACCCTGCGCGACCTCATCCCGCTCGATGGTTTCAGCGACCCGCCCTATCTCGATATCTCGACCAAGGGCATCGATGCCGGCTTCTCGGTCACATTGCCCAGCATCAGCATCGGGGTTATGAGCCTGAGCAATCTGGGCCTTGGCGCCGGGTTTACCGTGCCTTTCATCGGTCAGCCGCTGAGCGTCCGCTTCAATTTCTGCACCCGAGAGCAGCCGTTCTGCCTTACGGTCTACATGTTCGGCGGCGGCGGCTTCTTTGGTGTCACCATCGATCCGCACGGTGTCCAGATCCTCGAGGCGTCGTTCGAGTTCGGCGCCAGCATTTCCATCGATCTCGGTGTCGCCTCGGGTGGCGTGCATGTCATGGCCGGAATTTATTTCCGCATGGAACAGGACGCCGCGTCGCTCACCGGCTATTTCCGGCTCGGCGGCCATGTCAGCGTGCTCGGCATCATCACGGCCTCGCTCGAACTTTATCTGGAGCTTCGTTACGAGTTCCAGTCGGGCAAATGCGTCGGCAAGGCGCAACTGACGATCGAGATATCGGTGTTCATTTTCTCCGGTAGCGTAACGATAACCTGCGAACGCAAATTCTCGGGCGCCAATGGCGATCCGAGCCTGCGCGAGATGCTCGGCTTTAATCCCACTGTCCCGCTGGATCAGGAACTCGGCCAGATCGACGCCGATACTGAATATGCGTGGCGCGACCATTGCGAAGCTTTTGCCTGAGCGGGGAGGATAATCGATGGCAACCCAGACGCTTCTTTGGACGGTTCTGCCTCACGGGCGTTTTCCCGACGGGCCGAATGGCGGCAGACGCCGGGTGACGATATCCGTTTCTCCAAGGCTTCGGCCGCAGGCAGCCGACGAGCAGGTTCTCAAGGCGTTTCCGGAATTTCTCGACTGGCCGGCGCTGATGGCGGATGCGAAATTCGGGCTTAGGGTAGGGCCTGCCGAGGTTCCCCTGAGACCCTTGAATCTGGGTGATTCCGATCTTTGGAAGCAACTGTTCGGTACCACGACACCGGTGGCCGGTTTCCAGTTCAAGGACATGAGCAAAGTCAATCTGCGCTCGTTCCAGGTCCGCAATGTGCTCAAATTCCTCCGACGCCACTATGGGCGGCTTGCCGTGCAGGCGGCCTCGAACCATCCCACCCTGCTGCCCTGGAAAAACGCCCATCCCGATCTCAAGGAGATGTTGACCGGCATTGGCACGCGAACGCAGAAGTTCAATCTGGGCGATCGCCCGATTGAAGTTGCCTTGCCCGGATTTTCGCGCTTTTTCGGCGAAGCGGAAAACGGAAGGTCGATCGAGAACTTCCTGAATGATGCGGTTTTCGGACCCGGTGGACTATACCGCACCCCGGTTGCCGCGATCGATTCAGAGGAAACCGGAAGTCCTTCAGTGGCCGGGCAAGTCGTCCGGCGCACCCTGCCGGCCGACTGGTTCAACCCGCGGCCCGGCGGACCCAACACGCCGCTTATCGGCGCGCCGGACGCCTCGCTCATGGATCAGTTCGCCAGCGCCGACGAATATGCCTACTATCAAGCCAATCGTTTTTACAACCGTGAACCGCCGAGTGCTGCCGAGCGCGCCATGCGCCGTCCGTCCTATGCCGATATTCCGGCACCGCCGAAAGTACCCGATTTCGATTTTCACCGGATCGTCGCTTCGTATGCAGACTATCCATCCCTGCTGCGCGCGCTCGGGCTTTTGATCGATTGCGTGATCGAAGACGACGAGCCATTCGACGAGGCCATCGCCGCCGGCGGCGGAATTGGCAAGGGACTGATGTCGCTGCTGGTCAGCCTGCCGGGCAGCCACGACCCGAATGATGATACCACGCCACGCACGGCCTGGCAGGACGACAAGGAGCGCTTCTTCACCCGGCCGCGCAGCACTGACTTCCAGCGCGGCCTGCTCAGGCTCGAGGCCTCCGACGACAACTGGGGTCTGGTTGAGAAGGACAAGCCCGGCCTGTTCGACGTCTATCAGGTCGACTCGGATGGGGCCGTGCACAAGACGGTGGGCTTCACTCTCAGCGCACAGAACCTTGTCGGCAAAAGTCTCAGCCTGCGCCAGATCGATGGCGAGGTGACCTATACGACCGGCGACAAGCAGGCTGTTGCTGCCTTGCGTTCCGGCGGCCTTGGCGTGTCTCGTCACGGCCGGGCGGCACAAGTTGCCGCCGATGCCGCCGCCGCCGCCCTGAAAAATCAGGCTGTCGAATCTGCCAACGGCAACAAGATCGTGTTTTTTGCAGAGGACGTGATACGCGGCTTCCGGGTTGATGTCTCTCCCGTCAAGGATGAGATTACGCCGGGCAAATGGTTCTCGCTTTGCGCCCGCGTCGGCGACTACCGGTTGATCAAATCTGGTACGTCGCTGCCTCTGCCTCCCGATGAAGGTTATGTCTCTGGAGCTTCGACAACAAGCACTGCGAGCGACGGAGTAGATCCCGACGATCATTATCTGCACGAGTCGCTATTTCGCTGGACCGGCTGGAGCCTTAGCGCCCCGCGTCCGGGACTGGTGCTGCGATCCGCTCCGGTCAAGGATACGCAGCTGCAAAGTGAACAGCACGCTGTGATCACCGACGAGGCAGCCGACGGCAATGGGATCGCCGCCCAGTTCAAGGCTGCCAAGGGCTCATTGCCGAAGCTGCGGTTCGGCCAGCTCTATCGTTTCCGAGCCCGCCTGGTCGACAGTGCCGGTAACAGCCTCGAAAAGGACGATCCGACCCTTGGTGAACTCGAGCAGGCAACCGATGCCGTCGGTTACTGGCGCTTCGAGCCCATCGATCCACCGGCGCTGGTGCAGCGTCACCGGGTGAGCGAAGGCGAATCTCTCGAACGCCTGGTGATCCGCAGCAACTTCGACAGCGATACGGATGCCTATCTCGGCACGGCGGATTTTTCCGCGGCCATCGCCAAGCCGGAATCGCAGGACTTCGAATATAGAGCACTCAACGAGCGTCACTTGGTGCCGCCGAAATCCTCGCAGCAGCAATGCGAGCAGCACGGCCTTTTCGACCCTTTCTTTGCCGACCCCCTGACCATCAAGAAAGGCTACGAAATCGCGGCTCGCGAGGCAGGCACGCTTTACGATGCCGAAGCCGGCGCACAAGTCGAACTGATCACACCTACCTCGCTTACCGAAATCGCCAAGACCAACGCCGTGCCGCCGGCACTGCCCGGGCCGGACAATCCGGAAGGCGACCGCCTTTCCGCCGGCCAATATGTCATTCATCGTGAAGCGACGGTTGAAACCCCTTATCTGCCGGACGCGGCGGCGGCCGGTATCGCGCTGCGCGCTGCCGCCGGACATGCGCTGCCTGGCGTCGTCACCGAAATGATCCTCGGGCCAAGCTGCGTCGTGCGCCGCGCTCCCAATCAGGAACTGGTGCTCATGGTGGCGAACCAGGAGGATTGGCCGCACAGCCGTGGTTTTCGCCTGATTGTTGCGGAGAGAAAGGCGGATCTGACGGAATTGCCTTGCAAGGAGGCATTCGTTGATGATGGCGCGCCGAAATGGGACGAGAACGAGAGAACACTGACGTTTTTTGTTGCCAAGGGACGGATCGTGCGGCTCGTCTATTCGAGTTTTGCGGATCCCCATTTGATCGAAACGTTCGGTGTACCCCATTGGACGTTGAGCACGGCAGAGCGCAAATTCGTTTCCGGGATGGCCGTCATGGGTGCCAATTGGCTTCTGACGCCGTTCCGCAATCTGGTTATGGTGCATGCCACGCAGCAGCCGGTCTGCCTGCCCGAACTCATTGCGTTCTCCAACTTTCGAGAACCGGGCTCGAAATTCACCGATCTGCATTCCCGTATCGTTCGGCTGCACGGTCCTTCGACCGGCAAGTTCGAGATCGAGGCCGATTGGCACGAATGGGTCGATGACCTCAGCAAGCCCGCACCGGAGCGGATTGTCGGGAAGGGCCAGCTCGGCGAGATCCAGCTTGCCGAGAACCACGACAATGAATTCAATCTCGATGATGCCATCAATAGCCAGATCCATGATCCGGCTCGGCCCCGAGCCCCGGCGAACCGCCATGAGTTCGGCGACACGAAATTCCGGTTGATCCATTATCGCCTGCGCGCCACGACGCGCTTCCGCGAGTATCTGCCACCGTCACTTTTTGCCGTTCGCGATCTTGTCACCCGCCTTGGTCCGATCGCCACCGGCGCACCCGTCAAGCTCGCCGCTGACGACGATGCGGGTGCTCCGGTTCTTACCGATCCCGCAGGCGATACCGGCCAGGCACTTGTTCTCGCCAGTGCCCCACCCGATGATCCGCGTGTGCTTTATGTCGTGCCGACATTCCGCTGGACCCGCACAGGTTCCGGTAGCGCTCAGCAGATTACCCGCATCGGCAACGGCCTGCGCGTCTGGCTCGACCGTCCCTGGTTCAGTTCCGGAGACGGCGAACTTCTCGGCGTCGTCGTCTTTGGCGAGAATGCCCGCTTTACCGATATTCCGGCCAAGATGCAGCCCGTCGTGACCCAATGGGGCCTTGACCCGCTATGGGATACCGATCTGCCGAAGACCAAGACAAGTGCCAGCGACTTCGCAGCACGGGTGACGTCCGAGCAGCTCAAGCTTCAGGAACATCCGGACGGCAATTTTGTCGAAGTGATCGGCCATCGGGTCCACTGGGATGCAGACCGGCATCTGTGGTATTGCGATATCGAACTCGATCCGGGCATTGCCTATACGCCCTTTGTCCGGCTTGCCCTGGTGCGCTACCAACCCAACGCGTTGTCGTCCGCCAAGATTTCAAAAGTAGTGATGACCGAGTTCTCGCAGGTTCTGCCCAGACGCAAGGCAAACCTGCAGATGACGGGCAACCAGATCAGCCTCAAGCTCACAGGCAAGGTGCCTCATTTTGGACCGATGAAGTTTCCTGTCGATTCGGAATACACAAATATATCGTTTATCGGCGGCGTCCACGAGACCGGACGCAACCGCGTCGAACTGGTGCTTCAGACCCGTGATCCCGAGATCGATTCCGATCTGGCCTGGCGCGACCAAAGCATCCTGGCGAGCGCAATTGTTGGTGGCGACGCGAACGACAACCCGTTGGTGACGCCAGGCATCAATCCGGGCGGCATCTTTGCCCTTCCGGCCGCTGCCGCACCTGGCGCGCGGACGGTCGAGCCGCGTGCAGGCCGGGCCATCTCTCTGTCCTCGTCGCTAGACCTTTCGGCAGCAACAGATGCAGTGCTTGACCCCGCCGTCATACTCCCCGGCTTCCTCGATCCGGAAATATGGTCGGTTTCGCTGACGCTGCCCGATACCGGTGGCAAACCGGCGCGGCTGATGCTGCGTGAATTTGAACGTTATTACACCGACAGCACCGTTCCGGAACGGCGCGGCAATGCGGTATTCAATCGCCGGGTGATCGAAGAACGGCTGGTTTATGCAGCGTTGTTCGAAACAGGGGTCTGATCGGATGCTCATCGGCGGCACGCGATGGAGCGCCTCGGCTTCCGTTCCGTGCTCGCCTGCCACCGCATGATATCGACAATGACGTGCGCAGCTCGGATGCGGGGAAATGCATCTCCGACTCGCTGGCTTTTTCCGTCGACCGTTCGGCAATCGATCTGGTACCACTCACCAAAGTGGCCGTTGCGGCAGCGGTATGCAGCTGGTTTTTCAGTGATCGCGGTTCGGGCTTCCCAGTTCTGACTGCAAGCCACCGGGTTCAGGCATTCGGTGGGAAATTTGAACGTTAAAATACGGAGGGATCATTCAATGGATATTGCGGTTGTGGGCCTTGGCTCGATGGGAATGGGCATGGCCAGATCGGCTCTGGCGCACGGAGCATCCATACGCGGTTACGATATTCGAGCGGACGTCCGGGCCGCCTTCGAGGCCGCAGGAGGAAGGACCGGCGACACGTTGGCGGGCGTGGTTCGGGACGCAGATGTTGTCTTCCTGGTTCTCGTCAACGCGAAACAGACCGAAGAGGTGATTTTCGGCCCTGAAGGCATCGTCAAGGATTTGAGCAAAGGCGCGGTGATCGTCTCCTGTGCTACGCTCGCGCCGAAGGATGCACGAGACTTCGCCGCAAGGGTTGAGGAAAAGGGGTTTCACTATCTTGATGCCCCGATCAGCGGGGGAGCCGCGAAGGCGGCGGAAGGCAGGCTGACCGTCATGGCGTCTGGATCTCCGCAGGCTTTCGCAGCGGCAAAACCGGCGCTCGATATGGTCGCCGAAACCGTCTACACGCTCGGCGACGAGGCGGGCATCGGAACATCGTTCAAGATCGTCAACCAGCTTCTGGCGGGAGTGCATATTGCTGCGGCATGTGAGGCCATCTCTTTTGCCAAGAGGCTTGGTCTGGATCTGACGAAAGTCTACGAGGTCATCACCAAGTCGGCCGGCAATTCCTGGATGTTCGAAAACCGCATCCCCCATGTGCTTGACGAGGACTATGCGCCACGCAGCGCCGTCGGCATATTCACCAAGGATCTCGGCATCGTCGGCGACATCGCCCGAGAATTGCGGTTCCCGACGCCAATGGCAGCAGAGGCCCTGCAACTATTTCTGATGACTGCCGCTGCGGGAATGGAGCGAGACGATGATGCCTCGGTCGCACGTCTCTACAGTCTGATCACGGAACTGCAGTGAAATCGTGGAAGCAATTGCGCGACACGGCCGACGGACGAGACACGGGGGACGATGTTGACGAGTTCGACCGGGTTGTTGCCACCGGCATGTTAGCGCCGGCGGCAATTGTGACCCGGTGCCAATGGCATCCGTGTCGCTTATCTTGCGCTTTCGGGGAAGGCCGGCAGGCGGGAGATATGGGTGGGATCGTGCTGGATGACGAGCGTTGCGTTCAGCCCGGCTGCAATCGCGTGGAGCCGTTCCATCGATGCGAGCGTGTCGGCACGGTTTTCATTGAAACCCGGCACACCATGAGTGGCCAGATTATCCTCGAAATGTACGACATCGCCGGAAAGCAGGACTGGCCCCATCTTCGCAAGCTTTACCAGGAGGGCGGCTTCCCCTTTCGTATGACCGGGCATCGACAGCATGATCACGGAACCGTCGCCGAAGACGTCACGGTCTCCGATCACGAGGTCGAGTTTCGCCTTGCCATCGAGCCAGGGTTTGACGAGATCCGGTACGACCGCGAAGGGTAGAGGATTGTCGTGAAAAGTCTGCCAATCGGCGGCGCCGATCATCAGCGTGGCTTTCGAAAAGGTCGCGGCCTGCCCGAGATGGTCGAAATGATTGTGGCTGATGCCGACGGTTGCGATTTGCTCCGGTTTGATGCCGATCTGTTTCAATTGGGTCGGGATGTCGCTCTTGAGCGAGACGCCGATCGGCGCATCCTGATCCCGTGCCTTGCCGATGAGGCCGGCAGGAAGCCCGGTGTCCCACAGCAGGTAGTCACCGCCGTGGCGGATCACGTAGCAGCTATCCGTCAGCACGCCTTTCTTGCCGGCAGAAGCGAAGGTGTCCGAAAACATCGACAAATCCTTGACGACGACGTCGCCGCAATCGAGACGCCAGAGCTCCAGGTCTGGAGCAGCGCGCGTTGGCGTGGAGGCGAAAGATAGCGATGCGACCGTTGCCCCGACCGCAAGCGCAAATTTGAAGGTCTTCATGAAGGTCTCCTTGTCTTGAAGACCCTCCTTGTGCCGCCCTTCGTCGCACGCTATGCGCCAGATTTGTGATCACTTGAGCCCGAAACGCTCGCGCGCGGTATTTTTTCTTGCCGCGCCTTCTCGTATATTGCGCTTATGAACATGATGATGCGCGACCGACGTTCCGAGCTTTCCCACCGCCTGCTCGATCGACTCCGGCCCGTGGTGGCGGGAAAGCTCGATGTTGGGATGCATCCTTATGGCCAACAGCTTTTCGCCTATTGCTGCTTCGACCGCGAACGGGTGGCAGCTCTTCGGCTTGATTGTCCCATGATCTGCGTCGTGCTTTACGGCCAGAAGGACGTGTGGCTTGGCGATCGCATCCGGTCCTTCCCGGCCGGCTCGCTCTTCGTGTTGCCCGGTGGTGTGCCGATCGACGTGGTCAACATTCCAGACGATAAAACGGGCGTCTACGCAGCGTTGCGGCTTGACGTGCCGTTCCTGCCGGAGGGCATCCCACCGTTGTCCGTTGCGGAGCGCGCCCGTGGTGCCGTCGATCTCGACGCCGTGCCGCTGAGTATCGATCTCGTCGAGACGATTGGTCACGCCGCGTCCACGATCGCTGATGTCAGCGTCGGCGAAACGATCAAACGGCTCAGGCTGACGGAAGTTCTGGCGCTATTGCGGCCGCTTGCCGAGGCACGGCCACTCTTCAGACAAAGCCTGTCGGACGACATCGCCTGGCTGATCGCAACGGCCCCTTCGCAGGCTTGGAACGTTTCTGATGTCGCAGGAAAACTCGGAATTGGAGCGTCCACGCTGCGACGTCGGTTGGCCACAGACGGCACTTCCTTCCGTGCAATCTTGCGGCGCGAGCGCCTGAAGGCCGCGCAACATGCAATCACATCCGGCGCTACGGCAATCGCCGCCGCCGAGGCTGCGGGCTACGTGTCGCGCTCGCACTTCTCCCGCCGGTTTCGCGAGAGCTTTGGAACCAGCCCAACAGGGCGGGCATAGCATCCAAAGTCTGTAAACTGCGGAGCCGTCTTGAGGAGCCGCGCCGTCCAAGATGAACGGAGCCTTAAGCCCTGCAGCGCCTCGTGCGAACACGAACGCTGATGTCGCGACCGATCACTCGCCTCTTCGGTCCAAACGGGCAGATTTCTGGATCGACTTCAGACCATGGCGAACGTCATCGTCACTTTCAGCGGTCTTTGCGGGGGCAGGAACCATTGTTATGCGGGGCGATCTCTAAATCCCTGACCCGTCGAGGTTCTGGTCGTCATCGCCTTCCCAGGGCGAGGGCATTGAGGTGCGATTGAGGTTGGCCGACGGCATCGGCATCCAACACTTCAATTCCGGCTCGGCATATTCGATGACCTGTCCGGGCGAGGAATCCGATGCGCGCCAGCCTTCTCCCGCAAACTGATCGCCTTTCGACCAATACGCGAGGTCAACTTCTGCCGGCCCCTGTTCGGATGGGCGTATCGTGACGAGGATTCGACTGCCGTCTTTGGGTGCGCTTGCCATATGGCGCCAACCGTCCGACTCGTCCATCGTTTTTCCTCCTGCCTTGCCATAGGTTGCGAATGTCGCCTCGCCATCGAAAGCGGTCAACTCAAACTTTGTACAACCCATGCAAATTGATTGGATATCGATCCCGATGGTTGACCTCAGTAGCCCAATGGCATGACAGCCGGCTCGGGCAAGCGCGTTTCGGCATTGAAAGCGGTGACATTGCCAGCTGGACAGTTGGAAGCCGGCTTTCGGGCGGGACGGTCAGCGCCGACCTTGGGTATTCCCACATCTTCAAAAGCACCGCCGAGACCAACATGTGGGACCTGTTTTTCGTGAGCGCCTCGCTGCAGTTCTGAATGACCAGATCGGGCCAATGTTTCGAGATTCGGCTGCGCCCACGCGTCCGATCGAAATCTCAGCATGAGTGATCGCGATCACAATTCAAGATCGCAAGCGGCAGTTTTCTGACATATCTAAATTGAAAAAATCAGGCTTGCGGCACCTATCAATCCGGCATGGCTTCCGAGTTGCGCCGGCACTACGGGCACGTCGCGATAAGCGGGCATGACGCGCTCATGAATGGTAGCCTCAACCGCTCGCCGAAGGAGATCGTATCCATGGGAAATTCCACCGCCCATGACGATCATATCGGGCGAATAGAGATGGAGCAGATTGGTAAAGCCGATACCCAGCCAGCGGGCTTCCTGGTCAATCAACCCAAGTGCCGTTTCGTCGCCGCCTCGCGCAGCTTCGACAACGTGTCGACCGGTCACCTCGCCATCGTGAGACAGCATTCGCAGCGCCGAGCCGTCGCCCGGTTTTGTCAGAGCCGTCGCACGCCGGCCGAGTGCCGTGCCCGACGCCACCGCCTCGAAGCAGCCCACCGCCCCGCAAAGGCATCGTTCGCTCTCGCTCGTGATGGTCATATGGCCGATTTCGCCTGCGAGCCCGCGGCGGCCATGCACGATCCGGCCATCGGAGATCACCCCGCCGCCGATACCGGTAGACACGGTGACGAATACCAGCGATGCCGCGCCGCGGCCGGCGCCGAAACGCCATTCGCCGAGAGCGGCGGCGTTCGCATCGTTCTCCAGCCGGACAGGCAGGTTCAGGCGATCCTGAAGAAGGCTCGCGAGGGGCACTTCACGCCAGCCCGAGAGGGTCGGCGGTGCGGTGAGAATGCCAGCGACCGGATCGAGCGGGCCGGGCGCTCCGATGCCGATACCAAGCGGCCTGGCGTCGGGAAGTTCCGAGCAGGTTTTCTCGGCAAGCATCGCGATCTGCTCGATGACTGCATTCGGTCCATCTCTGGCGCGCGTTGGCATGGACGCGAAGGCCAGCAATTTGCCGCCGTCGCCAACCAGTGCTGCGCGCAACTCCGTTCCACCCAGATCAAATGCAAGCGCAATCCTGCTCATCAGGGCTGGGTCTCCAAAGCATGCAGCCAGGCGATACGGCCCGGCAGGTCCTTGTCGCCGAACGCCAATGATCCGAGCACGACCGTCTCCGCGCCTGCTGCCCGCAACAGTGGAACCGTCTGTTCGCGGATGCCGCCGTCCGCCGCAAGAACAATCTCCTTTTCACGTCCGGCGCGCTTCATCAGCGAGCGTGCTTCGCGCAGCCGGTCGCAGGCTTTGTCCGAAAGGCTTTGTCCCTTGACGCCGATCGAGGTGCCGAGCAGTGTGAAGAAGGCGACATCTGCAAGGAACGGTTCTGCCTTGGCGACCGGGGTTTCCAGTCTCAGAACGACGCCGGCTTCGGCCCCGAGCTCCTTTGCGATTGCCACCGCGCGCAAGCCGGCTTCGCCGTTCTCGGCATGGACGCTGACGAGATCGGCGCCCGCCTCGATGAACTGGCGTGTCTGCTCCTCGACAATCTCGGCCTCGACCATCAGATGCACATGAATCGGCTTTGCCGTCAGCTTGGCGATGCGGGCAACAAAATCGGGAAAGAACAGGAAGCCGGGCGTGAAGCGTGCGTCGGCAACGTCGATATGGTGGAGATCGACATAGGGTTCGATGCGGTGAAGGTCGCGCTCCATATTGGCAAGATCTGCGGACCAGAGCGAAAACTCGCCGAGCAGCCTGTGCCGGGGCAATGCGGCGATGGCGCCGCCCGAGAGAGATTTCGATGTCATGGCTGAGCGACGCTCCGATGTTTGAATTCTGTGGTGAGGAATTGCTGGATCACCGTTCGGACCGCGGCGAAATGCGCTTCCGCATCCGTTGCCTTTGCCGGCACTTCGAGGAAATGCGCATTTGGAAGCGTGTCAGCCATCATTTGTGCGACGGCGAGAGGGTGAATGGCATCCTGCCGGTTGCCGAGGACGAGAGCGGGAACAGAAAGCTCTGCCGCGTCCTCTTGCGAAACGCCCGTTCCATCCGAGGCGATGTCGCACAGGACGTCTGCGAAATCAGGCGCATCTGGGCGTTCGAAATAGCCGAGCAAGGAAGCGAGATTGTCTGGCGCGTCCATCCGTAGACGTTCCGCCGTCGCCGATCTGGCAAAGAGTGCCTGGCCGTCGGCAAGCGAATGAGATCGAAGCAATGCCGCGATCTCGCGGATCGGCGCGAGATTGTCTGGGGCGCGGGCAAACGACCAGGCCGGTCGCACCAGGATGAGGCCCATGACGCGCTCGGGATAGGTTTTGGCCAGATGCAGCGCGATGGCTGCGCCCATCGAGACGCCGCCTGCGATGAACCGGTCTATTCCCTTTTCGTCCGCAGCGGCGATGACGTCTGCTGCAAACATCGCAATCGAGAAGGGGCGCCGCGTGCCGAGCGTCGAGCTGCCATGCCCGCGGCACTCGGTCGTGATCCGCCGCCCGTCGAGCCCCTCGGGGATAATCTGCGCGACCTGCGCCTCATTGCCTCCGAGCCCGTGTTGAAAGAGCAAGGCTTTGCCTGTCCCGCAGTCGTAGACTGAAAGGTCGGCATCGTCTCGTCTGAAGGCGATGTGCGTCTTCATCGGATCAGATCCGAAAGAAATCTGGCGACGGCGGGTGCTTCTTCTGCCGTAAGACCGTGCGTGACGAGCGCACCGTCGAAACCGGTCACGCGCAGGCCGTCGATGAAGGCAGGGAAATCGACGATGCCCTGACCTACCGTCGCGAAGCGGCCATCGGCATAACGATCCTTCGCATGGGTCATCGTCACATACCCGGCCGAAATATCGATCGCCCTGGCGACGATGTCGGACAATTCGGCCGGTGTCGCCTGCTCGAAGAGGTTTGCCGGATCGAGCACGATGCGCAGGCGCCTCGAACCCATCTCTCCGATCAGCCTCACCGCATCAGTGGCGCAGGTGACGATATTTGCCTGTTCCGGCTCGATGCCGAGATCGATCTCGTGCCACTCGGCGAGCTCCAGCGCCTTTTCCATTTCGGCAGCCATATCGGCCCAGGCAGACGGAAGCGCATTGTCCGGATGATGCATCCATTGATCCTCGGTATGGCGGCTGCCTGTGCAGAGCGTCACAAGCGGAATCTGCAGGGCGGCTGCCGTTTCGATCACCACGCCAAGCTGTTTGAGCCCTCTTTCCCGCACAGATTTGTCCGGATGGGCCATGTTATAGGTGCCTGAAAGTGCCGCGAGCGAAACACCGATCTCCTTGGATGCTGTCCGGATTGCGGTAATCGTTTCCGGCGCCACTGCATCCGGCATCGATGGCAGGCCGACGCAGGCGAGATTGAACTGAGTCGTCGCAAATCCGCTGTCGCGCACGGCCGAGAGCACTTGCCGGGGATCGGTGCCGGGGAAGGTCTTTGCAAAGATGCCAATCTGCATCAGACCGATCCCGTGACAGTTGAGAGTTCGACGCGTTCGCCCGTTTCGACTGAACGGGCGATGGCGACCATGGCGCGGATGGAGGCGATGCCGTCCTCTATATCGGCGCCGCGCATCAACGCGCCGTTCAGCACGGTATCGGCAAGCCCTTCCAATTGCCGGCGGAAGAAGTGCCCGTCGGCGCCCAGCGGCTTGCGGGTCGTCGCGTCCTTTTCGTGAAAGATCTCGACTTCACTCGCCCT
>Ga0102587_1000856_pt1 | contig 27154 bp, 27 predicted proteins | sample AraplaF_Col_mTSA_FD_76853 | JGI IMG/M metagenome (GOLD analysis project Ga0102587, IMG submission 76853) | Arabidopsis root microbial communities from the University of North Carolina, USA - plate scrape MF_Col_mTSA (SPADES assembly) (version 2) | ecosystem: Host-associated > Plants > Roots >... | reverse complement strand
AACAAGGAACAAGGAATACGGTCATGAAACTGACCCTCATCAGCCATACCCTGTGCCCCTATGTCCAGCGCGCGGCCATTGTGCTCGCCGAAAAAGGCGTGGACTTTGAACGCCGCGATGTGGACCTCGCCAACAAACCGGACTGGTTCAAGGCTGTCTCACCGCTGGGCAAAACACCCGTGCTGCTGGCGGACAGCGACCCGGTTTTTGAATCGGCCGTGATCTGCGAATACCTGGAAGACACCCTGCTGCCGCGCCTGCATCCGGCCGATGCCCTCAAGCGCGCGCAGCACCGGGCTTGGATGGAGTTCGGTTCCAATGTACTGAACACCATAGGCGCTTTTTACAACGCGCCCGATGCCGCCGCCCTGCAGGGCTGGCGCCAGGAGCTGGCGGCCAGGTTCACGCAACTGGAGGCCGTGCTGCCGGCGCGGGGGCCTTACTTTTCGGGCGAATCCTTCAGCATCGTCGATGCCGTCTTCGGCCCCGTGTTCCGCTATTTCGATGTTTTCGAGGAGCTGGGTGAAACCGGCTTTTTTGAAGCCACGCCCAAAGTGCGCGCCTGGCGGGCCGCACTGGCGCAGCGGGCTTCCGTGCGGCAGGCCGTGCGCGGCGACTATGCGGAGGAGCTCACGCGGTTTCTGCAACGGCGCGGCTCGGAACTGTCGCGGCGCATGGACGGCATCACCGCGGCAGCTTAGAACCTGTGCTTAGGCTTGGCGGAAGTTCGCGAGGATTTTGAGCAGGTTGCGCGTGGCGCCGTCCAAAGCCTCCAGCGGCCTGTGCACCATGGCGGTGTCACGCACCAGCGCCGGTTTGAGTGGCAGCAGCTGCACGTCATGCCGCACATGGGACTCCTGCTCCGACTCCTCCCTGGGCAGCACGGCCGCGCCGTAGCCTGCGGCGACCAGGCTCTTGATGGCCTCGGAGTAATTGAGTTCGATGCGCGCACGCGGCGTGAAGCCCGCATCGGCAAACCAGGTCATGGTCATGCGGTACATATGGGTCGGCGTCTCGTTGAAGATCAGCGGCTTGCCGGCCAGCCAGGCCGGCGTGGCGTGTTTGGGCGCCTTCCAGCGCCTGGGCACAAAGGCCATCATCGGGTCGCTGCGCCAGTGCGTGATCACCATGCCGCGCTGCGCCGGCGGCGGCGTGGCGACGAGGCCCACGTCCAGCGTGCCCTGCGCCAGCCGCTCCAGGGTGTCGGCCGAGCCGAGGATGCTGACCTCGACATCGATGTCCGGATGGGCCTGCTCCATGGCCTTGAGCACCTGCGGCAAAAAGTAAACCAGCACACCAGTGGTGCTGCCCAGGCGCACCCGGCCGGCGCGGCCTTCGACGTGGCGCTTGACGGCGTCGACCGCGTCATCGGCATCGCGCAGCAGTCGGCGCGCACGCTCGACCAGCACCGCGCCCGCCGGCGTGGGTTCGACCTTGCGGCCGCCGCGTACCACCAGCGGCGTGCCCAGCCGGCTTTCGAGTTCGCTCACATGCAGGCTGACGGTGGGTTGGGCCAGGTGCAGGCCCTGCGCCGCGGCCGAGAAAGTGCCCAGGTCGGTAATGGCGACCAGCGTGCGCAGCTGGTCCAGGTTCAATTCGCGCATGGAAGATCTCTCCTCAACAATCCACCATCAGAAACTCTGATGGTTTCAATCAGAAAACTCAACTTTCACAATACCAGAATAAATTGCACCATGGGCGCCTGGCTTCATCCACACCATCACCACCCACAAGGAGCACCCCATGCCTTCCGCCGCCATCCCCACCGTCTCACCGGGCTTCACCCTCGCATGCGGCCTGCACCGCCTCGCGGGCCTGCCGGCGGCGCTGCGCAGGCTGGGCCGCATGCTGGGCGCCTCATGGTTTTCGCCGCGGCCGGCGCTCACACGCCTGCAACGGGACGAACTGATGGCCATGAGCAGCCATGAACTGAGCGACCTGGGCATAGGCCGCAGCGAGATTCCTGCGCTGTTTGGCGAGGCGTCGTCGTGGAAGCTCCACCGGCATTGAAATCCGGTACAGCAAGCGTTGGCGGCCGCATGGCTTGCTGCCAAAATCAGGGCCATGACGCTCCCCCATACCTCCAGCAGTTCCTGGCTCAGCGCCGCCATCGTCCGCATTGAGGCCGACTACCAGCGCAGCGCCGATACCCACCTGATTCCCCTGCCGCTGCCGGAGTTCGCCGCGCGCGGCATTGATTTCTACCTGAAGGACGAATCGACCCACCCTACCGGCAGCCTCAAGCACCGGCTGGCGCGTTCGCTGTTCCTCTACGCGCTGTGCAACGGTCTGATCCATGAACGCTCTACCATCGTGGAAGCCTCCAGCGGCTCCACGGCGGTCAGCGAGGCGTATTTCGCGCGCCTGCTGAACCTGCCCTTTATCGCGGTGATGCCGCGCAGCACCTCACCCGAAAAAGTCGCGCAGATCGAGTTTTACGGCGGGCGCTGCCATTGGGTGGACAGCGCCGCGCAGGTCTACGACGAGGCCCGCAGGCTGGCGCAGGAAACCGGCGGCCACTACATGGACCAGTTCACCTACGCCGAACGCGCCACCGACTGGCGCGGCAACAACAATATTGCCGAAAGCATGTTCAGCCAGATGGTGCGCGAGCGCCACCCGGTGCCGAGCTGGATCGTGGTGGGCGCGGGCACGGGCGGCACCAGCGCCACCATAGGCCGCTATGTGCGCTACCAGCGGCATGACAGCCTGCTTTGCGTGGCCGACCCGGCCGGCTCGGTCTTTGCCGCCTACCACCGCAGCGGCGATGCCGGCCTGACCGCAGCGGGCTCGCGCATCGAGGGCATAGGCCGCCCGCGCGTGGAGGCCAGCTTCATCCGCACGGTGATAGACCGCATGGTGGAGGTCGCCGACGTTGATTCGGTGGCCGCCATGCAGGCGCTTTCGCAATTGCTGGGTCGCCGCGTCGGGCCGTCGACAGGCACCAACCTGGTCGGAATGCTGACGCTGGCGCATGAGATGCTGGCGCGCGGCGAGCAGGGCTCCATCCTGTCGCTGCTATGCGACTCCGGCGAGCGCTACCTGCCGACCTACTACAACGCGCAATGGGTGACCAACAAAATCGGTGACTGCAGCGCTGCCCAGGCGCGTATGGCCAAGCTGTTGCGGCCCGCGGCGGTTTAGGAAGCCCATGCATCTCTCTCCTACCCTGGTGCCCAGGCGCAGCCTGCTGCTGGCCGGCGCGGCGCTGGCCGGATGGGGCCCGGCTATCAGCCCGGCCCGGGCCCTGCCCGCCAAAACGCTGGTGTTTCCGCGCGACCGCGGCGCCCATCCTGAATTTCGCACCGAGTGGTGGTACATCACGGGCCAGGCCAGCGCCGACGCGGGCCAGCGAGTTTTCGGCTTTCAGCTCACCTTCTTCCGTTCACGCGTGGATGCCACCCAGGGCATGGCCTCGAAGTTCGCCGCCAAGCAACTGGTCTTTGCCCACGCGGCCCTTACCGACGTGCAGGGCAAAAAACTCTGGCACGACCAGCGCATCGCACGCGACGGTTTTGGCATCGCCGCTGCCAGCGAACATGACATGGACCTCAAGCTGCGCGACTGGTCGCTCAAAGCCGAAGACGGCAGGTACGTCGCCGAATTGCCCTCCAGCGATTTCGCGCTCAAGCTGGCGTTTGAAGAAACACAGGAGGTATTGCTGCAAGGCAAGCAAGGCCTGTCACGCAAAGGCCCTGAGGAAAAACAGGCCAGCTACTACTACAGCCAGCCGCAGCTGGCCACACGCGGCAACCTGCGGCTCAAAGGCCAGGATTTCACCGTCAGCGGCAAGGCCTGGCTGGACCACGAATGGAGCGAAGAAATCCTGCACCCCGACGCCGCCGGCTGGGACTGGATAGGCATGAACCTCAGCGACGGCAGCGCCCTGACCGCCTTCCGGCTGCGCGGCAAGGACGGTAGCACGCTGTGGGACGGCGGCTCCTTCCGTTCGCCCAAAGGCGGTCTCTATACCTTCAGCCGCGGCGAGGTGGTCTTCAAGGCCGTGCGCTACTGGAAAAGCCCTTTGACGCAAACCACCTACCCGGTCGAATGGATAGTGCGCACGCCCGCCGATTTTTATACCGTGCGCGCCGTCATCGACAACCAGGAACTCGACAGCCGCCAATCCACGGGCGCCATCTATTGGGAAGGGCTCAGTGAGCTGATCGACAGCAATGGCAAACTGGTGGGCATGGGCTACCTCGAAATGACGGGGTATGCGCAGCCGCTTCGGATGTAGGCCCGCCGCTCAACCATCGCACTTCAACAGGAGATTCCATGCGCTGGATAGCCCTCTTTGACGACAAGCCCGGCATGCTGGCCGTGCGCCGGGAACGCGAGCCGCTGCATCTGGCTTACCTGCGAGCGCATGAAAACGAAATCCTCATCGCGGGCGGATTGCGTGAGGCGCCGGGCGCAGGTTTCGTGGGCGGGCTTTGGGTGCTGGAGGTGGAGTCGCGCGAGCGCGCGGTGGAGCTTGTGGAGAGTGATCCTTATTTTGTGCCTGAGCATCGCAGTTATCGGTTGCTGACCTGGGGCAAGGCTTTGGCTGACAAGCAGGCAGTGCTGTAAGCCAGACGACGCTGCCGGGTGACTACACTGGTGACTCTTGCCTCACAGTCCCATCTCCCAAATCCCCCACAGCAATGGAATTCTTCACCCTGGTGACCAGCGTCGCCATCGTTGTCTACATCCTCAAACTCTCGGAAGAACGCCGGCGCATCACGCCGCTGGCCAGCCACCTGGGCCAGTATCAGATCGAAAAGCTGATGGAGATGCTGACGGACGGCTACCTGCGGGCCCTTGGCGAGAAGGAGCCTGAGCGGCGCGAGCAGGTCTGGAACCAGCTGGCCGGCTCTGAACTCAAGCTGTGCGAGCAGTTCACCCGTTTTGCCACCGGTTTCTCCAAGGTGGATGAAGCGGACGCGCGCACGAGCAAGCTGCCGATCGCGATTCCTTTCGTGACCAGGCTGGTGCCTGGCTTGGCTTTCGACATGCGACAAATGCTGGCGATCCACGCCCAGGGCATTCTGCATGCGGCCGAAAACAGCACCCAGCGCACGCCCAAAGACAAAGCCTTCACCATGTCAGCCGAGCTCTTCCTGATGCAGCACAGCTGCCACTGGTTCTGCAAGTCAAAGGCGGTCGCCTCGGCGCGCATGCTGGTGCGGCACAAGACCTCGCATGAGCAGCTCGTGGCGTCGGTGTCGCCCGGGACGCGTGAGGCTTACCTCGCCTTGACGGGCCAGTGAGCGCTCCCGGCCTGTCGCCAGCGATACAGGCCATCACTCCCGACCGTCCTATATTTCCTGCCATGACGGAATCCACACTGCTCCACACCCTGCAGGCGGTGAACCAGACCGCCTCCTTCAACCGCTGGGCCGGCTTTGAGGTCGTGCAGGCCAAAGCCGGCGAGGCCGAGATACGCATGGCCTGGCGCGAGGACGACATGGGCCAGTACGCCGGCTATCTGCATGCGGGCCTGATAGGCGCGATGCTGGACACGGCCTGCGGCTATGCGGCCGCCACGGTGGCGGGCCGCGTGCTGGCCTCGCATTTTTCAGTGAATTGCCTGGCGCCGGCGGTGGGACGCAGCTTTGTGGCGCGCGGGCGTGTGGTGAAGTCCGGGCGCAAGCAGGTGTTTGCGAGCGCCGAGCTGTATGCCGAACAGGATGACGGCGAGTTGTTGCTGGCGGCCACCGGCAACACGATTCTGGTTCCGGTGGAAGCGCCATCCGCTCCCCCTGTTTCCAGCGCCTGACATCACTGCGTGAGCCAGAAACCCGCGTGGGGGCCACAGCGGGAAACCCCTCAGGCTCCGGCGCCCCCGCTATGGATTTCCCGCAGTATGTCCGCCGCGGGGCGTTGCAGCTTCTGGAGTTGCCGGCCGGCCTTGAGGACGTAGTCACCTCCCCAACGCAAGTGCTCGTCCGCATACTGAACCCGGATTTCGAGCGCCGGCCATTTTTTTGACAGTGCCGCGACCAGCGGCTTCGGAAAAGCTGAAGCGGCGGTGAAACGAACGGCAAGCTGATCAGGCCCGGCTTCAACACTCGAATCTTCTGCATTCCACTTGGAGCCCCAATGTTTCTTGCACCAGCCGTACCAGGACCCGAAGCCGTGCTTCTCGATGTTTTCCTGGTATTGGCGTGCCGGCGCCAGGTACATCTCCGCGCAATCGAGGCTGCGAATACAGGCCAGCAACTGTTCACGCGATTCAAGCGGGAACGGATGGCCCAGCTTCGCGGCGGCCTCCTTCCAGGTCCAGTACTTGGCGGGGCCTGTCCAGTCGCCGAAGAGTGCGTCATGGCCTGTGGTCACGGCACTGCTTTCCTCAATCTCAAGCTCCGGCGGCATCGGGATGACCGAATTGAAATCGAATGAACCCGAGCTGAAATGAACATCGCGGCAGGACGCCAGCGAGCCCGGATCTCCAGACAGTCGCAGCACAACGAAAACGGCGTCTGACATGGCGATCCCCTTGAAGACGTCTATTTCAATTCGGCGTAAGCCATCTCGCCGATCTTCTTCGCGAGCGTGTCTATGCCCAACCAGGCGTTCCGGTAGTAGTCTTCAACGGGGTATGTTTTTCCCTGGTAAACAATAACGGCCTTGATTTCGTCCTTGCCGGCGAACGCCCCTGCCAGAAAGCGCGCACCATCCTCACGCGCCACGTACTCCTTGACGATCAGCCTGGCTTCTTTTTCTTTGCTCACCTTGCGCCCTGCCTTGGCAACGGCTTCGTTGTAGCCGCCGGCAATAAGGGAGGGAATCGCCGGCTTCACCACGCAGGGACCGCAATCCAGTGCCACCTTGAGAGTAGGCACTTCGGCCACGGCGGCCGCGGCAGGTTGCTGCATCGAGCCAGGTTGAGCTGTGGTGGCGCAACCCGAGAGGATGACAGCACCGGCTGCGAGAAGAAGACCGAGATATTTTTTGGCGTTCAAGGGGCAGCTCCTATGAATATGGGAATCGACAACTCGTAGAACCTGGCGTAGTGTATTGCGCAAAGCGGGCTGTTTGATGCCCGCGGGCGTATTGAAAAAGGGCGCCCGTGGCGCCCTTTTTTACTTCGTCAGCCCAGCCGTTCAATGCGCGCCCGCCGCAGCATCCGCGCTTCCCGCCCCGGCTTTGGTATGCCGCGTCAGGAACACCAGCGGAATCAGCAGCAGGAAGATCACCGCCGAGACGTAAAACACGTCGTTGGCAGCAAGCATGTATGCCTGCTGGTCGGCCAGGCGGTTGATGGTGCCCAGGGCCTGTTCCGGCGTAAGCCCGGCACCGGCCAGGCCGGTGAGCGCGCTGGTGGTGGCGGTGCTGCCCTGGTTCACGTACTCGCTGATCTGCGCATGGTGCATGGCGGCGCGGTCTTGCCAGATGGTGGTGGCAATCGACGTGCCGAAGGAGCCGGCTGTGATGCGGACGAAATTCGACAGGCCCGAGGCGGCTGGGATTTTCTCGGGCGGGATGCCCGACAGCGTGATGGTGACCAGCGGGATGAAAAAGAAGGCCATGGCCACGCCCTGGATGATGGTCGGGATCATGATGGTCTGGAAGTCGGCCTGGGTGTTGAAGTGCGAACGCATCCACAGTACCAGCGCGAAGACCATGAAGGCAAAGGCGGCGAAACGGCGCGGGTCGACCTTGGCGATGTTCTTGCCGACCACGGGCGAGAGCAGCAAGGCGAAGGCGCCCACGGGCGCCAGCACCATGCCGGCCTGCGTGGCGGTGTAGCCCATGTACTGCTGCAGCCACAGGGGCAGCAGCACCACGTTGCCGAAGAAGAGCCCGTAGCCCACCGACAGCGCGAGCGCACCGGCCCAGAAGTTGCGCTTCTTGAACAGTGTCAAGTCCACCACTGGGTGCTCTTCGGTCAGCTCCCAGATCACGAAGGCCGCCAGGCCGACCAGCGCGATGATGGCCAGCGCAACGACTTCACCGGAATGGAACCAGTCGAGTTCGTGGCCCTTGTCGAGCATGATCTGCAGTGAGCCGACCCAGACCACCAGCAGCGCCAGCCCCACGGAATCGATGGGCAGCTTTTTGGTGGGACTTTCGCGGTTGCGGAAAATGCTCCAGGTGATGAAGGCCGCGCCGAAGCCAACGGGAATGTTGATGTAAAAAATCCAGGGCCAGGAGATGTTGTCGGTGATCCAGCCGCCCAGCAGCGGCCCCATCACCGGCGCGATCAGCGTCGTCATGGACCATAGCGCCATGGCCAGGCCCGCGAGTGCCTTGGGGTAGCTCGACAGCAGCAGCGCCTGCGACAGCGGGATCATGGGCCCGGCGACCAGGCCCTGCAGCACGCGCAGAAAAATCAGCGTGGTCATGTTCGGCGCCAGGCCGCACAGCCATGACGTGAGCACGAACAGCATGACGCTGGCCGTGAACAGGCGCACCTGGCCGAAACGCTGCGACAGCCAGCCGGTGAGCGGGACGGCAATTGCATTGGCCACGCCGAAGCTGGTGATGACCCAGGTTCCCTGGTTGGGGCTCACGCCCAGGTCGCCGGCGATGGCGGGCAGCGACACGTTGGCGATGGACGTGTCCAGCACATTCATGAAGGTCGCGGCCGACAGGGCCAACGTGCCCCACAGGCGTGCCGAGCCCGTCAGCGGCGGGGGTGGAATATAGGCGGAAGCAGGTGCGGAAGCCATGAATGCCTTGCGAAGAAGAAGCCGGTGGGGCCGCGATCAGGGTGTGCCGCGGCTGCGCTTGCTTGAGCTGGAAGTGATGGCTTAAGGTGCCGTGCGGTTACCAGACAGCGAGAGCGCATGGCTCAACGCCAGGGTCTGGGCTTCGCCGCTGGCCTGGGCGGGTGAAGACACAGCCCCGCCCGTCGGGAGCACAGGTTTGGCTGGAGTCACGGGGTTCGCCGGGCTGGCGGCTTTGGCCGACTTCACAGCTGTCTTGCCGGTGTTGGCGGCGATCACGCGCTGCACGTCCTTGTCGGCCGCATCGTCCTGCGCGCTGTAGGTTTGTGTCTGCGCCACGGCGGCATCACGCGGAGCATCGGCCAGCGCCTTGCCGTCCTTGTTGCTCACATCGACTTCGGCTTCCATGGAGAGGCCCACGCGCAGCGGGTTCTCGGCCAGTTGCTTGGCGTCCAGCGCGATGCGTACGGGCACGCGCTGCACCACTTTGATCCAGTTGCCGGTAGCGTTCTGCGCGGGCAGCAGCGAGAAAGCCGCCCCCGTACCTACGCCCAGGCCGGCGACCGCGCCCTTGTACTCCACCTTCTTGCCATACAGGTCGGCGACCAGTGTGACGGGCTGGCCGATGCGGATGTTGCGCAGCTGCACTTCCTTGAAGTTGGCATCCACCCAGACCTGCTTGAGCGGGATGATGGACATCATGGGCGTGCCGGCGGCCACGCGCTGGCCGAGCTGCACGGTGCGCTTGGCGACATAGCCGTCCACCGGCGCGAGCAGGCCCACGCGCTGGGTGGCCAGGTAGGCTTCGCGAACCTTGGCAGCGGCCACCTGCACGCTGGGGTGCTGTTCGATGCTGGTGCCCTCGGTCAGGGCCTGGTTGCTGGCGAGCTGTTCGCGCGCGGCGGCCACACCGGCCTGCGCGGCGGCCAGGGCGCTTTTGGCGGTGGCCAGCTGCGTCTGGGCGTGATTGAGTTCTTCTTTGGACACGGCGCCATTGCCGGTGAGCGACTGGCGGCGATTGAGGTCGTCGCTGGCACGCGCGATATCGCTTTGCGCCTTGACGACGTCGGCTTCGCGCAGCGCGATCTGCGCCGCCAGCGTGCCGTTGTTGGCATAGAGCGTGCGCGCCTGGCGCACGGCCTGCGCCAGCGCGGCCTCGGCCTGCTCCAGCGCGACCTTGGCGTCCGCCGGGTCCAGTTGCACCAGTGCCTGGCCGGCTTTCACGAAGTCGGTGTCGTCGGCCATGATGGCCATGACGGTGCCCCCGATTTGCGGCGTGATCTGGATGACGTTGCCCTGCACGTAAGCGTTGTCCGTGGACTCGTAATGGCTGGCGACCAGGTATTCATAGGCGCCCCAGCTCAAACCGGCAACGGCCACGACGGCCGCCAATGCGGTCAGCGCTTTTTTGCGCTTGGGGTTGCCGGCGGGTGCTGGTGCTAGGGACGGTGTGGAAGCCGAGGAGTTAGGAGATTCAGTAGCGCTCATATTGGTGACCTGCTGTGATGTATTGAGGTATTGCTATGGTTGATGTCTGAAGCGGTTCAGTGAGTGGCGAGGGCCGCCTGACGTTCGGCGGGCACAGCCTGGCCGGGGGTGTAGCCACCACCCAGTGCGCGTATCAGCGCGACCTGCGTGTCCAGCGCGCGAGCCGAAAGGTCGACCGCGAGCCGGCGCTGGGCCAGCACGCTGGTTTCCGCCGTGAGCACGTTGAGGTAGTTGCCCAACCCTGCCTTGTAGCGTTGCACGGCGATTTCGTAGGCGCTTTCGGCGGCGTCCTGCGCGGCGCGCTGCTCGGCTTGCTGGCGGGTGATGGCTTGCGAAGATGCGACCTGGTCGGCAACGTCGCGCACCGCGTCGATCACGGCGGCGTTGTAGCTTTCGACCGCGGCGTCGAAGTCGGCGGTCTTGCCGCGCAGGTTGGCGCGCAGCCGGCCCGCGTCAAAAATCGGCAGGCGCAGCGCCGGGCCCACGCCCCACTGGCGGCTGCCCGAGTCCAGCAAATTGCCCAGGCCTATGCTGGAGAAGCCGGCGAAGGCGACGAGGTTGATGTTGGGATAGAACTGGGTCTTGGCATTGGCCACATCCTTGGACGAGGCCTCGACACGCCAGCGGGCGGCGGCGATGTCGGCACGGCGGCCCAGCAGGTCGGCGGGAATGGTGGCGGAGATACCGGCGTTCTTGATGGCGGCTTGCGCGGGCAAGTTCAAGGCGGCGGCGGCGTTGGGCTGGCCGACCAGCGCGCCCAGCGCATTGCGTGTGAGGGCCATCTGCTCCAGCAGGCTTTCGAGCTGCAGGCGCGCCTCGGGAAGGCCGCCTTCGCTCTGGCGCAATTCAAGGCGGGTGTCCAGGCCGGCGTTGACGCGGTCGCGCACCAGTTTCAGGGTTTCCTTGCGCTGCGCCAACGTGCGGCGTGCCACATCGGCCTGTTCATTGAGGCGCACCAGCTGGAAGTAGGTGCGCGCGACATTGCTGGCCAGCAGCACGCGCGCGGCCTGTGCGTCGGCTTCGGCGGCGTTGGCGCTGCCCAGCGCGGCGTCGAGCGCCGCGCGGTTCTTGCCGAAGAAATCAAGTTCCCAGCTGGCGTTGAGCTGGGCCGTGCCGCTTTCGCGGATGGAACCGGCCAACGGCGGAGGCACCGCGCCATTGGCGGTGTAGCGCTGGCGGGTCAAATCAAGCTGGCCGGTGAGTTGCGGCAAGGTGGCGGCGTCAGCCACTTCGATTACGGCCTGCGCGCGCGCCAGCCGTGCCTGCGCGAGCTTGAGGCTGGGGCTGGTCTGCAGGGCTTGTGCAACCAGGGTGTTGAGCTGTTCGTCACCGAAGTCGCGCCACCATTCGGTGGCCACGGGCGCCTGCGCCGCGGCCTGCGCACTCGCATCGGCCGTCAGGCCAAGCGAGGGCGCATCGCGCAGGCTGGACTGCGGCGAGATGCCGGACATGTCGGCACAGCCGGCAAGGCCCGTGGCCATCAGGCCCACGGCCACCACACTGGCAGCAGCTACCAGGGCCATGCGGAAAGAAGCGCGCCAGACCGGCAAACGCCGGCCCACGTAGGCCGCTTCGGGCGACGAAGAAGCCAGAAGAAAGGAACGGGTGTTATTTGTCATTTTGTTCATTCGCAGCTTGGAGGGAATGTGCGGTTTCAAGAATGCGGCGCAGATAGCCTTTGAGGTTTTGCCACTCCTCGACCGAGAAACCGGCCAGGTGGGCGTTCTGCACGCGGCTGAGCACGGCGGGAATTTCCTTGGCGGCGTCGCGTCCTTCAGGCGTCAGCTCGATGTTCACCACGCGCCTGTCGTCGCTGGAGCGAATGCGGCGGCAATAGCCCTTGGCTTCGAGGCGGTCCAGCAAACGGGTCATGGAGCCGGCGTCGAGCTGGCACTGGCGCGCCAGTTCAGCCACGGTGGAGGCCTTGCCGAGGTAAAGCTTGAGCATGGGCACCCACTGGGCGTTGGTGAGGCCCTGGGGTTCGAGTTCGCGTGTGACCTGCTGCGAGACGCTGTTGATGATCTGGCGCATCAGGTAGCCGGTGCTTTGACCGGCGTCGTAGTCGTTCGCGCAGTAAAACTCGGCCGGCAGGCCGCACAGGGCGGGGCCGGGAGCTTCCGGGCGTGGGGGTTTGGCTGTCATAGGGCGAAATAATACATGCCTAGACAAATAATGTCAAGGCTGTGTTTGTGCAGGCTTCTTTTGCCTGGGATGCCTTTGTTGAGGCAATTTGTTACAGGCTTTGTGACTAAACTCGCGGCATGGCAATCTCCTCTGCCCCCTCTTCCTCTTCTTTGTCCATAGCCTCCGGTGCCAACGGCGCCAAAGGCTCACCCCGCTCACTCTCCGGCCTGCTGCCTTTTTTGCGGCCCTACCGCGGCCGCATCCTGCTGGCCGCCGTCTTTCTGGTGCTGGCGGCAGTGGCGACGCTGGTGTTTCCGCTGGCCTTGCGCGGCCTGATCGACGGCGGCCTCAGCGCGGCCGACAAGGGCCAGCAGCTGATGGCCTTGCGCACGCATTTCTTCGAGCTGTTTGGGGTGGCTGCCGCACTGGGGCTTTTTTCGGCGGGCCGCTTTTATATGGTGAGCTGGCTGGGCGAGCGCGTGACGGCCGACTTGCGCAATGCGGTCTATGCCCATGTGGTACGGCAAAGCCCGGAGTTTTTTGAGACCACGCAGACCGGCGAGGTGCTGTCGCGCCTGACCGGCGACACGACGCTGGTGCAGACCGTCGTGGGCTCTTCGCTGAGCATGGGCCTGCGTAATGCCGTGATGGGCCTGGGGGCGCTGGGCATGCTGGTCTATACCAACCCCTACTTGATGGTGCAGGTGCTGGGCGTGCTGGTGCTTATCGTCGCGCCCTCGGTGTGGTTCGGACGGCGCGTGCGCAAGCTCTCGCGCGCCAGCCAGGACCGCGTGGCGGACTCCAGTGCGATCGCTGCCGAGGTGCTCAATGCGATTCCCGTGGTGCAAAGCTACACCGCCGAGGCGCGCGAATCGGTGCGCTTCGACCAGTCGACGACGAATGCCTTCAACACCGCCGTGCGCCGCGCCTGGGCGCGCTCGGCGCTGGTGGCCTTCATCATCATCGCCACCTCGGCCGCACTGCTGTGGGGTCTGTATCAGGGCACGCAAGCCGTGATGCGCGGCGACATCAGCGCGGGCCACCTGGGCCAGACCGTCGTCTACGTCATCATCCTGGCGAGCGCGGCGGCGGTGCTGGGCGAGGTCTATGGCGACCTGCTGCGCGCGGCGGGCGCGACGGAACGGCTGATGGAACTGCTGGCCTCGCGCTCGCCGGTCACCTCCCCGCCCAATCCTTTACCGGCACGGCTGACGCAGGCGGGTAGCGCGATCCGGTTTGAGGCGGTGACATTTCACTACCCCTCGCGCCCGGCGCAAGCGGCGCTCAGCGATTTCAGCCTGAGGGTGGCGCCGGGTGAAACCGTGGCCATCGTCGGGCCCAGCGGCGCGGGCAAGAGCACGGTGTTCCAGCTGCTGCTGCGCTTTTACGATCCGACCTCGGGCCGCATAGAACTGGACGGCGTGCGTACCGACCGCATGTCGCTGGAAGACCTGCGAAGCCGCATAGGCATCGTGCCGCAGGATGCGGTGATCTTCTCCACCAGCGCCCTCGAGAACATCCGCTACGGAAAGCCCGGGGCCAGCGATGAGGAAACCCGCGCCGCCGCGAAAGCGGCCTTCGCCCACGAGTTCATCACGGCCCTGCCGGAGGGCTACGACACCTTTTTGGGCGAGCGCGGCGTGCGGTTGTCGGGCGGGCAGCGCCAGCGCATCGCGATCGCGCGGGCTATGCTGAAGAACTCGCCTTTGCTGCTGCTCGACGAAGCCACCAGCGCATTGGACGCCGAAAGCGAGCGCATGGTGCAGGCAGCGCTGGAGTCGGCCATGAAGGGCCGTACGACCCTGGTAATCGCGCACCGCCTGGCCACCGTGCAGCAGGCCGACCGCATCCTGGTGCTGGACCACGGCCGGCTGGTGGAGCAAGGCACGCACACCGAGCTGGTGAGCCGCGGTGGCGTTTACGCACGGCTGGCGGCGCTGCAGTTCACGGTGTAAGAACCGGCGCGTCGCCTTCCCAGAATCGGCTTCTGGATTCAAGCCCATGGTTATGCACTTTTTGCATAGATAGCGGTGCACAATGCCTTGGACTATTCGGTGGGAGGCTCTTAAGCTCCGGGCACAGAGTTTTTCTCTCAAGAAATCCCATCAAGGAATCCCACAAGGAGTTTTTCATGTCGCACGCCGCTTCATCCAACGGCCCCGTTCCCGCGGGCTCCCATCCCCTCCCCTCCTACCTCCAGTCTGACAACCTCGGCCCCTGGGGCAACTACCTGCAACAGGTCGACCGCGTCATTCCCCACCTGGGCAGCCTGGCCCGCTGGGCCGAAACGCTCAAGCGCCCCAAGCGCGTGCTGATCGTCGATGTGCCCATCCACATGGACGACGGCACCGTGGCCCACTTCGAAGGCTACCGCGTGCAGCACAACGTCTCACGCGGCCCCGGCAAGGGCGGTGTGCGCTTTCACCAGGACGTGACTCTCTCTGAGGTGATGGCCCTGTCGGCCTGGATGTCCGTGAAGAACGCGGCGGTCAACGTGCCTTACGGTGGCGCCAAGGGCGGCATTCGCGTCGACCCTAAAAAGCTTTCGCGCGGAGAACTTGAGCGCATGACGCGCCGTTACACCAGCGAGATCGGCATCATCATCGGCCCCAACAAGGACATCCCGGCCCCCGACGTCAACACCAACGACCAGATCATGGCGTGGATGATGGATACCTACTCGATGAATACCGGTTCCACCTCCACCGGTGTGGTCACCGGCAAGCCTGTTGACCTGGGCGGCTCGCTGGGCCGCCGTGAAGCCACGGGCCGCGGCGTGTACACCGTGGGCGTGGAAGCAGCCAAGCACATCGGTCTGGACATCGCGACCGCGCGCGTCGCGGTGCAAGGTTTCGGTAACGTGGGCGGTGTGGCAGGCAAGCTGTTTGCTGAAACCGGGGCACGTGTGGTGGCGGTGCAAGACCATGGCGGCACGATTTACCGCGAGGCCGGCCTCGATGTGCCGGCACTGCTCAGGCATGTGGAAGCCAACGGCAGCGTGGCGGGTTTCGCCGAAGCAGAAGTCATCGCCAACGACAAGTTCTGGGACGTGGAGTGCGACATCCTGATCCCCGCCGCGCTCGAGCAGCAGATCACCGAAGCCAACGCCGGCCGTATCAAGGCGCGCATGATCATCGAAGGCGCGAACGGCCCGACCACGCCGGCGGCCGACGACATCCTGCACGACCGCAACATCCTGGTGCTGCCGGACGTGATCGCCAACGCCGGTGGCGTGACGGTCAGCTACTTCGAATGGGTGCAGGATTTCTCCAGTTTCTTCTGGGACGAGGAAGAAATCAACAAGCGCCTGGTCAAGATCATGAAGGACGCTTTCGCCGCGGTCTGGCATGTGGCGCAAGACCAGAAGGTCAGCCTGCGCACCGCGACCTTCATCGTGGCCTGCAAGCGCATCCTGCACACGCGCGAACTGCGCGGCCTCTACCCCTGATGGGCCGCATGGCCGATGGTTCCAGCGGACGGCGGCCTGCGACGGCCGCCTTCGTGATGGCTTCCATCCGCCACCTGCCGATGCTCCTGCTCGCGGTGGTGACCGGCAATGCGGTGTTCAGGCTGCTCAGAAGCGCATCTCAGGCCCTGGTTGTGCTCAGCAGGGTCCATGGCTGCCGTACGTCGTCGTGACAGGCCCCCTGATGCTCCATAGCCGTCGGTGAAGCCCTTTCCGCTGGCGGGACCGGACACCAGCGCCTGATGAAGCGGCTATTGCAGCGTTTCCTTGACCGCCGCCGGCAGCGGCAAAGGCATGACCTCAATGCCCTCTTCAAGCAGTTCGACCGCCTCACGCACACTGGTCTGGCCGCGAATGCTGCGCGCCTCCTGCTCGCCGTAGTGCATGCGGCGCGCTTCATCGGCAAAGCGCGTTCCCACATCCTCGGTGTTGGCCAGCACATGGCGCAGGGCTCGCAGGAATGCGGCCTGCTGCACCTCGTTTGCGCCGGCTGGCATTCCCGTGACAGCGGTCACGTCGCGCCCGCCTGGGCTATCCTGGACATTCGCGACTGCCGTGGATGTTGGGGCGTGTTTGGTGGAAACATCCCGGTCCTGGCGCCCGCCCAGGTTGAGCCGCGGCGCGCTCGGGAGTTTTTGCACGCTTTTGTCGGCGCACAGCGGGCATTCGACCAGGCCGCGCGACAACTGGCTCTGGAAATCGTCTTCAGACGCAAACCAGCCCTCAAATGAATGCTGGTGCGAACATTGGAGATTCAGGACCTTCATAGATAGGCGAATTATCGCCGCGCGCTCATCAGGCGGCGGCCTGCCAGTCCAAAACCCATGCGCCCGACAGCACGTTTTGCAGCCAGAGCGCACCCGTCAGCGTTTTCGCGTCGGTCACCTGCCCGTTCGCGCACCATGCCAGCAGCTCAGCGGGCGTGGCGGTAAAAACATCGAGGAACTCGCCGGCGTCAAGCTTGCGCCCTCCCTGCACCAGCCCGCGCGCAAACCAGATGTCGATGAACTCGGTCGAATAGGAGATCACCGGATGCAACAAGCCGGCCCGTGCCCATTCACGCGCGGTGTAGCCGGTTTCCTCGAGCAATTCGCGCTGCGCGCAGGCCAGTGAGGCCTCGCCCGGGTCCAGCTTGCCCGCGGGGAACTCGACCATGACGGCCTGTACGGGATAGCGATACTGGCGCTCCAGCACCAGCCGGCCGTCATCACATTGGGCCACGATCATCACAGCGCCGGGGTGGATGATGTATTCGCGCGTGGCCTGGCTGCCGTCGGGCAGGCCGACGGTGTCGCGCATGGCGTGGAGGAAGTTGCCCTTGAGGATTTCCACCGAAGACAACCGGGTCTCCACCAGATGCGCGTCCGCCGGCTTGCCGGCTTCAGCGTGGCCCGCCGCGGCTTTCTTCATGGCCTGTGCTTGAAGAGGTAGCGCCAGGTAAAACCCGGAAACGCGAAGGTGATGAAGAGCGCGCCGGTGATGGCGTAGAACTCCCAGCCCTGCGGCGCGATCTGGCCGGTCCGCTGCTCCAGGTAAAGGCCCAGGCCGCCAACAACAAAGTACCAGACGACCATCTCGCCCAGCCGGACGGCGAGGTTTTTAGGCTGCTGGAGCGCGTAGACCGCGAACAGGCGGTTGCTGGCGAAAGGCAGGTTGGCCGCCAGCAAGGCCAGCAACACCACCAGCCAGACCGAGGCCGTTTGCGTCATGAGCCCAGGGACTTGACGATGCTGCTGATCGACTGCGAGCACAGCGTCATCAGGCCGCCGGGCAGCATACCCAGGATCAGGATGAGCGCGCCGTTGATGGCCAGCACCACCTTGGCATCCGTCGGGCCGGTGACCGGCAGGGCGTTGTGGGCCAGCGGCGCATCAAAGTACATGACCTTGACCACGCGAAGGTAGTAAAACGCGCCGACAAGCGACATGACCACGGCAAAAACGGCCAGGGCGATATAGCTGGACTGCTGCGACGACACCAGCGCCTGCAGGACGGAGAGCTTGGCGTAAAAGCCCACCAGCGGCGGCAGGCCGGCCAGCGAGAACATGCAGATGGCCATGACGCCCGCGTAAAGGGGACTGCGCTGGTTCAAGCCGGCCATGTCGGCAATGTCCTCGGACTCGAAGCCGGCGCGTGCCAGCAGCATGATGATGCCGAAGGCGCCCAGCGTGGTGAGCACATAGGTCAGTGCATAGAACATCGCCGCGCTGTCGGCGGATTCGGTGTTGAGTTGGTTGCCGTTGACCACGCCGGCCAGCAAGCCGAGCAGCAGGAAACCCATTTGCGAGATGGTCGAGAACGCCAGCATGCGCTTGAGGTTGGACTGGGCGATGGCGGCCAGGTTACCGACCAGCAGGGAACCGATAGCCATCAGGGCCAGCATCTGTTGCCAGTCAATCGCGAGCGGCAGCAGGCCTTCGACCAGCAGGCGTATGCAGATCGCGAAGGCAGCAAGCTGCGGCGCGCCGCCGATCAGCAGCGTCACGGCCGTGGGTGCACCCTGGTACACATCAGGCAGCCACATGTGGAAGGGCACTGCCCCCAGCTTGAAGGCCAGGCCAGCCACGATGAAGACCAGGCCGAAAATCAGCACCTGGTGCCTGACCTGGCGGCTGGCGATGGCGTTGAACACTTCGTTGAGGTCCAGGGAGCCGGTCGCACCGTAGAGCATTGACAGGCCGTACAGCAGGAACCCCGAAGCCAGTGCGCCCAGCACAAAGTACTTCATGGCGGCTTCGGTGGCGATGGCGTTATCGCGGCGCAAGGCCACCAGCGCATAGCTGGAGAGCGTCAGCAGCTCCAGGCCCATGTAGATCACCAGGAAATTGTGGCCCGAGATCATCGCGAACATGCCCAGCAGCGCGAACAGGCTCAGCGTGAAGAATTCACCGCCGCGCAGCATTTCGCGCTCGGCTGCATAGGGCCGACCGTACACCAGCGTGATCATCACCGCGATGCAGGCAAAGCACTTGAGCCAGGCGCCCATGGGGTCGACGACCACCATGTTGCTGAAACCGTAGAAAGTTTGCCCGCCCACCGCATAGGCGGCCTCCATGGCAGCCACAGCGGCCAGCGTCAGCAAGGTGAGCACATAGGTGAGCGTGCGCTGGGGTGTCTTGACGCCCAGGTCCACCAGCGCGATCACGCAGGCCATGGTCAGGAGGATGAGTTCGGGGTAAACCGAGATCCAGGAGAGTTTGTCTATCATCTGAATTCTTTGTAGTTGCTCGGTTGGCTTCAGTTCAGCTTGGAGACTGCGACATGCTTGAGCAGGTCGGCGACCGAGGTGTTCATCACGTCCGTGAACGGCTTGGGATAGATGCCCATGTACAGCACAGCGACGGCCAGCATGGCCAGCATCAGGAACTCGCGGCTGTTGATGTCGGTGAGTGCCTTGACGTCTTCATTGGCCACGGGACCGAGGTAAACGCGCTTGAACATCCACAGCGTGTAGGCCGCGCCGAAAATGAGTGCCGTCGCCGCTGCGCCGCCTATCCAGAAGTTGTATTTGACGGAGCCCAGAATCACCATCCACTCGCCGACGAAACCCGCCGTGGCCGGCAGGCCGCAGTTGGCCATGGCAAACAGCAATGCAAAAGCCGCGAACTTGGGCATGGTGTTGACCACACCGCCATAGCTAGAAATCTCGCGCGAATGGACACGGTCGTACAGCACGCCTATGCACAGGAACATCGCGCCCGACACAAAACCGTGGGCGATCATCTGCACCAGGCCGCCGGAAACGCCCAGGTCATTAAAGATGAAAAAGCCCAGCGTGACAAAACCCATGTGGGCCACCGATGAATAGGCCACCAGCTTTTTCATGTCCTGCTGTACCAGTGCGACCAGGCCGACGTAGATGACGGCGATCAGCGACAACGTGATCATCAGCCAGGCCCATTCATGCGCGGCGTCCGGCGCGATGGGCATGGAGAAACGCAGGAAACCGTAAGCGCCCAGTTTCAGCATGATGGCTGCCAGCACGGCGGAGCCGCCGGTAGGTGCCTCAACGTGCACGTCGGGCAGCCAAGTGTGGACCGGCCACATCGGCACCTTTACGGCAAAGGCCGCAAAGAAAGCGAAGAACAGCAACGTCTGTATCGTGCCGCCCAACGGCAGCTTGTGCCAGGTCAGGATGTCAAAGCTGTAGCCCGACTTGTTGTACAGGTAGATCAGCGCCACCAGCATCAGCAGTGAACCGAGCAGCGTGTAGAGGAAAAACTTGAAAGCCGCGTAAATCTTGTTCGGGCCGCCCCAGATGCCGATGATCAGGTACATCGGGATCAGCGTGGCTTCGAAGAACACGTAGAACAGGATGCCATCCAGCGCCGTGAACACGCCGATCATGAGCCCGCTCAGGATCAGGAAGGAAGCCATGTACTGGTTCACGCGCGTCGTGATGGCTTCCCAACTGGCGATGATGACCACCACGTTGATAAAGGCCGTCAGCAGCACGAACCACAGCGAGATGCCGTCGACGCCCAGGTGGTAGTTGACGTTGAAGCGCTGTATCCAGCCGGCCTTCTCGACGAACTGCATGGCCGAGGTGTCCAGCTGGAAGCCGCTGTACAAAGGCAGTGTGACCAGGAAACTGACGACCGCGCCAATCAGCGCGACCCAGCGAACGCTGCGCGCCTGCTCGTCACGGCCCAGCGCCAGCAAAACCACACCGAAGAAAATCGGTATCCAGATCGCAAGACTCAACAAACCCATTCTTGTTCTTCCTTGATGTTGTTGACCCGCTCAGCGATTGAGCCAGACGAAGTACGTCATCAACACAAACACGCCAATGATCATGCCGAAGGCATAGTGGTAGATGTAACCGGACTGCAGCCGACGCACCACGCCGGACACCCAGCCGACGACCTTCCAGGAACCGTTGACCAAGGCGCCGTCGATCAGCTTCTGGTCGCCACCCTTCCAGAGTGCGGTACCGAGCAGGCGGGTGCCGCGAGCCAGAACGTTTTCGTTGAACCAGTCGAAGTAGTACTTGTTTTCGAGCAGCGTGAAGACAGGCATGAACATGCGCTTGATCGCGGCGGGCAGCGCCGGGTTGATCATGTACATGTACCAGGCCAGCACCGAGCCCGACAGCGCCAGCCAGAACGGCGGTGCCGTCAGGCCGTGCAAAGCCATCTGCCACGGGCCGCGGAACAGCTGCTTGAGCTCTTCCATGGCATGGTGTTTCTCGAGGTTCACGAAGATGGCGCCCTTGAAGAACTCGCCATACAGCATGGGTTCAATCGTCAGGAAGCCGATGACCACCGAGGGGATCGCCAGCAGGATCAGCGGGACCGTCACCACCCAGGGGGACTCATGCGGCTCATGGTGATCGCCATGGTGGCCGTGGTCGTCGTGGCCATGGTGGTGAGCGTCAGGGTTCTGGTCAAAACGCTCCTTGCCGTGGAAGACCAGGAAGTACAGGCGGAAGGAATAGAACGCCGTCACGAAGACGCCCGCCAGCACCGCGAAATAGGCAAAGCCGGCGCCCGCCAGATGGCTTTCATGCACGGCCTCGATGATGCTGTCCTTGGAGTAAAAACCCGCAAACAAGGGCGTGCCTATCAACGCCAGCGTACCCAGCAGCGAGGTGATCCAGGTGATGCGCATGTACTTGCGCACGCCGCCCATCCAGCGGATGTCCTGGTTGTGGTGCATGCCGATGATGACCGAGCCCGCCGCCAGGAACAGCAGCGCCTTGAAGAAGGCGTGCGTCATCAGGTGGAAGACCGCGACGGAATACGCCGAGGCGCCCAGCGCCACCGTCATGTAACCCAGTTGCGAGAGCGTTGAATAGGCGACCACGCGCTTGATGTCATTCTGGATGATGCCGAGAAAGCCCATGAACAGCGCCGTGATGGCGCCTATCACCATGATGAAGCTCAGCGCGGTGTCGCTGAGTTCAAACAGCGGCGACATGCGCGCCACCATGAAGATGCCAGCCGTCACCATGGTTGCCGCGTGGATCAGCGCGGAGATCGGGGTCGGGCCTTCCATGGAATCGGGAAGCCAGACGTGCAACGGAAACTGCGCTGACTTGCCCATGGCGCCAATGAAGAGGCAGATACAGGCCACAGTCACCAGCATCCAGCCGGTACCCGGGAAGGTCAGCTTGGAAAGCTCATCGGCCTTGGCAAAAGCCTCGCTGTAGTTCAGCGTGCCGGCGTAGGCAGCGATCAAGCCGATACCAAGAATGAAGCCGAAGTCGCCCACGCGGTTGACCAGGAAGGCTTTCATGTTGGCGAAAATGGCGGTCGGCTTGTTGAACCAGAAGCCGATGAGCAGGTAGGACACCAGGCCGACGGCCTCCCAGCCGAAGAACAGCTGCAGCATGTTGTTGCTCATGACGAGCATCAGCATGGAGAAGGTGAACAGCGAGATATAGGCGAAGAAGCGGTTGTAGCCATCGTCTTCTTCCATGTAGCCGATGGTGTAGATGTGCACCATCAGGGACACAAAGGTCACCACGCACATCATCATGGCCGTGAGGCCGTCGACCAGGAAGCCGACTTCCATCTTCAGGCCGCCGACACTCATCCAGGTGTAGAGCGTCTCATTGAAACGCGCACCGTCAACGGCCACGCTCTTGAGCGTCATGGCCGAAATGATGAAGGCCACCAGCACGCCCAGAATCGTGAGGCTGTGCGACATGCGGCGGCCTATCCAGTTGCCACCGAAAGAAGTGCCGAGGATACCGGCCGCCAGGGCGCCGGCCAGCGGCGCCAGCGGGACGGCCAGCAAGGCAGATGCTGAAAGGGTTTGGCTCATTTTATTTTTAGCCCTGGAGCGTATTGAGTTCGTCGACGTTGATGCTGGACTTGTTGCGGAACAGCAGCACCAGGATGGCCAGGCCTATGGCCGATTCGGCCGCGGCGACGGTCAGGATAAAGAACACGAACACCTGGCCGGCCATGTCGTTCAGGTAATAGGAAAAAGCCACAAAATTCATGTTGACCGCCAGCAGCATGAGCTCGATGGCCATGAGCAGCACGATCAGGTTTTTGCGGTTCAGGAAGATGCCGATGATCGACAGCGCGAACAGCATGGCGCCCAGCGAAAGAAAATGTCCCAGGGTGAGCGTCATGCCTTCTTCTCCTCGGCGGGCGCGGCCGCGGCGACAACCGGCGCGGCCACGACGGATTTCATCTTGACCAGGCTCACGCGATCAGAACGCTTGACCCGGACCTGCTCCGAGGGATTCTGGTATTTGGAGTCCTTGCGCGCACGCAGGGTCAGCGCGATGGCGGCAATGATGGCCACCAGCAGGATCACCGCGGCGACTTCCAGCGGATAAAGGTATTCGGAATACAGCAGCTTGCCGAGTTCCTTGGTGTTGGACACCTGCGCGCCGATCTGGCCGGCGGCGGCCGCGACCTTGGGGGGCTCACGGAAGCCGCCCATCAGCACGTAGGACATTTCCAGCGCGATGATGGCGCCAACCGAACCGGCCAGCGGGAAATGCTTCCAGAAACCTTTGCGGATACTGTCGATGTTGATATCCAGCATCATCACGACGAACAGGAACAGCACCATCACGGCGCCGACATACACCAGCACCAGCGTGATGGCCAGGAACTCGGCCTTGAGCAGGATCCAGACGGCGGACGCCTGGAAAAATGCCAGCACGAGGTACAGCGCCGCATGCACCGGGTTGCGCGCGGTAATCACCTTGAATGCCGCAAACAGCAGCACCGCGGCGAAAACATAAAAAAGACCTGTTTTAACGTCCATGTTGTTGTGGATTCTTTCTTGAGCCAGCTGAGGGGGAAGTAGGCTCAGCGGATTTAGCGGTACTTGGCATCCGCCGCGCGGTTCGCGGCGATTTCCGACTCATACCGGTCGCCCACGGCCAGCAGCATCTCTTTGGTGAAATACAGGTCGCCGCGCTTTTCGCCGTGGTATTCAAAGATATGGGTTTCGACAATGGAATCGACCGGGCAGCTTTCCTCGCAGAAGCCGCAGAAAATGCATTTGGTCAGGTCGATGTCGTAACGCGAGGTGCGGCGGCTGCCGTCCTCGCGTACATCAGACTCGATCGTGATGGCCATCGCCGGGCACACCGCTTCGCAGAGCTTGCAGGCAATGCAGCGCTCTTCGCCGTTGTCATAGCGGCGCAGCGCGTGCAGGCCGCGAAAACGCGGGCTCAGCGGAGTTTTCTCTTCGGGAAACTGGACCGTGATCTTGCGGCTGAACATGTACTTGCCGGTCAGGGCCATGCCCTTGAACAGCTCGGTGAGCATGAAGCTCGACGCAAAGTCTTTGATGGAAGCTACGGCGCTCATGATGATTTCCTGCGCAACTGAGTCAAATAAAGGGGGCTCGCAAAAGGCTCTGCCCCAGCAGGGGCCGCGGAACCGGCCTTGGCCTGTCCTGAGCTTGTCGAAGGGCCGGGCCGCAGGCGCAGCGCCCCCTCGGGGGGCAGCGCATTACACGTAGCCGAAGGCGAAGTGAAAAGCGTGGGGGCCATAGTCACTTCCAGATGTTGTAGGAGGTCTGCATCCAGGCACCGACGACGACCAGCCAGACCAGGGTCACCGGAATGAAGATTTTCCAGCCCAGGCGCATGATCTGGTCGTAACGGAAACGCGGGAAGGTGGCACGCACCCACAGGAACATGGTGACGACCACAAAGGTCTTGGCGCCCAGCCAGATCCAGCCGGGGATGAAGCTCAGGGCCTCAACAGGGGGCAGCCAGCCACCCAGGAACATCAGCACGGCCAGGATGGCGACCAGCCACATGTTCGCGTATTCGGCGAGGAAGAACATCGCGAAAGCCATGCCCGAGTACTCGACCATGTGGCCTGCCACAATTTCGGATTCGCCTTCGACCACGTCAAAAGGATGGCGGTTGGTTTCAGCCAGGCCGGAGATGAAGTAGACGACAAAGATCGGCAGCAATGGCAGCCAGTTCCAGGACAGGAAAGTCCAGCCGCTGCCGGCCGCCATGCCCCTGCCCTGGCTCATCACGATGTCGGTCATGTTGAGGCTGCCCGACACCATGAGCACCACCACCAGGCAAAAGCCCATGGCAATCTCGTAGCTCACCATCTGCGCCGAGGCGCGCATGGCACCCAGGAAGGCGTATTTGGAGTTGGACGCCCAGCCCGCGATGATCACGCCATAGACCTCCAGCGAGGTGATGGCCATCAGAAACAGCAGGCCGGCGTTGATGTTGGCCAGCGCGATTTCAGGCCCGAAGGGGATCACGGCCCACGCGGCCAGGGCCGGCATGATGGTCATGATGGGGCCGAGCACGAACAGGCCCTTGCTGGCCGCCGTGGGAACAATGATTTCCTTGGTCAGCAGCTTGAGCGCATCGGCGATAGGCTGCAGCAGGCCGAAAGGCCCGACGCGATTAGGGCCGAGTCGGATCTGGGTAAAGCCGATGGCCTTGCGTTCCCACAGAGTGAGGTAGGCCACCAAGCCCATCAGCGGCGCCAGGACGCAGACGATCTTGATCAGCGTCCACAGCACGGGCCACACCGTGGCCGGCCAGATACCGCCCATCAAGCCCTGGCCGAAGGTGAAAATTCCATCGATCATGCGCCTGCTCCTTCGAGCTGGGTGGCCTGCCGGGCATCCGCCGTCAGCTGCAGCGAGGTCGCGCGCCTGACCAGGCCGTCAAGCTGGTAAATGCCGGCCACCGCGGGCGCCTGGACTGGCGCTGCCGACAGGTCGATAGCGGCCTGCGTGCTGTTGCCGAGTTTGTCGGCGGGCAGCTGCGCGGCGTCGGCGCCGGCGACCTGCTTGAGCACGTCTTGCGACGATTCGAAATCAAAGCCAGGCAAGCCCAGCAGGTTGGCGAGCACACGCAACACCTTCCAGGCCGGACGCGTATCGCCCAGCGGCTTGACAACGGCGTGAAAGCCTTGCACGCGGCCTTCGGCATTCACAAAGGTGCCGGAGGTTTCGGTGAAGGGAGCGATGGGCAGCAACACATCGCTGAAAGCCATGTTGGCCTTGAAGGGGCTCAGTGTCACGACCATTTGCGCGGCATTGAGGGACGATTTGGCCCTGGCGCCCGCGGCCGAGTCAAACTCGGGTTCGTTGTTGAGCAGGATCACGGCCTTGAGCTGTCCGTCCAGCATCTGGCCGGCATTGAGGCCCTTGCCGGCGGGCAAGGCGCCGGCCAGCTGGGCACCCACGGTGTTGGCGGCTTCCGTGAGGTAACCCACGGTGGCGCCGGTCTGCGCGCCAATCCAGTTGGCGAGCGCCAGCAGGCTGGAGGCCTTGGCGTGGTGCGCCGCGGCATTGCCCAGCAAGATGGCCTTGCGTTCGCCGCCCAGCAGGGACTTGGCGATGGCCTTGGCGGCATCGGTGGCCTGGCCGGCGGCGGGCGCAGCAACGCCCTTGTCGGCGGCAATCGCGGCGGCCACATCGGCCAGGGCTTGCACCCAGGCTTCAGGCGCTGCAAGCACCGAGTTGGCAACAGGCATGGCCCAGGCCTCTGCGCCTGCAAATTCGGCGGCGGAATTGATGCTGCTCAGCACCCCACCCTTGCGCACGGACTGGCGTATGCGCTGCGCGAACAGCGGATGGTCCTTGCGCAGGTTGGAGCCGACCACCAGCACGCGTTGCAGTTGCGACAGCGAAGCGATAGATGTGCCCAGCCAGCGTATGCCCGAAGGCGCTGCGAACTCGGCGTTGCGCAGGCGGTAGTCGATGTTGTCGCTGCCCAGGCCGCGCATCAGCGAGGCGGCCAGGTAGAGTTCTTCGAGCGTGCTGTGCGGGCTGGCCAGGGTGCCTATGCTGCCCGCACCGTGGTCGGCCTTGATCTGCTTGAGGCCGTTGGCCACGTATTCGAGCGCGGTTTGCCAATCAACGGTTTTCCACTCGCCGCCCTGCTTGAGCATGGGGCTGGTCAGGCGTTCGTCGCCGTTAAGGGCTTCGTACGAGAAGCGGTCGCGGTCGGCGAGCCAGCATTCGTTGATGTCCTCGTTCTCCAGGGGCACCACGCGCATGACCTTGTTGCTCTTGACCTGGACGATCAGGTTGGCACCGGTCGAGTCGTGCGGGCTGACCGACTTGCGGCGCGACAGTTCCCAGGTGCGGGCGCTGTAGCGGAAGGGCTTGCTGGTCAGCGCGCCGACCGGGCAGATGTCGATCATGTTGCCGGACAGTTCGGAATCCACCGACATGCCGACGAAGGTTTCGATCTCAGCGTGCTCGCCGCGGTGCGACATGCCGAGTTCCATCACGCCGGCCACTTCCTGGCCGAAACGCACGCAGCGCGTGCAGTGGATGCAGCGGCTCATCTCCTGCATGGAGATCAGCGGGCCGACGTCCTTGTGGAAGACCACGCGCTTTTCTTCTTCATAGCGCGATTCGCTGCCGCCGTAGCCGACGGCCAGGTCCTGCAGCTGGCACTCGCCGCCCTGGTCGCAGATCGGGCAGTCCAGCGGGTGATTGATCAGCAGGAACT
>Ga0102587_1000851_pt1 | contig 27405 bp, 23 predicted proteins | sample AraplaF_Col_mTSA_FD_76853 | JGI IMG/M metagenome (GOLD analysis project Ga0102587, IMG submission 76853) | Arabidopsis root microbial communities from the University of North Carolina, USA - plate scrape MF_Col_mTSA (SPADES assembly) (version 2) | ecosystem: Host-associated > Plants > Roots >... | reverse complement strand
CACCGTGTTGTCCATCGACTGGGCGCCATAACGATAGACGCCGCCTGCCTGGATCAGACATTCGGCGAAGCTGTCGCCCGGCTCGCAGATGCGGATGTCTGCCTCGCGCCCCTCTCCGTTCAGACGAAAGAGCCGGACGTAGCCCTCGAGCACGATGTAGAAATAAACGCCAGGTTCGCCTTCCTGAAAGAGAATGTCGTGCGAAACGGAAGAGATCACGGTGGAGCAGGCGCGCAGCGCCTCGGTCTCCGCGCTATCCAGTTCTGCAAATATTCCGGCTCTGGAAAGCAGCGCCCGCTCGCGGCTGCTCGGCATCAGCATCCTGTTCATGTTTCGGCCTCCGGCAGCGGTCGATGCCGCCAATATCCCCTTGATGATGCCAGAATAGGGGAAGCGGAGCGCGGGGGGATTGATTTTGGTCAAACGCTGCAGGTGAGCCTCTCATCGAAGCCGGCGATCGATCGGGATGGTAAAGGACCAGGCGTCCGGACCTTTAAGGTTGCTGGTGAACCGGCGGATGAAGGGCAGGAGCACAAACAGACGCTTGCCGCGTTCGGCCTCCTCGGCAGGCTGCCTGTTGCGCGGGTTACCCCAGCGGTCTTCATAGAGATCCTTGAATAGCGAACTGATCGGGAGCATCGCTCTGTTCTCCACAATATTGAATCGATTCAAATCCTCGATAGAGTTATTGAACCGGTTCAATCCTCCTCTCCATCCTTAGCGATGTCAAGTTTATTTTGAACCGATACAATCTTTTGCTAGAGTGCGCCAAATTCGTACCTGCAAGGAGCAGCTTTGGGCAAAGGGCATGTGAGGTTGGCTGATGTCGCCAAGGCGGCAGGCGTATCGCAGGGTACGGCATCGAATGTCTTCAGCCGTCCGGACGTGGTCCGGGAGGAAGTGCGGGAACGGGTGCTCAATGTCGCCCGCAAGCTCGGTTACGGCGGGCCTGATATCAAGGGCAGGCTGCTCAGGGCAGGGCGGGTGAACGCGATCGGCGTCGCCGCCGTCGAGCCGCTCGCCTATTTTTTCGACGATCCCTGGGCACGCTCCCTGATGGCCGCGATCGGCCAGGTCTGTGATGCCAGCGGCACCGGTATTGCTGTCGTATCGGCAATGAACGAGGAGCGGCTTGCCTGGAACATCAACAGCGCGCTTGTCGACGGCTTCATCCTGCTGTGCGTGGAAGGCGGGGAGAGGCTGGTGGAACTCACCCGCCAGCGTCAGCTGCCGTTCATCGCGCTTGCGCTCGGCATCAAGGACGAGACCATTCCGGCAATCGGGATCGACAATGTTTCGGGCGGGGCTGTGGCTGCGCGGCATCTGCTGGAACTCGGGCACCGTGACATCGCGATCCTGTCGATCGGCGATGTCGATGGCCTTGTCGGCCTGGTGGCGCCGGAGCGTGTGGACCCCGAAATGGAGGCCACGCCACGCGACCGCATGCACGGCTACTGGCAGGCGATGGCAGAATACGGCATCCCACGTGAAGCCGTCCCGATCCAGGGAACGCTGCATGACAGGCCGAGCACGCTGACGGCAATGGAAGCCTTGTTCTCCTCCGACAATCCGCCGACGGCCATTCTGGCGATGTCGGACAAGGTTGCGCTGTTTGCCATTCAATGGCTGGCCGAACAGGGGCTGAAGGTGCCTGAGGATGTTTCCATCATCGGCTTTGATGGCGTGCCCGAGGCGGCGACCTCGCTGCCGCGCCTGACCACGGTCGCCCAGCCCTTTGCCGAAATCGCCCGGCGCGCAGTGACGGCGATCCTCGAAAATGCGCTGCCGGAAGACCATGAGGCGCTCGATCTCGAACTTGTCGTGAGAGACAGCACGGCGATGCCAAGGCTGCGGTAAGCTCGGAAAAAAAGAGGCCGGGTCGATGCCCGGCCTCTTCTTCTTGGATGTGCAGATTACTCGGCCGCAAAGGGCGGCAGCCGCAGCACGTTGGTGTCGTTGCCAGTTTTGCGCTTGCTTTCCGGCTTCTCGATCGCAGTCAAGCGCTCTTCCAGCGCATCGATATCGCTGCTGTTCTCGCGGGTGACGCGGGTGAGATCTTCGCGCGACAACGGCAGGTCCTCGCTGTCCTTCCTGCCGACGAGACGGCCGAAGATCCAGCCTAGCAGGCGGGAAAGGTCGTCCATGATCAGGAAGAAGGACGGTACGACAACGAGCGAGAGCACCGTCGAGACGATGATGCCGCCGATCACGGCGATCGCCATCGGTGCGCGGAACGAGCCGCCTTCGCCGACGCCGAGTGCGGAAGGCAGCATGCCGGCAGACATGGCGATCGAGGTCATGATGATCGGCCGCGCGCGCTTGCGTCCGGCTTCGACCATGGCCTCGACACGAGCCATGCCCTGGTGGCGCATCTCGATGGCGAAATCCACGAGCAGGATGGCGTTCTTGGTGACGATACCCATCAGCATCAGAATGCCGATCATAACAGGCATCGACAGCGGATTGCTGGTGACGATCAGGCCCGCCGCCACGCCGCCGATGGCGAGCGGCAGCGAGAACAGGATGGTGAAAGGCTGGATCACGTCCTTGAAGAGCAGGATCAGCACGGTCAGCACCAGCAGGAGGCCCATCAGCATGGCGTTGACGAAGCTCTGCTGCATCTCGCTCTGGACCTTGGTATCGCCGCTTTCGGCAAGATGCACCGTGGCCGGAATCTTGGCCTCGTTGACGATCTGGCGGAAGCGGGCCGAGGCCGTGTCGAGGGCGACACCCTGAGGCAGGTCGGAACCGATCGAGACGACGCGGTAGCGGTTGTTGCGCTTGATCGAGCTTACGCCTTCCGAATAGTCGATATTGGCGACGGTTGCGAGCGGAACGGTGCCGCCGCTGGCGGTCTGGATCTTCAGCGCCCGGATGGCCGAGAGATCGCGGCGCATGTCGAGCGAAGCCTGGACCCGGATCGGAATCTGGCGGTCGTCGAGCGAGATCTTGGCAAGAGCCGCATCGACATCGCCGATGGTGGCGACGCGGATCGTTTCGGAGATCTGCTGCGGCGTGATGCCGAGGCGGGCAGCCTCGTCCTTGCGCGGACGAACCTGCAGTTCCGGACGGGGCAGGGCGCCGTCAGCGCTGACATTGGCAAGCAGCGGATCGGCGCGGAGCTTGGATTCCAGAATGCCGACCGCATCGTTCAAATCCTGCTCGTTCTTGGAGAGGAAGTTGAAGGAAAGGTCGCGTTCGCCGCGGTCGTTGAGCTTCAGGATACGAACGTCGGGAATGTCGCGCAGTTTGGCGAAGACTTCCTTCTCGATATTCCATTGCGGACGTTCACGGCCATGGACTTCCACCTTCGGTAGTTTCGGGCCGATGACCGGGATGTGGCCGAGCACGTCGTTGACCACCTTCTTGACCAGCGACTGGTCGAGCTTGTGAAGTGCCAGCGTGATGGTCGCGCGACGCAATTCGAGATCGCCCTTCGGCGAAGCGCCGCCGAGGACGAATACGCTTTCGACGCCGTTGATGTCCTTGACCCTGTCGTAGATCGCATTGGTCGTCTTTTCGGTGTCGTCGAGCCGCGCGTTCGGCGGCAGTTCGACCGAGAGAACGATGCGTGAGGCGTCTTCCGGCGGCAGGAAGCTGCCGGGAACCTGCATCAGCAGGAAAACGGAGCCGACGAGGAAGCCGATTGCCGCGAGCAGCGTCGCATAACGCGTGTACCAGCGCCCGGTCGTGCCGCGCACGAGGCGCGTATAGCCCTTCATCAGCAGACTATCATTGTCATGATGGTCTTCCATGCCGTCTTCGGCGCGCATGAGATAGGCGGCCATCATCGGTGTGATGAGGCGCGCGACCATCAGCGAGAAGAAGACGGAGAAGGCGACGGTCAGGCCGAACTGAATGAAGTATTGGCCGGGAATGCCCGGCATGAAGGAAACGGGCACGAAGACGGCGATGATCGTGAAGGTCGTGGCAATGACGGCAAGACCGATTTCGTCCGCCGCCTCGATCGCCGCTCGATAGGGCGTCTTGCCCATCTTGATGTGGCGAGCGATGTTTTCGATTTCCACGATGGCATCGTCGACGAGAATACCCGTCGCGAGCGTCAAGGCGAGGAAGCTGACGAGGTTCAGCGAGAAGCCCATCATGTCCATGACCCAGAAGGTCGGGATCGCGGAGAGCGGCAGCGCGATGGCGGAAATCAGGGTTGCCCGCCAGTTCCGGAGGAACAGCAGGACGACGATGACGGCGAGCAGCGCGCCTTCGAGCAGCGTATGAATGGCGGCTTCATAGTTGCCGTAGGTGAAATAGACCGAATCGTCGATCATCTCGATCTTCACATTCGGGTTTTCGCTCCGCACCTTGTCGAGGCTCTGCGCAACGGTTTCGGCGACGCTGACTTCGCTGGCCCCCTTCGAGCGGAAGACGCCGAAGGTGACGACCGGCGTATCGTTAAAGCGCGAGAAGGATTTCGGCTCCTCGTAGGTGTCCTTGATAACGCCGAGATCGGACAGCTTGACGAAACGGCCGCTCGGCAGCGCAATCGTCGTGTCTGCGAGCTCGGCGACGTTGCGGGCGTCGCCGAGAACGCGGATCGCCTGTTCGCTCCCCGCCACCTGGCCGCGGCCGGAACCGAGATCGACGTTGGTGCCACGCAGTTGCTGGTTCACGCTTGCGGCGGTGATGCCGTGAGCGTTGAGCTTGTCGGGGATGAGTTCGATGCGGACTTCGCGCTCGGCGCCGCCGTAACGGTCGACGCGGCCGATGCCGGCCTGGCCCTGCAGCGAACGCTTGATCGTATCGTCGACGAACCAGGAAAGCTCTTCCAGCGACATATCGGGCGAGGAGACGGCGAAGGTCTGGATCGCCTGGCCTTCGACGTCGACCTTGGTGACGATCGGTGTCTCGGCGGTCGCCGGCAGATCGCTGCGGATGCGGTCGATCGCGTCCTTTACATCCTGCACGGCCTGTTCCGTCGGCACTTCCATCCGGAACATGACGTTGGTCTGCGAGCTGCCGTCGGTCACTGTGGACTGGATTTCGTCGATGCCGGTGATGGAGGCAATCGCGTCTTCGATTTCCTTCGTCACCTGCATTTCGAGTTCGGCCGGCGAAGCGCCGCTCTGCGTCACGCTGATCGAAACGAGTGGCACGTCGATGTTCGGGAAGCGCGTGATCGGCAGCTTATTGAAAGACTGCATGCCGATGAACATCAGCAGGCAGAAGGCCAGGAGCGGCGCGACCGGATTTCGAATGGACCAGGCTGAAAAATTCATCGGATGGTCTCTTTAGTTAGAAGCCGAAGGCTGTTCGCGCACCGGCGTGATGTGGTCGCCGTCGCGGACATAGGCGCCCGCCTTGGCCACGACTTCGTCGCCGGTCTTCAATCCACTGATGATCTCGACATAGGCTCCGTCCTGGATGCCGGTCTCGATCTTGGCGAATTTCACCACGCCATTCTCGACCCTGCGGGCGGAGGAGCCTTCGCTGCCGGTGAGCACCGCCGTCAGCGGAAGGGATACGCCCTCGGTCTCGCGGACGATGATCTCGGCGCTGCCATACATGCCGGAACGCGCCTTGCTGTCATCGTCGATGGAGATATGGACGAGGCCGAGGCGAGTGACCGGATCGACGGTCGGCGACACCAGGCGCACTGCGCCGGAAAGCTTCTCGCGGCTGCCGGAAAGCGAGATCGTCGCCTTCTGGCCGGCCATGATCCTGACAATGTCGCTTTCGGCGACTTCGGCGACAAGCTCGATATCGCCGTCGCGGATAAGCGTGAATAGCGGATCGCCGTTGCCGGCGGCAATGGCGCCGACCTTGGCGTTCTTTGCCGAGATCGTACCGGCGACCGGCGTCTTCACGTCGGTGCGCGCCAGTTTCAGATCCGCATCGGCAATCTGGCTGTCGAAAACCTTGAGGTCGGCTTCGGCGACTTGGATCGCCTGCTCGGCGGAAGCGACGCGCGCGTTGGCGGCGGCGGCGGTCGCGTCGGCCTGTTCGACCTGGGCGGTCGAAACCGTGCCTTTCTTACCCATTTCCTGGGCACGGGCCTGCTGCTGCCTTGCCTGCTCGGCATTGGCCTGCGCTTCGACGAGTTGGGCGCGCAGCTGGGCAAGGCTTGCCTCGCCCTTGGCTTTCGTCGCCATCATCTGGCTCTTGGTCAGCACCAGAGCGTCATCGTTCAGCGTCGCCAGTGTGCTTTCGGCCTGAACCTTGTCGCCGATATCGGCCTTCAGGGTGCGGATGGAAAGGCCTTCAACCTGCGGCTGGATATAGACTTCCTCGACGGGCTTGACTGTTCCCGTGCCGATGACACGGTCGACGAGGGTGCGGTTCACCGCTGTGGTGACGACGATTGCGGGCAGGTTCTGGGAAACCTGGGCTTGCGCATGCGTGGCCTGGGGTTCCTCGGCAAATACAGCCGAGGCCGCAAAAGCGGCGGCAAGAAGAGCCGAGGCCGCAAAAGCGGCGATAGGAAAAGTGGAGGCGCGTAGTAATGCGTGCGGCTTGAGTGCCATGCGTCGTCGTCCAATCTCTTGACGGGATCGGCCGAACTCGCGCGTTCTCAAACAGGGTCGCGGTCGGGCGAATGCCGTCTTCCAAATCTCAGAGGTACTTACCCGCATCCCATTCGCCGGAACTTATGGTCCCAATCCGGCAAATCCGGCTAGTACGTGGTATCGATTTGCTCCACGTGCAAGCCGGGCAGAAAATAATTCCCCACGAGATACTATTAATTACCATTGCGATGCTCATCAATCACCTAATGGTTATGTGAACATGACGATGATTGATCCGCTCTCTTATGCTTTGACGTTTGACGCCTGATAAATGCGACGGTTGCAAGGCGATTTTTTTTCATTGAGTGCAAAAAATAAAAACGCGCGGGAGATTTTCCCGCGCGCGTTGCATTTCGGTATCGATAAGCCGTTACTTGGCGGCGGCGTCGGTGATGTCGTGAGTCCAGGCGCCTGACGGCTCCTTGTTGATGATCTTCTGGTCGAGCAGGGCCTTTGCCGTGCGATCGTAGAGCTTCGTGTCGAGCTTGCCGGTGCCGTCACCGATCAGCTTGGCGACTTCGCCCATCATGCGCTTCTGGTGGTTCTCGTCCTGGCCGCCGGCATCGACGACGATCTCGGCCGCGTCGTCCGGATTTTCCATGGCGTATTTCCAGCCCTTCATGGAGGCGCGGACGAATTTGACCATCTTTTCCTTGAAGGCCGGATCCTTCAGCTTGTCTTCCGATGCATAGAGGCCATCCTCGAGGAGGTCGTTGCCCATAGCGGTATAGTTGAAGACGGTAAGATCTTCCGGCTTCAGGCCGGCATCAATCGCCTGCCAGTATTCGTTATAGGTCATGACGGAGATGCAGTCGGCCTGCTTCTGCAGCAGCGGCTGCACGTCGAAGCTCTGCTTGAGTACCGTCACACCATCCGGGCCGCCATCGGTCTTGAGGCCGAGCTTGTTCATCCAGGCGAAGAAAGGATATTCGTTGCCGAAGAACCAGACGCCGAGCGTGTGGCCCTTGAAATCGGCTTCGGTCTTGACCGGGCCGTCCTTGCGGCAGATCATTTCCATGCCCGACTTCTGGTAGGGCTGGGCGATATTGACCAGCGGAACGCCCTTTTCGCGGGCAACCAGCGCACCGCCCATCCAGTCGACGATCACATCGGCGCCACCACCGGCAATCACCTGCTCGGGAGCGATATCGGGGCCACCCGGCTTGATATCGACATCGAGGCCTTCTTCTTCGTAGTAGCCCTTGTCCTTGGCGACGTAATAGCCGGCGAACTGCGATTGGGTGACCCACTTCAGCTGCAGCGTGACCTTGTCTGCGGCCATCGCGTGTGCTGCGGCAAGCGACATCGCGCTCGCCATCATTGCAACCATCAGCTTTTTCATTTTCTTTTTCCCTCTGAAGTTATGCCCAGGCCCCATGCGGGGCCGGGGCGCGTCTAACCACCACGGATAGACGGATGCCAGAACGTCACCGCCCTCTCGGCAAGGGCGACGACGCCATAAAAGATCGAGCCTGCAAGCGCCGCGACGGCGATCTCGGCCCAGACCATGTCGACATTCATGCGGCCGATCTCCGTGGAGATGCGGAAGCCCATGCCGACGATCGGCGTTCCGAAGAATTCCGCAACGATGGCACCAATCAGAGCCAGCGTCGAGTTGATCTTCAGTGCATTGAAAATGAAGGGCATTGCGGCTGGAAGCCGGAGCTTGACCAGCGTCTGCCAATAGTTCGATGCGTAGGTGCGCATCAGGTCGCGCTCCATGTTGCCGGAGGCGGCAAGCCCGGCGACGGTGTTCACCAGCATCGGGAAGAAGGTCATGATGATGACGACGGCCGCCTTCGACGGCCAGTCGAAGCCGAACCACATGACCATGATCGGTGCCACGCCGATCATCGGCAGGGCTGAAACCAAATTGCCGATGGGCAGCAGGCCGCGGCGCAGAAAGGCGAAGCGGTCTGCAAGGATGGCGACGACGAAGCCGCTGACGCAGCCGATGGTGTAACCGATCAGAACGGCCTTGAAGATCGTTTGCCTGATATCCTCGCCGAGGATCGGCAGGGAGCCTATGATGCGTGCGCCGATCGCGGACGGCGGCGGCAGCAACACGAAAGGGATACCGGCGCCGCGCGTGATCGTTTCCCAGATGATGAGGATCCAGGCGCCGAAGATTGCCGGGATCAGCAGCCGCAACAGCCACCGGCCGGACGGTGTTGTCGGCTTGAGCTCCGAAAGCTCTGTCACGCAGCGCCAGGCAAGCAGCCAGCAGGCGGCCAGCAGCAGGAAGAAGGAGGTGCCGGCGAAGCCTTCATTGCCCGAAAGCATACCGAGCAGCAGCCATGCCGCACCATGAGCGCCCACGAATAGGACAGTTGCGATAAGCGAGGTGGCTAGGGCTGAGAAGGAGATCAATGCAGCGACGATCGCCAGAAGAGCGATCAGGATGACGGTTCCCGCGGACGGAGGCTGTGTGGCACCGGCCCCAAAGACAGGCAGCATGGCCATTGCGCCTGCCACGCAGAGGAGGGCGATCAGGCCCTGCCAGGAAAGCACGACTTGCTTCATGCCGGCCTCCCGCCCATGGCGCGGTCAACGATCTTTGCCACGAGGCCCACGATGGCGACAAGGAGAGCCGCGAGGACCGAGCCGGCGACTAGTGCTGCCCAGATATCGATCGTCTGGCTGTAGTAGGAGCCGGCAAGCAGCTTGGAGCCAATGCCGGCGACGGCGCCGGTCGGCAGTTCGCCGACGATAGCACCGACCAGGCTTGCGGCGATCGCCACTTTCATCGAGGTGAAGAGAAAGGGTATGGAGGCGGGTACGCGCAGCTTCCAGAAGGTTTGCGCGGACGTGGCATTATAGGTGCGCATCAGATCGAGATGCATGACCTCGGGCGAGCGTAACCCCTTCACCATGCCGACCGTGACCGGGAAGAAGGAGAGGTAGGTGGAGATCAGCGCCTTCGGAATGAGGCCGGTAATACTGATAGAGCCGAGCACCACGATGACCATCGGCGCGATCGCCAGGATCGGCACGGTTTGGGATGCGATGATCCACGGCATCAGGCTGCGGTCGAGCGCCTTGATATGGATGATGCCGACGGCGATCACGATGCCGAGCAGCGTACCGAGCGCAAAGCCGAGCGCGGTGGAAGAAAGGGTGACGCCTGCGTGGTAGACGAGGCTGCGATTGCTGGAGAGCTTTCGCAGGAAGGTGTTTTCAAAGACATTCTGCGCCACCTGATGCGGCGCCGGCAGGATGGGCTTCGGCTGGGAGAGCGTCCTGCCGATGAATTCCGCCGTCGTCGAGGTGACGTTGTTGCGCGTGTCCATATCGCGCTGGAACGGTGTGTTGAGGAAGACGGCGGCGACATACCAGACGGCGATCAGCACCAGCAGGATGGTGACGACGGGGAGGATCTTGTCCTTGAGGGTGTCGGGTTTCATGCGGCCTCCCTCAAGAATGGTGCGGCATGTTTTTGTATTTCGATGAATACATAGTCTGGGCCATCCAGCACGTGGGCATTGTCGAAACGGAGTACGGTAAAGCCCTGGTTTTTCAAGAAAGCATCGCGAGCGAGATCGTGGCGGCGACCGCTTTCAGTTTCATGGCTGTCGCCATCGACTTCCACGATCAGCCGGGCGGAGAGCCAGGCGAAGTCGGCGATGTAGGCACCGATTGGTGTTTCGCGGCGGAAGCGAGCACCATAGGGGCGCAGATCGCGCAGCATGTCCCACATAGAGGATTCTGCCCTTGTCAGTTCGCGACGGAGTCGACGGGCTCTGTCGCGGGTTTTAGGTGTGATGTTGGAATGCGGCATTCGGGCCTCCATTCCTAGTGCTGTGGGAAAAACCCCTCCCCAACCCCTCCCCACAAGGGGGAGGGGCTTAGCTGCCCGCCGAGCACTTGGCGTCCAAATCTCAACGTTGCCGCCAACTGCAGCCTTGATGCTGAAACAAGAGGGTGCGGCATATCTGCCCCTCCCCCTTGTGGGGAGGGGTTGGGGAGGGGTCTTTGCCAAGCACTGTTCGCTCAATCTACTACTCATAACTATGCCCCGCCCTTAGCCCCTCGCGAACGCGATGGGCGATTTCCAGGAATTCCGGTGTCTCGCGGATGTCGAGCGGCCGTTCCTTCGGCAGTGTCGAGTCGATGATATCGGTCACGCGGCCCGGGCGTGGCGACATGACGACGATCTTGGTGGAGAGGTAGACGGCTTCCGGAATGGAATGAGTGACGAAGCAGATCGTCTTGTTGGTGCGCGACCACAGTTTCAGAAGCGCCGCATTCAGATGATCACGGACGATTTCGTCGAGCGCCCCGAAGGGTTCGTCCATCAAGAGCAGGTCGGCATCGAAGGCGAGCGCGCGGGCAATGGAGGCACGCTGTTGCATGCCGCCTGAAAGCTGCCAGGGAAATTTCTTCTCGAAGCCGGAGAGTTCGACGAGGTCGAGCGCCCCATCAATGCGCTTCTTCTGTTCGGGTTTCGAATAACCCATGATCTCCAGTGGCAGAGCGATGTTCTTCTCGATTGTGCGCCACGGATAAAGTGCCGGCGCCTGGAAGACGTAGCCGTAGGCGCGGGCCTTGCGTGCCTCATCCGGTGTCATGCCGTTGATGGCAATGTCGCCGGAGGTCTTGCGCTCGAGATCGGCGATGACGCGCAGGAAAGTGGTCTTGCCGCAGCCGGAAGGGCCGATGAAGGAGACGAACTCGCCCCTGCGGATATCGAGATTGACATCAGCAAGCGCGTGCACCGCGCCGTCATTCGTCTGGTAGCTGAGACAGAGATCCTTGGCGGATACGACGGAGGGTGCTTGCATCAATAAACCAGTCTTGTTTTCGCCGCGCGGTCGCGGTTTTCCATGATATCATTGCCGCCGGTCTTACCGGCAGCACAGTCCTTGGAGGATGAGGATGGACGCAAAATCAAAGCCTACCTGCCACATTGTTCGCCCCAACCACTCCTATGACGGCAAGCAGGGGCTGAGCTATTTCGAGGGCATCGCGGCCGAGACGGTTGGCGCGACGGGCATCTGCATGCATCTTCTGACCATTCCGCCCGGTGTGCGCGCCAAGGCGCATCTCCATGAGGCGCATGAGACGGCGATCTACATGCTCTCCGGCGAGGCGCATACCTGGTACGGCGACAGACTGGAGAACCACATTGTCGTGCATGCCGGCGAGCTTTTCTACATCCCGGCGGGCGTCCCGCATTTGCCGGCCAACTTGAGCAGCACGCCCTGCACAGCGATCATTGCCCGCACCGACCCGAACGAGCAGGAAAGCGTCGTCCTGCTGCCGGAGCTGGATGCCTTGGTGCCGGCGTGAGGCTATTTGCATAGCGGCAGCGGCCCCCACTTGATCGCGGCATCCGAGGCGAGTCCGATCGTATAGCCCTTCGGTCCTGAGGTGATCCGGGCGGTATCGTCGGCGCCGCTTTCTTCGCCTTCTGCGTGGCAGGAGACCGTTGCAGTGAAGTTCTTGCCTTCGGTCTTCAGGACCTTCTTGATTTCGCAATAGGAGACGGCGGTCGTGATGCCCTCTGACGTCAGCAGGAAGAAATTGTCCGAGCCCGTGCTTTCGCCGCTCTTGGCGTAGGCGCAGCCATCCTTGTTGCCATAGCTGCCCTTGATCGGCAGTGTGTCGGCCTGAGCTACATTATAGAGGGCCACATTGGAGAGCGCGGCCAGGGAGACGATGATCAGAAGCAAATGGCCGCGCATTTGTGTCACACCCCGCTCGCTGGGATGCCCGTGCGTTCAACCTTGCGGGGAGCGGTGATCTCCTTCCAGGTCGAGAGCGCCTTGCTGACGGCGGTGACCGGTTCGCGCCTGACGAATTCGCCATGGCCTGAGCGAGTCTTGACTGTATCCTCCTCGATCGCCACGACCCCACGCGTCAGCGTGTAGCGCGGCAGGCCGGTGACTTCCTTGCCCTCGAAGACGTTGTAATCGATCGCCGATTGCTGGCTCTTCGACGAAATGGTCTTGGAGCGCTTCGGATCCCAGACAACGAGATCGGCATCGGCGCCGACCAGGATCGCACCCTTCTTCGGGTAGATGTTGAGGATCTTGGCAATGTTGGTCGAGGTGACGGCGACGAATTCGTTCATCGTCAGGCGACCCGTGTTGACGCCATAGGTCCAGAGCATCGGCATGCGGTCTTCGAGGCCACCGGTGCCGTTCGGGATCTTGGTGAAGTCACCGACGCCGAAGCGCTTCTGCGCCGTGGTGAAGGCGCAGTGATCGGTCGCCACGACCTGCAGCGAACCTGAGGCGAGGCCGGCCCAGAGGCTGTCCTGATGCTGCTTGTTGCGGAAGGGCGGGGACATGACGCGGCGGGCGGCGTGATCCCAGTCCTTGTCGAAATATTCGGTCTCGTCGAGCGTCAGGTGCTGGATCAGCGGCTCGCCATAGGCGCGAATGCCCTTCTGGCGGGCGCGGCGGATCGCTTCATGCGCCTGTTCACAGGAAGTGTGGACGATATAGACAGGGCAGCCGGCCATGTCGGCGATCATGATGGCGCGGTTGGTCGCTTCGCCCTCGACTTCGGCCGGGCGCGAATAGGCGTGCGCCTCCGGGCCGTTATTGCCTTCCGAAAGCAGCTTGGCGGAAAGCGAGGCGACCACATCGCCATTTTCGGCATGGACGAGCGGCAGGGCGCCAAGCTCGGCGCAGCGCTGGAAGGAGGCGAACATCTCGTCGTCGTTCACCATCAGCGCTCCCTTATAGGCCATGAAGTGCTTGAAGGTGTTGATGCCCTTGTCCTGAACGATGGTCTTCATCTCGTTGAAGACCTGCTCGCCCCACCAGGTGATCGCCATGTGGAAGGAATAGTCGCAGTTGGCGCGGGTGGACTTGTTGTCCCACATGGTCAGTGCTTCGAGCAGCGACTGGCCGGGCGAGGGAAGGGCGAAATCGACGACCATGGTCGTGCCGCCGGCAAGCGCCGCACGCGTGCCGCTCTCGAAATCGTCGGAGGAATAGGTGCCCATGAAGGGCATTTCGAGATGGGTGTGCGGATCGATGCCGCCGGGCATGATGTAGCAGCCTGACGCATCCAGCACTTCGTTGCCGGAGAGGTTCTGGCCGATCTCGACGATCTTGCCGCCGTCGATCTTGACGTCCGCCTTATAGGTGAGGTCGGCGGTGACGATGGTGCCGTTCTTGATGACTGTGGTCATGATCGTTCCCTATCTTTATCGTTGTCGGGCGGGCGAATAAAAGCTCGGTAAGTCGGAGCCGACATCAAGCCGGCCCTGCAATGCCGCCAGGATCGTTTCCAACACCGATCGGCGCTCGCGTGAGATTTCCTGATTCCAGAAGCGCAGGACCGAATAGCCATTTGTATTGAGCCATTCGGTTCGACGTTGATCGGTTGTGCTTTCGGCATGCTGGAAGCCGTCGATTTCAATGATCAGCCGTTCCTCGCGACAGAGGAAATCGACGATGAAGGGGCCGAGCGGAACTTGCCTTGCGAATTTGTAGCCGTTCAGGCGGCGCACGCGTAAGTCGCTCCAGAGGCGGTATTCCTCCTCGGTTTCGTTGCGGCGAAGTGCTCTGGCCTGTCCGGTTTTCGCGGGGCGACGTTTGCGGATATCTTGTTTGATAGTTTTCGTCGTGCCCGGAGCCCCCTCATCCGCCCTTCGGGCACCTTCTCCCCGAGGGGAGAAGGGGGAAGCCGCGACGTCCGCCGATCCCTTCTCCCCAGCGGGGAGAAGGTGGCCCGAAGGGTCGGATGAGGGGGCTCCGGGCACGACATCAACCATCACACCACAATCTCCGCCGTCTCGACCACCGCATGGAACAACACATCGGCACCGGCCGTCGCCCATTCCTTGGAAATCTCTTCCGCCTCGTTATGCGACAACCCACCCACACACGGGCACATGACCATCGTTGCAGGCGCGACCTTGGCGGCCCAGCAGGCGTCGTGGCCGGCGCCGGAGATGATGTTCATGTGGCTGTAGCCGAGCCTCTCGGCGGCATCGCGCACCGAGGTGACCAGTTTCGGATCGAAGGTGACCGGCTCGAAGTGGCCGATCGCCTCGATCGAGCAGCCGACGCCGAGCGCATCGGTGATCTCGGGCGCCTTCGACTCGATCTTGGCCCGCATCCGGTCGAGCTTCTCCTTGTCGGGCGAGCGGATGTCGACGGTGAAGACGACCTTGCCCGGCAGCACGTTTCGGGAATTCGGCGAGAAGAACACCTGGCCGACGCCGCCGACGGCGCCCGGCTGTTCGCCCATTGCCACGTCCTGGACCATTTCCAGGATGCGGGCCATGGCGAGGCCGGCATTGACGCGCAGGTTCATCGGCGTCGAACCGGTATGGGCTTCCTTGCCGGTCAGCGTGAATTCCAGCCACCACAGGCCCTGGCAATGGGTGACGACGCCGATCTGCTTTTCCTCGGCCTCGAGGATCGGCCCCTGCTCGATGTGATATTCGAAATAGGCATGCATCTTGCGGACGCCGACCTCTTCGTCGCCGACCCAGCCGATGCGCTTCAGCTCGTCGCCGAACAAATTGCCGTCCGGGTCCCTGCGATTATAGGCAAAATCCAGGCTGTGCACGCCGGCAAAGACACCCGACGCCAGCATGGCGGGGGCGAAACGGGCGCCTTCCTCGTTCGTCCAGTTGGTGACGACAACAGGATGTTTGGTCTTGATGCCGAGATCGTTCATGGTGCGTACGACTTCGAGGGCCGCGAGCACGCCGAGCACGCCGTCATATTTGCCGCCGGTCGGCTGGGTGTCGAGATGCGAACCGACATAGACGGGCAGGGCATCGGGATCGGTGCCGGGGCGGGTGGCGAACATCGTGCCCATGCGGTCGACGCCCATGGTCAGGCCGGCCTCGTCGCACCATGTCTTGAAGAGGCCGCGTCCTTGCGCATCGGCATCCGTCAGCGTCTGGCGATTGTTACCGCCAGCGATGCCGGGGCCGATCTTCGCCATGTCCATGAGACTGTCCCAGAGACGGTCGCCATTGACGCGCATGTTCTCGCCTGGTGCTGCCACCATTTCCTATGCCCTCACCTGTTTGCGGCAGTCATGCAAAGGGCATGCCTGCCTGTTCCCGTGGTCTATTCCTGCGCTTCTTATTGGTTTTGTCGAGCGCCGGAAAATCGCCAGTTGCCTTTGTTTTTCATCTGGCGGATAATTTGACCGATTGGTAAACATTACAACTTCCACCGCCGGGCTCAAGACGAAAATCACGAAAATCGCCGATAAAAATACGGGCAGTTGCTCAACAAAGCGGCAGGAGGTGTCTCCGGGCAAAACTTGAGCGAAGAAGTTGAATTTCAAGGGGAAATAACAGCCTGTGACCATACCGAGAGCAGCGAAAACCCTGAGGCGGACGCGAATCCAGGAGGAGAAGGAAGAGCAGATCCTGGAGGCGGCGCTCGACGTGTTTTCGGCAAGCGGCTTCCGCGGCTCGACCATCGACCAGATCGCCGAAGTGGCCGGCATGTCGAAACCCAATCTGCTCTATTACTTCCGCACCAAGGAAGCCATGCACCGGGCGCTGATCGACCGGGTGCTCTACACCTGGCTGGAGCCGCTGCGGGCCTTCGACGCCGAGGGCAATCCCGAGGAGGAAATCCGCAGTTACATCAGACGCAAGCTGGAGATGGCCCGCGATTTTCCGCGCGAGAGCCGGCTCTTCGCCAATGAGGTGCTGCAGGGCGCGCCGCATATCGAGGACGAGCTGAAGGGGCCGCTGAAGGAACTGGTCGACGAGAAGGCGGAGGTCATCCGCGCCTGGGCGAAAGCCGGCAAGATCGTCAAATGCGACCCCTACCACCTGATCTTCTCCATCTGGTCGACGACGCAGCACTACGCAGATTTCGACGTCCAGGTGCGGGCCGTGCTCGGACAGGAGCATTCCGGTGAGGGCCGCTTCGAGGATGCGGCGCGGTTTCTGGAGCAGCTCTTCATCGGCGGGCTGCGACCGGATCGTTCCGAGACCTGAGGTCTATTGCCTTTTAGGAAGCGGCACGCGGCCCAGTATGTCCGTCATGCCTTCCATCGTATAGGGCTTCTGCAGCACAGGTGCGTCCGAATGGCTGTTCGCCTGGGCGATGCCTTCCCCATAACCTGTGGCAAAAATGAAGGGCACGCCGTCAGCTGCCAGCCGGTCGGCGATCCCGAAACTCGTCTCATCGCCGAGATTGACATCGAGAAGCGCCAGATCGAAGGACCGGCCAGCCAGGATTTCCATCGCCTCGGTGACACTTGGCGCCGTTGCCACCTCGGCGCCGAGCCGGCGCAGGATGTCCTCGCCATCCATGGCGATGATCAGGTTGTTTTCCACCAGCAGAACATTCAGGCCGGAGAGTGGCTGAGCGTCGGCAATCGTCTTGCGATCGGCCGCTCCGACCGGAGCCGGCTTTGACGATTCGCTCGTCGGGCCGACGACATGTCGCGCGGGAATGCAGAAATCCGCCTCGAGCCCGTCCTTGGCGTAGCGGACCTCCGCCTTGCCGCCGAGGTCATAGGGAATCGAGCGGCGGATGATGGTCGAACCGAAGCCGTGGCGTTTGGGTTCGATGACGGGCGGGCCGTCCTTTTCGTGCCAGTCAATGTGCAGATTGCCCTCGTCGTCGCGCCGCCAGCCGAGTTCGACGGTGCCGCTGCCGTTGCCGGAAAGACTGCCGTATTTGGCGCTGTTGGTCATCAGCTCATGGAAAACAAGGGCGGCGGTGGAGAATGCCTGCGGTTCCAGCAATACGTCCTCGCCGCTCATCCGGATACGTTGTGCGTTTTTCCCGAGATAGGCGGCTGTCTCTGCCAGCAGCAATTGCCGGAGCGAAGCGGGCGCCCAGTGGTCGCGGGTGATCTGGTCATGGGCTCGTGCGAGCGACTGGATGCGGCCCTCGAGCTGGCGGATGTAGTCGCCAAGGCTGACGGAGGTTGCCTGTGACTGCCGGACGATACCGGTGATGAGGCTCAATATGTTGCGGACACGGTGGTTCAGTTCGGCGATCAGCAGTTCCTGGCGCTCGTTTGCCGTCTGGCGCGCCATGCTGACCTCGTCGGTCAGGCGCAGCACCACCTCGATCAATGTAACGCGGATGGTTTCGGCGACGCGGTGCTCGGCTTCGGTGAAGGGCAGCGAGCGGCCGCGCACCAGTTCAGACCAGGCTTCGAAACTCTTGCGCGGCGTCAGCCGCGGGCCGTTGGGGCCGTACTCCACCGGCTTGTACGGGTCGCCGCCCCAGCGGACGGTGCGCACCAATTCCTGACGGAAAAGCACGACATAATCGCGCGGCGAACGCGAGATGGGGATGGCGAGCATGCCCGCCACCGCGTCGTCGACCTCAAGATCCGGATAGGCTTCTGCGAGCCTGTCCACGGCATAGATGCGTCCGGCGGCATTGCGGTTGAGGTGGCGGACGAGGGCTGTGAAGCCTCTCTCGTCCGGCCCGATGCCGGCAAGTGCCAGCCGGCCGTTGATCCAGACGCCGATGCCGTCGGCAGGAATGGCGTCGGCAAGCGCCTCGATCAGCCAGGCGGGATCGTCGAGCAGGCTTGCATTGTCCGCCACGGAGGTGAGGAGCCGGTCGGCGATGCGGCGCGCCTTGGTCTCGTAGTCGAGAGCCTGCCGCCGTTCGCGGCTTTCAAGGCGCGAAGCAAACATCTGGCCGAAGAGTTCGGCAGTAGAGCGGCTTTGGGCCGAAGGCAGACGCGGGCCGTAATGATGGCAGGCAAACAGGCCCCAGAGCCTGCCGTCGACGACGATCGATATGGAGAGCGAGGCGCCAACGCCCATGTTTTTCAAATATTCGATATGGATCGGCGAGACCGAACGCAAGACCGACATGGAAAGATCGAGCGGCTGGCCGTGTTCGTCGAGCGGCGGAAGGATCGGGACCGGGACGGCGTCGACATCGGCAATGATGCGGAACAGGTTGCGCAGATAAAGCGCGCGTGCCTGCACCGGAATGTCGGAAGCCGGGTAGTGCAGCCCGAGAAACGAGCCGATCCCGGCCCGGGCGGCTTCCGCCACGACTTCGCCGGAACCGCTTTCATCGAAACGGTAGACCATGACCCGATCGAAGCCGGTGAGGGCGCGCGCCTGTCTTGCTCCTTCGCGGAAAAAAGCCTCCATTGTTTCCGTGTGATCGAGGCGCGACATCATGCTGCGCATCGAGAGGGAAGCGGCGTCGCGCCTGTCTTCCTGGCAGGGCTCGCCTTCGATGATGACCTGACCTTCGTTCAGATGCACGGCAACGTCGAACCTGTTTTGATCAGACGTCAGAGCAATGCCGAAAATGCGCTCGACGACGTCGGAGCTGCGCAACGTGGTCAGCTTGTTGCGGACCGTGTGGAGTGCTTCAGGGGTGATCAGGGAGACAATGGGACGGCCGATCGCGTCGGTCTGCGCAACACCGAGGAACTCCACCAGATTTGTAGAGGCGCGCGTGACAATCCAGTCTGAGGATACCGCCAAGAGAAAACCGAAGGGTTGAACCGAGCCGAGCTGGTGTATCGGCTCGCGGTCGCAATTGGTGAGATCGACGGGTTCGTGCGTGCCGGTCATTGGACAGCTTCCGTGGGGACCGCTTCCATCGGGGCCGCTTCCAGCGTGAGTTGCCCGGCGTTGAGGAAGAGGTCGAAGACATCGCGGGCAGCGGTTATGGCAGCGGCGGGATCGTCCACGTTGCTCCCGTCAAGACGATCCATGAAGAGCCGCATGGCGCTCTTCGGGCCTTGGGGGCTCAGGTAGCTGCTGGGCAAGTGATCAGGGATGGCCTTGGCGAGCAGGGCGCCGCCGAGCCTGGAGCCTTCAAGGACGTAGGCGGCCCCCCAGACCGCCGCGTCGCAATGCAATGCCGGTTGCGGAAGGAGCGGGGGCAATCGATCGTCGAGCGCCCTTATGTCGGCAGCGAGCAGGTGCGCGCGCCTTCGTTCCGGCCAGTCGTTCAGCAGGCGGGCGATTCCGGCTTGCTCAAGCGCATGTTCGACCGATGGTACGACCTGGGCATGGGCGCGCAGGAAGGCCTTGTAATCCTGGGGGCGTGAGAGGTTGAAACTGCCGAAGAGAGTGTCGACCGCGGCGTGGCAATCTGCTGTTTGTGCGCGGAGGGCGCTGCGAAGTGACATGCTGACCGTGTTCCGAGTGATATGGCGTGCGCTATGAGGGGCGACGAACTAGCGATATACTGCGGTATCGAGTTATTTCCAGAGAAACGGCCAGGAATAACATAGGTTTCTCGCCAGCTGGTGGCTGCAATCCACCATTGGCGATCAGCACCCAACGTTCAGCCCATCATTGCGGGCAGTCTGGCGGCGAGCGTGTCGATCGCGAGCCTCACCTTGGGCAGCATGACCGGGGAGCGTAGCCAGATGGCATGGGCATCGAAGACATTGGCCGGTTCGTGCTTCAGCACCTGAATGAGCCGGCCTGCCAGCACCTGCTCGCGTACCAGCCAGCAAGGCAGCCAGGCCAGGCCGCGCCCGGCGACGGCGGCATCGGAAATCGACGCGAGGTCGTCGAGCCGCAGCCGTGCCTTCGGCTGCATCCGCCGTCCGGGATCGGCTGCAGTGGGGAATATCCACCCTTTGTCGTCATCGCCCCGCCTGTAAACGATGCCTTCATGCAGCGGAATATCGGAGATCGCCTGCGGCGCGCCATATCGTTCCAGATAGGCGGGCGATGCGCAGACGGTCATGCGCTGGCGGGCGATCGCCCGGGCCATCAGATCCGGATTGTCCTTCAGCGGTCCGTTGCGGATGGCAAGGTCGAAGCCGTCCTCGAGCAGGTCGACGATCCGGTCGCTGAAGGATAGGTCGAGTTCGAGATCCGGATGTACATCGAGCAGGCTTGCGAGGATCGGCGCGATGCAATGGCGGCCGAAAAGCACGGGCATGGAGATGCGCAACCGGCCGCGCACATCACGCCGGCCGGATTCCAGCATGGCTTCCCCGAGGCGGATTTCCTCGACCGCGCGCAGGCAGCGCTCGTAGAAGAAACGGCCTTCCTCGGTCAGGCTCTGCATGCGCGTCGTGCGGTTGAAAAGCCGAACGCCGAGACGCTGTTCCAGACGTGCGATCGTCTTGCCGACGGCCGAGCGCGTGAGGTGGAGCCGCTCGGCGGCAGCCGAAAAGCCGCCTGCCTCGACGGCTTCGACAAAAATCGAGATCCCCTTCAGCTGTTCCATTTGTTTCCTCTTTGGAACCATTCTGGCGAATTAATATCGCAACTGGCGTAAAATATTCAACGATATGTTTTCGCTCCCTGCAATGGACAAGGAGCAAGACAATGCAGACAACACGGCAATGGCAGATCGATGCGGTTGGATCGGAGCACAATCTCACGGTCGGCGAGCGGAGGCTCGAACCGGTTTCGGGAAACAGGATCCTGGTCCGGACGGAAGCTGTCTCGCTCAATTTCCGCGACCGGCTGGTGATGGAGAGCGGCATGGGATTGCCGCTGCAATTTCCCTTCGTGCCGGCCTCCGATATGGCGGGGGTCGTGGAGACGGTCGGGCCTGAGGTCACCCGTTTCAAGCCGGGCGACCGGGTCATTTCGACCTTTTCGCCCGACTGGATCGACGGACGCGGGTTGGGTGATGCCCGCACGCCGCCTTACAAGACACGCGGCGGCGTCTATCCCGGCGTCCTTTCCCAATACACCGTTCTGTCGGAGGAATGGTATTCGCGCGCACCCGATACGCTCGATGCAGCACAGGCGAGCACCTTGCCCTGCGCCGGGCTGACTGCCTGGTTCGCCTTGATCGAACGCGGCGGTCTGAAGGCCGGTGACAAGGTGCTGGTGCAAGGCACCGGCGGCGTGGCGCTTTTCGGCCTGCAGATCGCCAAGGCGCACGGCGCCGAGGTCTTCATCACCTCAGGCAGCGCGGAGAAGCTCGAGCGCGCCGTTGCTCTCGGCGCCGATCACGCGATCAACCGCCGCGAGGGCGACTGGGTTGAGCAACTCTACCAACTGACCGGCGGCTATGGCGCCGACCACGTGCTTGAGATCGTCGGCGGCCCGCATCTCGACCTGGCACTGAAAGCGGTGGCGATCAATGGCCGCATTTCCGTGATCGGCGTGCTCGAAGGCTTCGAAGTCTCCGGCCAGGCCGCTCCGCTGCTGCTCAAGGCGCCTGTCGTGCAGGGCATTTCTGTCGGCCATCGCCGCGCGCTGGAAGACCTGGTGCGGGCAGTCGACCAGACCGGGCTGAAGCCCGTGATCGACAAGCGCTATGCCTTCGACGAATTCCCGCAGGCGCTCGATCATCTCTATCGCGGGCCCTTTGGCAAGGTGGTCGTCGAGTTCTGACGGTCGCGATCTTCCGTTCGATTAAGTTATGCGGCCATTCAAAGGGCGACAGCGCCGGGCATCTGAAAAGACGCGCGGCGCTGCCGGTGGAGAAGGGAGCCGCTCAGGCCGCGGCTGGAACGCCTTGTTCGAAGGTGAAGCCTTCATCGGCCCAGCCGGTCATGCCGCCGATCATCAGTTTCACGGACAGGCCGAGGCGGGAGAGGCGAAGTGCGGCCTTATCAGCGCCGTTGCAATGCGGGCCGGCGCAATAGACGACGAAGAGCGTGTCGGCGGGCCAGGCCGACATGCGGTGCGCCGTCATCTTGCCATGCGGCAGGTTGATGGCGCCGGGAATGTGGGACTGTGCAAAGAGCGTCGGCGAGCGTACGTCGAGAAGAACGAAATCGACCTTGCCAGATGCAAAGGCTGCTTGGACGTCGGAGCAATCGGTCTCGAAGGCAAGCTTGGCGGCAAAATGGGCAGTGGCGATATCAGCAGCGGCGGCGGGGATGTCTGCGACGGGGCTTGGCATTTGCGATTTCCTTTTTGGTTCGAATTGCAGCCTGGTATCGCCGATGCTAAAGCTTTGCGAAATTGGCCATCATGACTGACAGCGTAAAGATCATGCCAAACTCCTCGCCGCAGCAGACGAAAGGACCGCTGGTCGCAGCGCTTGCCTATGACGGGCTCTGCACTTTCGAATTCGGCATCGTCTATGAGGTCTTCGGCCTGCCACGCCCGGAGATGGGGGAGGATTGGTATCGCTTCTCGGTCTGCGGCATCGCGCCGGGGCCGCTTCGCGCCGCCGGAGGGCTGACGGTCGCCGTCGACAAGGGCCTGGAGGTGCTCGATGAGGCGGACCTGATCGTCGTGCCCGGCTGGAGGGCGATCGATGCGCCGGTGCCGGCACCCCTCGCGAGAGCACTGACGGCAGCGCATCAGCGCGGCGCGCGCATCATGTCGCTCTGCTCGGGCGTTGCAGTTCTTGCCGGATCGGGACTGCTTGCCAACCGCAGGGCGACGACACATTGGCGCTATGTCGCCACGATTGCCGCGCGTTATCCCGACATCACGCTCGATGCCGACGTTCTCTACATGGACGAAGGCAGCCTGCTGACGGCGGCAGGCAGTGCTGCCGGCATTGATCTCTGCCTGCATGTGGTGCGCGGCGATTTCGGTTCGGAGGCGGCAAACAGCGTCGCCCGTCGCCTCGTCGTGCCGCCGCACCGCGAAGGCGGACAGGCGCAGTTCATTCACGCGCCGGTTCCCGAGGAACGCGAGGGCATCCGCTTGGGTCCGCTGATCGAATGGATGCGCGAGAGCCTTTCCGAGGACCAGCCGATCAGCCTGCTTGCCAAAAGAGCCGGCATGAGCATGCGCACCTTCCAGCGGCGCTTCGAAGCGACGACGGGTCTCAGCGTCGGCGAATGGCTGCTGACGGAGCGGCTGCGCCATGCCCGCGATCTGCTGGAGAGGGAACTTGCCGTTTCACTCGACGATATCGCCGTCGCCAGCGGCTTTGGAACACTGGCAACGATGCGGCATCATTTCCGCAGACGGCTCGGGACGAGCCCCAATGCCTATCGGAAGTCGTTCGGCGGTTAGATCGAACGTTGCCGGGAAGACTGCAACGCCGCGGATCGATGTTCTCCGCGGCGTTGCAAGCCCGTCACTCCGCCGCCTGGCGGGCCATCGGGTTGTTCGGGTGCGTCGTCCAGTTGGCATAGTTCGGGTCGACGACGCGGCCGGTGCGCTTGTCGAGGGTGCCGGCGGGAAGCTGCTCCATGGTGATGCAGTTCTCGACCGGGCAGACGCTGACGCAGAGATTGCAGCCGACGCATTCCTCGTCCATCACCTCGAAATGACGAGCGCCGTTGACGAAGTTGGTGATGGCCTGGTGCGAGGTATCCTCGCAGGCGATGTAGCAGCGGCCGCATTTGATGCAGGCGTCCTGGTCGATCTTGGCCTTGGCGATGTAGTTGAGGTTCAGATACTGCCAGTCGGTGACGTTGGGCACGGCGCGGCCGGTAATGTCGTCGAGGTTGCGGTGGCCCTTTTCGTCCATCCAGTCGGAGAGGCCCGTGATCATCTCCTGGACGATCTTGAAGCCGTAGGTCATCGCCGCTGTGCAGACCTGGACGTTGCCGGCGCCGAGAACGAGGAATTCGGCCGCGTCCCGCCAGGTGGTGATGCCGCCGATGCCCGAGATCGGCAGGCCGTAGGTTTCGGGATCACGGGCGATCTCGGCCACCATGTTGAGCGCGATCGGCTTGACCGCCGGGCCGCAATAACCGCCGTGGCTGCCCTTGCCGCCAACCGTCGGGTTGGGGGCGAAGTTGTCGAGATCGACGGAGACGATCGAATTGATCGTGTTGATCAGCGAGACGGCATCGGTGCCGCCCGCCTTGGCGGCACGGGCGGGGCGGCGGACATCGGTGATGTTGGGCGTCAGCTTGGTGATGACGGGCATCCGGGTGTACTGCTTGCACCAGCGCACGACCATTTCGATATATTCCGGCACCTGGCCGACCGCGGAACCCATGCCGCGCTCGGACATGCCGTGCGGACAGCCGAAATTGAGCTCGATGCCGTCGGCGCCGGTCTCTTCGACCAGCGGCAGGATCGCCTTCCAGGCCTGCTCCTCGCAGGGTACCATGATCGAGGCGATCAGCGCCCGGTCCGGCCAGTTCATCTTCACCTGCTTCATTTCCCGCAGGTTGGTATAGAGGTCGCGGTCGGTGATGAGCTCGATATTGTTCAGCCCCAGCAGGCGGCGGTCGGCGCCCCAGATCGCGCCGTAGCGCGGGCCGTTGACGTTAACGACAGGCGGGCCTTCCTCGCCCAGCGTCTTCCAGACCACGCCGCCCCAACCGGCCTTGAAGGCACGCTCGACGTTGTAGGCCTTGTCGGTCGGCGGCGCCGACGCCAGCCAGAACGGGTTCGGGGACTTGATGCCGACGAAATTATTGCGGAGATCAGCCATTGTTCATTCTCCCCTTCATGCAACCGCGACAGCCGGAGCGGCGGCCGCGGTGAGGGTGCGGTGGATGGATTCAGCCGCGTCGCGACCGTGGGCGACGGCGGAAACCGTGAGGTCGTCGCCGCCGAAGACGCAGTCACCACCGGCCCAGACGCCGTCGAGCGAGGTATGGCCTTCGCCATCGACGGCGATGCGGCCGCTTTCCATGCGCAGCGAACCGAGACCGGAGGCGTCAAAGGTCTGGCCGATCGCCTTGAAGATCTGGTCGGCGGCAATGACGCCGGTTTCGCCGGTGCCGACCAGGCGGCCTTCGAGAAGCTTGGTATATTCCACTTCGATGGCGGCGACTTTGCCGTCCTGCGACAGGATCGATTTCGGCGCCAGCCAGTGGCGGATGATGACGCCCTTGGAGCTTGCCAGATCCTGCTCGAATTCCGACGCGTTCATGTGTTCCTTGCCACGGCGATAACAGATCGTCACCTCCTCGGCGCCAAGCAGCTTTGCCTGCACGGCAGCGTCGATCGCCGTCATGCCGCCGCCAAGGACGACGACGCGGCGGCCGACGGCGATTTCGCTCTTGTTTTCAGCCTGACGCAGTGCCGCGATGAAATCGACGGCGTCGTCGACGCCTGCGAGGTTCTCGCCCTCGATGCGCAGCGCGTTGACGCCGGCAAGGCCGATACCGAGGAAGACGCCGTCATATTGGGCCTGCAGATCGGCAAGCGAGAAATCGCGGCCGAGAAGCTGCCCATGCCGGACCTCGATGCCGCCGATCGAGAGGATGTAGTCGACTTCCTTCTGGGCGAAATCGTCGACCGTCTTATAGGTGGCGATGCCGTATTCGTTGAGGCCGCCGGATTTTTCCCTGGCATCATAGATGACGACGGAATGGCCTTTCACGGCCAGGCGATGGGCGGCGGCAAGGCCGGCTGGGCCTGCGCCGACGACGGCGATCGTCTTTCCGGTCGGTTCGGCCCTGGCATAGAATTGCTTGCCGGCCTGCATGGCGGCATCTGTCGCATAACGCTGCAGGCGGCCGATCTCGACGGGCCGCTCTTCGGCCGTGTTGCGCACACAGGCCTGTTCGCAGAGTTCTTCGGTGGGACAGACGCGGGCGCACATGCCGCCAAGGATGTTCTGATCGAAGATCGTCTTTGCCGAGCCGATCGGATTGCCCGTCGAAATCTGGCGGATGAACAGCGGAATGTCGATCGAGGTGGGACAGGCCGTCATGCACGGCGCGTCATAACAGAAATAACAGCGGTCGGCGGCGACCAGCGCCTCGTGATTGTCGAGGCGCGGATGCAGATCGGAAAAATTAGCCTCATACTCGGCGGGCGAAAGCCGGCCAGCATGAATCCCAGTTTCCAGTCGTTCCATTGAAGTTCCCTCATTATTGGTAAACGGCCTGTGAGGGAAAGCGTAACTCAGGTTTAAAAATTTATCAAACGGTAAAATTTTGACGGTTTTCTCTTGTTGGATGCCAAGTAATCAATTGTTTTTATTGGAAGAATTTATCTGGTCCGCATTCGTGAAATGGCTGGACGCGCCCGCGCCAAGGGCATCGGAAAAAAGATTCAAAAAAGTCGAATTTTTTTCCGATCGGAGGGAACCAAAGTTTGATGTCGCCGTTATTGCGATATCCGGATGGTGATCGCATCGACCCAACATGCGCGCCCCCAACCCACTATCCGGACGTACTCACGGTCCCCTCCCGGTGAGTGAAGACAGCCGGTGCGCCGCCCTCGCACCGGCTGTTTTTCGTTCTCGATTGTCTCCAGGGCTTTCACACTCGCTTGAAGATCTCGAATTCGGTTTCCGGAATGGTCAGACGATATTCAATGCGGCCGGGAACGAGGTTCAACTCCGCCTTGCCATTGACCGACGATGGCACGACACGCTCCAGCACGGTGCGGCCGAAGCTGTTGTCGCTGAATTCGTGGACTTCCGACTGATCGCGCAGAACTTCCGCCCAGGCGACTTCGATTGCCTTCCTGTCGTTGATCATGGCTTCGCGGCAATTCAGCGTGATGGAGGCGGCGCCGCCTGATATCGCGCCAAAGGAGGCGGAGTTGACGATGAGTTCGTGGAGGGCGAGCCCGAGATGCACGGCGGCATTCGGTGTCAGGTGAGCGTTGATGCCATAGATCGGCATGGAGCCGGCCGTCTCCGGCCAATAGGGGGCGAACTGCTTTTCGGCGAGTTCAAAGAGGTAGGCGCCGCGCCAGCTGGAATCCGTGATCAGGTCCTGCGAGTTGGAAAGTGATTGCAGCCGTCCGCGGAACTTGAGGAGGAAGCTGTCGAGAGAGAGCGTGTTGCGCGCCGTCTGCGTGGCAATGCCCTGGATGATGGCGAGAAGGTTCTTCGAGCGGTGCGAGAGTTCGCGAAGCAGCGATTTCAGAACTTTTTCGCGATGCCGGCTTTCGGTGACTTCAGTCATGACGGACAGAAGTCCATGTACGCCGCGTTCGCCGGTGCGCTGGATCTTCAGTTCATACGTGCGCCTTTCGCCGTCGACGTCGATCTCAACTTCGGCATTGTTGGGGATGCCGGTTTCCAGCACCTTGTGTTTCAGCGCGGTCAGATATCGCCCATGGGCGTCGCCGAAAAGGGCGGCGTCGCTGCCGCCGGGCATAAAGAGCGCTGCGAAATGCGGCGGCAGATTTTCGGCG
>Ga0102587_1000842_pt1 | contig 27608 bp, 28 predicted proteins | sample AraplaF_Col_mTSA_FD_76853 | JGI IMG/M metagenome (GOLD analysis project Ga0102587, IMG submission 76853) | Arabidopsis root microbial communities from the University of North Carolina, USA - plate scrape MF_Col_mTSA (SPADES assembly) (version 2) | ecosystem: Host-associated > Plants > Roots >... | reverse complement strand
GATGTAGACGAGGCGATGCAGCCAGATCCAGTTCTTGCCGAGGCGGCGGATCGAGAGATTGTTGGATGTCAACGCCAGCGGAATGAGCATCGCAAGCCCGGCCATGCCGAACATGATGAAGGGGCGCTTCAGCACGTCGTTGATCACGGCGGAAATATCCATCGCCTGGTCCAGCACCATGTAGACGGTGAAATGCATCAGCGCGTAGTAGAAGGTCAGCAGACCGAGGGCGCGGCGATAGCGTAGATAGTTCCAGCCGAAGAGCTCACGGGCAGGGGAAACGGCAAGGGTCAGGATCAGAAAACGGATCGTCCAGATGCCGAGGAAGAGCTCGAAGGTCTTGACCGGATCGGCGCCGAGCTGGTCGGTCGCGCCGAGATAGAAAGTCCAGGCCGCAGGCACGAGCCCGACGACATAAAGCAGCCAGACGGAGGCGGGTTGCCAGCGCTTCGGGATGGCGAGCGACAGTTCCGCCATCAGAAATTCGCCTTCAGGTCCATGCCGGCATAAAGGCTTGCTACCTCGTCGGCATAACCGTTGAAGGGCAGGGTGGGATGGCGGCTCGCGCCGAAGAAGCCGCTTTCGCCGATGCGCCGTTCGCTCGCCTGGCTCCAGCGGGGATGGTCGACCGCTGGATTGACGTTGGCGTAGAAGCCGTATTCCTGCGGATTGGTGACCTGCCAGGTATTCTTGGGCTGCTGGTCGGTGAGTGTGATCCTGACGATCGACTTGATGCCCTTGAAGCCGTATTTCCACGGCACGACGAGCCGGATCGGCGCGCCGTTCTGGTTTGGCAGCGTTTCGCCATAGAGCCCGACGGCAAGCAGCGTCAGCGGATGGCGCGCCTCGTCCAGGCGCAGACCTTCGACATAGGGCCAGTCGAGCGACTGGAAGAAGCCCTTCTGCCCAGGCATCTCGTCCGGCCGCACGACGGTTTCGAAGGCAACATATTTGGCGCTGCCCTGCGGCTCTACCTTGTCGAGAAGCGAGGCGAGCGGAAAGCCGTCCCACGGAATGACCATCGACCAGGCCTCTACGCAGCGCATCCGATAGACGCGCTCCTCGATCGGGAACTCCTTCATCAGCGCCTCGATATCGAAGGTGCCGGGCTTGTTGACCATGCCGTCGACCTTGATCGTCCAGGGCAGCGGCTTGAATTTGCCGGAGAGTGCCGCAGGATCACCCTTGTCGAGGCCGAATTCGTAGAAGTTGTTGTAGGTGGTCACGTCTTTGATCGGCGTCAGCTTGTCGTCGACCGTGTACTTGCTCTTGACGGTCGTAAGCGCTGCCGCACTCGCCTTGCCGGCGCCGTAGAGCGCCATCGCGCCAAACGTCGCAGCGCCGAGAAATTCCCGGCGCTTCAGGTAGGCCTCGCGCGGTGTGATCTCCGAGGAGCGGATCTTGGGCGGACGATAGGCTGGCATTCGAATTCCTCCTGGGCGGGGCGACCCGTGAATCTTTAGACGCAGATAGCGCGCTTTGGATCAGTGTGTATGCCTTGAATCTTAGGGACGAAAAGCCAATTTTTTGTGTTCGTCCGTGATGGAATAGACGGTAACAAAAGTGCCCTGGTATCCGTATGTGCCTGATGGTGCGGCCCGTACCGCTTTGGGCATTCGCGGTAGTGACAGCTTGGGCCGATTGGATTAGGACAATTCCAAAAAGCAGCGACTGCCCGGCCTTCGCAAATCCCTTGCCGCCCGGCATCGCCAGACAATTCCTGGATATTGAGGAAGACACCGATGCCAGCTTATCGTTCCAGAACCACCACCCACGGCCGCAACATGGCGGGCGCGCGCGGCCTTTGGCGCGCCACGGGCATGAAGGATTCTGATTTCGGCAAGCCGATTATCGCTGTGGTCAACTCCTTCACGCAGTTCGTGCCCGGCCACGTGCACCTCAAGGATCTCGGCCAGCTGGTCGCCCGCGAAATCGAAGCGGCGGGCGGTGTGGCCAAGGAGTTTAACACAATTGCCGTCGATGACGGCATCGCCATGGGCCATGATGGGATGCTCTATTCGCTGCCCTCGCGCGAGCTGATCGCCGATAGCGTCGAATACATGGTCAATGCGCACTGTGCCGACGCCATGGTCTGCATCTCCAACTGCGACAAGATCACACCCGGCATGCTGATGGCTTCGCTGCGCCTCAACATACCCACGGTCTTCGTCTCCGGCGGCCCTATGGAAGCCGGCAAGGTCGTCCTGCATGGCAAGACCCATGCGCTCGACCTCGTTGACGCCATGGTCGCTGCTGCCGATGACAAGATTTCCGATGAAGACGTCAAGGTCATCGAGCGTTCGGCCTGTCCGACCTGCGGTTCATGCTCCGGCATGTTTACCGCAAACTCCATGAACTGCCTGACCGAAGCACTCGGTCTGTCGCTGCCCGGCAACGGCTCGACGCTCGCAACCCACGCCGATCGCAAGCGCCTCTTCGTCGAGGCGGGCCACCTGATCGTTGATCTCGCTCGCCGTTATTACGAGCAGGAGGATGAGAACACCCTGCCGCGCGTGATTGCCTCGAAACAGGCTTTCGAGAATGCCATGGCGCTTGATATTGCCATGGGCGGCTCCACCAACACCGTTCTGCATATTCTGGCGGCTGCGCACGAAGGCGAGGTGGATTTCACCATGGCCGACATCGATGCGCTGTCGCGCCGTGTTCCCTGCCTCTCCAAGGTCGCGCCGGCCAAGTCCGACGTGCATATGGAAGACGTTCATCGCGCCGGCGGCATCATGTCGATCCTCGGCGAGCTCGATAAGGGCGGCCTCCTCAATCGCGACTGCCCGACGGTTCATGCCGAAACGCTGGGTGACGCGATCGATCGTTGGGATATCACCCGCACCAACAGCGAGACGGTTCGCAAATTCTACCGCGCGGCTCCCGGCGGCATCCCAACACAGGTCGCCTTCAGCCAGGAAGCCCGTTGGGACGAGCTCGATACCGACCGCGTCGGCGGCGTCATTCGCTCTGTCGATCATCCTTTCTCCAAGGATGGTGGCCTCGCAGTTCTCAAGGGCAATCTGGCGGTCGACGGCTGCATCGTGAAGACGGCCGGCGTCGATGAATCGATCCTGAAGTTCTCCGGCCCGGCCAAGGTCTTCGAAAGCCAGGATGCCGCCGTCAAGGGCATTCTCGGCAACGAGGTTGTTGCCGGTGATGTCGTCGTCATTCGTTACGAAGGCCCGAAGGGCGGCCCTGGCATGCAGGAAATGCTCTATCCGACGAGCTACCTGAAGTCGAAGGGCCTCGGTAAGGCTTGTGCGCTCATCACTGACGGCCGCTTCTCGGGCGGCACCTCGGGTCTATCCATCGGCCACGCATCGCCCGAAGCCGCAAATGGCGGCGTCATCGGCCTCGTGCGCCAGGGTGACATGATCGACATCGATATTCCGAACCGTACGATCAGCCTGCGCGTCAGCGATGCGGAAATTGCCGCCCGCCGTTCCGAACAGGACCAGAAGGGCTGGCATCCGGCCGAGCCGCGCAAGCGCAACGTCTCGACCGCGCTCAAGGCCTATGCGGCCTTTGCCACCAGCGCCGACCGCGGCGCCGTTCGCGATCTGAACGCTCGCTGAGCCAAATAGCTGCTCAGACCTACGACCCGCTGATTAAGAGTCGGCGGGTCTTTCGTTTTCAGAGATGCCGGGTTTCCGCAGGCACCGTCCACCAGCTATTGTTCCTGCCATCGTAATATTGCACCGGCGCTTCCACCAGTTCGGCAGGATCGAGATCGTCAAGGCAGGCAAGATTGATCGACACATAAGCGCCACCCATCGCCTCGATGTAACCGTCGCCATAGGCTGGTACTCCGCAATTGGCGCAGAAGCGGTGATGACCGGAGAAAGTGCCGAACTGGTAATCGCTGATACCGATTTCCTCGCACAGCAGGCGGAAGTCCTCGGGCTTGATATTGGTGCCCCAATAGCGGAGCTTCCAGCAGATCGAGCAATTGCACTTTCCGGTTCCCGCCTGCAGATCGATATCGGCCTCGTAGCGGATCCGGCCACAATGGCAGCTTCCGTGATAGGTCTTCTTCATGTGCTCCTCCTTGCGGGTCACTGTATCCCATGACAACATATTGTCATTATCAAAGCATGACAATATGTTGTCAAGATGACGAGAAAACGTACGCCAGATGGCGATGCCTTTGCCGCCCTCTCCATCGCGGTGATCCGCCTGTCCGCCCACTTGCAGGCTGAAGGCGATGCACTCGCCAAACCTGCCGGGCAGACCAGCGCGCGCTGGCAGGTGCTTGCTGCGGCCGACCACGCACCGATGTCGGTTGCCGATACGGCGCGTGCGCTCGGTCTTGCGCGCCAAGGCGTACAGCGCATCGCCGATCTTCTTGAAGGCGAGGGGCTGGTTGCCTACCGCGCCAACCCGGTCCACCAGCGTGCCAAGCTGATGGAGCTGACCGAGGCGGGGAAGAGGGCGCTTGCCGGTATCTCCGCCCGCCAGGCCGTCTGGGCAAACGAACACGGTGCCATCTATGGCGAAGAACGACTGCGCCAGGCCGCCAGCCTCATCAACGAGATGATTGCCGATTTCCAGGGCCGGGGAGATCAGGACTGAACGTCCTCAGAGCGGACGATTGATATTCTTGTAGGTCTCACCGAGCTGCTTCAACCGTTCCTGATAGGCAGCACCAATGCAGGCGGCATCCGCGCCACAGGCCTGCCGCTTCTTCAGCCACGCCGTCTGCTCGTCCTGCAGCGTACCACGCGCACCCATGGCGAGCAGGCCGGACAGCAGCTCGAAGGTCGTTACCATCTTCACATCGGCGTCGTTGAGCGATCGGTTCTCACAGATCACCTTCTCATCCGGCTGCAGCTCCTTTGCATCGCAGTTGAAGCTCGCGGCCTGCGCGTCTTGTGGCGCAAACGTAAGAAGCGTGGCGCAGGCTGCGGCTAATACGATGGTGGTCTTCATGGTCTCTCCTGCTGCAAGGACACTCTGTTTCGGCCTCACGGCAAAGATGATGCAGGACCGTTTTATGGCAAGGATCAAGCCCGTCCGCCTGGTTTCAAAGCATTGTCCCTGCGCGGTGACTGTGTCCTGCTTTTGAGCTTAGATATCAGTAACCTGCTTGATTTTCCTGATTCAAATTCCCAAATCCATGATGCCTCGATCTTCCATGCTTCCGCCCTCTTTCCTTTCTAGCTTTGGGCGCTACAACATTTTCTCGAGAGCATTTCAAAAGGATTCCCATGCAAGGCCTGTTCAAACACGCCTCCGTTTCGTTTCTGGCATTGACGCTGCTGATGCCGGCAGCCGCCGAAGCACAAACCAAGACCGTGCCGGAAAGCCAGATGCAGATGCAGCTTTCCTTCGCGCCGCTGGTCAAGCAAACCTCGGGTGCCGTCGTGAATGTCTACGCCGAAAAGACCGTCCAGCGTCAGTCGCCCTTTGCCGGTGACCCCTTCTTCGAGCAGTTCTTCGGCCAGCAGATGCCGAACCGCTCCGAAAAACAGTCTTCGCTGGGCTCCGGGGTCATCGTCGAGGCGAACGGCACCGTGGTGACCAACAATCACGTCATCGAGGGCGCCGATGACATCAAGGTAGCGCTCTCCGATGGCCGGGAATTTCCCTGCAAGGTCGTCCTGCGCGACGACCGCGTCGATCTCGCCGTGCTGAAGATCGACAGCAAGGCTGATTTCCCGACACTGCCGATCGGCAATTCCGATGGAGTGGAAGTGGGCGATCTCGTGCTGGCGATCGGCAATCCCTTCGGCGTCGGCCAGACCGTCACCAGCGGCATCGTTTCCGCGCTTGCCCGCAATCAGGTGGTCAAGAACGAATTCGGCTTCTTCATCCAGACGGATGCCTCGATCAATCCCGGCAATTCCGGCGGCGCACTGATGAACATGAAGGGTGAGCTGATCGGCATCAATACGGCGATCTTCTCGCGCGGCGGCGGCTCGAACGGTATCGGCTTTGCCATTCCCGCCAATCTCGTCAAGGTCTTCCTCTCTTCGGCCGATTCCGGCGTCAAATCCTTCGAGCGGCCCTATATCGGTGCGAGCTTCGATCCGGTGACCTCCGAAGTCGCCGATGCTCTCGGCCTCGACAAGGCGCGCGGTGCGCTGATCGCCAAGGTCACAACGGATAGCCCGGCAGCCAAGGCCGGCCTCAAGGCGGGGGAGATCATCACCGCCGTCGATGGCGTCTCCGTAGAGCATCCGGATGCTCTTCTCTATCGATTGACGACAGCCGGCCTCGGCAAGTCTGTCAACCTGACGGTCATGGAGAGCGGGCGCGAGCAGCAGGTGGCACTTGCTCTCGCACGCGCACCGGAAACCCAGCCTCGCGATCAGCGCACGATCGGTGGACGCACGCCCTTTACCGGTGCGGTCGTGGAAAACCTTTCGCCGCGTGTGGCCGATGAGTTGAGGATGCCGCTCGATTCGACGGGTGTGGTCATCTCCGATGTCGAGGGCGGATCTCCTGCTTCCCGGCTCGGCTTCGAGCCGAAGGATATAGTCGTGTCCATCAACGGGGCTGAAGTGAAAACCAGCCGCGACCTGCAGGAGATCGCCGATTCCGATCCCAGCCTCTGGCGGGTCGAGATCGAGCGCGACGGTCAGCGCATCCGGCAGTTCTTCCGATGAGTGATGACCTCTTCGCGCCGCGTGTTCCGGAAGAGGTCGCCAGCCGGCGACCGCTCGCCGATCGCCTGCGGCCGAAGACGCTTGGCGAAGTCACCGGCCAGGAACATCTGACCGGTGAGGATGGCGTTCTGCGCCGGATGATCGACGGCGGTTCGCTCGGCTCGATGATTTTCTGGGGGCCGCCCGGCACCGGCAAGACGACGGTCGCACGCCTGCTTTCCGGTGAGGCGGGTCTGGCCTTCGAGCAGATCTCGGCGATCTTCTCCGGCGTTGCCGATCTCAAGAAGGTGTTCGAGGCCGCCCGCATGCGCCGCATGGACGGTCGCCAGACACTGCTTTTCGTCGATGAGATCCATCGTTTCAATCGCGCCCAGCAGGACAGTTTCCTGCCGGTCATGGAGGATGGCACTGTCATCCTCGTCGGCGCGACGACGGAAAACCCGTCATTCGAGCTCAACGCCGCCCTTCTGTCGCGCGCCCGCGTGCTGACCTTCAAGTCGCATGATGAAGGGAGCTTGCAGGAATTGCTGAAACGCGCCGAGACGGTCGAGGGAAGGCCACTGCCGCTGACCGAGGACGCACGCGCCAGCCTGATCCGCATGGCCGATGGCGACGGTCGCGCGGTACTGACACTGGCTGAAGAAGTCTGGCGCGCCACCCGCGAGGGCGAGACCTTCGATACCGAAGGCCTGACGCGCGTCGTCCAACGCCGAGCTCCCGTCTATGACAAGGCGCAGGACGGCCACTATAATCTGATCTCCGCGCTTCACAAATCGGTCCGCGGCTCCGATCCTGATGCGGCGCTCTATTATCTCGCCCGCATGTTCGATGCTGGTGAGGACCCACTCTATCTCGGCCGGCGGCTGGTGCGCATGGCGGTGGAGGATATCGGGCTTGCCGATCCGCAGGCGCTGGTGATCTGCAACGCCGCCAAGGATGCCTATGACTATCTGGGCTCACCGGAAGGCGAACTGGCCTTAGCGGAAGCCTGCGTTTATCTCGCGACCGCACCGAAATCGAACGCGGTCTATACCGCCTTCAAAGCGGCGACCATGGCCGCGAAGCAGAACGGTTCGCTCCTGCCGCCGAAGCATATCCTGAACGCGCCGACAAAGCTGATGAAGGGCGAGGGATATGGCGAAGGCTACCGCTACGACCACGACGAGCCGGATGCCTTCTCGGGCCAGGACTATTTTCCGGAAAAAATGGGCCGTCAGACCTTCTACGATCCACCCGAACGCGGGTTCGAACGCGAGATCCGCAAGCGGCTGGACTGGTGGGCAAAACTTCGCAAGGAGCGCAATCCGCGCTGAAATCGGGCAGCGCTGATATCAGGCGCGCTTCTGTGTGGCCGGAGCGGTGATCAGCTTGACGGAAGAATCCGCCAGCCCGTGATGGCCTTCCATATCGACGACGACATGCCAGTGGCCGCTTTCGGGAATGGCGAGCTTGACCGGCGACTTGCGCGCGACGCCGCCGATATATTTGAAATCGAGCACTTCGGTGAACCGCTGGAAATTGGGAGCCGTCATCAGCCGCACATTGTTCACGGCGCTCAGCGACACCTCGACGATCGTTCCGGCGCGCTGTTCCTTGATATCATAATGGGTGAAGCGGAAGTTCGGTTTCGGCATTGGTCTCGCGGCATATGTAGTCTCTGCATGCGGGACTTTATCAGGACGGCAGTTAAGGAAAAGTTGGAAATCTCCGCCGTGTTGCCGCTCCTGCTGTGCCAAAACGGCAGGAACGGCACAGTATTCAGTGGATATTGCCGGTGCCGCGCGTAGGAGGTGCAAAATCGAGCACCATGCCCGTTGCCGCACGGCAGATCTCATCCGGATTGTGGTTGCACTCTTCCGCTGCGAAATGGAGGGCCGCGGCTTCATTGATGAAGAGACCGCCGACCAGCCCCTCGCGATCCTGGACGATCCAGCGGCCGCCCTTGTCGCGGCCGACGGTGAAGCGGGCCGGACGAGCGGTGACGGGAGCCGAAATCTGCCGGCGTTGCTGTGCATTTGCCATTGTCGTCATCCTCGATCCGGCTCTTACTGGGAAATAAGGTGAAGGCTCACCTGCACGAGCCCGGCAAAGGCCATGACGGCGCCGAGCCGGGGTGCGACAGCCACAAGGCCGGCAAAGAGCGGATGGGAAGGATCGACCGCAGCCGCATGGGCGCTTGCGCCACGTTGCAGCGGGTCAGTCTTGTCATAGGTATCAGTCGGGCGTGACATCGTTTGTCCTTTCGAAGTCTAACTCAACCGCCGTTTGAGTGTTGCGGCGGTGTCACGCTGATCAAGATAGATGCCGGCGGATAGGGTTTCCATTTGGCGTCGGAAGCGAAAATATTAAAATCTCATAGGGAGGTCGCACGCCGTCCGCGCCGGCGCATTCTCGATGAGAACAGGCAGATCGGTTGCTGCGGTAATGCGCGCGAAATGACGGACGATGCCCTTCCGCCCCGGCTTGGAGTAATAAGGCACAGTCACCAGCACGGCGCGGGCGCCGCACTCTTCCGCGTCCCGTATCAGAGCGATCGTGCTTTCGGTGCAATTGGTTCCGGCCGCGGCGATCACCGGGATACGGTCCGCCGCAGTCCGGATGCAGATGTCGAGCACCATGCGGCGTTCCCGAGGTGAAAGGCTCAGTCCTTCACCCGCCGCGGTGCAGAGAGCGAGTCCATCGACGCCGCTCAGCACCTGCCATTCAACAAGGTCCTCCAATGCTGCGCCGTCGACCTCACCGTCTCGGAACGGCGTGACGAGCGCGGTGATTGCGCCGCCTGGACGCAGTTTTCCCGTGTTGTTCATGATAGGGCCTCAGAGCGAGCCCAGGATCACATAGAGTTCGACACAGGCGAGCACGATGCCGAACACCATCAGCGCCTGGGCCGTGCGCTTTTCGCGCATCTGCCGCTTGCCGCGCGTGATCCGGTGCGGGCGAAGCGGCAGGTATTGAGGGGACATGACATCTCGCATGGCGGTGACCTTTGCTGTTGTGGCAAAGGCTACTGCCACGTCCGATAGGAAATCCATTCGGGGTGGAGAGCGAAGATATAGGAATTGCATAAAGGGATGGTAGGCGGCCGCTCGCGAACGCGCATGGCGGCAGATACGTAGATCGTCATTTGATTGCGCAATGTTGGAACTATTATACAGTGGTTGTAGGGCCGCATTCATATTGCGAGGGGAAGTATCATGAGCGACGTCAAGGAGGCAGAAGAGCCATCCAAGCGCGAACTTTTCGAATTCGAAAAGGAGAAATTCGAAAGAGAATTGGACGTGAAGAAGCTCACTTCGCGTGCGGAGATGATGCGGGAACGATTCAACTTCATCAAATCTCCGCTGGCGCTGGCAATACTGGGCGGCATCGTGACGATAATCGTGAATTCCGTTGCCAGTTATTATTCCAACGAGAACACTATCGGCCTGGAAAGAGAGAAACTGCAGTCGGAACTTATCAAGAAATACCTGGAAGTACCCGATAGCGCCGGCAGGATTGCCAACCTGAATTTTCTGGTCGAATCCGGTCTCATTCCTAACTATAGCGGCCCAGTCTCCGCTTATTTGAAGAAGAACCCTGCCTTAGCTCCGCAGACGGTGCCGCCGACGACGACAGCGTCCGTCGACAATTGGCGCTCCTTCGGCGGCAATAACGTATTGGACGGCGGCGTTCTGAAACGTGTCCAGAACGCGGGAGATTCGCTCGTTGTCGTCATGACACGACAGAGTATTCGCGAATGGCAGAAATGTACCGGCTTCCTCGTCAGCGACAGGATGATAGCCACGATCGGCTATTGTGTGCCGGGCGAATTGGCTGCAGCTTCACCGAAGCTTAGCGATATCAGGTTGCAGGGCATTGCCCCCGCCGGCGCCATCGAGCCGCAGGTTGTGAGTGTCGTCTTGCGCGGCGAGGGCTCTTCCGATCACCGCATTGCCCTTCTGACGCTGTCATCTCCTGTTCGGGGAAAACAGGTCCTGAAGGTTCGCGCGGAGGCGCCTGCTGTCGGCGACCGGCTGATTATGCCGTTCCTCAAGGGGGATGCCGCCGAATTCAGCGCCTCCGTGGATGACGAATGCAGCATCAGCGAAATCAACGAGGGCTCCGTTATCGCCTATCGCTGTGATGGCGATATCGGGTCGGCTGGCGCCCCGCTGGTTTCCTTCGAAACCGGAGAGGTGATCGGCATCCACTCATGGTCCGGCGAAAAGGCACGCTTCGGTATACGCTTTAATCCCGCGGATCTGTAGGAAAGCGGCAATCAGCGCGTCGCGCCCCGCTGGTTTTCCCTGTCGAGCTGCGTCACCAGCGCCAGCACGACCTTCGACACGGGCGTCGGCACATTGGCGGTGCGCCCGAGCGCGACAACCATGCCGACGAGCGGCACGATTTCCAGCGCTTTGCCGGCCAGGAGATCCTGCAGCATCGATGTGCGCACCGGGCCGATATGGCGCGACTGCTGCAGTCTTTCTTCGATGGTGATGCTGAAAATCGCGCCCAGAGCGCTGCCGACAGCACGCACTTCGTTCATGATTTTACCGACCATGTCGAAAAGCGCAGGATCGGCCATTATATCGGTCATCAAGGCTCGCGTCAGCGCGCTGATCGGGTTGAAGGCTGCATTGCCCGTCAGCTTGTTCCAGATCTCGTCACGAATGCGCGGCGTGGCCGAGACAGTGAGGCCGGCCTTGGCGAAGAGACCGGCAATGGTTTCGAGATCGGCCGACATCTCGCCGGAGGGTTCGCCGAGCACGAAGCGGCCATTGTTGGAAAGGCGGATTTCGCCGGGATTGGCGACCTCCGCACCCTGCATCGCGACGCAGCCGATCACTCGCTCCGGGCCGATCAGGTGCCACAGCTTGCCGCCGGGATCGAGCTCATCGAATTGCAGTTCGGCATGGCCGCTTTGCATATCACGATGGAAATACCACCAGGGAATGCCGTTCAGCACCATGACGACGCGTGTATCGTCCTTCAGCAGCCCCGCAATGCCTTCTGCCGCCGGGCTGAGCTGATGGCCTTTCAGGCCGGTAATGATGAGGTCCTGCGGCGGTAGTGTGGTCGGATCGTCCGTTGCCGTGATCCGCACATTGATCGGCCCATCGGCACCGGCTTCATGCAGGGAGAGGCCATCCTTGCGGATCGCCTCCAGATGCGCGCCTCGTGCGACGACCGAGACGGTCGTATCATCGCCGAGCCGGCTTGCAAGCCTGACGGCGATCGCGCCTCCGAGGGCGCCGGCCCCGTAGATACAGATGGATGTGCTCGCCATGCCTGCCTCTTCCTATTCGTGATGACGCGATAGACATAGGTCATCGAAGCGCCGGGGCGAATGAAAATCTTGACCTGTTGAACGCTCTTCACGCCGAAATGAAACAAGCGCACCGGCGGGAGCGCTTGTTGTTGTGGGGAAAGTCGGTCAGGCGGTCTGCTCGAAGTCCGTGGAGACGGCGAGCCTGCGCCATTGGGCAAGTTCCTTTTCGACATTGGCATGTTCTTCTTCGATCTTGGCGACCGTATCGCTGCCGAAGGGCATGCGCAGCGGCGGGTTGGCGGCGCTCACCATCTCGATGATGCCGGCAGTCAGCTTTGCCGGATCGCCCGGCTGGGCATGGTTGGCGCTGGCCGCGAAGTCACGCATGTTGCCGGCCGGCGTTCCGGCATAGTCGGGGATGGAGGCCGGGCTGATTGCCAGCGAATTGTCATGCAGGAAGTCCGTGCGGAAGAAGCCGGGCTCGACGATCGTGACCTTGATGCCGAAAGGCTCGACTTCGGTCGCCAGCGATTCCGACAGGCCCTCGACGGCGAACTTCGTGGAGCCGTAGACGCCCCAGCCGGGAAAGCCGTAATAGCCGCCAATCGAGGAAAAGTTCAGGATGTGGCCGGCGCGCTGGCGGCGCATATAGGGCAGCACGGCGCGGGTGACCTTCAGCAGGCCGAAGACATTGGTGGCGTAGATCTTTTCGATCTCGTCGGCAGTGGCTTCCTCGACCGCACCCAGCAGGCCGTAGCCGGCATTGTTGGCGAGAATGTCGATCCGGCCGAAGCGGGCAACGGCGGCAGCGGCGGCTTGCCGGGCCTGGTCTTCATTGGTGACGTCGAGAGCGACGGCAAGCAGGTTTGGATGATCGCCGAACTGTTCGGTGATGGTCTTGGGGTTGCGGGCGGTGGCAACGACAGCGTCGCCGCTAGCAAGAGCGCCCTTCGTCATCAGCGCGCCGAAGCCGCGCGATGCACCCGTAATGAACCAGACTTTCATGGCAATTTCCTTCCTTCGATTGTTTGTTTCAGCAGCGCTCTGCTGATGGAGAGGAATTTGACGCAAATCTCGCTCATGTATAAGGTTTGTTATTTGAGAGATTATGATGAGTAGAATTCAGCAATGAGGGCCACCGAACTTTCCGAAATGGCAGCTTTCGCCGCTGTCGCCAGACACAAGAGCTTCCGCAAGGCGGGGGAGGAGAGGGGCGTGACCGCCTCCGCGATCAGCCACGCTGTCCTCAATCTGGAGGACCGCATCGGCATTCGCCTCTTGAACCGCACGACGCGCAGCGTCTCGTTGACGGAGGCCGGAGAACTGCTCCGGTCTCATCTCGATCCGGCCTTCGGCGAAATCAATGCCGCGCTCGATGCGCTGAACCGCTTCCGCGATACGCCTTTCGGTCGGGTCCGCATCAATCTCGGCAACTCCATTGCGCCTTTCGTCGTCGGTCAGGTCATCGGACCGCTTCTGATGAAGAACCCCAATCTGCAGCTCGAAATCGCGGCAACGGATAAGCTGGTGGATATCGTCGAGGAGGGTTTTGACGCCGGCATCCGTTTCGGTGAGCGCGTCACGGAGGGTATGATCGCCGTTCGCATCAAGCCGCGCATGCGTCTAGTCGTCGTTGGTTCGCCCGCCTATTTTGAAACTCGACCCTTGCCGGAAACGCCGCGTGATCTGAAGCGGCATATCTGCATACAGAACATGTTTCCGTCAGGCGCGCGTTATCCCTGGGATTTCGAAAAAGACGGCCAGGCCATCACCTTCCATCCTACGGGTCCGTTGTCCCTCGACGACCATGAATTGATGACAACGGCCGCCCTCAGCGGCGTGGCGCTCGCCTATGTCTGGGAGGGCCGGGTGGCGTCGCTGATTGCAAGCGGTCAGCTCATCCAGGTGCTGGACGAATGGTGTCAGCCGGAAGAACCACTTTATCTCTATTATCCCAGCCGGCGGCATATCTCAGCGGGCTTGCGCACAGTGATCGATGCGATCCGGGGCGATTGATCGCTCAGAGTTTCTGGAATTCCAGCCTATAAATGACGTCTTCTCCAGTCACCAGATCGGTGCCGGGCGCATTACTGATGACGAGCCTGTCGCCCTCTATGTGCACGGGCCGGACGAGGGCGCGCTCCCATGTCGGGTTCCAGGCGGCCTCGACATGATGGATCACCCGGCCTTCTTCCAGCGTATAGGCGGCCGTATAGGCCAGTATCGTATCAAAAAGTGCTGCCTTTTCCAGATCGCTGGGCGTCTTGCCGTCGAGTTTCGGCCTGTGTCGGCTGGTGACGAAAGCCATCATCCGGCCATCGGTCTGATAGGCGATATATCCAATGGGATCGGCACCCATGGCGTCGCTGACTTCCCCCGTCGCAACGATGGTTCGCGTCCACGAGATCATGCGCCACGTCCCGATGAGGGCGGCTTTGTCCATGGGCTTCCCCTCCTTATGATAGTCTAGCACAACTAAAAAATGCGGACTACGAACCCGAAGCCTTTCCTGGTCAGAATGCCCCAATCTGACCAGGAAAAGCTCCCAGTGGTCAGTCAAAACTCCCTTTTGACTCTCGGTGGCGAAGTGGAGAAGATGCGCCGCAAGAAGGAAGATCAGCGTCGGAGGGGCGAATGAGAAAGCCGTTTTTTTCTGCTGGCAGTCGGTGGAAAATGGAATGTCGCAAAGGGCTGCTGTCAGTGCTTGCAGCTATGATGTTGTCTGCCTTTCCACTGGAAATATCGGCGCAGGAAATGCCGGCACAAACACCGGCTTCCAAGGAGCAGGTCGAAAAGCTGCTTTCCCGCTGGAAAGAACATTTCAAGGGCGCCGAGACCCTGCGGGATCGTCGCACCGCTTTCCGTGATTTCATGGAATCCCTGCCGGGGCCGACACGCGTCCAGATCCGGCATGTCGATGCCGACGGCGTCGATGCCGAACTTGTCTGGCCGGCACGCCTTCATCATCCGATCGGCCGGCGCGCCATCCTCTTCATCCATGGCGGCGGTTTCTACAGCGGTTCCATTCGCACACACCACCTGATCGCCGGTTCGCTCGCCAAGGCAGCGTCCAGCGATGTGTTGCTCATGGATTATAGACTGACGCCTGAATATAACTACCCGGCGCAGGTCAATGATGCGCTCACCGCCTACCGTTGGCTGCTCGATAGCGGCTACAGCAACGGAAATATCGTGGTGATCGGCGATGGTGCTGGCGGCAATCTGGCGCTCGAAGCCGTGTTGCGACAGATGCGCTCCCGCCAGCCGCTGCCGGCAGCCGTCGTGGCGCTGAGCCCGATCACCGATCTATCCGCCTCAGGTGCATCGGTCACAACGAATGCCGCCAATGATCCGGTGCTGGACAAGGATGCGCTGGAAGTGTTGCGCAAGGCCTATCTCGGCAATAATTCCGCGACGGATCCCAACATTTCCCCGCTCTATGCCGATCTCTCGGGTTTTCCGCCCTTGCTGCTGCAGGTCGGTTCCGGCGAACTGCTGCTCGACGATACGCTGCGGCTTGCCGACAAGGCGCACAAGGCGGGCGTCGACGTGACGGCGCAGGTCTGGCCGGGAATGCCGCATCAATGGCAGCTTTTCCCGTCAGTGCTGGATGACGCCGACAAGGCCGGCCAGAAGATCGCCGAATTCGCAATCGCGCATTTTGCAGATCCGCCAGCGCAGTAAGGACCAATCCGGAACCGCACGATCGCGGCTCTTACGAATTGCCCGAATTCAGTCCCTCGATCGGCCGGCCGATGGCGAGATTCTGACGCAGCTTGGGATCGAGCCGCTCTGCATAGGCATGATCGGGCGCGGCACCCAGCGCATCCAGCATCTTGGAGAAGAAGCAGCGTGCGGCGGCTGCCGCGGTGACATCGAAGATCTCTGCGTCAACAAGCCCGTGCCGCTTCAAGCCATCGATGTCCTGCTGCGTCACCGAGGTCGCATCGCGCGCCACCTTGGCGGCAAAATCCATGATTGCCCGCTCGACGGCATCAATGGGCGCCTTCTCGCTGCCGCCAGCCACTGCCGAAAGGCTGTCATTGGTAAAACCGTCGCGCAGCAGTGCGGAACCATGGGCCAGCATGCAATAGGACGACTTGAGCTCCCTGGCTGCCGCCAGCGTGACCAGTTCATAACGCCGCTGGCTCATATGGCCGCGAATGCTGGCAAGCAGCGTCCCCCAGTTTTCCATCACTTCAGGCCGGTGGCCAAAGGCGCGGTACATGTTCGGCAGATAGCCGTAGCTCGCTTCGGCCGAGGCGTACATCGAAGCCGTCTTCTTGCTGGCGGATGCATCGGGGGTATGAATGAAGGCCATGGCGTGATCCTCCCTTGATCCAATGGGAGAATAGAGCGGTGCCTGATGACATCAATCTGACCGCCGATCGCTTTCCGCAAAACGGATGCCGGACAGGGCCGCCGATATTCTGATCATCTTCGTCATGCGCGGATCTGATCGGATTCGCTGCCGCAATTCAATTGCCGCGCTCGGGATTGGCCGTTTGTCAAACGCAGTTTCCCTGCCTATATCTGCGGTCTCAGAAACAGGAAGTGGATGTGACAATGTTCCAGGCGGCATCGATCGAACTAGGCAACAAGGTCGAGTTCTATCGCGAGCTTGCCCAGCAGCTGCAGGGCCTGCTCGAAGGCGAGCCGGACATGATCGCCAACGCCGCCAATAGCTCGGCGCTGATGTACCAGATGATGCCTGATCTCAACTGGGCGGGCTTCTATCTCCTGAAAGGCAATGAGCTCGTGCTCGGTCCCTTCCAGGGTAAGCCGGCCTGCGTGCGCATTCCCGTTGGCCGCGGCGTTTGCGGCACGGCAGTCAAGGAAGGCGCCTCCATTCTGGTGGAGGACGTCCATGCGTTCCCCGGCCATATCGCCTGCGATGCCGCATCCCGGTCCGAGCTCGTCGTCCCCGTCCGCAACGGCGACCAGATCGTCGGCGTCATCGACCTCGACAGCCCGCTTCCCGCCCGTTTCGATGCCGACGACCAGGCAGGGATCGAACGCCTTGCGGAGATCTTCGCCGCGGCAACTCGCTTCTGAGTGGACGATCCCTTTAGGCTTGGCGACGCTCCTCCGGTCGCGTTTGATCCTGTATTCACCTTCGGGGAGATCGTGCTAGGTCACTGATCGAACGACGCTTGCGTTCAGGCTAGGCCGGTTGTTGGGAGAGAACCATGAAGAAGCAGGCTGCGTGAATGACGAAATCTTGATTGCTCACGCGGTTCCCGGAGCTTCGGACCAGCCTATCTGCTTAGCGATGACACGAGCCTGTAATGGGGGTCTGATGTCGTTATCGGTATGGGGGTAGATAAAATGTCCCAATTTCGAAAACTGCTGGCAGCCGGGGCAGCTGTCGTCGTCATAGCCATGGCATCGTCCTGCACGACGAGCTCGGATAGTTCGATCCAGACCGGCTCGGTCGGGTATGGGCAAAGCGCCGACTTTGGGCTCCGACCGGCGTGCCTGGGCGGATTTGGCAACGATAGACCCTGCAGTTATTGACAAACTGCCGAGCCGCCGGACAAAGCTCCGAAGTTGACTGAACGCTGGATCGCTAGTGCAGCGGACCGAGGGAACGACGGCTTTTGCCATTGAAGTCATTGAAAGCGATCCAATATTGTCAGATGAATAGAGGTGATGCGAAAGGACGCAGTTTCCTGTGATGGCGGAGCTTCGCATATCGTTGCCGATGACATAGAGTGCAAGAAATCGATAATCGCTTGATCACGCCACGCCGACCTCGCTTAGGAGGCGGCACATTTTCATAACCTATGGGAGCTGCATGATGGAATATCGTCGTTTGGGGAAGTCGGGTCTGAAAGTGAGCGAGTTCTCCTTCGGATCGTGGGTCACGTTCGGTAAGCAGGTCAATGGCGGCGACGCCGTCGACCTCATGAAGCTCGCCTACGACAATGGGATAAACTTCTTCGACAATGCGGAAGGGTACGAAAGCGGCAAGTCCGAAATCGTCATGGGCGAGGCGTTGAGGTCGCTAGCCTGGAGCCGCGACAGCTACGTCGTTTCGAGCAAAGTCTTCTGGGGCGGCCAGAAGCCGACGCAACGCGGCCTGTCGCGCAAGCATGTGACGGACGCCTGCCACGCAGCGCTGAAGAGACTGCAGGTGGACTATCTCGACCTCTATTTCTGCCACCGCCCGGATATCGACACGCCGATCGAGGAAACCGTCCGGGCGATGCACGATCTCGTCGCCCAGGGCAAGGTTCTCTACTGGGGAACGTCGGAATGGTCCGCGCAGCAACTAACGGAAGCCTACGCCGTTGCCCGCGACCTGCGCATCACGCCGCCGACCATGGAGCAGCCGCAATACAACATCTTCGAACGCCAGAAGGTCGAAGCCGATTATCTTCCGCTCTACGACCTGATCGGCCTCGGCACCACCATCTGGTCGCCGCTCGCCTCGGGCGTCCTGACCGGCAAATACAATGACGGCGTACCGGCCGACAGCCGCATGAACCTGCCAGGCTACGAATGGCTGAAGGAAAAATGGTCCACCGACGCCGGCCGTGCCCAGCTCGCCCAGGTTCGCGAACTTGCCAAGCTCTCGGACGAGATCGGCCTGTCGATCACGCATCTCGCCCTCCTGTGGTGCCTTGCCAACAAGCATGTCTCGACCGTCATTCTCGGCGCATCGCGCGCGAGCCAGCTGCAAGACAATCTCGCGGCGCTCTCGTACAAGAACAAGGTGACGTCTGAGGTGCTGGAACGCATCGACAGCATCGTCGGCAACAAGCCGGAAGTACCGCGCCGCTTTTAGGCGGGGCGAAGCCATACAGACCGAGCATCTAGCCCTTATCCTTGTTCCAATACGAAATGGCCGGATCTTTTGGTTCGGCCATTTCATTTTATTGACCGCGCGCCGGAACGAGCCGCGGTCCGCCTTTGCAACACCATTACAAGGAAGGGCAGAATCGGACGAAAAATGTATCTGTCACAGGCTGATGGTCACCGTAGTTCCCGTCGGACTACCTTCGAGAGTTACGCTCCCGCGGTGACGGGTCACGATCTGCTTCACGATGCTCAATCCGAGGCCGGCGCCCGTGCTCCGCGGCGTGACCCTGTAGAATGGTTCGAACACGAGGTCACGATGCGCTGCTGGAATTCCCGGGCCTTCGTCCGAGACCGAGATTCCTCCGCTTTCGGACACGCGAACCGATATCGTGCCGCTATTTCCGCCATGGTCGATCGCATTGCGCACAAGGTTGCCTATGGCGCGTGCTATCGCCGATCGACTTGCCAGCCGATACAGCTCGTCCACTTCACTGTCGAACGAGATTTCATATCCATTTCTTATGGCAAGCGGGGCTTGGTCGGCGACGACGTTCCTGGCGATTTCCACCAAGTCGGCTTGTTCAAACGGCTCCGGAGACTGCTCACTCCGTTCGAAGTCGAGCAATTGCTCCGCCGTCTCCCGCAGACGCCCGATGTCATCCATCATGGTCTCGCGCGTGCTTCCTTCCAGGGTCGTGTCGATACGCGTCTGCATGACGGCGATCGGCGTGCGGAGCTCGTGTGCGGCGTCAATCAGGAAACGTTCTCTGGCTGCGAATTGCTGCTCGAGGCGCTCCAGGACGGAATTGAACGCATGGATAAGCGGAACGACCTCGCTCGGAACCCGATCCACCGGCAGACGGGATCCTGGCTGGCGCGGGTCGATCTCCGGCGCTTTCCGAACGACGTCGCTCAACCCTGAGAGCGAACGCCTGACCAGTCGCGGCACGGCGAAGAAGAGGGCGGGCAGGGTAACTGCAAGCAGCGGCACGTAGATCTTGTATGTGCCGCCAAGCATCGTGAGGAATATCGACTCGTTTCCGTTGCGACCGCCATAAAGCACCCGGATCTCGGTCGTATCGATCTCGATGTCGTCGACTGAAGCCGGTACAGGGGTGTTTGCTCCCATGCCGCGAATGTCGGCGTCCTTGATAAGCGGCACGAACTTGGTCAGCTGTATGTACGCAGCTGGAATATTTCCATATGCCACTGCCGTTCCGTCCGGGGCCGCGGCGTAAAAAAAGAGATTGGGGGTATCATTCTTCAACGCTCGGAGCTGTTCGCTGTCTTCGATGCGAAGCCCTCGTCCGGGTTGGTAGTTCAAGGACCCTTCCAGGGCATTCAGAAGCCGGTGCTCCATGCTGACGTTCGGAGAAAGGATCATCGCCCCGTAGATGCACAGCCCGACGATCACCGATGCCGTAGTGCCGACGAATAGCAGGCTGAGCTGCCAGTTCAGTCTCCACCACAGCGATGTATTCGGAAATCGCATCAATGTTCCTTCAACAAGTATCCGACCCCGCGGATGTTGTGAATGGACACGCCGGCTTCCGCGTCAGTTAGGCGTTTTCTCAGTCGCGACACGTGAGCGTCCAGCGCGTTGGATTGGATCGTCTCCTCGTAATTGTAGATTTCGGTTTCCAGCGCCGATCTGAGGACGGTCTTACCTTTTCGCTTCGCAAGGGTAACGAGCACCATCAGCTCTCGACGAGGCAGATCGAGCTGCAGCTCGCCGACCATGACGTCCATCCGGATCGGATCCACGGTCATCCGTCCTGCGATTATGGACGGCTCCGCCAAGGCCGACGGGCGTCGCAATACCGCCCGCAGTCGAGCGAAAAGCTCCTCCATCAGAAACGGCTTGCCCAGATAGTCGTCGGCGCCGAGGTCCAGGCCCGCGATCCGTTCCTTCGGTTCGTTTCTGGCAGTTAGCACGATGACCGGCGTCACGACGCCGGCGCTTCGTAGCCAAGGGATGAATGTGATGCCGTCGCCATCTGGCAGGCGTCTATCGAGCACGATCGCATCGTAGGTCTGTTGTCGAGCCAGTTCGATTGCATCCCCAAGAAGAGCGGTGTGGTCTACCGCGATGCCCTTCTTGCTAAGCGAGGCCGCAACCGCTTCCGCCAGCCTTGTCTCGTCTTCGACCAACAGGATCTTCATGTCTCATCCACCTTTCCGATCCTATGTTCGCGACGACCATTACGACAGGATTACGGCGTGAGCGTTCGAACGAAGGAGGACATGGGTCGCAGCGAGTTGAACAGGGCGGATTCCATGAGAGATTGCCGACCACCTCTGAATAAAAAACTCCAGGCGCGTGGCGCCTGAAGTTGTTTTCTGATCGGCCTGCGCTGAAGGAAGTCGGACCTCTGTCCGACCAGATCGGCTTTCGATTGGCTGCAATTAGGGCCTCATCTCTCAATCAAGAGATGTAAAATTGGCCTTCTTCTCAAATGCTGACCGGGTTTAACCGCAAGCTACATCTGAATGTGCCGCGCCACTAGGTTTGTCATTTGACGATGCTAATAAAACTGTAGAATCAATGGCCCTCTTTTGCGCCCGCACCACTGGAAATGACATTGCGCCAAACTGTTTGTCATTGCAGGGTTTTTGGGTAGGCGAAGACGGCCCGACCGATCAAGGTCGAGCCCACCTTCACAGTCTTCCTGTGGTGGTGGCTCCTGACAGTCTCAGAGGCGTGGCCAGGTCTGCGATTCACACACGACCTTCAGCACGCAGCCCTTCAGCTTCAGTGCGTTGCCGGAGAGCGTCAAGGAGCCGTCGTATGTCTTGTCTGCGGCGGGATCGGTAATTTTGCCTTGGTAGCTCCCGTCCTTGCCCCTAAAGGTACCGATCTGCTTTCCAGCGTGCTTGCCGGACTTAAGCGTAATGCAGTAACCGTCGCCGCAAGACGTGATCGCGGCGGTGTCTCCAAGCTCCGTTTTCCAGTTTCCCACGATCGGATCTTCTGCGTGGGCGATGGCGGGTAGGGCTGCGAGTGCGACGATGGCAATGAGCATGAGTTTCATGACGGTTTCCTTTGCGATTAAATTTCTGTTGGTTTCATTGTCTGGCACGGTCGCCGTTGTCTTGCGTTCGTTCCTGACCTCCGAGTGCCAAGCCGAGACGTTCCAATTCGGCGGTGAAGCAGAAAACAGAGAAACGAACCGCAAGAAGGAGGAGCCCACGCCAGACGAATCCGCCCCGGACCCCATCGCCTGCATGGCCAGCAGCCATGAATATCGCGCCCGAGGCCTCTTCATCAGAGCTTTCTCCCGGCCGCTCTATGAGGGGCATACGTCCCAGAAGCCAGTCGTTTTGGCAGGAGTCGTGTAGTACCAGCAATATCCCGGCTTGGGAGGCGAGCCCGCTATCGAGGCCGCTGTCGCCCCGGCGACGAAGCCTATCGCGGCACCGGCGGCGATCGCCCCGCCTGGCCGCCAGTAGCGATGGGGAGCTACGACAACGACACCGCGGCGTGGTGCGGGGCGGTAACCAGGAGCTGTTCTTGCCCCGGCGGCGCAGCCGCGTGGTCCGCACGCCGCCGCCGCACAACCTCCAGGTCCGCACGCGGCTGCTGCTCGTCTCGCCTCCGCGGGCGAGGCGCCGAATATTGGCGCAGCGGCGAGCATCAGAATCGATAGTGTCGCGAGTAGATTGGCGGCCGGTTTGAGAGGGGTCATCTGTGATCTCCTTATTGGATTCGCGGGCGCTCCACCGCCTGCGACAGCAGGAGTTACTTCGGGAACAGGAAGGTCAGGGCCACGCGCAAGCCCAGACCACTGGGGCCGTTTTCCGGCGCATCCGCCCAATAGCGAATGCCAGCCGTGAGGCTGATCGGTTGCTTGTCGATGGTGATCAGCTTGGCAACGGTGAAGTTGATCGGAACGGACCAGTCTTTCGTTTCCCAGTCGTAGGTGGATTCCGTGTTCAGCGAGAACGTCCAGGCATCCTTGGTCGTGTAGGAGATGAACGGCTGGAGAAATGTTGAACTCACGTCCGGCCGATCGCTCTGACCTGCGAATGACCAGATGTGGTTCCCAAGCATCCCGAGCGTCCAAGGCCCTTCTTGCTTGAGAACGACCGCCGTCGGTCCCGCGCCCCACTTGCCGGTACCAAGCAACTCGTCCGTCGCCGTTGGAATGAGAAACGCCGGTCCCGCACCCCAGATGATGCCGCTCTCGGTCGGTTTCGAAGGCGAAACGAAGAAGCTCTGGGTGATGTCGCCCAGACCGAACTGCGTTCCCGACGGCCCGGCGATGTCGTTCTGCCAAGTGACCGGAAGAATGGTGCGCGAGATGACGTTCCAGTCCTCATTGATGGCGAACGGGATGACAGGCTGGATGTTCAGCGTCGCCTTGTCGCCATCGTCCGGGCTGTAACCGTGATCGTAGTTAAACTGGAAGGGGACGCTGATCAGCGAGGCGATCGGATTGGAGAGCTTCTTCGCCAGGTCTTCGTTCGACTGAGCATTTGCCAAACTTGGACCGAGCCCGAGCGCCAGCAGGATCGCCGTGCAAGCCGTTATCTTCATCGATGCCGTCTCCATTGAACCACAATCTCACGCAAGCGTCGGCCTAGAAGTGAAACGCCACGCCGATGATCGGCCCAGGTCCATCCGCTTTCGCTCTCGACCACCTTGGCTTCCGGGATGCCCGGCGCGATGTCGGCCGTATAAGCCGAAGACGCAACGCCAAGGCCGGCGCACAACGCGACGGCCGGCAACAATAAAATCCGCATGTACCCCCTCATTTGCCTGAGACGGAATCGCCTCGATTTGCCGTCTGTGTCCTCGAAAAATATCCATGCAACCCGGCTATGCCTATGTAGGTTACAGTAGCCTCTGCCCGCCAATTCAGCGTTTGCAGCTCGGCGTCGGTTGGGTCTGGTCGCAATTCCTGGGCGCAGTCGACTGTGTCCCGTCTGGGCCTGCCAGGCTTCCGACATGGGTTGCATAGTTGTCGCGGGTGTCCTGATCAACCACAGCGACGGGTGCCGCGAGAACCAGACCGGCGACGTTGCCCGCCGCGGTCGCAGCCCCGGTGGTCGCCACCAAGATCTGATCGCCGAGTCCGACGTGGCTGTCGGTCAGTGTCTGCCCTTCGGAGATGCGCTGGCCGATGAGCTGAACGATCTGCGGAGACTCGGCGAACTTGCCGTGGTTCATGCTATCCCCTGATTTGATCTTCGTCAGATCGATGACCACGATCTTGTTGTCTTCCAGTTCCTTCTTGTAGGGCGCTTGCTCAGGATCGATGGCGCCAAGCCTGGATACGTCGCCCCAGACCCGACGCGAAAATGCCAGTGCTTTGTCGTCACGGGATACGAACAGCGTGAATTGCGGGTGCTGCTTACCCATGTCGACGATCTGCTGGCTGAAGACATCGACGTCGACGTCGGGCGCCGCCAGCATGACGTTCTTGAACTTCGCCGGCAGACGTCCGTTGCGAATGGCCATCTGGCGCAGGGATTCCAACGCCAGCCAGTTGCCCATCGAATGCGCGAGGATTGAGACTTCCTTTACCTCGGGATCCTTCGCAAGATATTGGAAGAGCGTCTCCAACGCGTTGCGGGTGTAGTTGGTGCTTTCACGGTCATAGCCGTACGCGAGCAGGCTACCGCGCGAGGGCCATGTCACCAGGACGGGCGCGCTATGAACTCCGGAGTCGTGGACGATCTGGGCAAAGCGATAGACCGCATCCTCGAACCGATTATTGAAGCCGTGAATGAACACAAGAACGCTGCCGTCCGGAGTCTTCCTGACGCTTGCGCTCAACCATTTCTTGGCTTCGTCAACGTTGAGATCATCGGCCTTCACGGTCGCAAAGTCGTTCGCCGGATTGGAGGGTAGCCTCTTCGGCCAGTTGACCTGTCCTTCCTTGCGATTCTTGCCCGGTGGAATGGATATCGTCATGTCGGCGAATGCGGGGGACCGCGCACGTTCTCCGTTGAACATTTCACCCGGCACGGTCGAACGGGAGCGGGTCGTGGCGATCAGCATGTCCACTTTCGCCGATTGCGGAGAGGTATCCGCCACCGGGGTCAGTACATCCTTCGGATGGCCGCCACATCCTGGAAGCAGCACAACTATCACGCCTACGATAAACCAACGAAACCAGCTCTTTGGAACCGACGCTACCCCACCACCGATGCTGCCCACAGATCGACCTCAATTGAAACCCAACAATCCGAAGCCAACAGCCGACTTCGGCCAAGCAAACCTATCTTCCAAAGGCGCGGAGCGCTCGTAACTTCTGGTATGTTCTGTGCCGTGACGGCCATCTTGGAGAAGCGACTAGGGCGGCGAGACTTGGTGCCCCTTCGTGGAAAGCATCATCGACGCCTCAACTTCATCCACTGCAGGAAGCCCGGCCTTCCTAATGTCGGCTATCAATCTCGCCCGATCCGCGGCCTGGAAGTTGCGTAATTTCAATTCGGCCACGATATTCGGAATGAAATCCGGGCGCATTTCGTTGAACCGCTTGGCCGCCCGGCGGGCATCGTCCATCATGCCCGCATCCACATAAATGACCGCCGCGACCGCATGATACAGGGGGAACTTCTGCAGGTCCGCCTGACTGATCTCTATGACGGCAGTTCCTGTGTCATGAAGCATATACGCTGCGAAGGCACGCATTCCGTGATAATAGCCCCCGCCACCGGGATTGAGCTCAATTGCACGATCAAGCAACGCTGCCCCGCGGCCCCATTGTCCGGCCTGCGCTACACGCGTGCCGAAGTCGCCTAGAAGTTCCGTGTCGTTGGGGTTGGTCTCCAACGCCTGTTCGCCAACCTTGAACGCCTCGGCGACCTTCTGGTTGAAGAACAGCGCGGTCATCAGAGCCTGGAGAGCACGGGTGTTGCCCGCGTCCAGTTGAACCGCGCGCCGAGCGGCGCTTAAGCTGCGCTCGATCGGCGCGGGCGCGCCCGGTCTTGGGTTGAAACGAAATCGCTCCTCGTCGAGATAGATGATTGAGAGCATCGCCCATGCTGTCGAGAATGCCGGATATTGCTCGACGGCGCGCTCGAGACAATTCCGCACGTTCGCATGCTGGTCTATCGTCAACTGCGCTCGATAGGCGTAGAAGGCCAGCGTGCAGGTGTACGCACCAACACCGTCAGGGGGGGGATTGGCTGCATCCGCCTGGGCCATGATCCCGTATGGCTGAGCAACTGCAGTCGCAACCTTATCCGCCACGTCCGACTGAATGCTGAACAGATCACGGACATGATTGTCGTCGTCATAAGTATTGGACCACAAAATCTTGTCGGTCTCGGTATCTACCAGGCGTGCTGTCACGCGCACCCGATGGCCTGAAACACGCACGCCGCCCGCGAGCAAGAATCGTGCCCCAATCGCCCGGCGCACCTGCGAGGCAGGCACGCCCGGTGAAAGCGAATTGGACGCCTCCCGCCCGAACACGTGCACCTCCTTGAAGCGAGGGAGGACTGTCAACAATTCCTCGGTCAGTCCGGCCGAGTAGAGTTCCGCTTGCGGTCCGTCGCCAAGATCGGCGAACGGGGCGACGACCAGGGTGGGGCCTACCTCGGATAGAAGCGTGTTCGGCCGGTTTGGAAGCAGGTGCGACGTGAACAGGATCATAGCGACAACACCAACGCCGAGCATTACGCCAGCTCCGATACCGAACGGCGTCAGGTGCTGCAGCCGGAAGCGCAGCCTTCGAGGTGCGGGTGTAGTGACCTCGGGCACAGGGACGTCATCCACTTTGTCATTCCAAATGAAGGAAGGCGCGTATCCTCCCTTGGGAATGTCGATCCTTATGGGATCATTCTGCCCTGCTACAAGATAATAGCGTTCCAGCAAACGCCGCAGACGCCCAGCTTCTATCCGAACGACGGGATCGTCCTGCTTAAAACCCTGCTTACGCTTGAAGACTTCGACCGCGATCGTATAGCCCTTGATGCGTTCTGCACGGCAAGCGAGCGTCTCTTCTGTCACGTATGTCAGGAACGCGGCACTTCGACCAGCACGTGGGAATTCGGGACTGGAGATAATAAGGTCCAGCTGACGACGAATGTCATCCGGAGCCGGAGCAGCGCGTAACAGAGGCGGCGCATTCTCGCCCCCCGGTGGCAATTTGTACTGCACGGCCTACACCTCACCCGCTCTTGAGGGTCGTCGATTGCAACTCATATTACCGTCTGCGAATGCAACCTACTGCAGAAACTGGTCGTCGTCCACAAGGATAGTCGAAGAGCTGCCCAGGGTTCTTTGCGCACCAAAGCAACGTGATCCGGTCGAAATGGCGGGACTCGTCAATTGCGGAGCTACATGCCGCGGGACCGTATACTACCGTTACATACCTTGCGCTTTCGCCCTCGCTGTACGCAGGTTTGATGCGAAACTTTCCTCACCAAGGTTAAACTACAATCGAGGGTAGGATATGTGCAGGTCAAACCGGGTCATACTTTTGCTTTCCTCAACTATCCTCGCAATAGCTGCGACCGGAGCTTTCGCCCAGGAAAGGCAAGCATACTTTGGCGAAACACACGTCCACACGGGGTGGTCGTTTGACGCCTACATCTTCGGCAACACGAAGAGCACTCCGGCCGACGCATACCGATATGCCAAGGGCGAAACAATCAAACATCCGCTGGGATACGACATCAAGATCGACACTCCGCTTGACTGGATGGGCGTAACTGATCACTCCGAATATGTCGGGACGGTCGCGCTTGCCAACACGCCGGGTTCAGCCATCAGCAAGCTTCCAATTGCGCAAAAGCTGATCGTTAAAGACCCGACTGATATAACGCGAATTTACCTCTGGCTCGGCGGAACAATTATCGACAAAGACCCAATCAAAGAGCTGATTTCGCCCAAGGTCGCCGGATCCGTCTGGAAGCAGAACATCGACATGGCCGATCAGGCCAACGAGCCCGGCAAGTTCACGGCCTTCTGTTCCTACGAGTGG
>Ga0102587_1000837_pt1 | contig 27722 bp, 24 predicted proteins | sample AraplaF_Col_mTSA_FD_76853 | JGI IMG/M metagenome (GOLD analysis project Ga0102587, IMG submission 76853) | Arabidopsis root microbial communities from the University of North Carolina, USA - plate scrape MF_Col_mTSA (SPADES assembly) (version 2) | ecosystem: Host-associated > Plants > Roots >... | reverse complement strand
CAGCGCCAGGTTCATCGAGCCCAGGATCTTGCTGCGCTTGTACTCGATGCGCCGGCCGTCCTTCTTGACGATGGACGGGAAGGTGACGTCGGGCCGCTCGTAGGTGGTGAAGCGTTTCTCGCAGGCGCCGCACTGGCGGCGGCGGCGTATGAAGTCGGCATCCTCGGCCACCCGGGTTTCGACAACCTGGGTTTCGAGATGGCCGCAGAAAGGGCATTTCATGGGTGTTGACCTGAATTTAAAAACATCAATCGGTCTTTAGCCCATTGAGGACGGCAGGGGCATGATGGAAAACAGGGGCCCCAAGCCGTCCGCCATGGTTAACGGTAAACCGGGAAGCGGCTGGTCAAGGCGTGGACCTTGGCGCGTACCGTTTCCAGGGTGGCCGCGTCGCGCGGATTGTCGAGCACGTCGGCAATCAGGTTGGCGGTGGCGCGGGCTTCCTCGTCCTTGAAGCCGCGGGTGGTCATGGCCGGGGTGCCGATGCGCACACCGCTGGTGACCATGGGTTTTTCCGGGTCGTTCGGGATGGCGTTCTTGTTGATCGTCATGTGGGCGCTGCCCAGCACGGCTTCGGCTTCCTTGCCGGTGATGCCCTTGGCGCGCAGGTCGACCAGCATCACATGGCTTTCGGTGCGGCCGCTGACGATGCGCAGGCCGCGCTGCGTCAGGGTGTCGGCGACGATCTGCGCGTTCTTCACGACCTGCTGCTGGTAGGCCTTGAACTCGGGCGTCATGGCTTCCTTGAAGGCCACGGCCTTGGCCGCGATCACATGCATCAGCGGGCCGCCCTGCAGGCCGGGGAAGATGGCGCTGTTGATGGCTTTTTCATGCTCGGCCTTCATCAGGATGATGCCGCCGCGCGGGCCGCGCAGGCTTTTGTGCGTGGTCGAGGTGACGATATCGGCATGCGGCACCGGGTTCGGGTAGACGCCCGCGGCCACCAGGCCGGCGTAGTGGGCGATGTCGACCATGAAGATGGCGCCGACGGCCTTGGCTACCTTGGCGAAACGCTCGAAGTCGATGCGCAGGCTGTAGGCCGAGGCGCCCGCGATGATCAGCTTGGGCTTGGTTTCGTGGGCCTTGCGTTCCATCGCGTCGTAGTCGATTTCTTCCTTGTCGTTCAGGCCGTAGGACACGACGTTGAACCACTTGCCGCTCATGTTCAGGGCCATGCCGTGCGTCAGGTGGCCGCCTTCGGCCAGGCTCATGCCCATGATGGTGTCGCCGGGTTTCAGGAAGGCCAGGAACACCGCCTCGTTGGCCGAAGCGCCGCAATGCGCCTGCACGTTGGCGGCCTCGGCACCGAAGATCGCCTTGATGCGGTCGATGGCCAGTTGCTCGGCGACGTCCACGTGTTCGCAGCCGCCGTAGTAGCGGCGGCCGGGATAACCTTCGGCGTATTTGTTGGTGAGTTGCGAGCCCTGCGCGGCCATGACGGCGGGCGAGGCGTAGTTTTCGCTGGCGATCAGCTCGATGTGCTGCTCTTGCCGGGCGTTTTCAGCCTGGATGGCGGCGAAGATTTCGGGGTCGGTCTGTTCGACCAGGATGTCGCGGTGGTACATGGCAGTCCTTAAAGACGTGGTCCCTGCTATTCAATGAATGAAACAAGGGCTGCCCAGGCGAACGGCTGAACGCTTGAGCCCAACGGCTTTCAGCGGTGCGCTTCCCAGTGGTGTCCCACGTCAGCTTCGATGGTTGCGAAAAACCTCGAGCCTATCGCCAGTTGCGCACCCGGCTAGTGTAACTGAGGGCGCGTAAAACCCCGCGGCGCATCGTCCCATTCCCATGACCTGAAAGCAAAAAGCCGGGCGCTGGCGGCGGCCCGGCTTTGCGACGCAAGCGGGCGGGCCCTCGGGCCGCGCCGCCGGCAGGGATCAGGACTGGTTCAGCAGTGCCACTTTTTCAGGTGTCTTGCCCTCCGAGGCCGGCGTGTCGGACTTGCCGGGCAGGGAGGCCGGAACCGGGCGCGAAGTGCCGGGCTCGGCAAAGAAGGGCGAAGGCTTGCCGCGCTTGGACGCCGATGCCACCACGGCCAGCAGGCGGGCGTGTTCCCCCATCACCTTGCCGGCGTAGCCGCCGTCGTCTTCCATGTTGGCGGCGCCCACATAGTATTTGAGGCCGCCCTCGATGGAGCCGGCCCGGGCGATGCATTCCTGCAGCACCTTGACGCCGACGCGCAGGTTGGTCACCGGGTCGAAGGCCGCCAGCTTGCCGCCGAAGTTGTCGTATTTGTCGTGGTGCACCTTGGTCATGACCTGCATCAGGCCCTGGGCGCCCACCGGGCTTTGCGCGAAGGGGTTGAAGCCAGACTCGATGGCCATGATGGCCAGGATCAGGGTCGGGTCGAGCTTGGCCTTCTGGCCGATGTCGAAGGCTTCGGCCACCAGCACGCTCAGGGGCTCCGGCGCCACGCCGTATTTCTTGCTGAGCCAGTAGGCCACTGCCGCCTGCTGGGCCGGCAGGTCCTTGGGGTTGGACGCCGTGGCGCGCTCGATGGCGGCCGGCTCGGTAAAGCCGATGGCCGCCTCCTGGCGCTGCTGCAGCCAGGTCATGAGCTTGAATTCACCGGCCTGACGCAAGTCGGGCCGGGCCGTCAGTGTGATCACCGCGAACACGACCGCCAGGCCCAGAAGGGCAAAGCTGTTGTGGGTGATCTCGAAAAAGCCCTGGGCGATGTCATCAGCAATGGTTAAAACACTGCTGCGTACACTTTTCAAGTGCGCCTCAAGGCCGAATTGTCCTAGCGCTGTCATAGCACTCCTTTCTACGCTTGCAGGCCCTTTGGGGGCCAAGCAGGCTTTGATTGGGTCGCCATCAAACCAAGGCATGCCTTGTGGGGTGTTGACCCCTGTTTGACGTTGCCGGCTTCTTTGGTGAAGGGGGGCAGCGGAGATTCGGGTTGTCCCTAGGTTTCTGTGGGACTGGCGGGATTCTATGGGGTCGTTAAATAACCTGTCAATAATAACAAATCGTTTCTTTATATTGAATAAGCAAATAAAAACCTTGATTCTGGGCAGAACCCGCCTGAATCAAGGTAGTTACGGCCCCTTTTTGAGACCAAGCTCTAAGTTAGATTCGACGTGAAAAATACCGGATCAGCGGATCGCGGGTCCGGCTGTAGGCGGTTTCCGATGCTCCATGTGGGACGGTTGGGGCGATTTCGGGATGCCGGCGGGTGTCCGAAGGCTACGGCAATCACTCCGGTCCGGGTGATTGAAAAGATGGTCTTGCCTGCACGCTGCGGGAGGTTTAACCTGCAGTTGCCTGATTCATTTGGGCATCCAACCGGGTAACCAACCCCGGAAAAACTGGAAGCAATCACTTGCTTTCATCGCACTGGGGACGATTCATCTCTCCTTTGCGAAACCCGACGGCATGAGCATAAACGCCCGCCGTCAACCCCGGTCGGCTCAGCTGCCCGGGGTTTTTCTTTTGGGTGACCGTCTTTTTCAAATAAGTCATTGACCGATTGGCGCCAGCGTTAAAAACTCGACGCCTATGGCAATCAATGATCTGAAGAATAAATGGCGCGACATCGAATGGCGAAACACCGCAAAAACCCTGCCGGCACGGGCCGCCGGCGTGGCCCGCTCACCCCTATGGCGGCGCCGCGCCGCCTGGGCACTGGGCGTGCTGCTGCTGGCCTGGGCGCTGGCCTATGCGGCCGTGCCGTCCATCCTGAAGTCGCAACTGGAGAAGATCGCCTCTGAAAAACTGGGCCGGCAGGTCACGGTGGGTGCGGTCGACTTCAAGCCCTGGTCGCTGGAACTCACGCTGCGCGACCTTGCCATTGCCAAAGCCAGGGCCGCCGGCGCTCCCCAGGCTTCCCCCCAGGAAGTGCCCCAGCTGGCCATCAAGCGCATATATATAGATGCGGAACTGGAATCCCTGCTGCGGCTGGCGCCGGTGGCCGACGCCGTGCAGGTCGATGAACCCGTGGCCTTTCTGGCCCACCAAGGCGAAGGCCGCTACGACATCGACGACATCCTGGAGCGCCTGAAGACCCCGGCGGACCCGCCGGCCGGCGATCCGCCGCGCTTTGCGGTCTACAACATCGTGGTGAGCGGCGGGCGCCTGGACTTTGCCGACCAGTCCGCCGGCAAGACCCACGAGCTGAGGGAGCTGAACCTCTCCGTGCCCTTCCTGAGCAACCTCAAGTCCCAGCGAGAGATCAAAACCTCCCCGCACCTGGCTTTCAAGCTCAACGGCAGCAGCTTTGACACCGCCGCCGAAGGCACACCTTTTGCCCAGACCCATAAAACCGACGCCACCTTCACGCTGCGCGGTTTTGACCTGAACCCCTATCTGGCCTACTGGCCGGCGAGCCTGCCCTACAAACTGCAAAGTGCCGTGCTGCATGCCGACGCCAAAGTGGCGTTTGAGCAGGCGCCGGCCACGCAGGTGCGGATCTCCGGCACGGTGACGGCGGAAAAAGTGCGCGTGCAGGCGTCGGGCCAGGCGCCCGCGGCCCGCCCCGACATGCTCGCGTTTGAGCGGCTGCAGGTGTATATGGCCGACGTGCGCCCGCTGGAGCAGTTCGTCAAGCTCGCATCGATCGAGCTGAGCGCGCCCGCGCTGTCCGTGATTCGTGACCGGTCGGGGCGGCTCAACCTGTTGCCGCCGGCTGCCACGCCTGCTACAAAAAGTGAAGCAAGCACGCCCGATGGCGCAAAGCCCACCGCGCCGGTCAAGGCGGCGGCGACGACACCCTGGAAAGTGCAGGTGGCCCGTGTGGCCGTGCGCGCGGGCAGCGTGAACTGGCTCGATGAACCCCTGGCTTCGCCCGCCGACATCCGCTTGAGCGGCCTGGCGCTCAATGCCACGGCCATCGCCATGCCTTTTTCGGCCGGCGCGCCGCTGCAATTCGACGGCTCGGTAGGCCTTGAGCCGCCGGCCGCCCCTGCGCCTCCGCCCGTCAAGGCCGGCGCAAAGGCCGGCGCCAGACCTGCCGCGCCGCAGGCCCCCGCCGTTCCGGCACTGCTGACTTTCCAGGGCAGTGCCACCGACCAGGCCGCCCAGCTGACGGCCAAGCTGGCCGCCTGGCCTCTGGGCATGGCCGCCAAATACGTGGGCCAGTTCCTGCTGCCGGCGCTGGGCGGCCAGCTCGACGCCGAACTGGGCGTGAACTGGCAGGCGGCCAGCGGCGACAAGCCGCAAGTGCTGCATCTCAGCGCGCCGCAGCTTGCGCTGAGCGAGGTGCAGCTGGCCCAGGGCAAGGTGTCGCTGGTGTCGGTCAAGCGCGTGGACCTGGCGCAGGTGGACATTGACGTGGCCGGCCAGAACTTCAAGGCCGCGAAACTGCTGCTGACCCAGCCCAAGGCCCTGGTGGAGCGGGGCAGCGACAAGCGCTGGATGTACGAGCGCTGGATGGTGAACTCCGGCGCGGCACGGCCAGCGCCCCCGCCCACCGATGCCGCCACGCGGGCCAGCGCGCCCAGCTGGGCCGTGGCCATCAACGACGTGCAGCTTGAAGGCGGCGCCATGTCGTTTTCCGACAAGGCCGGCGCCAAGCCGGTGGCTTTTGAGGTGACCGCGGCCAAGGCCCAGCTGGGCGGGCTGCTGCTCGACGACAGGCCCGCGTCCCGGGCCCAGGCCGCCAAGCCCATGCCGCTGACCGCCTCCCTGCGCCTGGCCTCCGGGCGTTTCGAGCCCGGCAAGGTGGACTTCAACGGCAGCCTGGCCCTGGCGCCGCTCCAGGCCCAGGGCCGGCTGCTGGTCGAGCGGCTGCCGGTGCAGGCCTTTGAGCCTTACGTTGCCGACATCCTCAATATCGAGCTGCTGCGCGCCGATGCCAGCTTCAAGGGCCGGGTCGCCTATCGCCAGACGCCGGGCGGGCCCCAGGCCCAGGTGACGGGCGATGTGTCGCTGGAAGAGCTGCGCGCCAACACGCTGGCCCCCAGCGAAGACCTGCTGGCCTGGAAAGCGCTGAACCTGCGCGGCTTTCATGTGGCGCTGGAGCCGGCCAAGGCCACCCGCGTGGAGGTCAAGGAGACCGTGCTGACCGACTTTTTCGCGCGTGTGATCGTCATGCCCGACGGCCGTATCAACCTGCAGGACCTCGTCAAATCCGGGGGGCCGGCGGGAGCCGCAGAGACCACCGCCGCAGCCGCCGCGGCGGCATCCGCGCCCGCGGCCCCGCCCAAAACGGCGGTTGCCGATGCAAAAAGTGCTCAGGCCGCAGCGGGCCCGCCACCCATCGTGAGCTTCGGCCCCATCAGCCTGATCAACGGCAAGGTGCTGTTTTCCGACCGCTTCGTCAAGCCGAACTACTCGGCCGACCTCAGCGACCTGACCGGCAAGCTCAGCGCCTTTTCGTCAGTGGCGCCCACGCCCGCGGGCGGCGCGGCGGCCGCCCCCAATATGGCCGACCTGGAACTGCGCGGGCGGGCCGAGGGCACGGCCTCGCTTGAAATCCTGGGCAAACTCAACCCCCTGGCCAAGCCGCTGGCGCTGGACATCAAGGGCAAGGTGCGCGACCTGGAACTGCCGCCGCTGTCGCCCTACTCCGTCAAGTACTCGGGTTACGGCATCAACCGCGGCAAACTCAGCGTCGACGTGAGCTACCTGGTGCAGCCCGACGGCAAACTCACCGCCACCAACAAGGTGATCCTGAACCAGCTCAGCTTCGGCGAAAAGGTGCCGGGCTCCACGGCCAGCCTGCCGGTCAAGCTCGCCGTCGCGCTGCTGGCCGACCGCAACGGCGTGATCGACATCGACCTGCCCATCAGCGGCTCGCTCAACGACCCGCAGTTCAGCCTGGGTCCCATCATCGTCAAGGTCATCGTCAACGTGATCGTCAAGGCCATCACCGCGCCTTTCAGCCTGCTGGCCAACGCCTTCGGCGGCGGCGGCGAGGAGCTCAGCACCGTGGGCTTCGCGCCCGGCAGCGCCGAGCTGCGCCCCGAAGCCAAGGCCGGGCTGGACAAGGTGGCCAAGGCCCTGGCCGACAGGCCTTCGCTGCAGCTCACCGTGGTGGGCACCAGCAGCGTGGAGGCTGAGCGCGAGGGCTTCAAGCGCGAGCGGCTGGACGCGCTGGTGCGCGCCGAAAAACGCCGCATCACCGTGAAGGAGGGCGGCACCACCTCGGCCGCCGTCAGCATCAGCCCGGCCGAATACCCGGAGCTGCTCAAGGAGGTCTATAAACGCGCCGACATGCCCAAGCCGCGCAACCTGATAGGCCTGGCCAAGGACCTGCCCGTGCCCGAGATGGAAAAGCTGCTGCTGGCCGACATCAAGGTCAATGACGACGCCATGCGCGAACTCGCCGTGCAGCGCGGCGTGGCGGTCAAAGACTACCTCGCCTCGCGCGATCTGCCGCCCGAAAGACTGTTCCTGGGCGCGGCCAAAGCCGTGCCGCCCGAGGCCAAATGGACGCCCCGGGCGGAGCTGAATTTGGCGATGCCTTAAAAAAGGCGAAAATAGCACCAGCGCTTTATTGATAAAGCTTTTTATGGGACCAGAGCCAGTGCGCGCAACGCGGGTTGCGCGGCGCGGCCTCCCATCCATTCCAATACCTGCTGCCGCTGCGCAAGAATCCCCTGACGAGGGAGCTCTTGCGGTCGGCGGCAACTATTTTTTTGACCTTGCGTTCCCATGTTTAAATCTTCAAAACCCGACACTCCCGCCGTGAAAACGCCATCCCCCAAGCAGGCCGAAGCCCATCCGCTGGACGGCCTGACCGGCGGCGCGTTTTCCGCGCCCACCTCCGGCGAGCGCGCCTCGCGCATCCGCAGCTGGCTGGCCACCGAGCCCACGGCCGAGCAGATGGCCGAGGTCTACAAGGACCTGTCCAACCGTGACAAGGGCGCGGCCAAGCCACTGAAGGAAAAGCTCGACGAGATCAAACGCAGCAAGGGCCAGGAAGCCGTGGCCGCCGAGTGGGCTGAAAAAGCCCAGGCGCTGCTGGCCGTGCCCAAGCTCAACCTGGCCGACGCCCTGGCCTGGCAGCGCGACGCCGCCAAGGCCGGCGCGCCCCTGTCCAAGGAACCGCTGGCCGGCCTGAAGGCGCAGCTGGCCGAGCGCGTCAAGACCATTGAAGACCTGCAGCATCGCACCCAGGTGCAGCGCGAGGCCGCCGTGCTGATCGCGCAGCGCATCGAGGTGCTATCTATCAAGCCCTGGCGCGAAGCCGAAGGCGCGCTGGACACCTTGAAGGCCGACGTGGCGCACTGGCAGGGCCAGGCCGACGAACTCACGCACGACGCCAACTGGGCCAGCGTCGACGCCAAGTTCCCGCCGCTGCTCGACGCCTCGCGCGGCCAGCTGCTGGCCGTGTGGGAGGCCTTCCAGGGCGCGCTGGCCCAGGCCGTCAAGGCCGCCGAGGACACGGCCGCGCCCTTGCCGGCGGTGCCCGTGTGGGCCGACGAACTGCGCGCCGCCCGCGGCCAGGCTCCCGCCGAGGGCGAGCAGCCCGCGCGCGCGCCCAAGGCCAAGATCGATCCGGCCGTGCTCAAGGAGATGCGCGAAAAGTCCTCGGCCGTCGTGCAGGCCGCGCTCGCCAAGCTCGAGCATGAGGTCACCGAAGGCCACGGCAAGTCCACACCCAAGGTCGCGGCCGAGCTGCGCCAGGCGCTCAAGGAACACATCCGCAACATCGACAGCAAGCTCGAAGCCGCCGCGCACGCCGCGCTCACCGCGGCTGGCGAACTCGAAGGCTGGCAGCGCTGGCGCGCCGACCAGATTCGCGAAGAACTGGTCGTGAAGGCTGAAGCGCTGGTGGCCAAGCCGCTGGGCGGGCGCAAGCAGCAGGAAGCCCTGCGCGCCATGCGCGAGCAGTGGAAGACCAGCGACCAGGGCGGCACGCCCAACCACGCGCTGTGGAAGCGCTTTGATGACGCCTGCAACGAAGCCCACAAGGTCGTCGAAGCCTGGCTCGAGAAGGTCAAGGAGCAAAACGAAACCGTCAAGGCCGAGCGCAAGCTGCTGATCGACGAAGTCCTCGCCTGGGCTGAAGCCAACAAGGGCAATACCGACTGGAAGCACCACATCCGCAGCCTCAACGGCTTTGTCGAGAAATGGCGCGAAGCCGGCCACCTGGGCGAAAAAGCCTTTGCCGAAATCCAGCCCGTGTGGAAGGCCGCCATGGATACGGCCGACGCCGCGCTGACCGCCGCACGCAGCGAAAGCATTGCGCGCCGCAAGACCATGATTGAAGAAGCCGGCGTGCTGGGCGCCGAGCCGCAGCTGCGCATAGACGCCGTCAAGTCGCTGCAGCAGCGCTGGCAGCATGAGGCGCAGGCCGTGCCCATAGAGCGCAAGCAGGAACAAAAAATGTGGGACGCTTTCCGCAAGCCCATAGACGATGCTTTCCAGCGCAAGACCGCCGAGCGCGAAAAAGCCGCCGCGGCCCTGGGCGAATACGACCGCATGGTGCTGGAAGCCTCCAAAGCCGTGGAAGCCGCTACCGCCAGCGGCGACGCCCAGAAGATCCATGCCGCCGCCAAGGCGCTGGAAGCCATTGTGCGCGGCCAGGTGCCTGCGGCTGCCGCCGCAGCGCCTGCAGCCGCGCCTGCGGCCGCAACGCCTTCCGTGGAAGCCACGCTGGCCGCCGCGGGCAGCGAGCCGCCCGCGCAGGCCGCCGAGCCTGCCGCCGATGCTGAAGCCGCCGCTGCCGCTGAATTCGCCGAAGCCGGTGAGCCGGCCAGCGCGCCCGCTGAACCGCCTCCCGCACCCAAACCCGCGCCCAAGCCCATCGTGGCAAGGCGTGGCGACGACCGCCCCGGCATGAAAAAAGCCGACCCCGTGGCCGCAGGACGCGGCGGCAAGTTCGGCGACCGCAAGGATGCGCGTCCCGGCGGCAAGCCGGGCGGCCCGCGCCAGGGCACCGACAACAAATTCGAGCCCTACCGTCCCGACCGCGACGCCCGTGCGGGCCGTGACGAGCGCGGCCCGCGCGGCAGCGAGCGCCCGGCCTTTGAAGAGCGCGGCCCGCGCCTGGGCGACGCTGCTTTCCGCGCCCAGCGCGAAGCCTTTGAAGCGGCCAACCAGGCCCTGAAAAAGCTCGCCGTGCAGGCGCACGGCGAGGTGCTCACGCACCTGCTCAGCGCCTGGGAAAAACGCGATCCGGCGCAACTGCCCAGTGCGCAAGAGCTTGGCAAGGCCGTGCCGGCCACAGTGCGCAACCGCTGGGTGCAGGCCGTCAGCACACCTTCGGGCAAGGATGCTTCCGAAGCGCTGCTGCGCCTGGAAATCGCCGCCGACCTGCCCACGCCGGCCGAGCACATCAGCGCGCGCCGCATGCTGCAGCTGCAGCTGCTGACCAAACGCAATGCGCCCGCGCCGGCCGAAACCTGGGGCGAAGACACGGCCCAGGTGCTGGCGGCCGACTTTGACGCCGGCAATGCGCGGCGCGTGCAGAACGTGCTCAAGGCCCTGCTCAAACGATGAGCACTGCTGCCGCTGCTGTGGCCTTGCCCCAGGAGCGGCAACAGACGCTGGGCGAGGAAATCGCCAACAGCGTGAGCCACGGCGTGGCGCTGCTTGCCGCGATGGCGGCTGTGCCTTTCCTGGTCATGGGCAGCGCACGCCAGGGCGATGCCATCGATATCGCGGGCGCCTCGGTGTTTGCCGCGAGCATGGTGCTGCTGTACTTCACCTCCATGCTGTACCACGCGCTGCCGGCGGTGCGCGCCGCGCGCGCCAAGAGCGTGTTCCAGGTGCTGGACCACGGTGCGATCTACCTGCTGATTGCCGGCACCTACACCCCGTTCACCCTGGGCGTGCTGCGTGGGCCCTGGGGCTGGACATTGTTCGGCCTGGTCTGGGCCATGGCGCTGGCCGGCGTGGCGGTCAAAGCCGTTGCGGGCATACGCTACCCGCGTGTGTCCACGGCGCTGTATCTCGCGATGGGATGGATTGCCGTGATCGCCGTCAAACCCATGCTGGAGCTCATTCCCGGTTGGGGCTTGTTCTGGCTTGTGGCCGGCGGGCTTTTCTATACCCTGGGCGTGGGCTTTTTCGCCACCGATTCCAGGCTGCGCTACGGGCACTTTATCTGGCACCTGTTTGTGGCGGCGGGCACCGCCTGCCACTGCGTGGCCGTGCTGTATTACGCAAGCTGAAGCGCGGCACCCATCACGCCGCCCCGCTCAGCGGGCCGCTTCAATCAGGTGGGCAATCCCGTCATAACCGAGCCGCCGCGCGTGTTGCGGCGCGTTCAGGCCGTCGTGGTCTATCAGGGCTGTGTTCGCGCCCGCCGCCAGCAGGCGCTGGACCACGGCCGTGTGTCCCTGCATGGCGGCCAGTATCAGGGGCGTGCGGCCCGCCGCATCGGCCGCATTGAGGGCCGCGCCTTGCTGGAGCAGACGCTCCACCTGCGGCAGGTCGCCCGCGCGCGCCGCGTTCTGCAGTGCGCCTGCCAGTCTGGGTGTGCCGGGCGCTTCTGTGCGCGGTGAGGGCGCTGGCACACTGAGTTTTTCCCGTCGCTGCTCCGGTGCTGCGGCCGCGGCTGGCGCAGCGGCCCGTGCCGCCGGCGCCGCCATGGCGGGAGCTGCTGCAACCGCCGCGGCCGGTGCGGTCGGTGCGGCGTCCCGCATGGAAGAGGACGCCTGCCCGCCCGTTATCGCCTCGGCTGGGGGGGTAGGGCGTGCGAGCTGCGCGCTTTCTTTGGCGGCGGCAACTTCCGGCGCGGGCGGCGGTGGAGCCGCCGGGGCTGGCGAAGGCGCGGGTGAAGGTGCGGGTGAAGGTGCAGGGGAAGGCACCGCACTTGCCTGGGGCGGTGGTGCGGCTTCGGTTTCGGCTTTGCGTGCCACTGAGCCTGTGACGGAGGGTTGGGGTGAAGGTTTACCGGCGGAGGGCGTCGCGGGGGCTTTTGGCGGCGGTGGCGTGCCCGTTTTGGCGCTGCGGCTGTCGGCTTGGGGTGTTTGCTGCGGTGCGGGGGCCGATCCTGCCTCAGCTGCGGGTGCGGGGGTGGGCGGCGCGCTCGCACTGGGCTGGCCAAACGCCAGGTCTTTTTCTTCGTCGGTGCCGCGGTCGTATTGCAACACCAGCAGGCCGGTCAACCCAGCCAGTGCCAGGCCGGCCAGGGCGGAGATTTTCCAGCGCGACTGGTTGGCGGCGGTCGCCGTGGGTGCGCTGCCCGCTGTCGTGGAGGCTTTGTTTGCGGCGATCACCATCTGCGCGTGGGCGCGCACCGCCTCCCGCACGTGCGCGCCGGGGCGGCGTGTGTCCTGCGCGCTGGCTTCGCGGTAGCGCTGCGTCAGCTCATCGCCGGGCGGGCTGCGGTCAGGCTCTGTCATGCAAACTCCTGTAGCTGCTGGCGCAGGCTGTTTCGCGCATAGCGCAAACGGCTTTTGGCGGTCTCGAAATTCACGCCGGTCGCGGCGGCGATCTCATCCACGCTGAGGCCGGCTTCGGCCTGCAGCAAAAAGGCTTCGCGCTGCTCGCGCGGCAGGCGTTCGACCGCGGCGATCAGCGCCGCCGCCTGCTCGCTGGACTCGAGCCGGCGCAGCGGCCCGAAGCCGGAATCGGCGGCCAGTGTGTCGCCGATTCCCGGGCTGTCCTCGTCGTCGCTCGCGTCAATGCTCACGTGATGGCGCGCGCTGCGAAAGTGGTCAACGAGCCGGTTGTGCGCCATGGTGAAGAGCCAGGTCTTGAAGCGCGCCGACACCGTGTAGGTGGGTGCGCTGCGCGCCACGGCAAACCACACATCCTGCAGCAGGTCGTCAGCCACCGCCTGCACTCGCACGCTGCGAAACACATAACGCCATACACCGAGTTCGTGGCGCGCATAGAGCGTGTCGAAAGCCGCGATGTCGCCGGCCGCATAGCGCAGCATCAGCGATTCGTCGCTGTCTTCGGCTGCGTTGTCTGGCGTTGGGGCGCTGGGCATGCGCCAGATTATCACGGCGCAGATGCACGCTTTCAGTATCGACGCAGAGGAGGGTCAGGGACATAGGAGGTAATACCTGATTGCGGGAAGGGATCCGGGACAGGGTGGTGCGCCACGGGTTCGCGGATCACGCCATTCGCAACCAGGTTCTCGCGGCTGTCATAGCGGATGCGTATCACCTCATTGGGCTGGCTTTGCAGGCGTGCGAAGCTGGTGTGCGAGACCACCGAGCTTTCGCGGGCACCGTGGCCCGTGCCCAGTTTGGGGGCCGGTAGCGGGGAGGCCTGCGGCTTCCTGAACTGGCCTTCGGCGGAGGCTGATGCCTCCGCGCCGCCGAGGATGCGATCTGCCAGTGCGGATTTGCCGGCGGCCGGCGATTCCGCCGCGGGTGGTGCGGGGGCCGCGGGGGCGTCGGCTTCGCGCTCGCTGCGGCGGGGGCTGGAATACACGGGTGCCTGCGCCACCGGCTCGGGCGGCTGTTCGCGAAACAGCGCCACGCCGATCACACCGACATTGGCGGGCCGGCCGGTGCGGCCGGCATAAGAGTCCCCCAGCGCGGAAAACTCGAAGGCGGCGACGTCGCTGCTGCTTTTGCGCCAGCCCGTCACCTGGTACTGCTGCCAGGATGAAAACACATAGCCGGTCTGGTCCCAGGCGGCGGTTTCACCGCTCAGCACATTGACGCCATCGACGGCGGTCACGGCCAGCAGCCGCTCGCCGAGCTTGTTGCGCACGGCGATCGCGTATTTGGCGCCGTACTGGCCGGCCACCCAGTATTCGCCGCGGTGGTAGTACAGCGGCAGTGTGGCGCCGGTATTGCGGTCCACCACGGTGATGTCGGCCAGGCGGCCTATGGCGTGGGCCGGCAGGGTCCAGGCGGACAGGGCCAGCAGGAGGGAGGCGGGGAGGATGTGGGGTTTCATGGGGGCTCCAGAAAGAGGGTGGAGCTCCCTGAAACGGGGCAGGCGGGGAAAAGGGGTTAAACGCGGCGCTTAATCCCCCGGCTGCGGAGGTTTGAGGCCACCCGCGGCCCTCCCGCTTATTTGGCGGGAATGAAGAATTTGTCGAACAGCACCGTCAGCGCCGGGAATTCCCGGGTGAAACGTTCGCGGTTGACGAAGTAGGCCTCGCAGGCCACGGCGAAAAACTCGGCCGGCGAGTTTGCGCCATAGTCGTCCAGCCAGGGCGGCTCGGCGCCGAAGCGTTTGGCCATGGCGACTTTTTCGCAAAATTCATCAAAGGCCGGCTGCATCACCGAGTGCCACCCGCTCATGGCGCTGCGGGTGGGCATGGGCGGACAGCCGTCGGCCGCGCCGTCGCGCATGTCCATCTTGTGGACGAATTCGTGGATCACGACGTTGTGCCCATGTTCGGCCGCGCTGCCCGCAGCGGCCACGTCCTGCCAGCTCAGGGTGACGGGTCCGCCGTCCATGGCTTCGCCCAGCAACTCTTCGTTGTAGCGGTGCACCACGCCGGCCTGGTCGGTGACTTCGCGGCGCGCCAGCATGGCGCCGGGATGCACCACGATGCCCTTGAAGTCGTCATACCAGCGCAGGCCCAGGTGCAGCACGGGCAGGCAGGCCTGCGCGGCGATCGCGACGGCCATTTCGTCGGTGACTTGCAGCCCCTGCGCGCCGGTGAACTCCTTTTGCTTGAGGAATTTCCCGGCCAGCTCGTGCAACTGCTGCAGTTCGGCCACCGGACGGCGGGCCAGGAAGGGAAACTGCAGCAGGGTGTCCATCCACAGGGTGTCGGGAATGGTCTTGGTGGGGGCGCTCTGGCGCCCCAGCGTTCTTAACCAGTTCAGCATGGGGAGGGTGTCTTGGTCGTAGGCAAGGCTTAAAGATTGGAAAAGAGGGTCAGCACAGGGCGATGCGCTGCAGGCCGCCGGCGGACAGGCGCAGCACGTCGGCACGCGGAACCGCAGCGGCCAGGTCCCAGTCGCTGAGCACCACCCGCGCCAGGCCCTCGCCCAGGTCGTGCATGGCGGGCTTGTGGGTGTGGCCGTGGATCAGGGTGGGGGCCTTTGCCGCGCGCAGCCATTGGCGCGCGGCTTCGGCATCGACGTCGGCATAGGATGTGCCCGAACGCTTGCGCGCCTCGCTTTGCCGGCGCAGCGCGCGCGCGATCTCCTGGCGCTCGGCCAGGGGCTTGGCCAGGAAAGTGCGCTGCCAGTCGGTGCCGCGCACCTGCCGGCGGAATTCCATGTAGTCGGTGTCGTCCAGGCACAGGGCGTCGCCGTGCGACAGCAGCCAGCGCCGGCCCGAGCCCGCGGGAAACTCCAGCACGGTCGGGTCGTGCAGCAAGGTGGTGTTGCACAGGTCCATCAGGGCCTGGCCCACCAGGAAGTCGCGGTTGCCGTGCATGAAAAAGAGCGCCAGCCGGCCGGCGGCTTCGCCCATGGCGCGCGCGCAGCGCGCATCGAAGCCGGCCGAAGGCGCGTTCAGGTCCTGGCCGACGGCATCGTCACCGACCCAGACTTCAAACAGGTCGCCCAGGATGAAGACCGCGTCGGCGGGCGTGCTTTCAAGGTAATGCCGCCAGGCTTCGAAGGTGGCCGGCTCGCCGGCCTGCAGGTGCAGGTCGGAAATGAAGTCGACCGTGCGCCAGGACGGCGGCGCCAAAAGCTCCGCGATCTCGGGGACGGCCTGGGGAGTGTTCACCGGCTGGGTGGGCGGGCTCAGTCCAGCGAGATGGCTCTCTGGATGATCACGTCTTCCATGGGCACGTCGTCGTGAAAGCCCTTGCGGCCGGTCTTGACGGCCTTGATCCTGTCGACCACGTCGGTGCCGGCGATTACCTTGCCGAACACGGCATAACCCCAGCCCGAAGCACTGGGCGCGGTGTGGTTCAGGAAGCCGTTGTCGGCTACGTTGATGAAGAACTGCGAGCTGGCCGAGTGCGGCGCGTTGGTGCGCGCCATGGCGATGGTGTAGTTGTCGTTCTTCAGGCCGTTGTTGGCTTCGTTCTCGATTTCAGCGTCGGTGGGCTTTTGTTTCATGCCGGGCTCGAAGCCGCCGCCCTGCACCATGAAGCCGGGAATCACGCGGTGAAACACGGTGTTGGCGTAGTGGCCCTTGTTGACGTAGTTCAGGAAGTTGGCGACGGTCTTGGGCGCCTTGGCGGCGTCCAGTTCCAGCGTGATGACGCCGTATTCGGCGATGTGGAGTTCGACTCTGGGCTTGCTCATGATGGTGTCCTGTAGGGGGAGGGCGGTTAATTGACGAGGGTGGCTGATTTGATGAGGACGGGTGTCTTGGGCGCGTCGCTCGGGAAGGGGCCGCCCGCGCCGGTCGGCACCAACTTGATTTTGTTGACCACGTCCATGCCGCTGACGACCTTGCCGAAGACGGTGTAGCCGTACAGTTGGGGCGCGTTGACGAGCTGCGCGCGCGGGGTGTTTTCGTAGACACGGCCCTGGTATTCGAATTTGGGCACCGGGTCGCCGGGCGGGATGATGGTGGGGTCCAGGAAATCGTTGTCCTTCACATTGATGAAGAACTGCGCCGAGGCGGAATTGGGGTCGTTGGTGCGCGCCATGGCCAGGGTGCCCACCACATTCCTCGGGCCGCCTTTGGCGAGTGCCTCACGGCCTTCGTGCGGCACGGGCGGGCGGGTTTTTTTCTCGGCGTAGGTGGCGTCGTAACCTCCGCCCTGCACCATGAAGTTGCTGATCACGCGGTGAAAAATCGTGCCGTCGTAGTGTTTGTCCTTGACGTATTGCAGGAAGTTCTCGACGGTCTTGGGGGCTTTGTCGGGGTAGACCTCGACCACGAAGTCGCCCTCGCTGGTGGCGAATTTGACCTTGGGCGCGTTTTGCGCGAGCGCCGGGCCGGCCAGCAGGGCCAGGCTCGCGGCGGCGGCCAGCGCGAATGCCGCGCGGCGCAAGGGGGAATGGAGGGAACGGAGAAAAGAGGCCGCGGACATCGCCGGCCTGGGGTGAACTGCCATCAAATGGCTCCTTCGAAAAATATTTTCCACTGGCTGCCCTGGCGGACCCAGTACTGGCGCTTGGTGCGGCCGGTCTTGGCGCCCTTGACCAGCTCTCCAAAGGTTACCACCATCGTGTCGGTGCTGTCGGTCCAGCGCAGGTAAGACACGTCCTTGAGCTGGATACCGCGCCCGCCCAGCTGCTTGAGTTCGCTTTGCAGGGCCGGCGTCCATTCAGCCAGGGTCTTGCCGTAGCTTGTGAAGTCGGGGGTGTACCAGGCGGTGAGCTTGGCGATGTCGCCGCTGGACTTGGCGCTGTGCCAGCCTTGCAGCACGCTCTCAAAGGACTTGATGTCGGACGCCAGCGATTGCGGCGCCACCCATTTGAGGCTGTGCGCGATGACGACGGGCGTGCTGCGCACCTCGACGGTGCGGATGATGCGTTCCAGGTCGGGATTGGCCAGCACCACGCAGCCGTCGGTGGACAGCGGCGCCCGCGAAAACTGCGCCGGCGGCGTGCCGTGCAGCCAGATGCCGCCTCCGGTCTTGCCGCGCTTGACGTCGAGCTGGTTGGGGTAGTTGATGGGCAGCGCGCCCGAGCCGTAGAAGTCGCGCAGCGATTTGCGGTCCAGGTTGCTGGTGATGAAGTACACCCCGACCGGCGTGCGCAGGTCGCCCTCGACGGATTTTTCAATGCCGGACTTGCCGACCGAGATGTAGTAGTCGGCCACCAGCTTGATGCCGGTGGGCGTGTTCTCGAACAGGTAAAGGCGCGACCTGGAGGCGTCGACGGCGATCGCATGCTTGTTGCGCGGCGACAGCGCCAGGAATTGCGAGGGCACGGTGCCCGGCGCCGGGCGCTCGCGCAGCGCGCGCAGCCTGAGCAGCGATTCCTGGCGCAGCTCGGCCAGCAGCGGGGCCGCGCTCTTGTTGGCGGTGATGTCGGGCACGTCGCCTGGCGCGCGCAGCGGGCGCGTGAAGCCGGCCAGCAGGTCGCCGTAGACCAGCTGCGCGAGCTGGAAATTGGGGTGGTCCTTGACCAGGCTCTCGGCCTTGCGCAGTGCCTCGCGGGGGGCGGCCTGGCCGATTAGCTTGTAGATCTCAATCAGGCGGGCTTCCGCTTCGCCGTCGCGCGGTTCGCGTTGCGGTGCCGCGGCCGGCTTGGCGGCTTGTGCGTGGGGGCGGGCTTCCGTGCGCGCGAAGGCAAGCGCCGGCACCAGGCAAGGCGCCATGAAAAAAAGGGCGGTGAGCACCTTCTTCATGCAAGTTTCCACGACAGGGTGCCGGCCGGCGAAGAAGGGCAGGGACGGGCTGGGTAAAACACGTGGGCCAGGTCAGCCGCCCGTGGATTCCTTGACGATCACCCAGCGGTCACCCACCTTGGCGAGGTCCAGGGTCTTGCGGCTGGAGATATTCAGCGAATCGGCGCTGTAGTCCTGCTTGAACCGGGCCGTGGCCTTGCTGCCCTGCACCGAAATCGACAGGTTGGAAAGTTTCACGCTGATTTTGGACTTGCCGACGATGCGCGCGCGGCGGTCTTCTTCCCAGGCCTTGCGGGCCTGTTTGCCGGGTGGCTCGAAGTTCTGGCCGTAGCTGCCGAGGTAGCCGCCCATGTCCTTGTCGGACCAGGCCTGGGCCCAGCCGCGCACGGCGGCTTCGACTTCCTTCTCGGCGCCGGTGGCGGCGGCCGGGCTGGGTGCGGGGGCCGGGGCAGCAGGCGCCGGCGTCGCGGCGGGTGCTGCCGCAGGCGCGGGCGCAGGTGCGGGCTTGGCGGCCGGCGCGGGCGCTGCTGCCGGCGCGGCGGCCGTGACCTGGCCGGAAGCCTGGGCGCCGGCGGCGGGCTTGGCCGCGGCTTGCGGCTGGGCCTTGGCGTCGGCCGAGAACAGGTTGCGGATCAGGGCCAGCTTGGGCGGGACGGCCGCATTGCCGCCGTCCAGCTGCAGTGCCTTGCTGTAGGCCTGGCTGGCCAGGCGGGCATAGACGTCGCCCAGGTTTTCGTGCGCGGTGGCGTAGCTGGGGTTGGTGCGTATGGCCATTTCCAGGGCGGCGCGGGCCTTGTCGAACTGGCTCTGGCCGGCATACAGCACGGCCATGTTGTTATAGGGCTCGGGAAGCTCGGGGTAGTCTTCGGTGATCTTGGTGAAGGTGGCGATGGCCTCGTTGGCCTTGCCGGTTTCGGTCTGGATCACGCCCTTGAAGAAACGCATCTGCGGGTCGCGCGGCTTGCTGGCGAGGTATTGGTCCACTTTGGCCATGGCTTCGGCAAACTGGCCGGCGCGCATCAGGCGGCTGACATCGGCATAGTCGTCGGCATGGGCCGCGGACATGGACAGGGCGGCGGCAGCCACCAGCAGGCGCAGGACGGCTGACAGGGGTTTGCGTTTAAAAAAGTTTTGCGTGGGCATAAGAACTTCTCGCTATTGTTTTGGGTCCCCTGGGGCTGTTTGAGGGCCGTGGGTCGAAAATTGCCATAAACAGCCCGGCTTTTCAGGTGGCCAGAGGGGCCGCTGAATGTTGTCCATCGGGCTGGATATACTGGCCGATTGTAGCTGAGGGGGTATAGTCCATGGCCGCCCGGATTCCGTACTTTTCCGTTTTGTCGCAGGTTTTTGCGCGTATGCCAACCGGCCCTTGTCCGCCCTTGGTGTCCGTGAGATAAACCTTCCTGTTCCCCCTGTCCAATTGATAGTCGGTTTTCGACCGATGTCTCCCGCCGCCCCAATTTTCATGAGCCTTCGCATTTACAACACGCTGTCGCGTGCCGTGGAAGAATTTTCCCCCCTGGAGCCCGGCCATGTGCGCATGTATGTGTGCGGCATGACGATTTACGACCTGTGCCACATCGGCCATGCGCGCATGATGATGGCCTTCGACGTGGTGCAGCGCTGGTTCAAGGCCAGCGGCCTGCGCGTGACCTATGTGCGCAACATCACGGACATCGACGACAAGATCATCAAGCGGGCGGTCGAGCGCGGCATCAGCATCCGGGCGCTGACCGACGAGATGATCCAGGCCATGCACCAGGACATAGGCGCGCTGGGCATGGAGCCGCCCTCGCTGGAGCCGCGCGCCACCGAGTACGTGCCGCAGATGCTGGGCCTGATCGCCACCCTCGAGGGCAAAGGCCTGGCCTATAAGGGCTCGACCGGCGACATGAACTATGCGGTGCGCAAGTTTCCCAGCTACGGCAAGCTTTCGGGCAAGTCCCTGGACGAGCTGCGCGTCGGCGAGCGCGTAGCGGTGCTGGACGGCAAGGACGACCCGCTGGACTTCGTGCTCTGGAAGAGCGCCAAGCCCACCGAGCCTGAAGACGCCAAATGGGACAGCGATTACGGCCCGGGCCGCCCCGGCTGGCACATCGAGTGCTCGGCCATGAGCTGCCAGACCCTGGGCGAGACCTTCGACCTGCACGGCGGCGGCGCCGACCTGCAGTTCCCGCACCATGAAAACGAAATCGCCCAGAGCGAAGGCGCCAGCGGCAAGCCGCTGGCCCGCTTCTGGGTGCACAACGGTTTTGTGCGGGTGGACAACGAAAAAATGTCCAAGTCGCTGGGCAACTTCTTCACCATCCGCGACGTGCTCACCCGTTACGACGCCGAGACCATCCGCTTCTTCCTGGTGCGCACGCATTACCGAAGCGCCCTCAATTACAGCGACGCCCACCTGGACGATGCCCGCAGCGCCCTCAAGCGCTTGTACACCGCGCTGGACGGGGTCGCAGCGGACACCGTTGCCATCGACTGGGCACAGCCCTTCGCCGCCCGCTTCAAGGCGGCCATGGACGAGGACTTCGGCACGCCCGAGGCGGTGGCCGTGCTGTTCGATCTGGCCGGGGAAGTCAACAAGACGCGCTCGCCCGCGCTGGCGGGCCTGCTCAAAAGCCTGGGGGGCTGCCTGGGCCTGCTGCAGGGCGAGCCCGGCGCCTATTTGCAGGCTGGGGTTGAGCTGAATGATTTTGTGATCACCACTCTTATTGCTGCGCGGACGGCTGCCAAAGCTAAGAAAGATTTCGCTGAAGCTGACCGTATTCGTCAGCACTTGCTTAGCAAGGGCATTGTGCTCAAGGACTCCGCCGCCGGCACGACCTGGGAGGCCCAGTCGTGAGCCTTGCCCGACCGGTCGGCCCCCGGCCGCCGCTGAACCCGCAGACCCTGCGCAAGGCGCCATGAAACAGGTCGTCAAAAGCGGCCCCGCCAGCGCCGAGCTGGCCGATGTGCCGGGCCCGGTCGCCGCGGCCCCCGCCTACTGGGCCGAGGCCTGCAAGCACCTGGTCAAGAAGGACCGCGTGATGAAGCGCCTGATCCCGCAGTTCGGCGACGCCCACCTGCAGGCCCGCGGCGACGCCTTCAGCACGCTGGCGCGCAGCATCGTGGGGCAGCAGATCTCGGTCAAGGCGGCGCAAACGGTGTGGCACCGCTTTGAGGCCCTGCCCAAAAAGATGACGCCGGCCAATGTGCTCAGGCTCAAGGTCGACGACATGCGGGCCGCCGGCCTGAGCGCGCGCAAGGTCGAATACCTGGTCGATTTGGCCATCAATTTCGACGCCGGCACGGTGCACGTGAAGGACTGGCAGTCCATGGACGACGAGGCCATCATCGCCGAACTCGTGGCCATCCGCGGCATCGGGCGCTGGACGGCCGAGATGTTTTTGATCTTTTACCTGATGCGTCCCAATGTCCTGCCGCTGGACGACATCGGCCTGATCAGCGGCATCAGCCAGAACTATTTTTCCGGCGAATCCGTCAGCCGTAGCGACGCGCGCGAGGTGGCCGCCGCCTGGGCGCCGTACTGCAGCGTCGCAACTTGGTATATTTGGCGCTCGCTGGATCCCTTGCCGGTCCTGGGTGCCCCTGGCGGCACCGAGCAAGATCTAAGTTTGAAGAAGCCCTGAGGAGCAACACATGGCGAAGAAAACCTTCCTTGATTTTGAGCAGCCGATCGCGGAACTCGAAGGAAAAATTGAAGAACTGCGCTACGTCCAGACCGAGTCGGCCGTCGATATCTCCGAGGAGATCGACCAGCTGGCCAAAAAAAGCCAGCAACTCACCAAAGACATCTACAGCGACCTGACGCCCTGGCAGATCACCAAGATCGCCCGCCACGCCGAGCGTCCCTACACGCTGGACTACATCAACGAAATCTTCACCGATTTCGTCGAGCTGCACGGCGACAGGCACTTCGCCGACGACCTGTCCATCGTCGGCGGCTTGGCCCGTTTCAACGGCACCGCCTGCATGGTGCTGGGCCACCAGAAGGGCCGCGACACCAAGGAGCGCGGCCTGCGCAACTTCGGCATGAGCAAGCCCGAGGGTTACCGCAAGGCGCTGCGCCTGATGAAGACCGCCGAGAAGTTCAAGCTGCCGGTGTTCACCTTCGTCGACACGCCCGGCGCCTATCCCGGCATAGACGCCGAGGAACGCGGCCAGTCCGAGGCCATAGGCCGCAACATCTTCGAGATGGCGCAGCTTGAAGTGCCCATCATCACCACCATCATCGGCGAGGGCGGCTCCGGCGGCGCGCTGGCGATCTCGGTGGCCGACCAGGTGGTGATGCTGCAGTATTCGATTTATTCCGTCATCAGCCCCGAAGGCTGCGCCTCCATCCTCTGGAAGACCTCTGACAAGGCCCAGGAAGCGGCCGAAGCCCTGGGCATCACCGCGCACCGGCTCAAGGCCTTGGGCGTGATCGACAAGATCGTCAACGAGCCCGTGGGCGGCGCCCACCGCGACCACAAGCAGATGGCGGCCTTTCTCAAGCGCGCCCTCAACGACGCCTTCCGCCAGGTCAGCGACCTGAAGGTCAAGGAGTTGCTGGACCGCCGCTACGAACGCCTGCAAAGTTATGGCCGCTTTACCGACACCAAGGCCGACGCCAAATAAAGCGCCGGCTGGCTTCGCGCCGGGTACGGCGTGAGCGGCCCTAACCCAGCGCTGCCGGCGCTGGCGGCGCTGGACTCCCTGGATCCTGTTTTGCCTGTGGGTGTGGCCTACAGCGGCGGCGCCGACTCCACGGCGCTGCTGCTGGCCGCCGCGCAGCGCTGGCCGGGGCAGGTGACCGCGCTGCACATCCACCACGGCCTGCAGGCCGCCGCCGACGACTTCGCGCGGGTTTGCGAGGACACCTGCGCGCGCCTGGGGGTGCCGCTTGAGGTGCTGCGCGTGCAGGCCGGCAACGCGGCGGGCCAGAGCCCCGAGGATGCGGCGCGGCTCGCGCGTTACGCCGCGCTGGCGCAGGCCGCCACCGAAAAAGGCCTGGGCGCGGTGCTGCTGGGCCAGCATGCCGACGACCAGGTCGAAACCCTGCTGCTGGCGTTAAGCCGCGGCGCGGGCCTGCCGGGCCTGGCCTCCATGGCCGCGCGCTTTGAGCGCGGCGGCGTGCTGTTCCTGCGGCCGCTGCTGCAAATCCCCGCCGCGGCCCTGCGCGCCTGGCTGCTGGACCAGCACATCCCCTTTGTCGACGACCCGACCAACAGCGACGAGCGCTACACCCGCAACCGCATACGCGCCCGCCTGCTGCCGGCCCTGGCCGAATCCTTTCCGCAGTTTCGCGAAACCTTCGCGCGCAGCGCCCAGCACGCGGCCCAGGCGCAGGCCCTGCTGGCCGAGGTGGCCCGTGAAGACCTGGAGCGCGTCGGTACGCCGCCCGCCATCACGGCCCTGCAGGCGCTGTCCGCGCCGCGCCAGGCCAATGTGCTGCGCCACTGGCTGCTGGAGTCGCATGGCGCCACGCCCAGCGCCGCGCAGCTCGAGCAGTTGCTGTCGCAGATCGCCGCCTGCACCACCCGCGGCCACCGCATCCACCTCAAGGTGGCGACCGGCCACGTCACCCGGGCTGGCGCCACCTTGCGCTATGAGGCCGCGGCGGATAAGCCGGCTTAACCAGGTAGTAGTCCTAGGTATAATTGAAGGCTTTGCTGGCGCCGCAGCACCGCTAAAAGCCTCTCAAACAGCGCTTTTTGCCGGTAACAGCCCGCAAAAAATTCGCAACAACTTCTGATTGACATCCTGCAATGGCATTGATCGTTCATAAATATGGCGGCACGTCGATGGGCTCGACCGAGCGCATCCGCAACGTGGCCAAACGCGTGGCCAAGTGGGCGCGGGCCGGCCACCAGATGGTCGTCGTCCCCAGCGCCATGAGCGGCGAAACCAACCGCCTGCTGGGCCTGGCCAAGGAACTGGCGCCCGCCAAGGCCGGCGACGCCTACAGCCGCGAACTCGACGCCCTGGCCGCCACCGGCGAACAGGCCTCCAGCGCCCTGCTGGCCATTGCGCTGCAGGCCGAAGGCATGCAGGCCGTGAGCTATGCCGGCTGGCAGGTCACCATCAAGACCAACAACGCCTATACCAAGGCCCGCATCGAGTCCATCGACGACGAGCGCGTGCGCGCCGACCTGGACGCCGGCAAGGTCGTCATCATCACGGGCTTTCAGGGCGTGGACGAGGGCGGCAACGTCACCACGCTGGGCCGTGGTGGCTCCGACACCTCGGCGGTTGCCATCGCCGCGGCGCTCAAGGCGCATGAATGCCTGATCTACACCGACGTCGACGGCGTCTACACCACCGACCCGCGCGTGGTGCCCGAGGCGCGCCGCCTGCACACCGTGAGCTTCGAGGAGATGCTGGAGATGGCCTCCATGGGCTCCAAGGTGCTGCAAATCCGCTCGGTGGAATTCGCCGGCAAGTACAAGGTGCCGCTGCGCGTGCTGTCCAGCTTCACCGAATGGGACATCGACATCAACGAAGAAGCCAAGTCAGGCACTTTGATCAGCTTTGAGGAAGACGAAAACATGGAACAAGCCATCGTATCGGGCATCGCTTTCAACCGCGATGAAGCCAAAATCTCCGTGCTCGGCGTGCCCGACACCCCCGGCATCGCCTACCAGATCCTGGGCGCCGTGGCCGACGCCAACATCGAAGTCGACGTCATCATCCAGAACATCAGCAAGGACGGCAAGACCGACTTCAGTTTCACCGTCCACCGCAACGACTACTCCAAGGCCGTCGACCTGCTCAAGACCCAGGTCGTCCCCAAGCTGGGCGCCCAGGAAGTCACCGGCGACGCCAAGATCTGCAAGGTCAGCATCGTCGGCATCGGCATGCGCAGCCACGTGGGCATCGCCAGCAAGATGTTCCGCGTGCTGAGCGAAGAGGGCATCAACATCCAGATGATCTCCACCAGCGAAATCAAGACCTCCGTGGTCATCGACGAGAAGTACATGGAGCTCGCCGTGCGCGCCCTGCACAAGGCTTTTGACCTGGACCAGCCGTCCACCTGAAAATGGCCCGCAAGTCGTGAGATAATCGATTTATTGGAAACGTGACCGAGTGGCCGAAGGTGCTCCCCTGCTAAGGGAGTATGGGGTGTAGAGCCTCATCGAGGGTTCGAATCCCTCCGTTTCCGCCAAGACAAAGAGCTGCCTTCGGGCAGCTTTTTTGTTTCCGCTTGATATTGAGCGATGAGCTTTTCCCAAACTTGTGCAAGCTCCGGATGCCGTTCGGATTCAATGCTTGCCAATATCTCAATTGGTGGCAGCTCCGCTGCTTCTGCCAAATAAACAATCTCCGATGCGTCCGCAGCTAATTCGCCGCTGCCAATTCGGCTGATTCGTGTTTTCGATTTATGGCCCATTTCTTCGGCCATAGCTCCCTGTCTCTTTCCGCTTCGGATGCTTGCGAGGGCAATCAGTTCTTTGATTTGCATGGGAACTCCTTTGATAAAAAGATGCGCTTTTAGCAACTAGTTGTGGTATTCTCAATACCGTAATTAGTTTCCGTTTTCGCAACTATATATCAAAGGAGCGACCAATGATCAAAGCGACGACTGGTTTGCCGGCGCACGGCATGTCATTGCACGACTGCTTGCCCCCTCACGATGCCGTTACGGCGGCTAGGGTCGCTCCGGCTGCCCAAACGGCGGAGGGGGCAGGCGCCCTGTATCAACTCGAATACCTGGATGCTACTGGCTCGGCCATCACTGAAGCGAGTTTCACCGCAGCCGACGCCGCTATCTACCTCCGCAGCCTCCTGGCTATGGGCGTCTCGCCCGTCACCGTCCGGGTGATCGCATGAGCCGGCCCATCAAAGGCCAGTCCGGCGCCGCCATGGTCCATTCCAACATCGGCCACCTCGCCCGCACCGAGTTCCTCAAGACCTGGCCCTTCATGGCCAGCAAAACCCTTGACGAGATTTACGCCTTTGGTCGCGAGGCGCACGCAGCCGCTCGCGCTGAAGGGGCCCCGCTTGCGGGGAAGGGCGCGAGCGGCTGCGGGCCCGTCCAAAACCTCCCCGTTGGTAATCACGGGGATAACAACCTATGACACGCCCCAGCCGCTCGTCATTGGTTCTGGACGGTTCCGAAGTTAAATACCGCCTCGAAGCCGAACGCCTGGCTTCCAAGACACCGGTCCACGTCGATTGGGTCCGTTTCACGGTTCTCCGGCGCAACGCCCCCTATGTCCCGGTTGATCTGATCTTTCCCCATCCCGATACCAACATCTGGGACGAGGACTACAGGGCAACGCAGCAGGCCCGCGTCCTGCGCGAGATACCCGACTGCGACTTTGACGCCTCCACCCAGGCCCTCGACCTGGCGCAAACTGTCGCGATAGCCCTAGGCCCTGACTTCGTCGTCAATCCCGAATTCAAGAAGGGCCACGACTTCTACAAATTCCGCTGGTGCATAGAGCGCAATGGCGCCGAATGCGGTTGGGTAGGCTTCCTGTCCTCTGGCGACTCTCCGCGCCAGAAAGCGCAAGCGCAAACCATCCATTGCAACCTGTTCGGGATGGCTTGTACTTTCGCCCAGTACGGCTGGCGCGAGCGCCTCGCCGACATCCTCGAAGAGCGCGAAGCGACCCTCACCAGGTGTGACCTGGCTCTTGACTTCTTCGACGGCTATCCCGGCGGCATCAAGTCGATTCGCGACGACTACAACGAAGGCCGCTGCAATGTCGGCGGCAAGCTGCTCAAGGTCAACTTCGTGGGCGACTGGTCCGAACACTCCCACGGCGGACGCTCCATCTACTTCGGCTCCAAGGAAGCGGGCAAGGAAACCAACGCCTACGAAAAAGGCGACCAGCTGTTCGGCGTAGACGCCGGCAGCCCATGGCTGCGCCTGGAGCTGCGCTACGGCAACAAGTTGCGCGTGCTGCCGGTGGACATGCTGCGCCGGCCGGCCGACTTCTTCGCGGGGGCCTCGGACTGGCACGCCGCAGCGCTGGCCCAGGCTGATGCCGCCGCCATCCCGCAAAAGGTCACCGCCCAAGCGCGCCTGCCCATGGAAACAGTCGAAGCCGAATGCGTTCGCAACATCCGCTGGACGCTGCAGACCGCCGCACCGTCCCTCGCGGCCGCCTTCAAGTTCCTCGGCAATGAGGAGTTTCTGGCCTTCGTCTGTCACCAGAAGCTGCCAGGCCGCCTTCAAAAATTCATGCCCGCTGAGCTGGGCCGTTCATTCGCGGCGGCATTCGGTCGCCTTTCACAGCCAGAAGGCGCCCCGGCCTTCGCGATGGCTTAACAAAAGGGGAGAGGAGTTAGTTCAACCATGAAAATGAAAAGCCAAGCCATTTGCACCGGCATCAAAGAGTCGTCAGGCACCTTCGAGGAAACCAAGAAGGCCTTCAGCTCCACCACCTTCCACCTGATCGTGGATGTCGCGGAAAACTCCGCCGGCCGCTCCATAGGCTCCGTCTCGCGCCCCTTCAAGTTCGGCGATGCGACCGAATTCGAAAAGTGGGCCCACCTGGGCAAGTCCTGGCCCGTCACGGGCCTGCTCTGCGACTGCGAATTCGACGTGGTGGCCGGCGCCGACAACGCCTCCAAGCTCACGCTGGTGGGCATCAAGCCTGCGCCACAACAGCAAGCCAGAGCGGCGGCCTAACCATGCGCCTCCTCATCCAGTCCAAAACGACCGGGAAGTTCCTCTGTCCTGCACTGGATGGGGGTCAGCCCGTGTGGGT
>Ga0102587_1000823_pt1 | contig 28135 bp, 21 predicted proteins | sample AraplaF_Col_mTSA_FD_76853 | JGI IMG/M metagenome (GOLD analysis project Ga0102587, IMG submission 76853) | Arabidopsis root microbial communities from the University of North Carolina, USA - plate scrape MF_Col_mTSA (SPADES assembly) (version 2) | ecosystem: Host-associated > Plants > Roots >... | reverse complement strand
GGGTACAATCGTGTTTTTGGAGCCATCCCTATGCGCCTACTCGGCAAAGCGCTCACCTTCGACGACGTATTGTTGGTGCCAGCGTTCTCCCAGGTCCTGCCCAAGGACACCTCACTTTCCACCCAATTCTCCCGAAACATCCGCCTGAACCTGCCGCTCGTGTCGGCGGCCATGGACACGGTCACCGAAGCCCGGCTGGCCATCGCCATCGCCCAGGAAGGCGGCATAGGCATCGTCCACAAAAACCTCACGGCCCAGCAGCAGGCCGCTGAAGTCGCCAAGGTCAAGCGCTACGAAAGCGGCGTCCTGCGCGACCCGGTCGTCATCACCCCCACCCACACCGTGCGCCAGGTCATGGCGCTGAGCGAGCAGCTCGGCATTTCCGGCTTCCCCGTCATCGATGGCGGCCGCGTCGTCGGCATCGTGACGGGACGCGACATGCGCTTCGAATCGCGCATGGACGTGCCGGTCAGCACCATCATGACGCCGCGCGAGCGATTGATCACCATTTCCGAAACCGCCTCGCTGTCCGACGCCAAGGCGTTGCTGAACAAGCACCGCCTGGAGCGCGTGCTGCTGGTCAACGACAACTTCGAGCTCAAGGGCCTGATCACCGTCAAGGACATCACCAAGCAGACCACCTTCCCGAACGCCGCGCGCGACTCGCACGGCCAGTTGCGCGTGGGCGCCGCCGTCGGGGTGGGCGAGGGCACCGAAGAGCGCGTTGAAGCCCTGGTCAAGGCCGGCGTCGACGCTATCGTGGTCGATACCGCCCACGGCCACAGCAAGGGCGTGCTCGACCGGGTGCGCTGGGTCAAGCAAAACTATCCCCAGGTCGACGTCATAGGCGGCAACATCGCCACCGGCGCGGCGGCGCTGGCGCTGGTCGAAGCCGGCGCCGACGGCGTCAAGGTCGGCATAGGCCCCGGCAGCATCTGCACCACCCGCATCGTCGCCGGTGTCGGCGTGCCGCAGATCATGGCCATCGACAACGTCGCCACCGCGCTGCGCGGTACCGGCGTTCCGCTGATCGGCGACGGCGGTATCCGCTACAGCGGCGACATCGCCAAAGCCATCGCGGCCGGCGCCAACACCGTGATGATGGGCGGCATGTTTGCCGGCACCGAGGAAGCCCCGGGCGAGGTCATCCTGTTCCAGGGCCGCAGCTACAAGAGCTACCGCGGCATGGGCAGCATTGGCGCCATGCAGCAGGGCAGCGCCGACCGCTACTTCCAGGAGTCGAGCACCGGCAACCCGAATGCCGACAAGCTGGTGCCCGAAGGCATCGAAGGCCGGGTGCCTTACAAGGGCTCCATGGTCGCCATCGTGTTCCAGATGGCCGGCGGCCTGCGGGCCAGCATGGGTTACTGCGGCTGCGCCACCATCGAGGACATGCGCGACAAGGCCGAGTTCGTCGAAATCACCTCGGCGGGCATTCGCGAAAGCCATGTCCACGACGTGCAGATCACGAAAGAAGCGCCAAACTACCGCGCCGATTGAGTTTGACCCAGCCGGCCAGGGCGTCTTGAAAGACGCCCTTTCTTTTTTTGCCTTGAAGAAGCCCCTCATGCAACACCAGAAAATCCTCATCCTCGATTTCGGCTCCCAGGTCACCCAGCTGATCGCGCGCCGCGTGCGCGACGCCCATGTGTTCTGCGAAGTCCATCCCTGCGACGTCAGCGACGACTGGGTTCGCGAGTACGCCAAGGACGGCACGCTCAAGGGCGTGATCCTCTCCGGCAGCCACGCCAGCATCTACGAAGAGACCACCGACAAGGCCCCGCAAGCCGTCTTTGAACTGGGCTTGCCGGTGCTGGGCATCTGCTACGGCATGCAGGCCATGGCGCACCAGCTGGGCGGCAAGGTCGAGGGCGGCCACAAGCGCGAGTTCGGCTCCGCCGACGTGCGCGCCCGCGGCCATACGGCGCTGCTCAAGGACATCGCCGACTACACCACGCCCGAAGGCCAGGGCATGCTCGACGTCTGGATGAGCCACGGCGACAAGGTCACTGAAATGCCGCCCGGCTTCAAGCTCATGGCTTCCACCGATTCCTGCCCCATCGCCGGCATGGCCGATGAGGAGCGCCGCTTCTACGCGGTGCAGTTCCACCCCGAGGTCACGCACACCAAGCAGGGCAATGCCATCCTCAAGCGTTTTGTGCTCGATATCTGCGGCACGCGCCAGGACTGGGTCATGGGCGACTACATCAGTGAAGCCGTCGAGAAGATCCGCCAGCAGGTCGGTGACGAGGAAGTCATCCTGGGCCTGTCGGGCGGTGTCGATTCCTCAGTGGCCGCGGCCCTGATCCACCGCGCCATCGGCGACCAGCTGACCTGCGTGTTTGTCGACCATGGCCTGCTGCGCTTGAACGAGGGCGACATGGTGATGGACATGTTTGTCGGCAAGCTGCATGCCAAGGTGGTTCGCGTCGATGCGAGCGCGCAGTTCCTCGGCCACCTGGCCGGTGTGAGCGAGCCCGAGGCCAAGCGCAAGATCATAGGCCGCGAGTTCGTCGAAGTGTTCAAGGCCGAAGCCGCCAGGCTCAAGGCCGGCGACGGCGGCCACAAGGGCGCCAAGTGGCTGGCCCAGGGCACGATTTACCCCGACGTCATCGAGTCCGGCGGCGCCAAGAGCAAAAAAGCCGTCACCATCAAAAGCCACCACAACGTGGGCGGCCTGCCCGAGCAGCTGGGCCTGAAGCTGCTGGAGCCGCTGCGCGAGCTGTTCAAGGACGAGGTCCGCGAGCTCGGCGTGGCCCTGGGCCTGCCGCACGATATGGTCTACCGCCATCCCTTCCCCGGCCCCGGCCTGGGCGTGCGCATCCTGGGCGAAGTCAAAAAGGAATACGCCGACCTGCTGCGCCGCGCCGACGCGATCTTCATCGAGGAACTGCGCAATTTCAAGGATGCGGCCAGCGGCAAGACCTGGTATGAACTCACCAGCCAGGCCTTCACCGTGTTCCTGCCAGTCAAGAGCGTGGGCGTGATGGGCGACGGCCGCACCTACGACTACGTTGTGGCCTTGCGCGCGGTGCAGACCAGCGACTTCATGACCGCCGACTGGGCCGAGCTGCCTTATGCGCTGCTCAAAAAGGTCTCGGGCCGCATCATCAACGAGGTGCGCGGCATCAACCGCGTGACCTACGACGTGAGCAGCAAGCCGCCGGCCACCATCGAGTGGGAGTGACCGGAGTGGATGCCTGAACCATGGCCGGGCAATCCTCCCTATTCGGCTTTGAGGAAGACGCAAAGCCGACGGACAGGCTGTTTTTCGCGCTCTTTCCCGACGCGGAAACTGCGGAACATATTGCCGGGTGCGCCCGCCAGCTGCGCGCGCAGCATGGCCTGCACGGCGCGCCGCTGAAAACCGAGCGCTTTCACATCACGCTGCACCACTTGGGCGACTATCCCGGTCTGGACCAGGGTGTCGTCGACATGGCGAGCCGGGCCGCGGCCGCGGTCAGGGCGGCGCCGTTTTCGGTCACCTTCGACCGGGCCGTGAGTTTTTCGAGTTCCCCGCGCAACCGGCCCTTTGTGCTGCGCGGCGACGCCGGCCTGGCCGAGCTGATGGTGTTCCAACGGGCATTGGGCCTTGAGATGACAAAGGCCGGGCTGGGGCGCTGGGCGAAACCGGCTTACACGCCGCACGTCACCTTGCTCTACGACGACCGCGCGGTGGCCGAACAGGCCATAGCACCCATCCGCTGGACGGCCGGCGAGTTTGTCCTGGTGCGCAGCCTGATCGGCCAGACCCTGCATATTCCACTGGCGTGCTGGCCCTTGCGGCCTTGAGCCTTTTGGGCCGACTGTGCCGGCCGTGCCGGCGGGCCCGGGAAATCCCCGCCGTTTTGGCCTATGCTTCAGGCCATGTACCTGCCACCCCAATTCAAAGGTGACAGCGCCCAGGCCGTGGCGCTGATCCATGAGCACCCCTTCGCCAGCCTGATCAGCGTCGACGACGCGGGCCTGCCTTATGTGACCCATTTGCCGTTGCATCTTGAAATGCGGGGCGAGCAGATGGTCTTGCTGGGCCATGTGGCCAAGCCCAACCCGCACTGGCGCCACCTGCAGGCACGGCCCCAGGCCGTCGCGACATTTCTCGGTCCCCACGCCTACCTGTCGCCCAAGGTCTATCCCGACCTGGCGCGGGTGCCGACCTGGAACTACCTGGCCGTGCACTGCACCGTGCAAGCCACACTGGTTGAAGACCCGCTGGCCAAGGACCGCCTGCTCAAAAAACTCATAGGCGACCACGAGCCGCCTTTTGCCCAGCAGTGGCGCGACCAGGGCGAGGAGTTCGCCCACAAGATGCTGGCCGGCATTGTGGGTTTCGAGCTGCAGGTGACAGAGCTGCAATGCAAGCTCAAGATCAACCAGCACAGGCGCGAGGCCCATGCCGCGATGAAAACCATTTACGCCGCCGGCAATGAAAACGAACGCGCCCTGGCCGGCTGGATGGACCGCCTGGGCATGGCCGCCGGCAACGACACCCCCAAGGAGGCTTGATATGCGCGGTATTTTCAGCATCGTGGGCCTGCTGGTCGTTTTGGCCATCGTCGGTTTGCTGGTCAAAAAGCAGTTGAGCACCCAGGTGGCGGTCCCGGCGGCGCCCGGCATGCCCGCCGTCTCCCCCAACGCCCCGCCGCAAGTGCAAAGCCAGCAAGCGCAGCAGCAGGTCAAACAGGCTGTGGAGGGCGCTCTGCAGCAGGCGCGCCCCATGCCGGAAGAGAAATAAGGCCGGCAGCCGCCGCTGCCATTTCCATGAGCGATGAGATATTCATGCAACAGGCGCTTGCCCAGGCGCGCCAGGCCGCCGCCGCGGGCGAAGTGCCCGTGGGCGCGGTGGTGGTGCGGCGCGGCGAGGTCATCGCGACCGGCCGCAATGCGCCCGTCGACGGCCATGACCCGACGGCGCATGCCGAGATCGTGGCCCTGCGCGCCGCGGCGCAGGCACTGGGCAATTACCGGCTTGACGACTGCGAACTCTTTGTCACGCTGGAACCGTGCGCCATGTGCAGCGGCGCCATGCTGCATGCGCGGCTGCGGCGTGTGGTCTTCGGCGCGGCGGATCCCAAAACCGGTGCGGCCGGCTCGGTGCTGAACCTGTTTGAGCAGCCTCAACTGAATCACCAGACCGCGCTGCAAGGCGGCGTTCTGGCGCGGGAGTGCGGTGACCTGCTGCAGGCCTTCTTCCGCCAGCGGCGCGCTGACAAGCGCGAAGAGGCTCGCCTGGCCCATCCGCTGCGCGAGGACGCGCTGCGCACGCCCGACGCGGCTTTTGACGGCCTGCCGGGCTACCCCTGGCAACCCCGGTATGTCAGCGAGCTGCCGTCGCTCGGCGGGCTTCGCATGCATTACCTCGACGAAGGTGAAGCAGGCAAGGGCGGCCTGACCTGGCTGTGCCTGCACGGCAATCCGGCCTGGAGCTACCTCTACCGCAAGATGATTCCCGTGCTGCTGGAGGCCGGCCATCGTGTGGTCGCGCCTGACTTGATCGGTTTCGGCAAAAGCGACAAACCCAAGAAAGACAGCTTCCACAGCTTCAGCACCCACCGCCAGATACTGCTGGAACTGGTCGAAAGCCTGGACCTGCAAAACGTGGTGCTGGTGGTGCAGGACTGGGGCGGCCTGCTGGGCCTGACGCTGCCCATGGCGGCGCCGCGGCGCTACCAGGGCTTGCTGGTCATGAACACCACGCTGGGCACCGGCGATGCGCCGCTGCCCGCGGGCTTTCTGGCCTGGCGTGAGATGTGCGCGAAAAACCCCGAGTTTGACGTGGCACGCCTCTTTGCCCGCGGCAACCCGCAAATGGGCCCCGCGGAGTGCGCGGCCTACAACGTGCCGTTCCCAGACAAAGGGCATCGCGCCGCACTGCGCGCCTTTCCTCCCATGGTGCCGGATGCGCCGGACGCCGACGGCGCTGCCGTCTCACGCCAGGCGCGCACCTTCTGGCAAAACGACTGGACGGGCCGCAGCCTGATGGTGGTGGGCGCGCAGGACCCGGTGCTGGGCCCGCCTGTCATGCGCGGCTTGCAGGCACTGATCCGTGGTTGCGGCGAGCCCGTGGTGCTGGCGCAAGCCGGGCATTTTGTGCAGGAGCATGGCGAGCCGGTCGCGCGCCAGGCCCTGGCGTTTTTCAGCTCGGCAGCTTGAAGACCGGCAAGTGCCAGCCCATGAAGATGGCGCAGATGCGCAGCGCCGCCACGGCGACCAGGCCCGCGCCGAAGGCCCATGAGGGCTTGAGCCCCAGCGCCTTGAGCAGCAGGTAAAGCGTGATCCCGGCGATCGCGGCGCTGGCGTAAATATCCTGGCGCAGCAGCAGCGGCACCTGGTTGCTGCAGATGTCGCGCATCAGGCCGCCCGCCACGCCCGTCATGGTGCCCATCACCACCACGATGATGGGCGACAGCCGCGCCGCTTCGGCCAGTTGCGCGCCCGAGAGCGCGAACAGCGCCAGCCCGAGCGCGTCGGCCACCAGCAAGGCCTGCGACGGAATCGGCAGGACCTGCACGTAGAGCACGGTGCCCAGCGCCGCCGCGCCAATCACCAGCAGATAAATCGGTTTGGCCATCCAGAACACCGGGTGGCGGTTCATCAGCAGGTCGCGCAAAGTGCCGCCGCCTATGCCCGTCAACGCCGCCAGCACCAGCACACCCAGCAGGTCGAGCTGAAGGCGCCCGGCGGCCAGCGCGCCGCTCACGGCAAAGACGGCGACGCCCAGGAGGTCCAGCACATACAACAACATGGGGCCTGTTTATACCTGCAAGCATTGCGGCGGGGGAGGGGTTTTATGCCGGGACACGGGCAGTGGGATACTTGCAGCCGTGAAAAAACATATCTACATCTACTCTCCCTCCAGCGCCGTGCGCGACAAAGCCGCTTTCAAGCGCGGCGTGCAGCGCCTCACCGCCCTGGGCCATGAAGTTGAAGTCGACGCCGACGCACTCGCGCGCCACCAGCGTTTTGCCGGCGACGACGACACCCGGCTGGCGGCCATACACCGCGCGGCCGCCAGCGGCGCCGACGTGGCCCTGATCTCACGCGGCGGCTACGGCCTCTCGCGCATCCTGCCGGGCATCTCCTACAAGGCCATCGCCAAGGCCATCGCGGGCGGCACCCGTTTTGTGGGCCTGAGCGACTTCACGGCCTTCCAGATGGCGGTGATGGCCAAGACCGGCGCGGTGACCTGGGCCGGCCCGGCGCTGGGCGAGGATTTCGGGGCTGAGGCGCCGGACGAGATCACCGAAGCCTGTTTTGACGACCTGATCACGGGGCAGGGCGAGGGCACGGGCTGGCAATTGCCCAAACCCGCGGCCGACGCCAAGCCGGCCGCCGATTTCATGGTCAAGGACGCCGTACTCTGGGGCGGCAACCTGGCCATGCTGTCCTCGCTGGTGGGCACGCCCTACCTGCCCACCGTCAAGGGCGGCATCCTGTTCATCGAAGACGTCGCCGAGCATCCCTACCGCGTGGAACGCATGCTGACCCAGCTGCTGCATGCCGGCGTGCTGGGACAGCAAAAAGCCATCATCTTCGGGCAGTTCACGAATTACGCGCTGGTGCCGCACGACAAGGGTTTCAAGCTGGCGACGGTGATTGCCTGGCTGCAAAGCAAGGTCAAGGCGCGTGTGCTGACGGGATTGCCTTTTGGCCATGTGCCGACCAAGGTGGTGCTGCCGGTAGGCCTGAAAACCACCCTGGCGGTGGAGGGGCGCGACGCCTTTGTGCTTTGGGGCCATTTGCACTGAGCGGGCAGGCCGGCGCGCGGGGCGCCGGCTGCGAGCGGACAAAAATAAACCAGCTAGAAGCTGGTTTAAAAAGTGCCTTGGAGGCCAGGAAGAAACTGGAGAAACTGAAAAAGAACTAACGAAGGAAAAGCAAGAAAAAGGGTTCAGGTGGTGAGCGGGCTGGACCGCGAACTCAGTCCGCGGGGCAGCATGCCCTTGAATTTGTCGCTGATGCGGCTGACTTTCTCACGGGCGATGGTCTCACCGTGCACGGCCGCCAGCACCGCCATCACGTCGCCGCGGGTGTACCACAGGCTCTGCACGTCCTGGGCGTAGCGCACGCGGCGGGTAATCTTGGGATAGTGTTTTTCGCCAAATTCGCCGAGCTCGTCGAGAATGAACTGGCGGATGTCCTCGGTGCGGTCTTCCAGCACCGACGGAGTCACCTCTCCAGAGCCCAGCAAGGCCATGAAGCTGCTTTTCAGATTCGGTTTTAACCAGCGCATGTGGATCACAACTTTCTACCGGAACATCCCTGGGGTATTTTTCTGCGTTCCCACGGAACAGCGTCTTCTGTTAGATTAAGACGACATCTAAGGATATGCAAGGTGTTTTGTGTGAAATGGTTAACGCAAAACAACAAATGAATCAAGGAGTTAGTAACCAGATGTCAAGTTGATTCTGGTTTTGAACACTGTTTAAATCTTTAGGCCTACAGAGGGATTTCCACTGTGAGTCGAAAGTCACCCACCGCTTTTTTCGGCATTATTCACCTTTTTTTGGGCCTTCCCCAGGCCTTTCCCGGACCGCCATGAGCACACAAATGACCGTATATCCCGCGCATTACATCAACGGCCAATGGGTCAAGGCCCAGTCTCCCGAAACCCTGCCCGTCCATGATTCCAGCACCGAGGCGCTGATGGCGACGGTGCCAGCCGGCACCGCGGCGGAGGCCGAAGCCGCCGTGCTGGCGGCCCGCGCGGCCTTTGAGGGCTGGGCGGCCTTGCCGGTCGAGACGCGCGCGGCCTACCTCGACAAGGTGGCGGCCGGCGTCAAGGCCCGCACCGAAGACCTGGCCATCGCCATTGCCCGTGAAGTCGGCATGCCCCTGAAAATGGCCCGCGCCGTCCAGGTGGGCGGCCCGGCCTGGCACTGGGGCAATTTCGCCAAGGTGGCGCGCCAGTTCCAGTGGGAAAAAACCGTCGGCAACTCGCTGGTGGTGCGCGAGGCGATCGGCGTGGTGGGCTGCATCACCCCCTGGAATTTCCCGCTGAGCCAGATCACGCTGAAGATCGCCCCAGCCATGGTGGCCGGCTGCACCGTGGTGCTCAAGCCCAGCGAAATCGCGCCGGTCAACGCCATGATTCTGGCCGAAATCATCCACGAGGCGGGCCTGCCCCCCGGCGTGTTCAACCTGGTCAACGGCATGGGCCCGGTGGTGGGCGAGGTGCTGGCCACCCACCCGGAAGTCGACATGGTGAGCTTCACCGGTTCCACCCGTGCCGGCAAGCGCGTCGGTGAACTGGCCAGCCAGACCATCAAGCGCGTGGCGCTGGAACTGGGCGGCAAGTCGGCCAGCGTGGTGCTCGACGACGCCAATTTCGAGGCCGCCGTCAAGGGCACGGTCTCAGCCTGCATGCTCAACAGCGGGCAGACCTGCTCGGCCCACACCCGCCTGCTGGTGCCGGCCGGGCGCTACGAAGAGGTCAAGGCCCTGGCCCAGGCCGCCATCGCCAAATTCAGCATAGGCCCCAGCCTGGAGGAGGGCAGCAAGCTGGGCCCCCTGGTCAGCGCTGGCCAGCGCGACCGCGTGCTGGGATTCATCCGCACCGGCATCGAGGAGGGTGCGGACGTGATCGCCGGCGGCGCCGAGGCGCCCGCCTTCGACAAGGGCTATTTTGTCCAGCCCACCATTTTGGGCATCAAGGCGACGGACACGCTGGCCCAGGAGGAAATCTTCGGCCCGGTGCTGGTGGTCATTCCCTACAAGGACGAAGAGGACGCGGTGGCGATCGCCAACAGCACCATTTACGGCCTGGGCGGCGCCGTCTGGAGCGGCACCGACGAGCACGCCATGAAAGTCGCGCGCCGCCTGCGCACCGGCCAGGTCGACATCAATGGCGGGCCCTTCAACGGCCAGGCGCCCTTCGGCGGCTACAAACAGTCAGGAAACGGCCGCGAAAATGGCATCTACGGCTTTGAGGAATTCCTGGAATTCAAGGCCATGCAGCTCAAGCCCAGCGCGAGCTGAGTTTTCGCGCCCCGGCCCCGGCTCCGTCTGGCCGGGCAGGTGGCCAGGGCAACACGCCGGTACGCCTTTGTCATAAGTTCTATGTGCTACTTATGTTTTAATGGCGTCAAAACTACAAGCAGTTACATCGATTTATGGCAGAAGTTACCGTCGTTTTTGCCGATCTCACAGGAAGCACCGGGGTTTTTGAATCACTGGGCAATGCCAAGGCCACACAGGCCATCACGCGACTGACCCAGTGGATTGGCAAGGTCTGCCATGCCTACCGCGGCCACGTCGTGAAATACCTCGGCGACGGCGTGCTGGTGGTGTTTCCCGACAATGCGGACGCCGTCGACGCGGTAACCGAACTGCAGCGGGTTCACCGCGACCGCATCCGCAACTGGCCCGAGCAGCTCAAGATGCGCCTGCAAGTGGGCGTGGCGCGCGGTGAAATCGTCGAGCAGGACGGCGACTGCTTCGGCGACGCCGTCAACCTGGCCTCGCGCCTGAGCGACCTGTCGGGCCCCGACCAGATCCTGGCCACCGACGCCGTCATCCGGCATTTACCATCTGACACACTCGTGCGCTCCCGAAGCCTGGGCGCACTGGAAATCCGCGGCCGCAGCGAGGCCTGCCTGGTGCACCGCATCGAATGGCAGGCCGAGGTCATGTCGGAGTCCTTTACGGTGCCGGCCAGCCTGACGGTGCCGCCGGCGACGCCGCCGGCCGCCGTCCTGGCGTCGATCGAGCTGTGCTGGCTGGACATCAACACCGCCTTCGCCTCGACCGAGCTGCCCATCTTCCTGGGCCGCGACCAGGATGCGCATTTTGTGGTGCAGGATCCGCGCGTGTCTCGCCGGCATGCCCGGATTGAATACCGCGCCGGCAAGTTTTTCCTCGAAGACGTCAGCAGCTACGGCACCTGGGTGCGCTTTTCCGACAATGCGGCGGTGGTGGCGCTGCGCCGGCAGGAGTGCGTCCTGCTGCTCGAAGGCGAGATCGCGCTGGGCGCCCCCTTTGAAGATTTCACCGTTCCCACCGTCAGTTTCAAGTTTGCCGACGGCAAAATGCACTTGCAGAAAAAATAGGCCGGCGCCATCCTGCGGAATGCGGGACGCCAAAAAAGGCCCGCCACGCGCCGTGGCACTGCCGCCGGATGAGCTCCATCCGGTGAACTTACAGGGAACATGATCTTGGTCTGGTTCAAACGGATTCTTGCCGCCTTGGCCGCCTTGCTGCTGCTTGCCGCGGCGGCCGCGGGCATTTATGTGTACCGGGCCAGTCCCGCGCTGGACGGTGAGCTGCGGGCCGCCGGCCTGCGGGATCGCGTGACCCTGGCGCGCGACCCGGCCGACGTCACCCACATCAAGGCCCAATCGCCGCGCGACGCCTGGGTTGCCCTCGGCTATGTGCACGCCCAGGAACGCGGCTGGCAGCTCGAGTTCAACCGGCGCGCGATGCACGGCGAACTCTCCGAGGTGTTCGGGCCGGCCACACTGGACACCGACAAGCTGCTGCGCACCCTGGGCGTGGTGCGCGCCGCCGAGCGCCAGTGGCAGGGCCTGCCCGCCGAGGGACGCGAGGCCATGCAGGCCTACAGCGATGGCATCAATGCCTTTTACGCCAGCTCGCCGCAGGCATTGTCCCCCGAGTTCCACCTCCTGGGCGTCAAGCCCGGCGGCAATTCCGGCACGGCCTGGTCGCCCACCGACAGCCTGGCCTGGTCGCTGATGATGGCGCTGGACCTGGGCGGCAACTGGGGCACCGAATTCGCGCGCCTGTCGGCCGCCCGGGTGCTCAAGACCCCCGAACTCTGGCAGCTGTTCCCGCCTTATCCCGGCGAAGAGCCGGCGTCCAAGGTGGACTTCAGCAAGCTCTACGCCGAGCTCGGCGTCTACCAGGCGGCGCTGCCCGCCACCCAAAAGGTCTCCAGCGGCGGCCCGGGCCCCGGGGCGCTGGCCATGGCGCAAGGCATCAACAACTGGGCCGAGGCGCTGGGCGAGGTCGACGGCAAGGGTTCCAACAACTGGGTGGTGGCGGGCGCGCACAGCACAAGCGGCAAACCCCTGCTGGCCAACGACCCGCACCTGGGCCTGTCGGCGCCGGCCATCTGGTACTTCGCGCGCCTGCAGGCGCCCGCCGGCGGTGGCGATCCCGGGCTGGACGTCATAGGCGCGACCTTGCCCGGCCTGCCTTTTGTGGTCCTGGGCCGCACCGAAAAAATGGCCTGGGGATTCACCAACACCGCGCCCGACGTGCAGGACCTGTACCTGGAGCAGATCAATCCCGCCAACCCCGGCCAATACCGCATCCCGGCCGCCGCAGGCACCGCCTGGGCCGACTTCCAGACCCGCCGCGAAACCATCGAGGTCAAGGGCCAGCCTGACGTACTGCTGGACGTGCGCGAAACCCGCCACGGCCCGGTGCTCAGCGACGTGCAGAAATCGCACGCCGAGCTGCTGGACACCCGCAAATATGTCATCGCGCTGCGCTGGAGTGCGCTGGACGCCGACAACCAGACGGTGCTCGCGGGCCTGCGCATCAACCGCGCCCAGTCCGTGCAGCAACTGGTGGACGCCTTCGCGGCGCATCACTCGCCCATGCAAAACGTCGTGGCGGCGGACGTCGCGGGCGGCTTGGCCTTTAAAGCCGCCGGCAAGGTGCCGCTGCGCCGGCCCGACAACGACATTCGCGGCATCGCGCCATCGCCCGGTTGGGACGCCCGCTACGACTGGGCCGGCTGGCTGCCTTACGCGCAAACGCCCGAGGCCGGCCGCGCCGCCATCGAAGCCAAAGGCTGGTGGGCCACGGCCAACCAGCGCATCACGCCGCCGGCCTATCCCTTCTTCATGGGCCAGGACTGGACCGTGCCTTACCGCTACGATCGGATCGAGCAGCTGCTGGCGGCCGTGCCACAGCACGATGTGGCCTCCATGCAAAAAATCCAGGCCGACCTGCTGTCGCCCGCGACGCTCAAGCTGCTGCCTTTCCTGCAGAAAACCCTGGCGCAGCCGGTCAAGCACCCGTTGGCCGAAGCCGCGCGCAAAGCCCTGGCCGGTTTTGACGGCACCATGCGCGCCGACCAGGCCGCGCCGCTGGTGTTTGCCGCCTGGGCCGATGAGCTCACGCGCGGCATCCTGGGCGGCAAGCTGGGCGAGGAAACCTTCAGGCCGCTTTACGGCAAGCGCCATTTCAGGAGCGCGCTGGAGGACATCCTGGAGCGCCAGGACAGCAACTGGTGCGGCGCGGCCGGTTGCCAGGCGCAGTCCGCGGCGGCGCTGGCCCGGGCGCTGGACCGCCTGCAGGCGGCTTACGGCGCCGACGTGGGCGGCTGGACCTGGGGCAGAGCGCATCCGGCCCTGTCGGCGCACAAGCCCTTCGGCAACGTCGCCTGGCTTGCGCCCTGGTTTGACGTGCGTGTGCCCACGGGCGGCGACCCGTTCACCGTCAACGTCGGCCAGTACTGGGCCACGGGCGACGCCACGCCCTTTGCCAACCGGCAGGCCGCCTCGCTGCGCGCGGTGTACGACATGGGCGATCCCGAAAAATCCCTTTTTATCTACCAGACCGGGCAGAGCGGCCTGGTGTTCTCCGGCCGCTACCGCGACATGCGGGACAGCTGGGCCGTCGTGCAATACCGGCCCCTGCGGATGAACCCGCCGGCCTTCGCGCACCAGCTCACGCTGACACCCTGAAGGCCCTGAGGCTTCAGGCCGGGATCGCGTCCACGTTGAGCCGGTCCCAGTGGCGGTGCTGCGCGATCGCCGCCAGCAAATCCTGCGACACCTGGCCGTCCGTCACCTTGCGCGCATCGGCAATGATGACGCCCGGCGTGGGCTCGCTGACGGTTTCCGGGTCTTTGCCCAGGCTGAAACCCAGGGTGGACAGCAGCTGCGCGCCGTCATTCACCGCGCAAATCGTCTTGCAGTGCTTGTAGGCCTCCAGCACAAAGTGCACCGCCTCGCCCATGGCGCCCAGCGTGGCGGCGCTCTCGCTGCCGCCGGGTATCAGCACCGCGTCGAACATCACCGAGGGCATGTTGGTGAAGGTGTGGTCCACCGCCAGCTGCCGGCCCGACGAGGTGCTCACGGTGCCCAGGTGCGGCGCCACCAGCTTGCACTGGGCGCCGGCGTCCAGCAGGTCCTGCTGCAGGCGCTTGAGCGCCGCGGCCTCCACGCCGTCGGCCACCAGGATGGCCACCTTGCGCGTCCTTGCGCTGCCGCCGGGGCGGCCCACCATGCGCAGGGCCGGGTCTTCCTCCACCTTGCTAGTGATGCGGTGCTCGCGAAAACCCAGCCGGCCGGCCGCGGCCTTGGGGTCGGGCGGCTTGATGCCCAGGGGCGCGGCCACGCGCGTGGCCAGCTTCAGGTCCACATGGGCCAGGTTGTCCACCATGCGCTGGCGGATCTCGGGCACTTCCACTTTGGAAAGCTCAAAACGAAAGGCCGCCACGATATGGTCTTTCTCCGGCAGGCTCTGGCTGTTCCAGAACAGCGCGGCCTGGGAAAAATGGTCGTCAAAGGAAGGGCTGCGGCGCCGCAGTTTCGGTGGCTCCAGTTGCTCCGCATAAGACTGGAATCCCTGCGCGCCGCCGTCCACCCTGAACTCGGTGCCGCTGCCCAGCGTGTTGGGCTCGTAGGCAACCCGGCCCTTGGCAATGGCCTGGCGGTGCATGCCGTCGCGCTGGAAGTTATGCATGGGGCAGACCGCGCGGTTGATCGGGATTTCATGGAAGTTGGCGCCGCCCAGGCGCGACAGCTGGGTGTCGGTGTACGAGAACAGCCTGCCCTGCAGCAGCGGGTCGTTGGAAAAATCGATGCCCGGCACCAGGTGGCCCGGGTGGAAGGCCACCTGCTCGGTTTCAGCGAAAAAATTGTCCGGGTTGCGGTTCAGCACCATCTTGCCTATGGGCTGCACCGGCACCTGCGCCTCGGGAATCAGCTTGGTCGGGTCGAGGATGTCAAAGCCCAGTTCGGCCTCCTTGCCCTCGTCGACGATCTGCACGCCCAGCTCCCACTCCGGGAAGTTGCCGCTTTCAATCGCCTCCCACAGGTCGCGCCTGTGGAAGTCGGGGTCCTTGCCGGCGATCTTCTGCGCCTCGTCCCAGGCCAGGCCGTGCACGCCCAGCTTGGGTTTCCAGTGGAACTTCACGAAGAAGGCGCCGCCCCGGGCATTGATGAAACGAAAGGCGTGCACCCCAAAGCCCTCCATCATGCGAAAGCTGCGCGGCAGGGCGCGGTCCGACATGGCCCACATCAGCATGTGGGTGGACTCGGGCATCAGCGAGGCGAAGTCCCAGAAGGTGTCATGGGCGCTGGCCGCCTGCGGCATTTCGTTGTGGGGTTCGGGCTTGACCGCATGGACCAGGTCCGGGAACTTGATGGCGTCCTGGATGAAGAACACCGGGATGTTGTTGCCCACCAGGTCGTAATTGCCCTCGGCGGTGTAGAACTTCACCGCGAAGCCGCGCACATCGCGCACCGTGTCGGCCGAACCCCGGGAGCCGGCCACGGTGGAAAAGCGCACGAAGACCGGTGTTTCCACCTCCGGGTCCTGCAAAAAACCGGCGCTGGTGTACTGCACCATGGACTTGTAAGGCTTGAAATAGCCGTGCGCGCCCGCGCCCCGGGCATGCACCGCGCGCTCCGGAATGCGCTCGTGGTCGAAGTGGGTGATTTTTTCGCGGAGGATGAAGTCCTCCAGGAGCGTCGGGCCGCGCACGCCGGCTTTCAGCGAGTTGTGGTTGTCCGGGATCTGCAGGCCCTGGTTGGTCGTCAGCACCGGCGTACTGCCCGCGGTGAAGCTCTCCAGCTGGGTCTTTTTGTCTTTGGCGCCGTCCGTATTCCGGTGAGGGCTGGCAGTGTTGCGCTTGGAGGGCGGCATGAGCATCCTTGAGTAAAAAAAGGGGGACTCCGCCCGGGGCTGGTGGCCTACAGGCGGATGCGGGAGGGAAGGTGCGCAAACATCGGCCAGGCACCGGCGCCGCGCGGCGGTCAGTTGTCGAGCAGGCCTTCCAGCACTTTGACCGTGGCCAGCAGGCCCAGCGCGGCAATCGTGCCCGCCAGGCACCAGGCCATGAATTCCTGCAGGACTTGCGCGATGCTGTCCGGCAGGGCCATGGACACCAGGAACAGGCCCGCCGCGCAGACCAGCACCGTCAGGAAAGCGTGGAGCAGGTCGATATTGCGAGGGTCGGCATGGACCCGCCAGGCGGTCAGCAGCCCCGCGGCCATGCCTGTCAAAAGTCCGGCCATCAGCTTCATGGTGATGTTTCCTGTGCTTGGGTGATCGTCACTGGGTGGTGCATGGACATTACGGGCTCGCGGCCGGCCGGGTGGTAGCCCGACATCGGCGCGCCATGTAAGGGCTTTCTGCTCCTCGCGTAAGACATGGCTTACCAGTGCGCCAAGGATGGGTGGGGGTGCGCCTCCTTCCCCGGTCCCGTGGTTTTTGAAGAAGCCCGTGGCGCCGCGTGGCCTTTTCTCCTACAAGGCCATGCTCACCCCTCCGGCACAAAGCCGCGGGCCGCACACGTAAATTCAGGGGCATGAAAACCGGCATGAGCCCACCCCACCTCCTTTGTTTGCCTTTGTTGCGGATCGGCACCCCACCATGAAAATGCGAACCTACCTCGTGGAAGACAACCCGACCATCCGCGACAACCTCATCAGCACGTTGGAAGAACTGGCGCCCGTGCAGTCGGTCGGCAGCTGCGAAACCGAAGACGAGGGCACCGAATGGCTGACGCACCATGAAGGCCAGTGGGACCTTGCCATCGTCGACCTGTTCCTCAAACAGGGCAGCGGCCTCAGGATCCTGCAAGCCTGCCGCGAGCGCAGCCCCCTGCAGAAGATCGTGGTCTTCAGCAACTACGCCACGCGCGAAATGCGCATGCGTTGCGCCGAGCTGGGCGTGGACGCGGTGTTCGATAAGTCCACCGAAATCGATTGCCTGCTGGCCTACTGCCTCACGCAGAGCCGCAAGCTGGAAACCGCCGCCAATGACGACTCCAGGAACTCGCTGGATTCAAGGCTGCAGTCCGCCTGAAGCCGAACCCGCAGCACAGCGAGCCCGGACCATGAGCACACCTGCGGCCTCACTCGCCGATATGCCCATGGAGCTGCCGCCCTATAGCGGGCCCAGGCGGCTGGACGACGATGTGTTCCAGACGGCGGAAGAAGCCGTGCTGGTTGAAGGGCAGGGCAGTGCCGCCGCGCTGCCGCTGCCGCCATCCGGTCCCGCCGCCACAGGCAGCCGTGGTTTTCCGTTCATGCAGGCCGTTCGCGCACATGTCGCGGCCCGACCCTGCCAGTCAGCCCTGCTGGCCGCCGCGGCGGGCGCGCTGGCCATGCTGGCCTTGCGTTCGCAACTGCGCGGCCGCCTGCAGCTGCCGCGCCGGTCTCGCTTGCGATGAGGCCGGGCGCATCCCTGAGCCAAGGAAATTCCATGCCGCTGCATCTTCATGTTCCCCAGCCGCCGCCCGGCACACCGGGCATCCATATCCCCGAGGAGGTCCCGCCGTTGATCGTGCCGCCCGAACCGGGCATGCCGCCAGAGATCACCGACCCGCCGCCGCCCGAGCCCACGCTGCCGATTCGCGAGCCGGGTACCAATGTCCCGCCCCAGGCCAGGCCGGCCAGGACTTCCGACTTCTAGCCTTTGGCCTTTTGCTGGCGGCTCAGGAGGCCTGCTGGCGCTGGTATTCAGCCCGCTTCATGCTGAGATAGCTTTCCTTGTCCACTTCGTGCAGCTGTCGGGCGTACTGCTCGGTGGCGTCGAACCAGTGCTGCAGGCGCGCCTCCAATTGCTGGGCCGGCGGCTTGTCCAGCGAGGCCAGGTAGGCCTCTATCGCCAGGTAGTAGCGCATGGTGTTGCGCTCCACCGTGCCGCGCATGCCGTCCACAAAGGCGGTGGCGCCGCCGCGTTGCACCCGCGTGAAGCCGACCTTGCCGCTGCCGGCCGTGGCCAGGTAGCCCTGCATGGCCAGGCGGCCGGCGACGCCGTAGCCGTAGGAATAGCGCAGGTGCATAAAGGTCTTGCCGCCGGGAAGCGGCACCGCCTGCAGCTCGATGCGGTAGTTGTTGGTGCCCAGGGGGCCTTTGTCCGACCTCAGGTTCGCCGCCAGGTAGTCCGGTGAGCTGGCGGCCAGCCGGTAGCTGAACTGCAGCGCAAAAGCATCTTCCAGTTGCTGCTCGGTCTTTTTGCCGATATGCATGTTCAGCAGGCTCTGGCTTTCGTCCGCGCTCGCATGGCAGTACTTGGTGTTGATATGCAGTATCAGCATCTCGCACCAGCGCCTGGGGCTCTTGAAGGCGCCGCTGACCGTGGCGAACGGCGAATTCAGCACCGCATAGGCGCTGCCCGTCACGGCATTGGGATTCTCGGTTGATTCCAGAAACAGCGGCCTGCGGTAGGCATTCTGCGCAAGCTGCCCGGCCAGTTCCGCGTGCTTTTCGAGCAGGGCCGGCGCGCCGGATTCCGCGTTCGCGGCGCTTGCCTGCGGCGCTTGCGCGTGAGCCGGGAACTGGGCGGTGCAAAGCAGCCAGCCGCACAGCAGGGCATGGCGCCCCAGGCGTCGAAGAGGACTCATGGCTTCAGTGTGCCAGCGCGAACGAAGCCTGTTTTGCATACGCTCCCTCGTCCTACATGGAGTCGCCGCGAGCGTGAAGGCCGCGGCCGTTCAGGCTTGCGCCGTCTCCGCCCGCGCATGCGAATCCGCAGCGGCGACGGCTTCGAACTGCAGCGTGAGCCGGTTCTTTCCGTGAACCAGCTGCACGGATTCCTGCTCGGCCAGTACCTGCACATCGCGCCAGTCCAGCAGGCGGTAGGGCGGCTTGTCCGCCGCGCGCATGGGCTCGGCGCCGTCGTGGGGCTTGAGCTCGATGTGAAGGGTAAGAAGGTCCTGCGCGAATTCCGCTCCTATGAGCACCTTGCCGGGCGCGGAGGCCGTATCGGTCAGCGCGATGAGGGCGGCGGTCAGCACGGTGCGAAGCGCGGACTGGGGCAGTTGCACAAGGGGGTCGCCGGTGTTGTCGACCACCGAAAAACCTTTGAACGACAGCTGCGTCGCCACCATGCCCAAGCATTCCGCGATGCCGGCACCGGCGGTGATCAAGCGCTTTTCCTTGGGTGCCAGCCAGCTCATCAGGTCCACACAGGATGCGGCCGCTTCCTTGGACAGCGCCATGATGTCGCGCGCGTTTCTCAGCAGTGCTTCCGAATCCGAGTTGCCTTTCTGCAAACGCCGCTCCAGCATGGCCGCCACCATGGCGATGGGCTGCAGCGTCCCCGCCATGTTGTGGCGTATCACCGGGGCCAGCCGGCGCAGCAACGCGTAATGCGCCGCTTCGGCCTCGCAGCTTTGCAATCCGCTTGCCTGTGTTGCCGTGCTGCTGGATGGAACGCTCATGGTGCTGCCGCCGATGGTGGTTTCACAAAAACTGCAGGCGAATCTGCAGGGCCCACGCCGTGCAGCAACACACATCCGGCTGCGATATTTTTCAAGGCGTAACTACAAAATGTACAGCGGTCAAATCGAAGTTCATGTAAGCCAAAGCCTACAGTTTGGCCGCTGTGACAGGCTTGCCGCACATAGTTTTCACCCTTAGGAAAATAGTGTGCGATTTGATTGTCATTCTGTATCTTCGCGAGTAATCTCGGCACCCGTTTCTACAAAAAGTTACCCTCAATACAGGATGAACGATATGGAAGCTTTGACCAAGCTTTCGGTGGTGGAGCGCGACACCGAATTGAAGTCCATTCTCAAATCCCTGAGCGCGCTCAGGCGTGGAGAGGCGGGCGTCACACTTCCAACGGAGTGGGAGGGCGTCTATGGAAAGATCGCCGCCGAATTCAACCAGCTCTCGGCCATGACCACGGCAACCACCAGCCGCTGCAAAGGCCTGGCCTCCAAGTCCCGCCTGGCAACACGCGCCAGCCGGCGCCTGCCCGAGGAAAAACTTTCGGGCTTCTGGCTGCAGAACGCCATGGCCATCAACACCGTGCTCGATGAAGCCGAGACGGTGACGGAGCAAACCAAGGTGGTGCTGACCGCCTTGACCGACCTCAAAAAAGGCGATGCGCGCGCTTCGCTGCCGCAAGACTGGACCGGCGTGCCCGGCAAGGTGGCCGATGCCTTTAACGACGTGGTCTCTGAAAACGTGCGCATGGCGCGCGAACTCGAACGCCTGAGCCGCGTGGTCGGCAAGCAGGGACGCCTCAAGGAGCGCGCCTTTGTGCCGGACGCTTCGGGTTTCTGGCGCGACTCCGCGGAGTCCATCAACTCGCTGATCGCCGACCTGGTGCACCCGACCAGCGAAGTGGCGCGCGTGATAGGCGCCGTGGCGCAGGGCGACCTGTCCAAGAGCATGGCGCTGGAGGCCGAGGGCAAGGCGCTTGAAGGCGAGTTCCTGCGAACCGCCATGATCATCAACAAGATGGTGGAGCAGCTGGGTACCTTCTCGGCCGAGGTGACGCGTGTGGCGCGCGAGGTGGGTACCGAGGGCAAGCTGGGCGGCCAGGCCGATGTGCAAGGCGTGGCCGGCACCTGGAAGGACTTGACCGACTCGGTCAACTCCATGGGCTCCAACCTGACGGCGCAGGTGCGCAACATTGCCGAGGTGACGACAGCCGTGGCGGCCGGTGACCTTTCGAAGAAGATCACGGTGGACGTCAAGGGCGAGATCCTCGAGCTCAAGAACACCATCAACACCATGGTGGATCAGCTGCGGTCCTTCGCTTCGGAAGTGACACGCGTGGCGCGCGAGGTGGGCACCGAGGGCAAGCTGGGCGGCCAGGCCGATGTGCAGGGTGTGGCCGGTACCTGGAAGGATTTGACCGACAACGTGAACTTCATGGCCGGTAATTTGACCTCCCAGGTGCGCAACATCGCCGACGTGACCAAGGCCGTGGCGGCCGGCGACCTGTCCAAAAAGATCACGGTGGACGTGAAGGGCGAGATCCTGGAACTCAAGAACACCATCAACACCATGGTGGACCAGCTCTCCTCATTCGCGTCGGAAGTGACGCGCGTGGCGCGCGAGGTGGGCACCGAGGGCAAGCTGGGCGGCCAGGCCGATGTGCAAGGCGTGGCCGGTACCTGGAAGGACTTGACCGACTCGGTCAACTCCATGGGCTCCAACCTCACGGGCCAGGTGCGCAACATCGCCGAGGTGACGACGGCCGTGGCGGCCGGCGACCTCTCCAAAAAGATCACGGTGGACGTCAAGGGCGAAATCCTGGAACTCAAGAACACCATCAACACCATGGTGGACCAGCTGTCCTCTTTCGCGTCGGAAGTGACGCGGGTGGCGCGCGAAGTGGGCACCGAGGGCAAGCTGGGCGGCCAGGCCGATGTGCAAGGCGTGGCCGGCACCTGGAAGGATTTGACCGACTCGGTCAACTCCATGGGCTCCAACCTCACGGGCCAGGTGCGCAATATCGCCGAGGTGACCAAAGCCGTGGCGGCCGGTGACCTCTCCAAAAAGATCACGGTGGACGTCAAGGGCGAAATCCTGGAACTCAAGGCCACCATCAACACCATGGTGGACCAGCTGCGCTCCTTCGCTTCAGAAGTGACACGGGTGGCGCGCGAAGTGGGCACCGAAGGCAAGCTGGGCGGCCAGGCCGACGTGCAGGGCGTGGCCGGCACCTGGAAGGATTTGACCGATTCAGTCAATTCCATGGGCTCCAATTTGACGGGCCAGGTGCGCAATATCGCTGAGGTGACGACCGCCGTGGCGGCCGGCGACCTGTCCAAAAAGATCACAGTGGACGTGAAAGGTGAGATTCTTGAACTCAAGAACACCATCAACACCATGGTGGACCAGCTGCGATCCTTCGCATCTGAAGTGACACGTGTGGCGCGCGAGGTGGGCACCGAGGGCAAGCTGGGCGGGCAGGCCGATGTGCAAGGCGTGGCCGGTACCTGGAAGGACTTGACGGATTCGGTCAACTCCATGGGCTCCAACCTGACAGCCCAGGTGCGCAACATCGCCGAGGTGACGACGGCCGTGGCGGCTGGCGACCTTTCAAAGAAGATCACGGTGGACGTGAAGGGCGAGATCCTGGAACTCAAGAACACCATCAACACCATGGTGGACCAACTGCGGTCCTTCGCTTCGGAAGTGACACGCGTGGCGCGCGAGGTGGGCACCGAAGGCAAGCTGGGCGGCCAGGCCGATGTGCAGGGTGTGGCCGGTACCTGGAAGGATTTGACCGACAACGTGAACTTCATGGCCGGTAACTTGACCAGCCAGGTGCGCAACATCGCCGACGTGACCAAGGCCGTGGCAGCCGGCGACCTGTCCAAAAAGATCACGGTGGACGTGAAGGGCGAGATCCTGGAACTCAAGAACACCATCAACACCATGGTGGACCAGCTGCGCTCCTTTGCGTCCGAAGTGACGCGCGTCGCGCGCGAGGTGGGCACCGAAGGCAAGCTGGGCGGCCAGGCCGATGTGCAGGGCGTGGCCGGCACCTGGAAGGACTTGACCGACAACGTGAACTTCATGGCCGGCAACCTGACCAGCCAGGTGCGCGGCATTGCGCGCGTGGTGACGGCCGTGGCCAACGGCGACCTGGAGCGCAAGCTGACCGTGGAGGCCAAGGGCGAAATCGCCGCGCTGGCCGACACCATCAACGGCATGACCGACACGCTGGCCACCTTCGCCGACCAGGTGACTTCGGTGGCGCGCGAGGTGGGGGTGGAAGGCAAGCTGGGCGGCCAGGCCAAGGTGCCGGGCGCGGCCGGTACCTGGAAAGGCCTGACCGAAAACGTCAACCAGCTGGCCGCCAACCTGACGACCCAGGTGCGCGCCATCGCCGAGGTGGCGACGGCCGTGACCCAGGGCGACCTGACGCGTTCCATCACCGTGGAGGCGCTGGGCGAGGTGGCGGCGCTGAAAGACACCATCAACGAAATGATCCGCAATCTCAAGGACACCACCCAGGTCAACACCGAGCAGGACTGGCTCAAGACCAACCTGGCCAAGTTCAGCCGCATGCTGCAGGGCCAGAAAGACCTGGTGGCCGTGGGCCATTTGATCCTGTCGGAGCTCGCGCCCGTGGTGGGCGCCCAGCAGGCCGAGTTTTATGTGCTGAGCTACACCCAGGAAAGGCCGCGCCTGCGCCTGATGGCGAGTTATGCCTCCGACGGGCAGGGCGCTTACGGCAAGGAAATTGACCTGGGCCAGGGCCTGATTGGCCAGTGCGCCTTCGACAAGCAGAAGATCCTGCTGACCTCCTCCATGCCGCAGGGACTGAAGATCTCCTCGGGCCTCACTGAAGTGGCGCCCATGGACATCCTGGTGCTGCCCATCATCTTTGAGGGCCAGGTCAGGGGCGTGGTGGAACTCGCCTCGGTCGAGCGCTTCAACCCCACGCACCAGGCCTTCCTGGACCAGCTCACGGAAAGTATCGGCATCGTGATCAACACGATCGAGGCCAATATGCGCACCGAAGACCTGCTGACCCAGTCGCAGTCCCTGGCGCAGGAACTGCAAAGCCGGCAGGAGGAACTGCAGCAGACCAACGAGGAACTGCAGGAAAAAGCCCACCTGCTGGTCCAGCAGAACGACGAGGTGGAGCGCAAGAACCAGGAGGTCGAGCAGGCCCGCCAGGCGCTCGAGGAAAAAGCCAAGCAGCTGTCGCTGACCTCCAAGTACAAGTCGGAGTTCCTGGCCAATATGTCGCACGAGCTGCGCACGCCGCTCAACAGCCTGCTGATCCTGTCCGACCAGCTGTGCAAGAACTCCGAGGGCAACCTGACGGCCAAGCAGGTGGAATTTTCCAAGACCATCCATTCATCGGGCAACGACCTGCTGATGCTGATCAACGACATCCTGGACCTGTCCAAGATCGAGTCGGGCACGGTGGTCGTGGACGTCAACGAACTGCGGCTGTCCGACCTGCAGATGTATGTGGAGCGCACCTTCCGCCACGTGGCCGAGGCCAAGAACGTGGACTTCCTGATCACCACCGGGCTGCAGCTGCCGGTGTCCATGGTGACCGACGTCAAGCGCCTGCAGCAAATCCTCAAGAACCTGCTGTCCAACGCCTTCAAGTTCACCCACCAGGGCCACGTGGCCCTGGCCATCGAGGAGGCCTTTACCGGCTGGAGTACTGACCACGAAGAACTCAACCGCGCCCAGCAGGTGCTGGCGTTTTCCGTCACCGACACCGGCATAGGCATTTCCGCCGACAAGCAGCAGATCATTTTTGAGGCCTTCCAGCAGGCCGACGGCTCTACCTCCCGCAAGTACGGCGGCACCGGCCTGGGCCTGGCCATCAGCCGCGAACTCTCGCGACTGCTGGGCGGCGAGATACGGCTGTCCAGCGCGCCGGGTGAGGGCAGCAGCTTTGTGCTCTACCTGCCGCTGACCTATTCTTCGTGGCGCGGCGCGCGCAAGCCCGGCGGCAGTGCCGAGCAGCGCCTGGAACCGAGCGTGCCCATCAGCCGCCTGGGTTTTGAAAAGCAGGACAGCAGCTTCGACGCCGCCGCCCTGTCCCTGGACGCGCCCGCGCCGGCCGACGAAGCCGCGGACGACAGGCACAACATCCAGCCCGGCGACTTCGTGCTGCTGATCGTCGAGAACGACCTGGCTTTCGCCAGCTTTTTGCTCGATGCCGCGCGCGCCAAGGGCTTCAAGGGCCTGGTGACCTCGCTGGGCGCCGGCGCGCTGACGCTGGCCGCCGAATTCAAGCCCTCGGCCATCACCCTGGACATGCACCTGCCCGACATGGAAGGCTGGCGCGTGCTGGAGCGCATCAAGCAGGACTTCAGCGTGCGCCACATCCCGGTCTGCGTCATTTCCACCGACGACTCCCAGGAGCGCGCCTACCGCAGCGGCGCCATGGCCTTCATCGCCAAGCCCATCCCCGCCAAGGAAGTGCTCGACGAGATGCTGGACCAGCTGCACCGCTATGTCTCGCGCCCGGTGCGGCATGTGCTGGTCGCCCTGCAGGACGAGGCCTTGCGCGCCGAGGTCACCGGCCTGCTGGGCCACAGCCACATCCTGTGCCAGACGGTGGCCTCGCTGGCCGAGGTCAAGCCCGAGGACTTCGCGCGCTTTGAATGCGCCATCACCGATGAGCCTTCGCTGGAGGACGGTTTCGAGCAGCTGCGCCATACCTTGCCGGCCCCCTCGGTGCTGGGGCCGCTGCCGGTGGTGGTCTGGCGCGAAGGCCCGATAGACGCGCTGCACCAGCCCGCCTGGCAGGCCCGCGACGGCTATTTGTTCCGCGAGGCCAGGTCCGTCCCGCGTGTGCTGGACCTGGCCTTGCATGCCCTGCATGTGAACGAGGCGCGCATGACGGAGCGGCAGCGCGGCACCCTGAGGACCCTGCACGACGCCAACAAGTCGCTTGCCGGCAAGCGGGTGCTGATCGTTGACGACGACATGCGCAACATCTTCGCGCTGGCCACCGTGCTCGAGGAAGAGGGCATGGACATCGTCTGGGCCGACAACGGCCATGACGCCATCGCCAAGGTTGCCTCCGACCCGCGGCTCAGCGTGGTGCTGATGGACATCATGATGCCGGTGATGGACGGCCTGGTCACCATGCAGGAGATCCGCAAGCTGCCGGCCGGCAAGACCCTGCCCATGATCGCGGTCACGGCCAAGGCCATGAAGGGCGACCGCGAGAAATGCATAGAGGCGGGCGCCTGGGATTACCTGTCCAAACCCGTCAACACGGAGAACCTGCTCGCCGTGCTGCGCGCCTGGTTGCCGCGATGAGCGCCGTCCTCGCCATGCCGCAAGAGCCGGCAAGCATGCTCAACCCGGACCCGGTCAACATCCTGATCGTCGACGACCTGCCTGAAAAGCACGTCGTCATGGGCAGCATCCTCGAGGAGCTGGGGCAGAACCTCGTCAGCGCCCGTTCGGGCCGGGAGGCCCTGCGCCTGATCCTGGAGATGGAGTTCGCCGCCATTCTGCTGGACGTGAACATGCCCGACATCGACGGCCTGGAAACCGCCAGCCTGATACGGCAGTACAAAAAGAGCTCGCAGACCCCCATCCTGTTCATCACCGCCTATGTTGACGAGGCCCAGGCCGCCAAGGGTTATGCGCTGGGCGCGGTGGACTACATCTCGTCCCCGGTCGTGCCCGGCGTGCTGCGCTCCAAGGTCAAGGTGTTTGTCGACCTGCACCGCATGAACCGGCAGCTGCAGCAGCAGGCCGTGCAGCGCGAGGCGCTGGCGCGCTCCGAGGCGGCGCGCACCGCGGCGGAAGACGCCACGCGCCGCGCCGCCTATCTGGCCGAGGCCAGCCAGCGGCTTTCGATGTCCCTGCATATCGACGCCACCGCCCACGCGCTGGCGGACATCGCGGTGCCCGGCCTGGGCGACATGGCGGCCGTTGCCCTGCTCGATGGCCATGGCGATCTGCATTGCCGCTGCCTCAAGATTTCGGGCAGCGCCGATCCCTCAGTGGGCCCGGTGCTGCTGGAATGCCAGCGCGACCTGAGCCCCTCCATGGCGGCGCTGGTGCGTAATGCCATGCTCACGCGGGAAATAGCCTTCCTGCCCGCGACCGAGCTGTGTGCGGCGCAGCCCGCGGCCACGCCGCCCGCCGAGTGGCCGGAATTGCCGGCCGACCATGAAGAGATGGCCGTCTGCCCGCTGGTGGCCGGCGAACAGCAGCTGGGCGCGCTGATCCTCTTCGGCAGGGCCGGCGGCTTCGCGCAGGCCGATGCGGCCTTGCTCAGTGAAGTCGTGGGCCGGGCCTCCATCGCCATGGAGAACGCCAGGCTTTACACCCTGGTGCAGGAGGCCGACCGCCGCAAGAACGAGTTCCTCGCCATGCTGGCGCATGAGCTGCGCAACCCGCTGGCGCCCATACGCAACGCGGTGCACATCATCCACGGGGCCCAGGTCGCCGACCCGACCGTGGCCTGGGCGCGCGACGTGATCGCCCGCCAGGTGGACCACATGTCCAGGATGGTCGACGACCTGCTGGACGTCTCGCGCATCGTCCGCGGCAAGGTCACCGTGCACATGGAGGCGGTGCGGCTGTCCACCCTGTGCGAGCGCGCCGTCGAGGCCAGCAACCCCTTGCTGGCCGCCAGGCAGCAGGAGCTCATCGTTGACATCCCCGGCGAGGCAATCGTCGTGCAGGGCGACCTGGTGCGCTTGTCGCAGGTGCTGTCCAACCTGCTCAACAACGCCTCCAAGTTCACCGACCCGGGGGGAAAGATCAGCCTGGGCGCTTCGCTCCAGGGCGATGAGCTGTGCATCACCGTCTCGGACAGCGGCCAAGGCATAGAGGCCGAATTCATGCCGCATATCTTTGACCTGTTCGCCCAGGGCGACCAGGCGCTGGACCGCGCCCAGGGCGGCCTGGGCATAGGCCTCACGCTGGTCAAGCACCTGGTGCAGTTGCACCAGGGCAGGGTGGAGGCGCACAGCGAGGGACGCGGCAAGGGCTGCCGCATCTCCGTGTACTTCCCGGCCCGCGTGATGGCCGAGGGAGCCGCCCCGCCCGCCGCACCGGCACCCAAGCCCGCCAGGCCGGCGCCGGCCGCTTCCCGCAAAATCCTGGTCGTCGACGACCTGCCGGCATCGGCCGACACGCTCAAGGTCCTGCTCGAACTCGAAGGTTATGTGGTCAGGATCGCGAATGACGGCGCGGCAGCACTCACCATGGCCCGGGAGTTCGCGCCCGACGTGCTGATCCTCGATATCGGCTTGCCCGGCATGGACGGTTTTGAAGTGGCCCGCCAGCTGCGCAGCAGCCCAGAATCCAGGGATGCGCTGATGATCGCATTGACGGGCTACGGCGAGGCCGAGAGCCGTCAGCGCTCGCAACATGCTGGGTTTGACCATCATGTGGTCAAGCCAGCAGATATTGATTACCTGCTGTCGCTTGTGAGTGAACCGCTGGTGGTTCGGAAGGGGCTTTAGCCGGGTCTTGCTCCGGCGAACGCGCTCTCCCTCCTCATCCTCTTTCCTTCTTAGTTCAGCTGGCCGGGTCTCGCCCCGGCGGGCGAGGCACTTTTCTTTGCTTCGCCAAAGAAAAGTACCCAAAAGAAAGGCGACCCGCAGTCTGGGTCCCTTCGCTGCGCTACGGGCAACCTGCGGTGCTCGAGCCAAGCGGGGTCCGGCTAAACTCGCTTCGCTCAGACAACGCCGGCCCTGATCCGCTTGTCTCTGCGCTCCTCGGCCCAGCCAGGA
>Ga0102587_1000819_pt1 | contig 28238 bp, 27 predicted proteins | sample AraplaF_Col_mTSA_FD_76853 | JGI IMG/M metagenome (GOLD analysis project Ga0102587, IMG submission 76853) | Arabidopsis root microbial communities from the University of North Carolina, USA - plate scrape MF_Col_mTSA (SPADES assembly) (version 2) | ecosystem: Host-associated > Plants > Roots >... | reverse complement strand
CCGTAGCGCTCACCAATCCCTTCTATTTCAATCATGACACGACGCTGTCGATGCTGGGGATCGGGCGGCGATTGGTCGACTGCGATCCCGCCAACGGGTTCTTTCCCGATCCGCGTTCGGCCGAGGCGGCACTTGCTGCCGGCGCGAAGATGCTGGCGGTCGTCACACCCAACAATCCGACCGGGGCAGTATATCCGCCGAAGCTGCTTCACGAGCTTTTTGTTCTCTGCCGGAAATATGGCGCCTGGCTGATCCTCGATGAGACCTATCGCGATTTCCTCGACGCCGATTACGGACGGCCGCACTCTCTGCTGTCCGAGCCAGGTTGGGAGGACACGCTCGTTCTTCTCTACAGCTTCTCGAAATCCTTCTGCATTCCTGGCCACAGGCTGGGTGCGATCACGGCAGGCCCCAAACTCGTAGCCGAAATCGCGAAAGTGATGGACAACATGCAGATCTGCGCACCGCGTTCGGCTCAGATCGCCGTTGCATCGGCCATCCCGTTGCTCGCCGACTGGCGGGCCGGCAACCGTGCCGAGATCGCTCGCCGGGCGGATGCGCTGAGACTGGTCGTGTCCAAGCTGTCAGGCTGGGAGATTGGCGCGATCGGCGCCTATTTCGCCTTTGTTCGCCACCCTTTTACCGATCGATCATCTTCCGAGGTGGCCGAAAAACTCGCCAGGGAATCCGGCATCGTTTGTTTACCCGGCGCCTATTTCGGCGAGGGACAGGAGCGTTACCTCAGGCTTGCCTTTGCCAATGCGGATGTCGCATCGATAGGCCTACTGTCCGACCGGCTTTTCTAGACCTCGGCGCTCAGCCTCTGCCGGAAGTTGATGATAACTGCCGCGCCAATAGAGAAGCGGCCCTATGCTCTTTCGGATTTTGATCGCGCAGATATGCCCGATCAAAATTGCATGGGAATGATGGTGGAAAGCGGTTTCAAGCCTGCAATCCAGCACTGCAAGAGCCTTTTCAAGGACGGCAGCGCCGGTCTTCAGGCGATACCATCTCGTATCGCCATAGCGTTCGGCGCCTTTGCGTCCATCAAGGCCGGCAAAGGATTGCGCCACAGGCTGCTGATCGGCGGCGAGCACGTTGACACAGAAGCAGCCGTACCGTTGCAGCACTGGCCACGAGGAAGATGCTTGGTTGACGCTGACGATGACGGAGGGCCTCTCCGCCGAAAGTGAAGAGACCGACGTCGCGGTGAAGCCGGTGCGGTCTTCTCCGTCGCCGACGGTGATCACGCTGACGGCACCTGCCAGATGACGCATCGAAAGCTTGAAGTCCGCTTCGCTGATCAAGGTTTCGGCACTCATCGGCCTGCTGCTTGCGTTTTGGTAAAGCGGTTCGCCGGCATTGAGAGGCCGAGGTTCTCGCGCAAGGTTCTTCCCTCGTATTCCTCGCGAAACAGTCGGCGGCGTCGAAGCTCGGGCAGGACGAGCCGGACGAAGTCGTCGAGACTGGACGGCAGGGTCGGAAACATCAGGATGAATCCGTCGGCGGCGCGCGTCTCGAACCATTCCTCCATGAAGTCGGCGATCTGGGATGGCGTGCCTGTCATGCCATTTCCGGTATGCTTCTCGGCATAGTGCCGGATGAGTTCGCCGACAGTGTGGCCACTTGTTACGAAGTCGACCAGTTCGTCGAACAGAGCGCGTGACCCCTTTGGCACTGCGGGCAGCCGCTCCATGGGGAAGGGCTTGTCGAGGGCCACGTCGCGCAGATCAGCCTCGAGGAATTCAGAGAGCATCAGCCGGCCAACATCAGGATGCATCTTATCGATCAGATAATCCACCTTCGCCTTTGCCTCGGCTTCTGTCTCACCGACGTTGATAACGATGCCCGGCATGATCTTCAGGTCGTCCGCATCGCGTCCATGCATCGGCATTCGGCGCTTGACGTTTTCGTAGAATGCCCGGTTGCGCTCGATATTCGACGCGAGACTGAAGACGATCTCGGCCGTGCGTGCCGCCATGTCCATTCCGGGTTCGGAACCGCCCGCCTGGGCGATGACGGGGCGGCCCTGAGGCGTTCGCGCGATGTTGAGGGGGCCGCGGACCTGGAAGTGCTTGCCTTTGTGATTGAGCGTATGGTGTTTGCTCTTGTCATAGTAGACACCGGTTTCACGGTCGAGAAGCAACGCGCCTTCCTCGAAGCTGTCCCAAAGACCGAACACGACATCGACGAATTCGTTGCCACGCTCATAGCGCAACGCATGCGGATCGAGCCCCTCGCGGTTGAAGTTGTAGCCGGTTTCGTCGTGGTCGGAGGTGACGACGTTCCAGCAGGCGCGTCCCCTGCTCAGATGGTCGATCGAGGAGAACAGACGCGCGACATTGTACGGCTCGTAATAACTTGTCGAGGCCGTCGCCACGAGGCCGAGATTATCGGTTGTGACCGCCAGAGCCGAAAGCAGCGAGAGGGGTTCGAAACGGTTCATCTTGGTCGGAATGCGGGCAAGCGCGTTCGCGTCCCCGACGGCGGCGGCAGGAGAATCCGCCATGAACATGAAATCGAATTTGGCGGCCTCGGATCGTTTGGCGACATCGAGCAGATGAGCGAAGTCGTTGGCGCCATTGACGTCGCTTGCCGGATGCAGCCAGGAGGCGGGATGAAAGCCGAACGTATAGACGAAAGTTCCGAGTTTCATCTTGTCGGTTCGCGCCATCGAACTCTCCTGCCATATCGGTCACGCCACTGCGGGAAACCGCCTGCGCAAATTATCGTCAGGCACAAATTTTCATCAATATTGCGCAGCTGAGTTCTGTTTTAGTTTTTCTAAAGTATTGACCTGGGCGCGGATGCCAGGGCCTGCTGACGGGAAACGCCCACGAGCCAATCGCGGAATTCGCGCCCATAGGGCTTCTGCAACGCCGCGCGATCCCAGGCGAGATAATAGCTTTCGCGCAGTGCTATGCGTGTGTCGACGGGAATGACGAGCGTCTGTGCCTCGAGCTCGTCGGCAATCATAGACATTTGCGCGAGGACCACGCCGCGCTTGTTGACGGCTGCGTCAATCGCACTGCTCGACAGAGTGAAGGAAAGACCGGCGGTGCTCTCCTCGAACGTGATGCCCGTCTTAGCAGCAAATTCGCGCCAGCTTGGATAGGGTGTGAAATGCCGCTCCCATTCGACATGCAGGAGTGGATATTCGAGAAGCCGCGCGACGGAGGACGCCTTGCCCTTGATCAGCGCCGGCGAGCAGGCTGGCACGACCCAATCGCGGAACAGTTCGGTATAGTGTTCATGCTGCAGCACATCCGATCCATAGCTGATGCGGAAATCGACGTCGTCGAAGCCCATGCGCGGTTCCTTGTCGCGGCCGACAATCCTGACATGAGCATTCGGATGAAGGGCCTGCCAGTCGAAGATCCGGCGCCCTATCCATTTGTTGACGACGGACGACAGGGCGCTGAGAACCAGAGCATTCTCATTACGCGCCCGTTCCAAAACCTGTTCAGCGAGCGCGAATTGCTCGAAACCCTTCGATATTTCCTGGTGATAGAGCCGCCCCCATTGGGTGAGCTCGACAGTGCGCCCGTTGCGCTCCAGCAAGGTGACACCGAGAAAGCTCTCGATCTTGCGGATCTGCTGGCTTATCGCGCCGGGGGAAACCTTCAGTTCGAGGGCCGCAGCGCTTACGCCGCCACAGCGGCCGACAGCTTCGAACGCCTGCAGGCCCTTGAGCGGCACTGTCCGGATAACTTGTTTTACCGTCAAAAGGAGCCTCTCTGTGGCGGTTGATCTGGGATGCCTCTCTCCGTTGGATGGAAATCGCCTGCGAATTGGAAACGGTCGCCGGGATGGATGATTTCGACGTGAGTGACCGTGCGGCTGCCCTGCCACGTCTGGCGGATCAGGGTCAGGCAGGCCTTGCCACGCTCGGTTTCAAGCAGTCGTGCCGTGGCGGCATCGGCCGAAACGGCGCGAATGACATGCCTTGCCTTCGACCAAGGCACCATGTCCAGCAACCACTTGCCCGGCGGAACCGACGCAAAGCTTTCGGTTCTGGCAGACGGGACCATGGCGAGCATGATGATGCGCCGCTCCAGCGCATTTGGCTTGCCGTCCACTGTGTGCAGGCAGTGAAGCCGCAGGACGTCCGCTCCCGTCGTCTCGCCGAGCTGTGCGGCGGTGGCAGCATCCAGTGTCTCGATCTTTCGCCGCAGGATCCTGTAGCTGTGGTCATGCCCCGCCAATTCGGCTTCCGTCGAAATGTCTTGGATATCCATCACGGTGCGGTCGATCTGCCGGGAGGCGACGAAGGAGCCAACCTTGCGGCGGCGTGTGATCATGCCGCGTTGCGCCAGGGCCGAAAGAGCCTTGTTCACGGTCATCCGGGAACATTGATACTCCTGTACCAGCTCGTGTTCGAAGGGGATGCGGTGGCCAGGTTGCCAGACGCCGCCCATGATCCTGGTTTCGATGTCTTCGAAAATTCTCTGATGAATTGAGACCAAAACTCACCTCGATCCAGCGATGACATTCAATTTCCACCAAAGCCGCCGCTGCCGGCACTATGCGGCGGCACAAATCTTGCGTGCGTCGAGTTTAGCGTTTGACAGTGTAGGCCGGCCTGTATCTATTTGTATAGACAAAAGCGGATCAGAGAAATCCGCTCGACGGGACAACGATTGGGGAACTTGGACCTTCCACCGGAAGGGTAAAAACTGGAGAGAAAAACATGAGGAAGAATTCGCTTCTGAAGGGGCTAGTCGGCGCTGCGGTTCTGTTCGGCGCGACGATTTCCGCCCATGCGGCCGACACGCTTGCCGCCGTGAAGGCCGCTGGCACCATGAAGGTCGGTACCGAGACGGCCTTCGCACCGTTCGATTTTATCGACGCTGGCGAACATGTAGGCTTGAATGTCGATCTTTTTAACGAGATCGGCAAGGAACTCGGGGTGAAAATCGAATGGGTCACGCTCCCCTGGGATGGCGTCTTCCCGGCGCTCGAAGCCGGCAAGTTCGACGTTGTCGCAGGCCCAGCGACGATCACCAAGAAGCGCATGGAGCGCTATCGTTTCACACCGCCGCTTGCTGAGGCGACCATCGCGATCCTGAAGAAGGCGGGTGACCAGACGATCAGCAAGCCGGAGGATATCGCTGGCAAGAAGATTGGCGTCGGCAAGGCGACCGCTCAGCTGGATCAGCTCAAGGAGTTTTCCGAAGCCCTGCCGACAAAGGTTGATATCCGCGAATATCCGGCCTTCACCGAGTCCTATGCGGATCTCGCGGCCGGCCGCATCGCCGGTGTTGCCAACTCACTGCCGAACATTGCTTTCGTCGCGAAGCAGCGCGAAGGCACGTTCGAAGTCGTGCTGCCGCCCTTTGGCAAGAAGTCCTATTTCGGCTTTATCGGCCTGAAGGATGCAGATCATGCGCCACTGATGGACGCAATCGACGCCGCCATGCTGAAGATCAAAGCTGACGGCCGGATGGCGACGCTGCAGAAGAAGTGGTTCGGCGCGAGCTTCGACACACCAGATTCCGTTAAGGACCCGGCATTCTGATCGGCCATCGGAAATCGGCCATGCCCGCGGTGTTGCCGGGGCATGGCCGAGGAATGCGACCGGATCTTCCTCACCGCCAAGCGAGCGAAATCTGAATAATGTCCGTTAAACTCTTCGAGTTGCTTCTGCAGGCATCGATCTACACGGTGACCATCAGTGTTGTGTCGATCCTCATCGGCTTTGCGATCGCGATCTTTCTTTCGGGAATGCTGCTGTCGGGGCGAGGGCTTTTCGTGCGACCTGCCCAGATTTTCATCAGCTTCTTCCGCGGCGTGCCGCTGCTGGTGCAATTGCTGCTGATCTACAATCTTCTTCCGGTCATCGGCATCAATGTGCCGAGCATCGTGGCCGCGATCATCGGCCTGTCACTCTGCACGGCAGCCTACCAGGCGGAGAACCTGCGCGGCGGCTTTGCCAGCGTGCCTCCAGGCCTGGTGGAGTCGGCGGAAATGGTTGGTCTGACGCCGCGCCAGATCTTCCGACGCGTCAAGGTTCCGATTGCCCTGCGCCTCACGTTTCCAGCTCTCGTCAACGAGGCGATCCTCATTCTCAAGGCCTCGTCGTTGGTCTCAGTCGTTGGCATCGTCGAACTGACGCGCATGGCGCAGGACCTTGCCGGCAGCACCTTTCTGCCGCTGCAGCTTTTCGCATCCGCCGGTCTCATCTATCTGGTGATCAACTGGTTGGTGGCCCTTGCCGGCGGTCTGATCGAAAATAGACTCCCGGGGGCGCCGCGGTGATGTTCGACATCAATGTCCTCATCGGGCAGTGGCCCGCCATCGTCAGCGGTGCCGGCGTGACGATCATGATCTGGATCCTCGGCACCATCGCTGCGGCCGTCATCGGCTTCCTGATGGCAGTCGCCAAGCAATATGGCGGCATGCTGATCGACAAGACGCTAGGCGCCGTCGTAGCCGTATTGCGCGGCACGCCGTTTCTCATCCAGATATTTCTGGTCTATTACGGCGGCCCCTTTGTCGGCCTCGATCTCGATCCCTTGCCCGCCGGATTGATCGGCATTTCGATCTATGGTGCGGCCTATTTCAGCGAGATCTTCCGCTCCGGCTTCCAGGCTGTGCCGAGGGGCCATATCGAGGCTGGCGAATGTGTCGGCCTGACTCAGGGGCAGATCGTCAGGCGCATTCTATTGCCGGAAATGACGATGCTGGTGCTGCCGCCATCCGTAAATATGGTGGTCATCCTGATGAAAGAGACGGCCGTCTTGTCCATTATCACCGTGCCGGAGCTGACGGCGACGCTGAGCGCAATCGGGTCGCAGCAATATGCCTTCGTCGAAGCACTCTCCGCATTGGCGCTTTTCTATTGGGTGCTCGTCGAAGTCACTGGCTGGCTCGGCAGCCTTGCTGAAACGAAACTATCCAGATTCAGGTTTTTCAACGCATGAGTGTCCCCGCAATAGCAGTCAGGAATCTCGTCAAGACTTTTGGAGAGACCACGGTCCTTCACGATGTCGATCTCGCCATCGAGCCCGGGCAGGTTTCCTGTCTCATCGGCCCATCCGGCTCCGGCAAGAGCACGCTTTTACGCTGCATGGCTTTTCTTGAAGAGGCAACACGCGGGACGATCTCCATCAACGGCGAGGTGCTTGGTTTTACCGAGGATTCTCAAGGGCGGCGCGAGCGCATTTCGGCTGCCGCCAACCGTGCGATCCGCGCCCAAATCGGCATGGTGTTCCAGCAGTTCAATCTCTGGCCGCATATGACGGCGCTTGGCAATGTCAGCGAGGCACTGAAAACGGTTCACAAGATGAGCCGCAAGGATGCAGAGGAGCGGGCAATGGCCCAACTCGTCAAGGTTGGCCTCGAGGGCCGGGCCGGGCATTATCCCTCGCAGCTATCAGGCGGGCAGCAGCAGCGCGTGGCGATCGCCCGTGCCCTGGCACTGAAGCCCAAGATCATGCTGTTTGACGAGCCGACCTCGTCGCTTGACCCGGAGTTGACTGGCGAAGTCTTGAACGTCATGCGCGATCTGGCCGCCGAGGGCATGACAATGGTCGTCGTCTCGCACGAGATAGGTTTTGCCGCGACCGTCGGCCAGCAGATCATCTTTCTCGACCACGGCAAGGTGCTCTTCAGCGGATCGCCCCAGGAGGTCTTTAAGAAGCCGAGAAATCCCCGTCTTGAACAATTCCTCGATACCTATCTCGACCGTGGTGCCTCGATGTTGCTGTAGTATCCGTGTCCTTTCAGATCGTCAGGCAGGCTAAGTTGAACACCTAGAATCTTCCCCAAACCTGATCTGCCTTCCCACCGGGGAATGCACGAAGGCAAACGGCTTATGGGTTCCGCGAGCTATTCAAGGGTCTGTTCCTCGTGTTTCGTTTTGACGATCGAAAAATGTCCGAAGCGGCAGCAGATGGGGAGGTCGCCGGTTCCAATCCGTTCAACTGCACCCGGACGCAGAATGGCGGAGCTTCAGGTTCTGTCCCCATCAGGAGCAACTAAGACAACTGCTGCCTTCGTCGGGTCAGCTACAATCGCCGTCGCTAATCCAACTCCGCCCAAGCCTACCGTCATTTCAGACCTCCACACTTGTGGCGGTTTCGGGCCAGCGATAAGTCGTTTCGAATTGAACTAGCGCTGGCCTGCTTGCTATCTCACCGAGGAGCCAGTTCCTGAATGCCCGGATCCGCGGTTTTTGGGCGTCCTGCGTCAGTGTAACAAAATAATAGGAGAGAGGGGTTCCAAGCGATGCGGCGATTGGGATTCTTACGAGCCCCGAGCCGATAGCTTCCTCGGCATAGATGTCGCGAACTAAGGCCAGCCCCTGCGAAGCCACTGCCGCTTTAATCATAAGCGAATCGGCAGAAAAGCTCGACCCACGTGCAGCTCGGCCCGCCGGGATCAAACAGCTAGTGTAGGTCTGCACCCAGCCATCGGGTAAGCCCGCCTCATGCACCAGTTTGACCAGTTCGACGCAATTGAGCGGCGTCGCCGTTGCCGGCTTGACGATGACCGGGCAGCCGCTGGCAATTGCCGGGGCGATCTGGTGAACGATGAGGTTCAAGGGGTGGTTGAAGGCCGAAATAGCGGCAACGACGCCGATTGGCTCCGGAACAGTCCAGGCGCGGCGGTTGACGCTTGCCGCCGTCAGGCCCATCGGGATTTCCCGGCCGGCCCATGTCCGCAGCTCATTCGCGGCGTAGCGGATCCCATCGATGGCGCGATCAGTCTCGATAAGCGCATCGGTGAGAGGCTTGCCGCCTTCGCGGGCAATCAATCGGCCGAAATCTGCGCGTTTGTCCTGAACCAGGGCTGCGAGTCGATGAAGTATCTCGATACGACGATAGGGCTTCAGCCAGTTGGGTCGATCTTTAAACAGGTGCTGGGCGGTGCTCAACTTTCGTTCGAGTGCGGCCGCATCGTCGCTTGGAAGTTCGGCAATTGGCGACCGATCGAATGCTTGGACGACTTCAATCATGGGGGCCTCGATGTCGTTGTTTATGATTTGCCTTGATAAGCGCGGAGATAAGCGCGGAGCTCTGCCCCCACGGGCTAGGACGCAGATGTCGTCCGGCGATGCCCGTTCAATCTAGCGTCGGATTCTCCGGAGAGAGAGTTAAGCGCTGTAGTTTCCGGTGAATTCGCCCGGTCTCGTTCGCGTGACAGCTGATCGGTCGGTCGAATATACCAGTTTCGGCGGTACTCGGCCTGCGATCCCGGCAGCCTTCGCTAAAATATGAGAAGGAATAGCTGCGCCTTGGCACCATGAACTCTATGCCGATGAAGGAATCGTGGCGTTCCATCGCGCATTGCCGCGTCTCAAGAGCTACCTTGCCGTCACCGGTTCGCCACTCGCACCGAAATCCTCGCCCGTCCCCTTAAGCTCGAAGCTTCGTTCGATTGGGGCAACCTCTGCCAGGTCACGCAGAAAATTCTCGAAGTTTTACCACGCTTAACCCCATGCGGCCCGAAGCATCGCTACTATGAGCGGCCGCAACGGGCCTGGTTGTGGCACCAAGGGGAAACTCCGGCGAAGCTTCGCTGCCCTCGATCCCCACCCTTAGGTCGAACAGAGGAGCTCGAAGAGGAACATGTTTCAGAAAGCTTTTGAACCTCAATGCAAGGCGGTCGCGATCCATTGTACGGATGCTGCACAACACCGGCGGCGCGGCCTGACGCTCTTTGCGCTGGCGCTTGGGAGTTTCTGTATCGGCACATCCGAATTCGCAAGCATGGGCGTTCTTCAACTGTTTGCTGACAGTCTTGACATCAGCATACCGGTGGCAACCAACGCCATCACCGCCTATGCCTTCGGTGTGGTGATCGGTGCGCCGCTTGTCACGCTCGCTGCCGCTAGGCTGAACCGAAAGAGCTTGCTTCTTGCCTTGCTCGGCCTGTTCATCGTCGGCAACGTGCTCTCAGCACTCGCCGCCAACCTCGGAATGTTCGCCATTGCCCGCTTCATCAGCGGTATGCCGCAGGGTGCCTATTTCGGTGCCGGCGCCCTCGTCGCTTCCTATATCGTCGGACCCGGACATGGTGGCAAAGCCTTTGCGCTCGTGATGACCGGGCTGACCGTTGCCACAATTATCGGCTCGCCGCTCGCCACCTTCCTCGGCCAGAACCTCGGCTGGCGTAACACCTATTTCGCCGTCGCTGGCGTCGGCGTGCTGGCGCTTATGGCGCTTTGGGCATGGGTGCCTCGGACTGATGCGCTGGACGGGGGAGCGATCGTGCAGGAACTCAGTTCGCTGCGCCGCGGATCCGTCTGGATCATGATGCTCGTCGCTGCTCTTGGCGTTGCCAGCATCTTTGCAGTCTACACATTCATCGGGCCGTTCGTGACCAATGTCGCGTTTATCGATCCGGCGTGGATCCCGCTGGCGCTCGCCCTTTTCGGCATCGGCATGACGACAGGCAATCTTATCGGCGGGCGCCTCGCCGACAGGTATCCGTCGCGCGGCCTCATCGTCGGTTTCGGCAGCGCCTTGATCGTGCTGGCAGCCCTTGCTTCGCTGGGCGACAATGTCGCATTTCTGATGATTGGTCTCTTCGGTGTCGGCACGACGATGATGATCGCCATTCCGACGATTCAGGTGCGGCTGACAAGCTTTGCGCCGGAGGCGCCGACACTGATGGGCGCTATGAACCTTGCGGCGCTCAACGTCGCCAACGCTTTCGGCGCCTGGGCCGGCGGAGCGGCGATTGCCGCCGGTTTCGGTCTGCTCTCGGCGGTATGGGCAGGGTTCGTCCTCACGCTTCTTGGCTTGGTCGTGTTTGCCGTCACGCTGCCGCGCGCCCCTCAATTCGCTGCGGCGTGAGGACAACGCAAAGCCTGCGCAATAAATGGAGATCGAACCGTGGCAAGAGCCCATCTTTTCGAGTCCGGCGCGTAGGTAAAACTGGTAAGGCCCGCGCCATCCGCTCCGCTTGCAATCGAAGGATCTGTGCATTCACGCCTGGCCGCTGTCGATGACGCGCCCATTTTCGGCAAGATGATGTGCACGGGCCTTGGCTTTCCGGCCGAGCTCGAGCCGCTTTGGTCGTGCCTCGTCGGCAAGGAATGCTGGAGCTGTTTCATCGCGGAGTGGGAGGGCACGCCGATTGGAACGGGGGCGATCTTCATCCAAGGCGGATACGCCTGGCTGGGCGGCGGAACAACGCTTCCTGATTACCGTGGGCGCCGGCGCACAAAAGGCATTGATCAATGCACGATTGAACGAAGGGCTTGCCAAGGGTTTCTCACTCTTTGCGGTGGGGACCGCACAGCCCCAGGAAGGGCAGCCAAATTCGTCATTCGCAAACTTGACCAGAGCCGGCTTCGGCCTTTCTTATGTCCGTAAGAATTATGTCCTGCCAGACGCCGTCTGAATACCCACCTGGGCAATGTCTGCACCGGTATAATTCCTTGTTATGAGATCCAAACGAAAGCTCTCTCGCAGACTGGTTGGTGAGGGCAGAAGCCAACTCGTCATCAAGGGAACGATCGTCGTTGCAGCGGTGGCGCTTGATTCCTTTGCGCGGCCGCGCCGACTGGACCGACGACAGCGGCCTGTTCACGGTCCTCCTGTGCACGGCCAATCCGGCGCCGTCCGCTCCATGATGGACTAATTGTCTGGCCCGCGTTGCCGGCGCCGTCCCGCTCATCCCCGGCCGGCACAACCGCAAGCGAAACATCCGCTATGACAAGCAGTGCTACCGCGGGCCGGCCATTGATTGCGAGGATTGCGATTGATGGCGAGCCCGGCCAAACAAGGAACACGAGATCGTGGGGCAGTCGGTCCCGCCTCGGCTACGCCGACGCTCCTGCGGCGGCCCTTCTTCGCGCCTTCGTGTGACGCAAATTCCCGCGTTCCCGCACCTGCGGTGCGGCCGCTATGCTGAACGCTCCGATACGCTTCTTTGTCTCCTACTCGATCCTGCGGGATCGGTGGTTGCGGCCGGATGAGTAAGATTGGCCACGTCGTGTCAATTGCCCTCAATTCGATCAAAGTCTTCGCGGCGGCGGGATCGAACTGACGGCGGTGGCGGCGTGAAACTCAGGTCACCACCTCTGCCAGAACATCCGCATGGATCTCACGACAAAAAAGCGGCCGACGACACCGCGATCGTCGAAGCCATGTTCACGATCTGCGATGAGTTTGAGTTCTACGGCTACCGCCGCGTCGGTGCAGCCCTTCGCCTGCAGGGCCTTGTTGTAAACCACAAGAAGATTTGCCGCCTCGTGCGTGAGCACGATCTGCGGCCAAGATCAGGCGACGGTCCATCGCCACGACCGACAGCGATCACGATGGCCCGATCTTCCCGAACTTGGCGAGGGACATCTTATGGCAAAAAATCTCATTGCAGCTATAGGTATTCATATGAGCACAATGAACATTTCTCTCCCAGACCATCTTAAAAGCTTCGTTGATGAGCAGGTCGCGGGACGTGGTTATGGGACGAGCAGCGAATATATCCGCGAATTGATTCGGCGAGATCAGGACCGTCTCATTTTGCGCGGGCTGTTGGTTGACGGGGCATCGTCCGGACAATCTGATCCCGCCGATGCGCGTTATTTCACCGAATTGCGTGATCGTGTGCGTGGTCGGCACGGCAAGTGACAAACAAGTCCATCATCCCTCGGGGATTGGTTCGCAGTGACGTCGAAGCGGCCGTAGACTACTATGTGCTCGAGGCTGGAACCGAGGTTGCCCTTGGCTTTATTGATGCTTTAGAGGCAACTTATGACCTGATCGCAAGGCACCCGGAATCGGGATCGCTACGATATGGATACGAGTTGGGATTGCCTGACCTGCGCAGCATTTCACTGAAACGATACCCCTATATCGTCTTTTATCGTGATCAAAAAGATCATGTTGATGTGTGGCGTGTGCTTCATGGGAAACGGGACATTCCACAGTCGATGCACGAGCCTGAGAATCATTGATTATTAGGACAGATTTGCAGCTGCAGAGTTTCCAGACTCTTGGTTCCAATCCCATCAACTGCAGCCAGACGTCGAATAACGGGGCCTCGGGTTCTGCTCTCATTCGCCCAGGCCAGTTGCGGCACCATCCGCCTCAGACTGCTCAAGATCGGCGCCCTCGTCACCACAAGCGTCCGCCGCGTCCGGATCGCCATGGCCTCGGCCTATCCGTGGCGCGCTGACGAAACAGATAGCGCTCAGTCCACAATAGCCACTGACTGCTACCCCGCCGCTGCTGCGGGCAGCAGTGCTCGCCACGTTAACCGGCAAAATGCCTGATCGCACCCCTGCGGCATCGCCAACACATCGTCTTCACAACCTAACGCCAGACGAAACCAAATTCAAAACCAAGTGTGAGATATCCGGGCGCCACTCGCGAGCCGCCGCCTGCGGTTCTAGATCTTGGCAAAGGAAAAGGCGTTGATGGGTAGGTCGGTCTGACCATCAAGGGCAAGATCCGCCAGGATTTCGCCGACGACGCTGGTAAACTTGAAGCCGTGGCCGGAGCAGGGGGAGGCGACGACGATATTCTTCTCGCCCGGCATATGGTCGAGAAGGAAATCCTCGCTCGGCAGCATCGTGTAGCGACAGGTCGTCGCCTTCACACGAAGACCGGCTGCACCCGGAACGCGCTTCTTGATAAAACCGTCGAGCAAGGCCCTGTCGGCATCGTTGACAGGCGGGTTCGGCTTGTTAGGATCGATCGGCTCGCGGAAATGAGCATGTTTGCCGACCTTCACACCATCGACGCCGATGGCCGGGAAGCCGAAATAGGAGCCTTCCGCACCCTCGTCCCGCAGGAAGCAGGGCATGCGCTGCGGCTGAGTGGCAAAACCATCCAGCGGCTGATACCAGGCGACGACCTGGCGGATCGGCACCGCTGCCTGCTTCAGTTGGGGCACGAGTTCGGCAATCCATGATCCGGTCGCCACTACGATCTTTCCCGCGCGATACCGTCCGGTCTCGGACGTAATCGTCACGCCGGCATCATCGGGCTCGATCGCCGTCACTTTCTCGCCGAAATGCAGGACTGCGCCGTCCTCGACAGCCAGTCTCAGATAGCCCATGACAGCCGCTTCCGGGCGAAGATAGCCGCCCTGCGGGTCAAGCAGGCCGATCTCATGGTCATCGAGCTGGAAGGCTGGAAAGCGGCGCGCCATTTCCGCCTTGTCCAGCACCTCATGAGCAAGCCCGTGCAGCTTGCAAGAGGAGCGCGTGCCGGAGACAACCTTGCCGTCGGGTGCGCCGATCTGCAGCACGCCCGTGATCGTCAGGATATCGGTGCGCAGGCGCGCTTCCAGCGACCGCCAGTTCTGATAGGCGCGCTTGAGCAGCGGAACATAGGACGGGTCCTCGAAATAGCCGAGCCGGATCAGGCGGCTGTCACCATGCGAGGAACTCAGCGCATGGGCGGGAAAATAGGCATCGAAGCCGATCGCCTTGACACCGCGACCCGCGAGAAAGGCGAGCGCGGCACTCCCCATGGCGCCGAGGCCGATAACGGCGACGTCGAAGCTGGCGGTCATGAAGTCTCCTCAGGGAATTGCTGGTGCCGCGGCCTCACGGACCAGTCCGCGTAGGGCCTCAATGTCGCGCGACAGTGGCCGATCATCGGCATAGGCAGGCACGATCGTGCGAACGGCCTTGTAGATAGCATCCGTACCCGTCGCCCTCGACGCGGTACCGACAAGGAATTCGTGGGCCTGTGCAGCCGCCATCAATTCGATCGCCAGGATGTATTCGGCATTGTCGATCAGCGCGAGAAGCTTGTTGGCGGCGGCCGTCGGATGCGCCAGGAAATCCTCCTGCAGGCCGGATGTGATACCGCCATCGGTAGAGGCCGGTACGGCAAGTCGCCGGTTCTCGTTGGCAAGGGCTGCTGCCGTATATTGCGCGATCATGAGGCCGGAATTGCTGCCGGCGTCACTTGCCAGGAACGGCGGCAGTCCACTCACCAGCGGATTGACGAGGCGGTCCGTGCGCCGTTCGCTCATGGCGGAAATCTGAGCGAGGGCCGTCGCAAGACTATCGGCGGCCTGAGCGAGGGCAGGGGCTACGGCATGGGCTTCGGAGGATATGATCGGCTCCTCGGGCGTGCCTGATACGGCGGGATTGTCGGTGACGGAGGCAAGTTCCTGATCGACGACGAGGGCCGAAATATCAAAGACATCGCGTGCGGCGCCATGGGCATGCGGGATCGAACGCAGGCTGAGCGCGTCCTGCGTCCGTCTGCCTGTCGCAGCTGATATCAGCCCGCTGCCGGCAAGCCGGGCGCGCAGCGCAGCGCCGACATGGGCGATGCCCCTGGAGGGGCGTAGCGCCAGAACAGTTGCATCGAAGGCCGCCATCTGGCAGCCGGCCGCTTCAAGCGTGAGTGCTGCGATCGCATCGGCCCAGTCGAGCAGCCGCTCGGCACGTGCCAGGGCAACGCTTGCGAGCCCGGTGGCACAGGCCGTGCCGTTGACGAGGCTGAGACCCTCCTTGGCGCCGAGCACCAGCGGTTCGAAGCCGATAGCGGCAAGCGCATCCCGGCCGCTCATGCGGCTGCCATTAACGCTGGCGCTGCCTTCGCCGATCAGCACCAGCGCGTTGTGAGCATTGTGGGTGAGATAACCGGCAGACCCCTTCGAGGGGACGTCTGGAATGCAGCCTTTTTCGAGGAAGGCGGCGAGATAGCGGACGATTTCAGGGCGCACACCGGAATGCCCATGGGCAAAATTGGCGATCTGCGCGGCGATGATCGCGCGCACTTCGCGCGGCGCCAGGAGTTCGCCGACGCCGCAGGCATGGCTGAGTATGATGTTGCGCGACAGCCTGCTTTGCGAGGCTCTGTCGACCACGGTATCTGACAGCGCGCCGACGCCGGTATTGATGCCATAGGCGCGCACGCCGGTCTCGACGATCCGCTCGACGATGCGGCTTGCATTGATAACGCGATCCCAGGCCGCTTGCGACAAGGCAAGAGCTTCACCTTCGGCCACGCGTGCGATATCGCGCCAGCCTGCAACCTTGTCGATGGCAATGGTCATTGGCCGCTTCCGAAATGGCCGATGAACTGGCGGAAGGCCGGCGAGGCCCCACCACGGAACATTTCGTCCGGCGTGCCGCTGCTTTCGACCAGCCCTTCGCGCATGAAGACGACACGGTTGGAGACGTTGCGGGCAAAGCTCATTTCATGGGTGACGACGAGCATCGTCATGCCCTCTTCGGCGAGTGCCCGCATGACGCGCAGCACTTCGCCGACCAGTTCCGGATCGAGCGCCGAGGTCGGCTCGTCGAAAAGCATGACCTTCGGCTTCATGGCGAGCGAACGGGCAATCGCTGCCCGCTGCTGCTGGCCGCCGGAGAGATGCGCGGGATAGGCGTGGCGCTTGTCGGCGATACCGACCTTTTCGAGCAGCGCCTCGGCTTCGGCGATGCATTCGGCCCGCGGCCGCTTCAGCACATGGACCGGTCCTTCGATGACATTCTGCAGGATGGTCATATGGGACCAGAGATTGAAGGACTGGAAAACCATACCGAGTTCGGAGCGGATATGGTCGACCTGCTTCTGGCTCGCCGGCTTTGTCTTGCCGTTCTTGTGGATCATCTCGATATGTTCGCCGTCGACCCAGATTTCACCGTCGCTCGCGATTTCAAGCAGGTTGATGCAGCGCAGGAAGGTGGATTTGCCCGAGCCCGAGGCGCCGAGCAGTGAAATCACGTCGCCGTCCTCGGCATCGAGCGAAATGCCGCGCAACACCTCATGGGTGCCGAAGCTCTTTCTGATATTGCGGACCGAAAGTCGGGTTACGCCGGGCATGGAAGCTCCAATCACGTTCAGTCGGGTTCAGGCCTTCAAAGCCGGCGGAATGGCGCGGCGATGTCGGGACAGCCAATATTCGAGCAGGGACATGGCCTGCAGGATGATGAAATTCAAAACGAGGTAGATGACGGCGGCACAGAGGAAGACCTCCATCGTCCGATAGGTCTGCGAGATCAGCCGCTGCGCCACACCCGTCACTTCCCAGACCGTCACCAGACTGGCGAGTGCCGTGGATTTCATCATCAGCACGATCTCGGTCGAATAGGCCGGCAGTGCATGGCGGAAAGCGATCGGTGCCAGGATACGGCGCACCATCAGGAAGCCTGACATGCCGATGGCGCGGGCCGCCTCGATTTCCTTTGGCGAGACGGCGCGAATGCCGCCGCGGAAGATTTCGGCGGAATAACCGGCCGTGCAGAGGGCGAGCGAAAGGACCGCGCAGACCATCGGCTCACGCAGGAACGGCCAGAGGAAGGAGTAACGGATGAAGCCGAACTGGCCGAGGCCGTAGAAGACCAGGAACATCTGGATCAACAGTGGGGAGCCGCGGAAAACAAAAATATACCCCTTGGCAAATCCGGACAGGATGGGATTGCTGCTGACGCGCATGGTGACGATGACGAGCGCAAGCAGCCCGCCGAAGAAGATCGAGAGGAAGAACAGGATCAGCGTCGTCGGCACAGCTTTGAGCAGCGTGACCATGGTGCTGGAAAGGAAAGCGATATCCATGCGATCCCTCCCTATGCCTGGCCCATGGCCGAGGCCGGCATGCTGCGATTGGCCTTGCGCTCGGCGCCGTTGAAGACGCGATCTGACAGGCTGGTGAGGATCAGGTAGAGCGTGCCGCCGACAATAAAGAAGAGGAAATATTGCCGCGTGGAGCCGGCGGCGACCTGGCTCGAGCGCATCAGCTCGGCAAGGCCGGTAACCGAAATCAGCGCCGAATCCTTGAGACTCAGCTGCCAGACGTTGCCGAGACCGGGAATGGCAAGCCGCAGAACCTGCGGGATGACGATGCGGCGGAAGCGCAGGCCGCGATGCATGCCGATCGCCGAAGCGGCCTCGAGCTCGCCCTTTGGAATGGCAAGATAGGCGCCACGATAGACCTCGGCCTGATAGGCGCCGGAGATGATGCCGACGGCAAGCGCGCCGGCGGCGAAGGATGGCAGGCCAAGAAAGCCTTCATAACCCATGGACTGGCCGATCGCGGTGACCGCTGAAGAGCCGCCGAAATAGATCAGATAGATGATCAGCAGCTCCGGCACACCGCGGAAAACGGTGGTGTATATGTGGCCGGTCGTGACGAGCACGGCGTTGCTGGAAAGCTTCGCGGCCGCGATGATCGCGCCGAGCACGGCGCCGATCGCCAGTGCTGTGGCTGTCACGCAGAGCGTCAGCAAGGCACCAAGGAGGAGAAAGGCTCCCCACCCGGTTGAGCCGAATCCAATCAATTCGAGTGTCGCCATGGGCCTTCCCAGCGCTGTCTTCGTCGTGATGACGGGCGGTCAGAATAGCACGTGGTCTCCGATCGCAAAGCGGAGACCACGCAATGCGGCTTTCTGCTGAAGCTCAGTTCTGCGGGCTGACGTCGACCTTGAACCACTTCATCGAGAGGTTCTTGACCGTGCCGTCTGCAAGCGCGGACTTGATCGCTTCGCTGAACTTGTCGCGAAGGTCCGTGTCGGCCTTGCGGATGCCGAGGCCTTCGCCTTCACCCCAGATCGAGCCGGCGATTTCCGGGCCGGTGAAGGTCAGTGCGCCATTGGCGGCTTCGAAGGCATTGTTGAAGTAGACGGCATCGTCGAATCCGAGATCGATACGGCCGTTCTGCAGGTCGAGGTCGCGGTCAGCACCCGTCTTGTATTCGCGGATCTCGGCGATGCTGCCGAAATTGTCGTAGACGAATTTGGCATAGACGGTTGCTGCCTGGATGCCGATCGTCTTGCCCTTGAAGGCTTCCTTCAGGGCTTCGATTTCCTTCACGCCGGTCTGGCCGGGCGTCATCTTGATCGTAGCACCTGTGCCGGCGGCATTGGCAAGCGGGCTGTCCTTGGCGGTGGCGAAGGCGGCCGGCGTCGCAGCGTAGGGAATGGTGAAGTCGATGACCTGCTTGCGCTCGTCCGTGATCGACAGCGCATCCATGATGACGTCGAACTTGCCGGCATTCAGCGCCGGGATCATGCCGTCCCAATCGGATGCGACCAGCGTGCATTCGATCTTGGCGCGTTCGCACAGGACCTTGGCGAGCTCCGGTTCGAAGCCGCCGAGCGAGCCGTCGGCATTAGTGAGGTTCCAGGGAGCGTAGGCGCCTTCGAGCGTGATGGTCGCCTTCGTCCAGTCCTTGGCCGAGGCAGGAGCCACAAAGGCGGCTGCCGTCATCGCGCAGGAAAGAAGAATCGTGCTGAGCTTCATTGATGTGATCTCCTCTGAGATTGGACAGACCTTGCGGTATGAATGCCGATCTTCGCCGGCTTGCCCGTCCTATCCTTTGTTTCATTTTTTGGATCGGCAGGTTGTATAGGGTACCATATGAGATATTTTGTGATATGCAAGTGGAAAGTCGATTTAAAAGGCAGATTCCATTCGTGCAAAGGGAATAGGCAATGAAGCGTTCCGGCGAGATGAAGCGCGAACTGGCGGAAAATGACGGCGGCCCGCTTTATGCCGGCGTCAAGCAGGTCATTCTTGACCGGATCCGCAGCGGCGAATGGCCGCCGCGACACCGCGTGCCCTCCGAAAACGAACTGGTGGTGGAGCTCGGCGTCAGCAAGATGACCGCCAATCGGGCGCTGAGAGAACTGGCGAACGAAGGCGAACTTCTGCGCATCCAGGGCGTCGGTTCCTTCGTCGCGGAACGCAAGGGCTATTCGGCGCTCTTCGAGGTGCGCAATATCGCCGACGAGATCGCCGAACGCGGCCATGTGCACGAGGCTGATGTCATCGTTCTGGCTGAAGAGACGGCCTCTCCGGAGGTTGCCGATGCGCTGGAGCTTGAGATCGGCGCGCCGGTTTTCCACTCGCTGATCGTCCACAACGAGAATGGCGTGCCTGTCCAGATCGAGGACCGCTTCGTCAATCCGGGGGCGGTGCCCGACTATCTGGCACAGGACTTTTCGACGCTGACGCCCAATGCCTATCTGACGGCGGCGGCACCGCTCAGCGCGTCGGAGCATATCGTCGAGGCGGTGGTGCCGCGCGCCTGGGAATGCAAGCTGCTGACAATCCTGCAGAATGAGCCGTGCCTTGCCATCCGCCGACGCACCTGGTCGGCCCGTCAGGTGGTTTCGACCGCTCGTCTCGTCTATCCCGGACACCGCTACAGGCTGGAAACGCGCAGCGGCAAGATGTTCGAGGAGTGATCCAGTTGTATATGGAACTCGAAAGCGATCTTGCCAGAAGGTGTCATTGCTTCTCCGCCTTGTCGATTGAAATGGCATAGCAGAGCGCCCGGCCGTCGAGGCTGAGCCTGCCGCTCTCTTCGATCAACAGCGCATCACCTGTGCCAAGCTCGATTGTATCTCCGCCTGCTTCCGCCGTGACCTTCCCCCTGGCGCAGAAAAGCAGGAAGCTTCCCTGTGAAAGCTCTTCGCTTTTTCGGCCATCGATGCCGAGACGCGCGACCGTGTGCCGGAGGGCATTCCGCCGGGTCATGACGTTCAGGTCGGTGATCGTTCCATCAGGCAGCGTTGCCGAGACCGAGATATCGGCGGCAAAGGCGAGCGGATCGCTTTCTTGTGTCAGCAGCACCGGCTCGCGCCCCTCGATGAAGAGCTCCATGCCGTTGCCCTCCAGGATCGACAGCGTGCGGTCGATCCCGGGAAAGCTGGAGAAGGGGCCGTCGGACGCGACGGTCGCCATGCTGACCCGCCAGTCGAAATCGGCAAGCCCCGCACCATCAGGCGAAATGGCGATCTCCACCGTTTCGCCGCCGCCGTTCTTCCACGGCATGCGCTTGTGACCGGCGGCGCGCAGGATCTTCATGGCTCAGTTCCCGAGAATGCCGGGCAGGCGCAGGCCCTTTTCCTTGGCGCAATCGATGGCGATGTCGTAGCCGGCATCGGCATGGCGCATGACGCCGGTTGCCGGATCGTTCCAGAGTACGCGTTCGAGACGGCGGGCTGCATCATCCGTGCCGTCAGCGCAAATGACCATGCCGGAATGCTGCGAGAAGCCCATGCCGACGCCGCCGCCATGATGCAGCGAGACCCAGGTGGCGCCGGAGGCGGTGTTGAGCAGAGCGTTCAGGAGCGGCCAGTCGGAGACGGCATCCGAGCCGTCCTTCATCGCTTCCGTCTCGCGGTTCGGCGAAGCGACGGAACCGGAATCGAGGTGGTCGCGGCCGATGACAACAGGCGCTTTCAGCTCGCCGTTCCTGACCATCTCGTTGAACGCAAGGCCGAGCTTGTGGCGGTCGCCGAGACCGACCCAGCAGATGCGCGCCGGCAGGCCCTGGAAGGCGATGCGTTCCTTGGCCATGTCGAGCCAGTTGTGCAGGTGCTTGTTGTCGGGCAGCAGCTCCTTCACCTTGGCATCGGTCTTGTAGATATCTTCGGGATCTCCGGATAGGGCCGCCCAGCGGAACGGACCGATGCCGCGGCAGAAGAGCGGGCGGATATAGGCCGGCACGAAGCCCGGGAAAGCGAAGGCGTTTTCGAGGCCTTCATCCTTGGCGACCTGGCGGATATTGTTGCCGTAATCGAGCGTCGGAACGCCGGCATCCCAGAAGGCGACCATGGCCTCGACATGTGCCTTCATCGAAGCGCGGGCGGCGGCCTCGACGGCCTTCGGATCGGTTTCGCGCTTGGCCTTGGCTTCGGCGACCGTCCAGCCGACCGGCAGGTAGCCGTTGCGCGGATCATGCGCCGAGGTCTGGTCGGTGACGATATCGGGACGCGAGCCGCCCGCCTTCATGCGACGAACGAGTTCCGGGAAGATTTCCGCGGCATTGCCGACAAGGCCGACCGATTTTGCTTCATCCGCCTTGGTCCAGCGTTCGATCTTTTCCAACGCCTCATCCAGCGTATGGGCCTTTTCGTCGACATAACGGGTGCGCAGGCGGAAATCGATGCGGGTCTCGTCGCATTCGACGGCCAGGCAGCAGGCACCGGCCATGACGGCGGCGAGCGGCTGGGCGCCGCCCATGCCGCCAAGCCCGCCGGTCAGGATCCACTTACCCCTAAGATTGCCGTCATAGTGCTGGCGTCCGGCCTCGACGAAGGTCTCGTAGGTGCCCTGCACGATGCCCTGTGTGCCGATATAGATCCACGAACCGGCCGTCATCTGGCCGTACATGGCAAGGCCCTTCTTGTCGAGCTCGTTGAAATGATCCCAGGTCGCCCAGTGCGGCACGAGGTTGGAATTGGCGATCAGCACGCGCGGCGCATCCTTGTGGGTGCGGAAAACGCCGACCGGCTTGCCGGATTGCACCAGCAGCGTCTCGTCCTCGTTCAGCGTCTTCAGCGTTGCCGCGATGCGGTCGAAATCGTCCCAGGTGCGGGCCGCACGGCCGATGCCGCCATAGACGACGAGCTCATGCGGGTTTTCGGCAACGTCGGGGTCGAGATTGTTCATGAGCATGCGCAGCGGCGCTTCGGTCATCCAGCTCTTGGCGTTCAGCTCGTCGCCGCGGGGGGCACGGATTTCGCGGATATTGTGGCGCGGGTTTACGGTCATGATGATGTTCCCTTCTTAGCGTTTCAGACCGAGCGCGATCTCTTCGATCCGCGTCAGAATGGATTTGAGATGAATGCGCAGATTGTCGGCTTCTTCGCCGTCATAGGCGAAGGGCGGCGCTTCGGTTGCAAGATGTGTGGATTGGGCAAGCTCCATCTGGATGGCATGGACGCCGGTTTCCGGCCTGCCGTAATGGCGGGTCGTCCAACCGCCTTTGAAGCGGCCGTTCAGGATGCTGTCATAACCTGCCGCAGCCGATGCGATGGCAACGGTCGCCTGCTCGATTGCCGGATCGCAGGTCCTGCCCATATCGGTGCCGATATTGAAATCCGGCAGCTTGCCCTCGAAGAGGAAGGGGATGTGCGAACGGATGGAGTGGCAGTCATAGAGCACGGCGATACCGTGGATGGATTTGACCCGTTCGATCTCGGCCAGAAGTGCGGCGTGGTAGGGCGCATGGAAATCGCGCAAGCGGCTGGCGATATCGCCTTCGTTCGGTGCCGCGCCATCCTTCCAGATCGCCTTGCCGTCGAAATCGGTCTCCGGGATCAGGCCGGTCGTATTCTGGCCGGGATAGAGGCTGGTGCCTGAGGGATCTCTGTTGGCGTCGATCACATAGCGATGGAACGTGGCGCGCACCGTGGTCGGATTGTCGAGCAGGCCGTCATAGAGCTGGTGGATGTGCCAGTCGGTATCGGCAAGCAGCCGGCCGTTGTCATCAAGGCGCTCCCATATATCGGCCGGAACCTCGGTGCCGGTATGCGGAAAGCCGAGGATGACGGGGGAGGTGCCTTGCTTGACCTCGAAAACAGACATGTCAGACCTCCAGAGCGGGCAGGATGCCGCTTGAAACGGATGCGTTGAGGCTACCGCTGGCGATGAGCATCGTGGCCGCCTTCAGGTCGTTCGCCATATAGCGGTCCTCTTGGAGCGACGGTATGGAGGCGCGGATGGCGGCGATCGCCTTCTTGAGCTCGGGGCTGGTTGCCAGTGGTGCGCGAAGCTCTACGCCTTGCGCGGCGCTCAGCGCCTCGATGCCGATGATCGCGAAGAGATTTTCAGTCATCGGCAGAAGCCGGCGGGCGCCATGGCAGGCCATGGAGACATGGTCTTCCTGATTGGCCGATGTCGGTGTCGAATCGACGGAGGCCGGATGCGACATCTGCTTGTTCTCGCTCATCAGCGCGGCAGACGTGACCTCTGCGATCATCAGGCCGGAATTCAGACCCGGCTTCTTAGCAAGAAAGGCCGGCAGGCCATAGGAGAGGGCGGGATCGACGAGGAGCGCGATGCGGCGCTGGGCGATCGCGCCGATCTCGCAGACCGCAAGTGCGATCTGGTCGGCGGCGAAGGCAACGGGCTCGGCGTGGAAATTGCCGCCGGAAACCACCGAATTGTCAGAGAGCACCAGCGGATTGTCGGTCACGGCATTGGCTTCGATCTCCAGCGTGCGGGCAACCGAGCGCAACAGATCCAGGCAGGCGCCGTCGACCTGCGGCTGGCAGCGGATGCAATAGGGGTCCTGCACACGCTCGTCACCCTCGATATGGCTCTGGCGGATCGGCGAGTTATCAAGCAGGGCGCGCAGCGCGGCTGCCGTATCGATCTGGCCGCGATGGCCGCGCAGTGTATGGATATCGGGATGGAACGGGGCGGATGAGCCCATAGCCGCATCCGTCGACATGGCACCGGTGATCAGCGCCGATTGCGCCGCCCGATGGGTGCGGAACAGGCCGGCGAGCGCCAGAGCCGTCGAGGTCTGCGTGCCGTTGATGAGCGCGAGCCCTTCCTTGGCGGCGAGCACGACTGGTTGCAGCCCGGCTTTGACAAGCGCCGTTGCGCCATGCAGCCGTTCACCGCCGAAGAAGGCCTCGCCATGGCCCATCATCACGGCTGTCATATGGGCAAGCGGTGCAAGATCGCCGGAGGCGCCGACAGAGCCCTTTTCCGGGATGAGCGGGATGACGCCGCGCGCCATCATCGCCTCGATCAGCCGCACCAGTTCCAGCCGAACGCCGGAAGCGCCGCGGCCGAGCGAAACGAGTTTCAGTGCCATGATGAGACGCACGACATTTTCCGGCAGGGGTTCGCCGACGCCGCAGCAATGCGATAGAATGAGGTTACGCTGCAGCGTGGCTACATCGGCGCTGTCGATCTTGATCGAGGCGAGTTTGCCGAAGCCCGTGTTGATGCCGTAGACCGGCGCATTGCCGGCGGCGATCTCGGCGATGCGGTTGGCCGCCTTGACGATGCCGGCGTCGAAGGACGGGTCGAGCTTGGCCGGAACGCCCGTCCAGTAGATGATTGCGAGGTCCTGAAGCGAAACAGAACCTGGATGGAGGGTTATGGTCATCGGTCGATCCTCTGGCCCTTGAAAATATGTGCGTGAAGCGGGTTGAAGCCGATGCGGTAGACGAGCTCGGCGGGGCTTTCGATATCCCAGATCGCCAGATCTGCGGACTTGCCGGCTTCGATCGTGCCGGTCTCGGTGAGTAGACCGAGGGCGCGGGCGCCTTCGCGGGTTGCGCCGGCGATGCATTCTTCCACCGTCAGCCTGAACAGTGTCGCCGACATGTTCATGGTGAGCAGCAGGGAGGTGAGCGGCGACGTGCCAGGGTTGCAGTCCGTGGCAACAGCGATATGCACGCCGGCCTGTCGCAAGGCCTGAACTGGCGGCCTCTGCTTTTCGTTGATCGCGTAGAAGGCGCCTGGAAGCAGAACGGCAACCGTGCCGGCTGCCGACATTGCCTGAGCGCCATCCTCATCCAGATATTCCAGATGATCGGCCGAAAGGGCGCCGTAGGAGGCTGCGAGTTTCGCACCTCCGAGATTGGAGAGCTGCTCGGCATGAAGTTTGACGGGAATCCCGAGCGCACGTGCCTTGTCGAAGACCCGTGCGATATCATCGACCGAGAAAGCGATGCCTTCGCAGAAACCGTCGACCGCATCGACGAGGCCTTCAGCGCGTGCCCGCTCCAGGCCCGGCAGGACGACATCGGAAATGTAATCCTGGTTCCGTCCCTTGTATTCGACGGGTGTTGCATGGGCGCCGAGATAGGAGGTGATGACCCTTACCGGCCGGTGGTCTGCAAGTGCGCGCGCGGCGCGCAGCATCTTCAGTTCCGCCTCGATATTGAGCCCGTAGCCGGACTTGACCTCGATGGTGGTCACGCCTTCCGAGATCAGCGTGTCGAGCCGCGGCAGGGCGGCCTCGACGAGTCCTTCGACGGACAGCGCATTGGTTGCCTTCACCGAGGAGACGATGCCGCCGCCGGCGCGCGCGATTTCTTCATAGGTTGCGCCTTCGAGCCGCATCTCGAATTCCCGCGCGCGGTTGCCGCCATAGACGATGTGGGTATGGCAGTCGACGAGGCCGGGCGTGACCCAGCGGCCTTCGAGATCGGTAATGTCGGCCGCCTCGATCAGCCAGGACGGCAGTTCGGCTTCCGGCCCTGCGTAAAGGATGCGCCCGCCTTCACAGACGACGGCGCCTTTTTCGATAATGCCAAGGCCCGGCAGATCCTCCCGCAACGTCGCAAGGCGCGCATTGCGCCATAGCGAGCGAGCGCTGGAATTGCGGCCCGATCCGGAAAATTTGTTCCCACTCATCAGCTTTACGCCTTTCCTTATGGCTGAATATGTATATACATAATAAAAAGGGTGACAAGTAGAAATTTATGGCCTTTCGCATAAAGGCAAGCGAAGCGGTCAATTGCGAAACGGGAGAGCGATCATGACGAAACTTCATGCGGCGGCTGCCTTGTTGGCCGAAGGCTGGCGCAAGAATGTGCGCCTGACGCTTGCGGACGGACGCATTGCCGCAATCGAAATGGATGTTGCGCCTGACGCCGATGACGAGCGTCATGCTGTCCTGCTGCCGGCAATGCCGAACCTCCACAGCCATGCCTTTCAGCGGGCGATGGCGGGGCTTGCGGAAGTGCGCGGCCCGGCCAATGACAGTTTCTGGAGCTGGCGCACCGTCATGTACAAATTTGCGCTCTCGATGACGCCAGACCATGTCGAAGCTGTAGCGGCGAAACTCTATATGGAAATGCTGGAAGCCGGCTTCTGCCGCGTCGGCGAGTTCCACTATCTGCATCACGACAAGGATGGCAGCCCCTATACGAATATCGCCGAAATGGCCGAAAGGATTGGTGCGGCGAGTGCCGAAACCGGCATCGGATTGACGTTGCTGCCCGTTCTCTATGCCCATTCCGGCTTTGGCGGTGCGGCGCCCATCGAAGGGCAGCGCCGCTTCATCAATTCCGCCGAGAGTTTTGCGCGGCTGATGGAAGGTTGCCGACAGGTTACAGGAGGGCTCCCTGGTTCGCAGATCGGTGTCGCGCCGCACAGCCTGCGCGCCGTCACGCCGGACGAACTGTCTGTCGCCATTGCGCTTGCCGATGACGGCCCCATCCACATTCATGTCGCCGAGCAGGTCAGGGAGGTTGAGGATTGCCTCGCCTGGTCCGGCGCAAGACCTGTCCAATGGCTGCTCGACAATGCGCCGGTTGATCAGCGCTGGTGCCTCATCCACGCAACCCACATGACGGCGGACGAAACACGGCGGACGGCAAGGAGCGGCGCCATTGCCGGCCTCTGCCCGATTACCGAAGCCAATCTCGGCGACGGGACATTTTCGGCGCCGCTATTCTTGTCCGAAGCCGGGCGCTTCGGCATCGGGTCCGATTCCAACATTCTCATTTCCATTGCCGGGGAACTTCGTCAGCTCGAATATTCCGAGCGTCTGGCGCTGCGTGCCCGCAATGTCATCGCCACCACTGGCGGTTCCACCGGCCAGGCCCTCTTTGAACACGCGCTAGCCGGCGGTGGTGCGGCAATGAAGGCACCGGCGGGTCTTGCTGCCGGCAATTATGCCGACATCGTATCGCTTGATACGAGAGCGGTTCCCTATCTTTCCGAAGGCCAGGTTCTCGATCAGTGGATCTTTGCCGGTGATGTGGCAGTCGACAGCGTCTGGGCGCTCGGCCGCAAGCAGGTCGAAGACGGCCGGCATCTGCGCCGCGACCTGATCGACCGGCGCTTCATCGCGGCGATGAACGAGCTCTTGGCAGCATGACGATCTTTCCTCCGCGCTTCCCAGGCGCTACAGCGGGAGGGAAGCCGGAGCGTAATGATGAATGAACCCAAGGAAACGACCTTACACCAGCGTATCCTCAGTGATATCGAGGGCCGTATCGTTTCGGGCGAATGGCCGCCGGGCTACCGCATTCCCTTCGAAGTGGAGCTGACCAAGCAATACGATTGCTCCCGCATGACGGTAAACAAGGCCCTGACCCAGCTGGTGAAGGCCGGTCTTATCGAACGCCGCAAGAAATCCGGCAGCTTTGTCATGCAGCCGCAAGCGCAGGCCGCGGTGCTCGAGATCCACGATATCAAGGCGGAGGTTCAATCCCTCAATCTCGCCTATTCGTACAAGGTCGCGAAGCGCGTTCGCAGAAAGGCGCAGTCGCAGGATCGCCAGATGCTGGACCTCCAGCAAAATGCAAGCCTGATCGAAGTCATCTGCACGCACTATGCCGGATCGAAGCCTTTCTGCCTGGAAAAGCGGTTGATCAATCTTCAAACGGTGCCGGAAGCAGCAGACGAGGATTTCGAGGAAACGGCCCCAGGCCCGTGGCTTCTGAGCCTGGTTCCGTGGAGTGCGGCGGAGCATAAGATATTTGCAGTTGGTGTCGATCAAGAGGAAGGCGACATGCTTTGCATCCCCGAGGCAACTGCTTGCCTCGTCATCGAACGACGTACCTGGAACAAGTCTGGGCCGGTGACGCATGTGCGCTTCGTCTATCC
>Ga0102587_1000818_pt1 | contig 28289 bp, 26 predicted proteins | sample AraplaF_Col_mTSA_FD_76853 | JGI IMG/M metagenome (GOLD analysis project Ga0102587, IMG submission 76853) | Arabidopsis root microbial communities from the University of North Carolina, USA - plate scrape MF_Col_mTSA (SPADES assembly) (version 2) | ecosystem: Host-associated > Plants > Roots >... | reverse complement strand
CCCGGGGCGGGGGAGGGCTTCCCCCCCGATCCGATGGCGGCCGGTGGTCCCAGGCCGGCTGGGACCACCGGGCCGCTATCTGCGCCCGGTGTTTGCGGCGCTTTAGCCGAGCCAGCTCGAAACACGCGCGGCGTTGTCGTTCATCCACTTCTCGGCTGCCGCGTCCGCCTTGGAGCCGCCTTCGACGGCCAGCATCACGGCGCCGATTTCTTCCGGCTTCCACGAGAATTTCTTCAGGAAAGCCACGACAGCCGGTGCCTTGGTGTTCAGCGCCGGGTTGATGACGCTGTCCACGTGCTCTTCGGCGCCGTAGATGTTCTTGGGATCGGCCAGGAAGCGCAGCTTGTACTTGGCGAACATCCAGTGCGGAATCCAGCCCGTGACGGCGATGGATTTGTTCGCGCGGTAGGAGCGGTCGAGTTCGGCGGCCATGGCCGGGCCGGAGCTGGGCAGCAGGCGCATGTCCAGGCCGTAGGCCTTGATGGCTTCCTCGGTTTTGCGCATCACACCCGCGCCTGCGTCAATGCCCACGATGCGGTTGTCGAAATCGGCGCGGAAGTTGTTGAGGTCGGTCAGGCTGGTGGCCTTGACGTAGTCGGGCACGATCAGGCCGATCTTGGCACCGGGGTAGTTGGCGCCCAGGATCTGGACCTTGTCCTTGAAGCTGGTCAGGTAGGCTTCGTGCGTCACCGGCAGCCAGGCCGACAGCGTCATGTCCAGGTCGCCGCGCGCCACGCCTTGCCACATGATGCCCGCCGCCAGCGGCACCAGCTCAACCGGGTAGCCCAGCTTGCTGCGGATGATGGCCGCGGCGAGGTTGGTGGTGGCCACGCTGTCGGACCAGCCGTCGACAAAACCGATCTTGATCGTGGGCTTGGCCTGGGCAAAGGCGCCCATGCCCGTGGCGGCCAGGGCCGACGCGCCCAGTGTCTGCGCCAGGAATTTGCGGCGCTGGCCGAGGGAAATATTTTTTTGCGGTTTCATCATGGTAGAACACTCCTGATTAATGGGAAGAAGGCAAAGAAAGCAAGAACAACCCTGTCGGGGGAGTGTGAACTACACGCCCCACACCTCACCAAAAACACGGAGCCAGTTGCGCCCCATGACCTTTGTGATCTTGGCCACCGGCCAGCCCGCGCGTTCCATGGCGGCTGTCAGGTTTGGCATTTCGCCGATGGTGCGTATGCCCAGCGGGTTCTGCACGGTGCCGAAATTGGTGAGGCGGCGGAACTGCCCCTTGTCGTGGGTCAGCATGTCGAAGAATTCCTTGCCATAACCCTGGGTGTGGTCGGTTCCCACGCCTACGCAGTCTTCGCCCACGATGTTGATCACATAGTCCAAGGCTTCGACGTAGTCCTCCACCGTGGCTTCAGGGCCGCGCTTGAGAAAGGGAGGAAACATGGTCACGCCGATAAAGCCGCCGCGGTCGGCGATGAATTTGAGCTGCTCGTCGCTCTTGTTGCGCGGGTGTTCCTTCAGGCCGGCAGGCAGGCAGTGGCTGTAGGTAACGGGCTTCTTGGATTCGAGGATGGCTTCTTCCGAAGTCTTGGCGCCTACGTGTGACAGGTCCACCATGATGCCGACGCGATTCATCTCGCCGATGACTTCGCGGCCATAGCCCGACAGGCCGCCGTCGCGCTCGTAGCAGCCGGTGCCAATCAGGTTCTGCGTGTTGTAGCAAAGCTGGACCACGCGCACACCCATGTCGGCAAAGGCTTCGACATAGCCGAGTTGGTCTTCAAAGGCGTGGGCGTTCTGGAAGCCCAGGATGATGCCGGTCTTGCCGTCTTTTTTGGCTTGCTCGATGTCGGCCGTGGTTCGCACCAGCGACAGCAGGTCGCTGTTGTCGCGGATGGATTTCTTCATCTCGGCGATGTTGTGCACCGTGCTCTTGAAGTCGTCCCACACCGAGACGGTGCAATTGGCGGCGCTGAGGCCGCCTTTTTTCATGTCCTCGAACACCTCACGGCTCCACTTGGAGATGATCAGGCCATCGATGATGAGGGAGTCTTGGTGCAGCGTGCTCATGGCGTTTGTCCTTTAGGCGTACAGAGGGAAACGGGTGGTCAATGCTTTGACGCGGGCATAGACTGAAGCTTCTACGGAGGAGTCGCCGGCGGGATTCTTTTTCAGGCTGTTGAAGACTTCCAGCATCAGCCGGCCGACTTCTTCAAACTCGGCCACGCCGAAGCCGCGTGTGGTGCCCGCGGCCGTGCCGACGCGTATGCCGGAGGTGATGGTCGGTTTCTCGTCGTCGAAGGGAATGCCGTTCTTGTTGCAGGTGATGCCGGCGCGTTCCAGCGCCACCTCGGTGGTATTGCCTTTGAGGCCCAGGGGGCGCAGGTCGACCAGCAGCAGGTGGTTGTCGGTGCCGCCGGTCACCAGGTCCAGGCCGCCGGCCTTGAGCACCGCGCCCAGGGCCTTGGCATTGGCCACGACTTGTTGTGTGTAGGCCTTGAAGCCCGGTTGCAGCGCCTCGCCAAAGGCCACGGCCTTGGCGGCGATGACGTGCATCAGCGGGCCGCCTTGCGAGCCGGGGAACACGGAGGAGTTGATCTTCTTGGCGATCTCCGCGTCGTTGGTCAGCACCACGCCGCCGCGCGGGCCGCGCAGGGTTTTGTGGGTGGTGGAGGTCGTCACGTGGGCATGCGGCACCGGGCTGGGGTAGACGCCTGTGGCGACCAGGCCGGCCACGTGGGCCATGTCCACCATCAGGAAGGCGCCGACCTTGTCGGCAATCGCGCGAAAGCGCGCCCAGTCGATGGTGCGGGGGTAGGCGGAAAATCCCGCGATGATGAGTTTGGGCTTGTGCTCCAGGGCCAGGGCTTCGACTTCGTCATAGTCGATCAGCGAATCGGCGCGGCGCACGCCGTACTGCACGGCCTTGAACCATTTGCCCGAGAGCGCCGGCTTGGCGCCGTGCGTCAGGTGGCCGCCGGCCGACAGCGACATGCCCAGCACCGTGTCGCCGGGCTGCACCAGCGCCAGCATCACCGCGGTGTTGGCCTGCGCGCCGGAGTGGGGCTGCACATTGGCGAACTCGCAGCCGAACAGCTTGCACAGGCGTTCAATCGCCAGGGCCTCGACCACGTCCACGTGTTCGCAGCCGCCGTAGTAGCGCTTGCCGGGATAGCCTTCGGCGTATTTGTTGGTCAGCACCGAGCCCTGGGCTTGCAGCACGGCTTGGGAGACGATGTTTTCCGAGGCGATCAGCTCGATCTGCTCGCGCTGGCGCTGCAGTTCGTGGTCCATGGCCAGGCTGACGGCCGGGTCGGCCTGGGCCACGCCTGTGGAAAAGAAAGCTTCAGTTTGCATGGGGACGCTCTTTCAAACGATTTCTAACAAGGGGGTGAATAGCGGGTCGGCACAGTGCGCCGGGCTGGTGATGCACAGGCGGTAAGGCTTGGCGGTGCGCTCCAGCAGGCGCCAGGTGTAATCGGCGAAGCTGCGGCGGAACACCAGGACCACACCCTCGGTGTCGGTGCGCACCACGGTGAAGCCGGTCTTGGAGGCCACGGTGCTGGCGCAGCGGCCCACGGCCAGGCTTTCGTAGTCGTAGGGGCCGAGCTGGCGCAGCAGCAGCAGGTGGTCGGGACCGCTGATGCGCAACGCCGTCAGGCCGCCGCTGTTGTCCACCACCTGGGCGAACACGTCCCGCAGTGCAGCGGCCAGCGCGGCCAGCAATGCATCGCGGGCCGATCGCTTGCAGGCCAGCAGCCATTCGTCGGGCGAGACCCAGAGCACCGCACCGGCGGTGGTGGCGACAACCGACATAGGTTGTGTCGGCAGGGCCTGGCCCAGTACGCCAGCCACGCCTTGCATGAAGGCCGCGTCGTCGGCCTTGCCGCGCAGCACGATATAGCCCAGGTGGGGCAGCTCGCTCATGGCCACGCGGTTTTCTTTGGCGGGGGTTGCCGCGCGCGCGGGCAGGCCGAAGGCGTGCAGGGGGGATTCCAGCATGACGTTGGGAGGGTTAAACATTTTGGCGGTCGCCTTTCAGGTCCACGAATACGCTGGAGCCGACCTTGGCGGGCGTGACCTTGCCGTGGGCATGCACATACAGGGTCTGCTCCTTGCGCTGCAGGCCGCCGGCGACCACGGCCATGGCGATGGAGCGGCCCAGGAAGGCGCTGTGGTAGCTGGAGGTCACATGGCCCAGCATCTGGTTGTTTGCGCCGGCGCTGGGGCTTTCCATGATTTGCGCGCCCTCGACCAGCACGCTGGCCGGGTCTTCGGGCAGCAATCCCACCAGCTGCTTGCGGCCTTCGCGGGCCGTGTCGCTGCGCGACAGCGAGCGCTTGCCCAGGAAGCTGAAGGGCTTTTTCATGCCGACGGCCCAGGCCATGTCCAGGTCCATCGGGCTCATGGAGCCATCGGTATCCTGGCCGACGATGATGAAACCCTTTTCGGCGCGCAGCACGTGCATGGTTTCAGTGCCGTAAGGCGTGATGTCGAACTCGGCGCCGGCGGCCATCACCGCCTCCCACAGCGCGCGGCCGTAGCCGGACTCGACATTGAGCTCATAAGACAACTCACCCGAGAAGCTGATGCGGAACACGCGCACGGGCAGGCCGTGCACCGTGCCCGCGCGCCAGTCCATGAACTTGAAGCTGTCGGGCGAGAGGTCGATGTCGGCGCAGAGCTTGGCCAGCACCGCGCGTGATTTGGGCCCCACCAGGGCGATGGTGGACCAATGGTCGGTCACCGAGGTCATCCAGACCTTGAGTTCGGGCCATTCGGTCTGGTGCCAGCGCTCCAGCCAGTTCAGCACCCGGGCCGCGCCGCCGGTGGTGGTGGTCATGTAGAACTGGTTTTGTTCGATGCAGGCGGTCACGCCGTCGTCCATCACCATGCCGTTTTCGTCCAGCATCAGGCCGTAGCGGCATTTGCCGACGGCCAGCTGGGTCCAGGCATTGGCGTAGATGCGGTTCAGGAATTCGCGCGCATCCGGGCCGTCGATCTGGATCTTGCCCAGGGTGGAGGCGTCCATCACCGCCACGCCGTTGCGGGCGGCCAGGCATTCGCGGGCGACCGCGGCATGCAGGTCTTCACCGGGTTTGGCAAAGTACCAGGGACGCTGCCATTGGCCGACCGGCTCCAGCGCCGCGCCGCGCGCCACATGCGAGGCATGGATGGCGCCGTAGCGATTCGGGTCGAACAGCTCGCCGGACATGGTGCCGGCCAGGGCGCCCAGGCTGACCGGCGTGTAGGCCGGGCGGTAGGTGGTGGTGCCGACCTCGCTGACCGGGCGCTTGAGCGCGCGGGCCGTGATGACAAAGCCGTTGACGTTGGACAGCTTGCCCTGGTCGGTGCCGAAGCCCAGCGCGGTGTAGCGCTTGACGTGCTCGATCGAGTGGTAGTTTTCGCGCACCGCCAGTTCGATGTCGGCGGCGCTGACGTCGTTCTGGTAGTCGACAAACGCCTTGGCGCCCGCGCCTTCGGCCTTGCCGTCGGGCAGGCGGAACATGGGGCGCGGCTGCAGGCGCCGGGGCTGGGGGCAGGACGGCACCGGCAAGGTGTCGGTCTTGCCGCAGGCGGCCAGCACCTGCTGCATGGCCTGGGTGGTTTGCGCCAGTGCGTCGGCCAGCTCGAAAGCGCCGGTGACCGAACCGGCACAGGCAACACCTTTGCGACCCGTGTGCGGCGCCACAAAGGCCGCGAGGGATTCGTCCCACTGCGGGCGGCTGCCGTCGTGGCAAAACAGGTGCACCGTGGGCGACAGGCCGCCGGAGCTCAGCACCACGTCGCAGGCCAGGAAGGTACCGGCACCGGTCGCTTCGTCGCGGGTGGGATGCAGAGGCACAAGCCTGACGCCCTTGACCTCGCCGCCACCGGTGGCTTCGGCAATGCAGTGGCCCGCCATCACCGTGTAGCTGCTGTTGCGCGCCACCGCGCTGTGGCGCACGTCGGCCACGGTGACCTGGGCGCCGGCCTTGGCCAGGCTTTCGGCGCAGTCGTGGATCAGGTCGCTGGTGCCGCAGATCACCACGCGCTGCCCGACACGCACGCCGTAGCGATGCAAAAAGGTCTGGCCGGCGGAAACCGTCATCACGCCCGGCAGGTCGTTGTTGCCGAACACCAGGGGGCGCTCGATGGCGCCTGTGGCCAGGACCACCTGGTGCGCGCGTATCTTGTGCATGCGGTGGCGCGGCAGGTGGGCCTGGCGCTGCCCGGGCGCGATGTGGTCCTGCAGCAGCTCCACGGCCTGCACCAGGTTCTGCTCATACATGCCGAAGGCGGTGGTGCGCACCAGGACCGTCACATGCGGCATCTCGGCCAGGGCGGCTTGCACCGAGCGGATGTAGGCGTCGCTGCTGCGGCCGTCGATCTGGGCGTTGGGGTCGGACAGCAGCCAGCCGCCGAGTTCGTTCTGCTCGTCCAGCAGCAGGGTCTTGAGCCCGGCGCGGCCGGCTTGCAGCGCGGCCAGCAGGCCGCAGGCGCCGCCGCCGACGACCAGCACGTCCACGTGGTGGTGCAGGTGGTCGTAGTCCTCGGGATCGGGTTCGGCCGGCGCGTCGCCGAAGCCGGCGAACTTGCGGATCACGGTTTCATACAGCGGCCAGAGCTTTTGCGGCCACTTGAAGGTCTTGCTGTAAAAACCGGCCGGCATGAAGCGCGAGCCCTGGCCCAGCACCGACTTCAAGTCGAAGTCCAGCGAGGGCCAGCCCGAGGTGGAGCGGGCGCTCAGGCCTTCATAAAGCTCGGCCTGGGTGGCCTTGACGTTGGGCGTGGTCAGCGCGCCCGTGCCCAGCTGCACCAGCGCGTTCGGCTCTTCCGCGCCCGCGCCTATGATGCCGCGGGGACGGCCGTACTTGAAGCTGCGCGCCATGCGGCGCACGCCGTGGGCCAGCAAGGCGGAGGCCAGCGTGTCGCCGGGGTGGCCGGTGTAGTCGCGGCCGTCAAAGCTGAAGTTGACCGTGCGCGTGCTGTCGATGCGCGTGCCGGCCTGGGGAACCCGGGTGCCGCTCATTTCGTTTGCTCCTTGGCCATGTCGGCCAGAAACAAGGCCTTGCCTTCGGCCAGGGTCCAGGTGCCGGCGATTTCATAGCTGGCGGTGTTGCGCTTCACGGCAAATACCTTGCGGCAGGCCGCGGTGTGCTGCCATTGCTCCCAGAACCAGCCCTTGGTGTTCCTGCGCATAAAAACATAGTCGCCCCAGGTGGCGTCGTCCACAGCCTCGGGCTGGAGCGGGCGGGGGATATAGGCTTCACCGGCGTTGCTGAACTCTTCTTCGTCCCGCGTTTCGCCGCAGTGGGGGCAGTGCAATAAAAACATATCAGTGGGCGACGCCTGCGGCGCCGTGTTCGTCGATGAGGTGGCCGGTGTGGAAGCGGTCCACGGTGAAGGATCTGGCGAGCGCGTTGGGCTCGCCCTGGGCCAGCATGTCGGCAAAGACATGGCCCGAACCCGGCGTGGCCTTGAAGCCGCCGGTGCCCCAGCCGCAGTTGAAGAACAGGCCTTGGACTGCCGTCTTGGAAATGATCGGGCAGGCGTCGGGCGTCACGTCCACAATGCCGCCCCATTGGCGGTTCATGCGCACGCGGGAGAACTGGGGAAACAGCTCGATGATGGCGGCGGCCGTGTGCTCGATCACGTGCGGGCTGCCGCGCTGGCCGTAGCCCAGGTAGCTGTCGATGCCGGCGCCTATCACCAGCTCGCCCTTGTCCGACTGGCTCAGGTAGCCGTGGACCGCGTTGGACATGATCACGGTGTCGATCACGCGCTGCATGGATTCGGACACAAAGGCCTGCAGCGGATGGCTTTCGAGTGGCATGCGCAGGCCGGCCATTTTGGCCAGCACCGATGAATGGCCGGCGGCCACGCAGCCCACGCGGTCGGTTTTTACCATGCCCAGGTTGGTTTGCAGGCCGCGGATCTTGCCGCCGGAGATGTCCATGCCGGTGACTTCGCAGCCCTCGATCAGGTCCACGCCCAGCCGGCTGGCGGCGCGGGCAAAACCGCGCGCCACGGCGTCGTGGTGGGCGATGCCGGCGCGCGGCTGCCAGCTGGCGCCCAGCACCGGGTAGCGGCGGCTGCGGCTGCAGTCCAACTGGGGAATCTTTTCCTTCACTTCCCGCGCGTTCAGCACATGGGCGTCTATGCCTTGCAGCGCATTGGCGTTGACCCGGCGCTCGATATCGCGCATGTCCTGCAGGGTGTGGCCCAGGTTGAACACGCCGCGCTGGCTGAACATCACGTTGAAATTCAGGTCCTCGGTCAGGCCTTCCCACAGCTTGAGCGAGTGCTCATAGATCGCCGCCGACTCGTCCCACAGGTAGTTGGAGCGCACGATGGTGGTATTGCGCGCGGTGTTGCCGCCGCCCAGGTAGCCCTTTTCCAGCACCGCGATGCGCCCGACCTGGGGATGGTTTTTGGCCAGGTAGTAGGCCGTGGCCAGGCCATGCCCGCCGCCGCCGACGATCACCACGTCGTAGGACGGCTTTAATGCCACCCGTTCCCAGGCGGGTTCCCAGGTCTGGTGGTTTTTGAAGCCATGCTTGAGCAGGCTCCAGAGAGAGTAGTTTTGGCCGCGCATAGTCGCTTGTGGGGAGGTCCAATGAATCTGCGCTCATTGTTGGATTTCCCAGATGCGCGAACTTGCGCCGGGCAGACGCACACTTGCTCAAATCCGACATGATGTCGTGTCTGCTCATGCTCTGGTTTTCCCTGAGAGATGGCGGGCAAGGCCGGTGAATTGCGGGTGCGGGAGGGCTGATTTGCGCTGAGGCTGGCCCGGCGCGTCCACGTGACTGTTGCGCACCTCCGGCGGGGCTGGTGGCATATTGAGGAGGCGGCAACCACGCTGTCCGCCTAGAATTGGTTTGCGGGGCTTGGTCCCTTTTTAACGACCTGAGCGAAACTCAAAATGGACAATAGGTCTTTTAACAACAAGCACTTGGCTGGGTTTCCAGCGGCCAGGTTATACCGCTGACCTTGCGGTATACATTACGTTATGCATCCCCATGAACACCTTCCCAGGTCTCTCGAGAATTGATGATTGCTCCGTCGCGATGGACGGTGGGTCGCTTGGAATTGTTCTCTCAGATGAAACGGGCGCGATCAGTTATTACATGCTGAATCGGTCTGTTGCCGCTATTGGCACACCGGCGTTCAATCAGTTATCGGACGCCAGTGGCCTGCTGGATAAAGTCGCCCAAATTTCCTTGCTGGCGGCATTGGAGAGAATCCTTGCGAAGACGGATATCTCCGATCCATGCTTTGATGTTCTAAAGGAGTTCACCAAATACCTTGGGGACGCAAACAATGCATAACCCTACAGTCAACAGGACTGCCTCCGCGCTGCGCACTCCAGCAGTCTGTTACTTTGAACGTTAGCCTGCCTTGAGTTCCATCAGTTCCAAACTTTGGGTGAAACACATGCGCTACTTGATTGCGTTGGTTCCTTGCATCCTGCTTGCTCTCTCCCAGGCGCACGCGTGTCAGGGTCCTTTCATGGAGGAGACGCTATTTTTTAAGGCCGCTCCCAATCCACCACCTGATGCTGATGTAATTGCAGAGGTGGCCTTGTTGGATGTGTCCGTTTCGGACCTCTCCAAAGGGGAGGCGAAAGCAACGGTCTTGCGCGTTATTGGGCCCGCTACCGGCAGAGTCCATAAAGGCGACATTCTCTCTCTGAAGTTCCTGGTCTCCAGTTGCGGTCCTCATCATCAAAGTGGCGATAAAGGCACTATCTTTGCTAAGGTGGGAACTGACCCAGAAGGTCGCCTTGTGTGGTATCCGTACGGATACCGCGACTATGACGGTATGTTCTGGCCGCCATCTATAAACAAGTGGCGGTGAGTGACATGCGCCTCTGTGTTTCTTCCGTATGCAGCAGGCTGACCCTGCGGTCAACCGGACCTTGCGCATAAAGCCGCGCAAGGCCGATTATCTTGAACGTTAGAGGGCAACGCGCGCCAATTCCTAGCCATTCTGATTCTGTCCTTCTGCTCTCAGGCGAACAGCGCCGTGACGTACAGCGACCCTGATTTCTCGTTGGTCCTTGGCGGGGATTGGGTGCAGGTTCGCCTATTGTTCGCGGAACATGTTGTCTTTCGCTCGGAGGCGCTGGGCTTGCACGTGAAGATCATGGGCATTACACAGCCGGTCCGACCTGAACGCACCCGGCTAGTGGCGACGAAGCTCCTCGAAGAATCGATTCGGCGCGAGCACGCGGCTGCCAAGGCAGGTGTGACCGTCACAATCACGAAGCAGGAGATCTATGCCTTGAGTGACGGCACTGCCGGGACTTACCGGGGGTTTGACAGCTCGGGGCGGTCATTCGTGACGGTGGAGCACACTCGCCCCATCCGGTCGGTATTGATGTTCTTTGAAGCGCCGACGTCGAACGCCGCCAACCTCGACCAAGCGGTTGAAGCGGTTGTTCAAGGACTATCGCAATGAATTGCGATTGCTCAGAGTCGCGAATGGCCCGCCATCTACGAGGCACAGACTGATGCCTAACCCTTCGCCAGAGCGGACCTCCACCGGCGAGGCACGTCCGTCCGCTCAGATGAAACGGTAGGCCGCATGTGACGCCGACCTTCTCGACCATCCGGAGCAAGCTTGTGCGCAGCAAAGCGTCTGTAGTCGCTGTCATTCTGCTGGCGCTGCTTGCCCTTGTGCCATCGATGGCCTGCGCCTGTCTGGAGACGTACAGGCTTTCGCCCCTTCGGATGGTCATCTCGGCCCAGCTGTTTGGGGTACTTTTGATCGCTCTTCTCGCAGTGGCGAGCAATCGCGCGGCCTGGGTTGCTTTGGGCTGCCTGGTTCTCGCCGGCTCTTGGTTCGCGGCCATGCTCGTTGCGGGACTCAGTCAAAGCCTCATAGCTGCGGGCCTGGCAGTGCTTGCTCCTGTCTACTTGCTTGCCGTCCTCGTTTGGTCGCGCAGCAAGGGCGCTAGTGAGGATGCCAATAAAAAGGATGCTGGGAATGCGGCCTAGCAAGTCGATCGACTCGGACATTCCCGCGAAGGGCTTTGCCGGTCTGTGGCCCGCCGGTCATCTTCAACGTTGTGCGTCATGACGGCTGATCCCTTAAATGCGGAGTTGGGGCGCTTTTTCAGCGAGCCTTCAAAATCGGCAAGGGGCTTGGTACCACCAACAGGAATCGAACCTGTATCTAGCGCTTAGGAGGCACTCGTTCTATCCATTGTATGACAGCGGGACGAAATGTTAGTGGGCGCTGCTGCTGCATGCCTTGCAAACGCTGCATCTCAAATTCAGCGAATCCAGCAACTTAGCGTCCGCGTGCTGCTGCGAACGGCTTGCGCTTTTTCGCCTGACAATTTCAACGAATTAGCTGCAAAAAATAGGGTGACAAAGTAGAACTGCGGGGGCAGTATTGTTGCGTCCCCACTGACAAAAACGTGACACTGCCTTATGCAAACAAAACACCCTACCAACTACGGCGGACTGCTGCTGCGCGGCGACTTTTGGCACATGCGCTTCACCATCAAAGGGCAAACAGTCGCGGAAAGCACTCACACCAGCAACCGGCGGGACGCAGAGCGCATTCTTGCCAAGCGCAGGACGGAACTCGTTAATGAGGTAGTGCTTGCGGGCAAGAAGCCAATAAAGCTGCATGACGGCATTGACGCTTTCGTCAAGTCGCGCAGTCACCTACCGTCCGCGCAAGGCTGCGAAAACCACATTCGGTATTTCAAGGCGGCGCCCAATCACTACCTAGACAGGATTACCGACGACGAGCTTGAAGCTGTCATCCTTGCCAAACGAAAGGAAGGCTACGCGGAAAGCACGTTGAAGGTCAGTGTGTCTTACTTCAACGCCATGATTAAGTACCTCGACGACAAGGGGTACACAGTCCGCAAGAAGATGAAGCCAATCAAGCACGATAGCGGCAAGATTGTTTGGCTGACCACGGATGAATTGGCTCGTCTCTACGTCCAGCTTGACCCGCTCCTAAGCAAAGATCCTACCACCCAAGCTCAGAAGCAGGAGAACTTGGACTTGGTCGCACTGCTGTATGAAACAGGCGGCAGGCTCACTGAGATAACCAAGATGCGTTGGAGCCAAGTCGATTTCGCTGCCGGTACTGTCTACATGCGCAGGTTAAAGGGCAGCGTGAGCAACACAATCAACATGACCAGGCGCATGCGGGAAGTCTTTTTGCGAAGGCGGGGGCTAGACAAGGGTGAATTCGTGTTCGATAGCAAAGTGCAAACGGATTCCAACCCCAATAACCGCTGGTTTAACGGGGCAGTGGACCGCGCAGGGCTGGACCAGAGCGAGGGCACCATTACCCTGCACACTCTTAGGCACTCCAAAGCTGTCCACCTGCTTAAGAGGGGGCTGGGACTGCTAGAACTCAAAACGTTCTTGGGGCACAAAACCATCCAATCCACGATGGTCTACGCGCACGTTGTGGAAGACGAAGTTATGAAGAAGGCTGTGCGCATCATGGAAGACGAGGGCGCCGCTGTACCCGAGCCAGCGTAATGAGCGCTTGCAGACCCCCTACGGCTCCCGCAAGGGGCATTGTTGCGCCCGCTTTGGGCAAGGGCTAGGCGTAGCTCACACGCTACCGGTTCGGGATTACACGAAATTCGTGCAAAGGGGTGTGACAACGTAGAACTGCGGGGTCCAATCCTTGATTTAAGAAAGCAGCATCGGCACATTAACTCCTGTTGCAGCCAATATAAGCGCCAGCAACAAACGCATAGCCCTCCCACTAGTACCGTTCTGTGAATGTGTGTTGCTTTGCCATGCGTTGTTAGGAGTTAGACCATGGAAATCCAAGAGAAAGAAGTTACAGCAGCCGTGCCCGCTCGCACCGTCATTCATGTCATTACCGGCCCGAAGCTGACCGCAGAGGAAGTGCTACTGGAGGTGGACAGCATTCGTGATCACGCGACCGCTGACTTTCAGCAGTTCGAAGCAGCTGGCCGCTTGGCGCACATCCAACGCATGTCCGAGTTGTACGAAATCTTCTTCGTTGTCATGCAAGGCGGTCTCAAGACCGATGTGCTGGACAAGATGCGCGCAGTGCTGGGAGACAAGGTGCGGAAGAACACGAAGGAAGCCGCAGTGTTCATTCGCTACACCTTTGCCAAACTCGACGACAAGCAAGTCCACGTTGCCGCAGTGGGACTGGAGTACGCGATGCAGAAGCAAGTTCAACCCGGAAATTACATCGACTGGATCAACAGTTTCAAGGACAGGTGGGAAGGTATTCGCGCTGCTTCGGCCGCTGAGAAGGCGGGCAAGGAGCCGACCGACAAATCCAAGCTGTGGGAACTTGGTATGGACTGGGCGCGAGGTGCGGAAGCTGTGGAGACGATCAACTTGCGTGACGCATGGGACGAAGCCGAGGAAGCGCGCATCTACGTCGCTACGGCCAATGGTGACGACACTGCTGCCTTGAAGCCTATGCACCTAAAACCCGAGCGCGTGCAAGCTGTCCTGGCCATTTACGCTACCGAGGTGAAGGAGCGCAACAAGGACAAGACTGCTACCAAGCGCGTTCTGTCTGACTCCGAGCAAAAGGTGAAGCGCAACTACGAAGCCAAGCTGGGTTACAACAAGCAATTGGTGGACGAGCACCTGTTCAACATCAAGCAGTTCAAGGACGAACAAAAGTTCACTGAGCTTGAAGCTGAAAAGGGCAAGCTCGCAATGGTCCGCGCAGAGACGAAAGTTATTCGGTTGTCGCTTGCTGCATTCGACAGCACGGAGATGGACGATGCCGCAGAGTAAATCCAAGTTCGAAGCTGAGCGCGAGCGCGACGCGGACCTTCGTAAGCGCATGAAAGCAGCCTACGGGCGTATTGGCGAGGAGTGCTGTGACGTTGCCGAATACATCGCCTCGACGCGGAGGGACGGTGGCACCGATGATGGAATCGGCAACGGTTTCCGCTGCATCACCATGCGCTACCGGCGTCTGTTCAATCGACAGGTGTTCATCGAAGAATGCCGTAAGCCGGACTAGGCGGCCGACCAAGAAGCCCCTTAATAGGGGCTTTTTCCTTTCCTCAAGAAAGAACAATGCATGTTGTGCTGCCTCGTTCGTCCGTAGTATTCATCTTTTCGTGGACATGCGACTAATTCAAAGTCCACGCAGACCTCTCTCGACAAGCGCAGGGCCGCTAGTGATAGTGCTTGATCATGGACATGCCGGTGAGCATTGCTGTTTGGCCAGCTGCTGACGGCATTTCTGCATCACCTCATCTGTAGTGGTAACCTCTGCGCATCCGTCTCAATACAAACAAAGATGCGCACTTTTCTTGAAGCCTGCCTACACACCGACGCCGCGAGATACAACTACGGGATAACCCACGGCATCGTTTCAGGTGCCGTCACTTACGTTCACCGAGTTCTTGACAGTATCGATCAGCAGCTGGAACAGGGGGCGGACGCGAAGCTCGCAGAACTGGTTGAGCTTGCGAACTTGTCCGCGATCATTGGTAACCTCTTTCGCACCGGCATCGTCAAGTCCTCCGACAACAGATTCAAGTCAAACCTGCCGCACACCTATCCTGATCTGCTTGCGAACCACGCCGACTGCGTTGACTTTGAGATCAAGGTCGCTCTTGAGAACAACAAACCCAAGGGCCATTTAGTAAAGCCCGGGCCTCACCTCACAATTAGGTACGTTCTTGCCGATCACGAGGGGAACTACAAACGTGGGAAAGAGAACCGGGGTAACGTCCCTTGGATCTGGGAAGTTCGAGTCGGCGCGCTGACGGAAGCACACTTCAACTTCAGCAATACGGATGGCGACTCGGGAAAGACCGCCGTCATCAATGCAGCCGGAATGAATGCCTTGTCAGTCGTCTACTTCGACAAGGACCGGTGCCCGCTCGTCCGAGGGCTCGCTTAGGCAGTCATGGATTTGCTGGGCGATGACTTGCCCAAGGCGTGGCGGCACGGCGTTCCCGATTTGCTTGATTACCTGCGCACTCGTGCCCTTAAACACAAACGTGTCCGGAAAGCTTTGGAGGCGAGCGCCTTCTCGAGGCGTCAATGCCCGATCCTGATGCGGATGAATGCAACGATTCGAAGACGGATGCACAAAGTTGACCGTGATGGTGGTGCTCGGTCTGTTTGCGTCAAGTCGGCTGTAGCAAGAGCTGAATCCGCTCGTAACCATGCCCTCGGGCAAGTCGGCAATCGAACTGCCAGAGTGGCGAATGATCTCAAGCATCTTCGGTGAATGCTTCGTGGCTCGATGCCATGTCAGGGCAGCGGCTCCGTCGCGGATCGCACGTTGATACTCCGTCGTGTTTGCACTCGCACGGTATTCCGTGCACTCCTCACCGGAGGCGACTGCTGGTAGGTCCGCGATGGCTTCGTCAAGAGTCACCGCCGGCCTCTGCAGACCGTTAAAGAGCGGGTCTGCTCTTAGTAGCTCAGAACGCCGACCTGCCATGCTCCTGTAGTCCGAGTAGTGGGTCGGTCGAGGCCATACAAAATCCACTCCAATTCGGTTCCCGACGATAACGACACGCTCGCGGTTCTGGGGGACTCCGAACATTGACGCGTTCACAATCCGCCACGACAGGCGGTAGCCAGCCTCAGTAAACGCGTCAATGATGGCATCCAGTTTCTTACCTCCCTCGTGGGTCACAAGGCCGACGACATTCTCGAAGACGAACCACTCAGGGCGCAGGCTTGTGAGCATCAGCACGTAGCTCTCAACTAGGCTGTTGCGCGGATCCTGCTCAGTCAGCGTCCGGAAGGGTCGAATAGACGAGAAGCCTTGGCACGGTGGCCCCCCGACGACGACGTCAATTGGCCCTGTTAACTCCACTAGCTTCTGCGGATCAATTTGTCGGATGTCCCCAGCAAAACCATGAGCATGAGGATGGTTCGAAGTAAACGTGTTGACTCGGTCCTGCAACAGGTCAATACCTCCAACCGTAACGAATCGACCGGTGCGCTCAAATCCGTAAGACAAGCCTCCCGCGCCGCAGAACAGGTCAAGAACAGTCCGGCGCCGATCACCGCCGGGCCTGGGCGCAGCTGGGGATGACACCCTGAACTCGCCTTGCTTGCTTGTCGTGTAGCCCTCGCCAGGCGTTGCGATAACCCTGAAAGCCTCGTGCATCGAGCGCACGCGTTGGATTGGGGTGTTCAGCTCTTTGGACAGGCGAGCCGCAACTCCTTCATCGAGTTCTGCAAGCCCTCGCTCCAACAGTTTCAGTTGTTCAAGCGAGATATCAACTGCCTTGGCCAAGTCTGAAAGGCGCAGCTTAGCTTCCTGCCTAAGGACTCTCAAGCCACCTTGTTGCTTCGTCATGTGTTCAGTCTTCGTGTTCATTTCTGCTTGGATTCCATCTTCGTCGGCCGAGCCTTCAATGTCCTTGACTCTGGCTCGCTTCCTGCCTTCCCAGTACCAACATATGTCGAGGCTGACTTGACGAACCAGTCCTTGAGCGTCAGTCCCTCCCCGATCAGCGTCGCGTACAACTGCCGCTTCAGGTCGGGCTCGACTTCAAGAACGATTCTTCCGCTGGGACCGATGCTCATTGGGTACTCCTATGCAGGGCGTGTAACATGACTTATGTTACATGACATGCCCAGCGAAGCCGTGCTCGGACGCGGTATGCATCTACAGGCGAATCGGAACGCCTATGACATTGCCTCGACCATACTTAGCTTCCAGCAGCGACTTGGCAGCCATCGGGTTCGGTGCATCTACATGTGCCCAGACAATCATTGGCCCAATGCCGCCCGATTTGGCGACCCGCACGTTGCACCTGTACCTGTTCATTTTTCTCCCTCCCTCACTTCTTCTTCGAGAAGCCAGCACGCAACGCGCCACTGGCCTGCTCGATCTGCGCATCCAGTTCGCCCGCATGTACAGCGTCCTTGACAGACTCTAGCGCAGCAACGAGTTCGTCCACGCTGCCGACTTCGATGGCGTTCTTGCCCTTGGCGAGTTCGATCGGCTTCGATCCGTAACGCACAGCCAGCATCAGCTTTCCGTTCGCGGCCTTCCACCACCACTGCTTTACGCGGGTAGCGATCTCGATCTGCTTGCGAGAACCAGACTCGGAATCTTGAATGAACTTCACACGCGTTGCTGCGTACGTGTTTCCAGCAATCGCCGCTTTTGCTGCAGCGATTTGGTGCTCAATTTTCCCAGTCAGCTTAGCGCGACGCAGAACCATCGGCGACCGCTTCTCCGCGTGAGCCGCTACAAGTTTCAGTTTAGCCAGTGCACTCATTTCCTACTCCAGTTGTTTAACGTGTAGGACAAGTGTGCTTTCGGTCTGCGCAAGAGGTCGACCGGAATTTGCCATGTTTTTTGGGGGCAAAACCAAAGAATCCGATAAGTACATGTGGGAGAACTCACATGACAAGCACACGACAACTAGCAGCATTGCAGACGGCTTACAGGAACATGGTCTATCCATACGCACCGCATCTCACGACTGCAGTCACACTTACGTTGAAGTTGAACGCAGGCATTCGCGTCGCCAGATTCGACAATGTCGCAGGCGAGTACTTTGAGTTTCGTCAGCAGCTCACTGATGAAATCATTTCAAGCACGTTACGTCGCTTCGTCTGCAAACTGACCCACTACCTATACGGTAATGACGCGAAGCATCCAAACAAGAGGCACTGGGCGAAGCCACTCGTAATCGCTTCGATTGAAGGGCGACAGACAGGCAAGCGACCTCACCTGCATGTGGCGATAGGCAATGTTCCTGCGGATAGGCAAGCTCAGATCGGCGACTACATTGCGCGAGCCTGGAGCGACTGCGACTTCGGCAACAAGCATCTGTGCATCAAGCCGCTTTCCAACAGCTTTGGCTGGTTGGACTACATGACGAAGGAGATCGGATATGCCGACACCGACGTGCTTGCGGTGGAGCACTTGAGCATCCCAGAGATCAGCCAGCGAAGCATCTGAACAGAACGTCGTTTGCGCAAAGGTTGATCGAACAATTTGGTTGAGGGGGAAAGCCGTAAGGGCTTTAATAGCGAAGCCATAGGTGAATCGTTCACGCAGAGACATCATGAAGCACGCGGTAGCTGAGACGTGAATGATCGCAAAGGGGGCAGCGGGGCGCAAAAGCACGCTACAGCACGCAGGCCCAGCGTTCTGAACGCTCGGGTAGCGAGAAGCTGGGAAGCACGCTTGTAGGGCGTTTAAATGCGTCCCACACAAAGCGTGGGACTTAGACAACACGGATAAATACCAAAGCGAATACGCATTAGCTGTGGTTTCGCGCGCATCTCATTGATTTCCTTAAGAAAGGACGCCTCGGCATGTTCCGGTCGCCCAAAGCGATCAAAGAAAGCACACTAGAACGCATGAAGTTCATTGTTTTATTGGAGGGACGGGGACATGGGGCAAGCAAAAACGTTGAGTGAGCGCGAGCTGAGGCGGGTATTGGATTTCGTTGCGAGTCACAGGCATGCTGCGCGCAACAGGGCGATGGTCATGTTGACGTATTACGCGGGTCTGCGCGTCGGCGAAGTAGCCGCGCTCAAGTACGCCGACGTTGTCGCTGCAGATTCCACGATAAAGCATGAATTCCTCCTAACAGCGGAGCAGACGAAAGGAGGGCATGCGCGCATGGTGTTCATCGGGGACAAGTTGCGGAAGGAACTTGCTGCATACGTCAACACGCTCAAGCGGTACGAACAAGACCAGTTGCCGCTGTTTCGCACACAGAAGCGTGACGGCTTTTCAGCCAACACCCTGTGCCAGCACTTTCACTGGCTTTATCAGCGCGCGGGGCTAGAAGGGGCTTCCAGTCACTCCGGCCGACGTACCTTCATCACGAATCTTGCCGCAAAGGGCGTTGGGGTTCGCGTCCTAGCCGCGCTTGCAGGACATCGCAGCATTTCTACCACTCAAGCGTATATCGACGTCAACGACAACATGAAGCGGGAGGCGGTTGAACTCGTGTTCTAGCCTCCGAGGGCATCTACAATTGAACAAGTGCGGCCATAGCACAACGGATAGCGCGCGCCCCTCCTAAGGGTGAGATAGAGGTTCGATTCCTCTTGGCCGCACCACTGTATATATCATCAGTGAATGCAGATTTGGATTTGTTGCAAGCGGTGTGACAAATCCCTGACAGTCGCAATTCTGCAGACGTAAAGCACTGTTTCTAAAGGGTTTTTTTGCTCCACTGTTCTATCCATTGAACTATGGCGGCACTTCTCGGGGAGAAGCCGTGATTGTATTCGGTGGCGGGAGCCAGTTCCGGGCCACCGGAACCGGCCTTAGTCGTAGGGCACGGTGAAGATCAAATCCACCGCGCTTTGCTGGCCGGCCTGGGCGCGCACCGTGAAGCGTTGCGACAGGTCGTAGAACACGTACAGCGTGCCCAGCGCGCCCGAGATGGTGCGCTCGTAAGCCGCGTAAAAGTTGCGCGAAAAGCGCTTGCCCAGGGTGAGGGCGCTTTCGGTGGTGCTGCCGTCGGTGTTGCTGGATGCACCGCGGTAAGACAGCTCATCGAGGCCCAGCGAGGCGGCCAGGCCGCCCGACATGCCGCCTCCGCCTTTGCTGCCCAGCAGGGCCAGGGCCGCCTGTTGCAGCATGGCGGCCTCGGCGCCGCCGGAGGCGGAGGAGCGCCCCACCACCAGCCAGGAGAGTTTTTCGGCGTCGGGCAGTTCGGGCTGGGCATATAGGCGCACGCGCGGCAGCAAGGCGGTGCCGGTGATCTGCACGCCCACACGCTGGGTGAGGTTGGGGCGAATCGCCAGGATGTCGAGGGCCGGGTTGTCAATGGCGCCGGTAAAGCGCAGCATGCCCTGCTCCACGTCCAGGCGCTGGCCGTAGGCGCGGTACTGGCCGCCTGCCGTGTTGATGGTGCCGTTGAGCCGGGGCTCGCGCAGGTTGTCGCCGCTCAGGGCCAGGGTGCCGCGCACGCGTGTGTCTATGCCCTTGCCCTGGATGCGGAAGTCGCGGCCCAGGTCCAGCTCCACGGCCAGCTTGACGGGGCGCGCGTCGCGGTCGGTGGTGTCGGCGCTGGTCTGCGCGGGCGCCTTCTGGCCGGCCGCCGCGCCGCGTGTGCTGCGCACCACCACGTCGTCGCCGAGCTGGGGCGTGCCTTCGTCGGGCAGGATGATGCGGGCCTGGTCGACCAGCAGCTTGCCGGTGAGTTCGCTTTGGACACCCTTGAGGCCGGCCTGTATGTCGCCGGAGACGGTGATCTGCCGGTCCGTGCGTATGCTGGCGCGCAGGCGCTCGATTTTCGCGCTGAGTTGCACCTGCGGCTTGCCGTCGACCCAGCCGGCTTCGCCCTGCGCCGTGAGTATGCCGCCCGTGCCCTTGTCGCCCGCGCCTTGCAGCGTGAACTCGTTGATGCGCATGCGGGTGCCGTCGAGTTTGGCGCGCAGCCGGCCGTTGCCGAATTCAATGCCGTCGACCACCGAGCGCAGCGCCAGGTCATCGGCCTGCAAATCGCCGGCCAGTTGCGGCGCGGCGCGTGTGCCGCTGATGGCGACGTCGGCGCCCAGTGAGCCGCGCAGCCGCCAGCCGGGCGGCGCGAGCACCGACCACACGCCTATGCGCGGCAGCTGTGCGCGCAGCTGGCCGGCCAGGGGCGCATCCGCGGGCCAGAGCCAGCCGCCGCCGGCCGCGGCGGGCGCGCGCGCCAGGCGTGTGCGCAGCTGGCCCTCGGCCGTGCCGGCGCGCTCGCTGTCCCAACGCAGGGCCAGGGTGACGGCTTCGCCTTCGCTTTGCAAGGAGAGCCGCGCTTCCTTGACGCCGGCCGCGACGCGCGCCGAGGTGCCTTGCGCGGTTTCGGCCTGTACCGTGATGTCGCCGCTGCTGCGCGCGAGGCTGGCTTTGAGGCGCAGGGTATCGCCCAGCGTGGCGTCCCAGTCGCCGTCCAGCAGCAGGGTGCCGCCCAGGCCGGCGCCGGCCATTTGCGGGCCGGCGAACAGTTCTATCCAGGCCAGGGGCAGGCCGCTGAGTTTGCCGGCGGTGACAAGTTCGCGGCCCGGGCGCCAGCGCAGCGGCTGCCAGGCGAGTGTGGCCTGCGAGGGGGTGGAGGCGCCCGAAGCGCCCGAAGCACCCGAAGCCGGTGCGATCAGCAGCGCCTCGCCGGCGCCGCTTTCAAACGCGCCGCCGTTGCGCGCCGGTGTCCATTTGAGCGGCACGCCGCCGCGCGTCTTGAGCTGCCAGGCGCCTGTGCCGAGCGCGGGGTCTTGCACGCCGAGGCTCAGTTGCTGCATCAGGCCTTGCCAGGGCGATTCGGCCAGCGGCGTGCTGCGCGCCGCACCACCTCGCCCGCCCTGGGCCGCGAGCTGCAATGTGTAGCGGCGCGTGCCGGCTTCCAGGCGGCCCTGGGCGTTGAGCTGGGCCTGGCTCAGGCGGCCCGAGAGGGTGGCCTGCAAGGCGCGGACCTTGAAGGCCTCGGTATCCGCCGCGGCCATGCGCCAGTCGAGGGAGGGCAGCTCCAGCCGCGCCTGCAAGTCCGGGTCCTGCCAGCCGCCTTGCCAGCTCGCCTGCAGTTCGGCGCTGCCGGTGGCCGCGGCGGATTTCAGCGCGCCTGGCATGCCGGGCAGCTTTTGCAGCCAGCGCAGGGCTTGTGCCATGTCGCGGCCGCGCAGGCTGAGATCGCCCTTGCCACTCGCGGGACGCAGCTCGCCTTGCACCTGGGCGTCCAGCCCGGGCGCGCTGAGCACCAGCTTGCCTTTGCCGGCTTGGGCCGCGGGTTGGGCCTCCAGGTTTCCGTTCAGTTCAGCATCGTCGCTGCGCACGCGCAGGGCCGAAAGCAGCAGCGTGCCGCCGGCTTGCTCGCCATTCCAGCTGCCGCTGGCGCTGGCGTCGCGCAGCCGCAGCGCGCCCAGGGGGTTGTTCTTCGCGGCCGCATCGTTGCGCGCCGCCTGCAGGTTGGCCTCAAACGCAATGGCGGTGCCTTGGCTGTGGGCCTGGGCCTTGCCGTCCAGCGGCAGCGGCGCGAGCTGGCTGTGCAAGAGGGCGGGGTTGACCTGTTGCAGGCTGGCCTGCATTTTCCAGGCGGGGGTTTTGGCGCTGGCGGGCGAGGCAGGCGCATCGGCCCATTCACCGCTGGCCAGCAGTTCGCCGCCGCCCAGCCTGGCCTTGAGTGTGCGCACCAGGGCCGCGCCGCCGCGCCATTCGCCCTGGGCGTCTAGGCGCTCCAGCGGCAGCTTGTGCTGGTCCCAGGGGCCGGGCTGGCTGTTGCTGAGCTGCAGCTGCAGGCCCCATGCGGAAACGGATGACACCGGTGCGCTGTCCGCCGGCCGCACGCTGGCGCTGCCTGTGAGCTGGGTTTGCGGGCCGTCAGGCCAGAAGGCGGCGACGTCGAGGTCGCGAAAGCTCGCATCGGCCTGCGGCAGCGGCTGCGCGGCCCAGGGCATGACACGGGCCGTGGCGCTGGCCTGGGGCCGGGGCTGGTTTTTTTGCGCGGCGGCATTCTGCATCTGCAGCTCGGCTTTGAGCAGCAGTTCGGTGAGTGGGCCGCTGGCTGTTGCCTTGAAGGCCAGTGGCACTTTGGTCTTGCCGCCGGGCAGGGCTGCATCGAGCGCGCCGTTAAGGCTGGCATCAAGCTGCAGCTTGCCGTGCGCGGCCAACGTGGCCTTGCCGCTGTAACGGCCTTGCGCGACCTGCGCGCCCAGCAGTTCAAGCTGGTGCGAGAAGCCGTTGAAAGAATAATTTCCGCGTATGCCCGATGCGGAAAATTCCGCGCCGCCATGCCACTGAAATTGCCCGACGGAAAAGCCTTCGAGCAGCACCGGCAGCGGCAGCCCGAGCGCCGAGGGCGGCACCGAGGGCTCGGTGGAGGGCGGGCGCTGGTCGTCGACCCGCACGCTGGCGGCCGCCAGGCGATTGACCTTGAGTGTGCCCTGCAGCAGCGACCAGGGTTGCCAGGCCAGCGTGAGCTCGCGCAGGTCCACACGCAAGCCGTTTTGTTGCCAGACCAGTTGCTCAATGCGGCCGCCGGCGCGCAAGGAGCCTGTGACGCCTTCGGCGCTCAGCGGCTGCGAGCGCGCGATCCAGCCGAGTGCGGTGGCCAGCGAGCCATCGGTGCCGGCCCACCACCAGGCGCCGCCCGTCGCGGCGACGGCCAGGGCCACGACGCTGCCCGCGGCCCAGGCCGCGGCGCGCAGCCGGCGCCGCGGCGGGCGCGAGGGCGATTCGGCTTGGGTGGGTGTGGTGGAGGTATCCATCAGAAAACAAATCCCACGCTGACGTGCAGGCGCAACTGCTTGGCTTTGACGCCGTAGGCCACATCCATCTGCAGCGGGCCTATGGGGCTTCGCCAGCGCACGCCTGTGCCTATGCCGACGGAGGGTTTCATGTCCTTGGGGTTGTCGGCCACGGCGCCCGCGTCGATGAAAAAAGTGTTCTCCCACTCGCTGGGCCGGCCGTCACGCAGCAGGGGGCGCTGGTATTCGACGCTGCCCACGGCCATGTAGCGGCCCGGCCCGATCACGCCGTTGTCCAGCTTGATGCCGATGTCGCGGTAGCCGTAGCCGCGCACCGTGGTGTCGCCGCCGGTGCGAAACAGCAGGGTGCCGGGAATGCGGGCGGAGTCTTTCGCCATCACCGCGCCGCCCTCGGCGCGCATCGCGATGCGGCCGCGCTCCAGCGGCACAATGCCCAGCCAGCGGCCAACGGCGCGTGTGAAGGGCAGGTGCTGCGTGCCCATGGTGCTGCCGCCGCCGAGTTCAAAACCCAGGCCGTAGCCCTTGTTGGGGAAGGGCAGGCTGTCGAAATAACGGCCGGTCCAGACATAGTTGACCGACAGGGCCGAGCCGTCGCCGATGTCTGCGGCGCTACTGTTGAGCTGGCCGCTGCCGCTGACGCTGGCCCTGTCGTACTGCACATACATATTGCGGTCTATGCGCTCGCCGGCCTGGGTGCGGCCAAAGCGCAGGCGGCTGGAGCGCGTGACCAGGTCGTCATCGTCGACACGCTCGGCGCGCGCCAGCGCCACCCAGCGCCAGTTGGCTTCGTCGGGAATGGAGGTCCATTCGGTCTGCGCATAAGGCGCCTTCTTTTCGAGCTGCAGCTTGGTGACGGCGCGCCAGTTGGTGCCCGGCACGCGCTGGTGGGTGTGCTCGACGGAGGCGCGCGGGCCGCTGTCGGTGGTCACGCCCACGCCCAGGATGACTTTTTGCAGCTTGGCCTCGCGCACCTGGACCTGCACGGGCGCGGCGTTCGGGTCGCTTTCGGGATCGACAAAGATATAGGCCGAATCGAAGTAGCCGCTGGAGGCCAGGCGCAGCTGTGCCTCGTTCAGCTGGTTCTGGTCGTAAGGCGTGCCCGGCGTCAGGCGCGCCAGGCGCGGCACCAGCACCGGGTCGTAGCGCTCCACGCCGCTGACCTGCAGCGGACCCAGGCGGTACAGCGGGCCGGAGTCCAGCTTGAGGCTGAGTGCCGCGCTGTTGGTGGGCGCGTCCACGTCGGCCAGGCTGTCGGCCAGCTTGCCGGCCGGGTAGCGGCGGGCCACCAGTTCGCGCAGGGCCTGGGTCTTGGCGCCGTCCCAGGTGTCCTGGGTGAAGCGCTGGCCCGCGGGCAGGCGCCAGTCGCGTTCTATCCCGGCGCGCTGGGCTTTGGCGTCCGGGTCGGGGGAGTCGGCGATGTCGCCCGCGAAATCAATCGCCACCCCGCCCACGATGGTGGCCTGCCCGGGCTCCACGGCGACCACAATGGTCGGCTTCTGGCCGGCCGCGCCTTCGCGTGTGATGTTGATGCTGGGGCTGAAGTAGCCCAGCGTGCCGGCCAGGTTGCGCACATTGCGCTCGGCCAGCACGATGAGGCGCGCGAGTTCGGCCTCGTCGAGGTCGGTCACCGCGCGGTAGCGCTGCAGCTCCAGGTGTTTGTCGAGCAGGTCCTTGAGGGGCTGCGGCGCGCGCACCGCGATGTCGAAAGCCGTGACTTCGGGCTGGGCGCTGGTCGGGCCCGTCGCGCCCTCGGGTGTGGGCCCGGGTGAGACTTTTTCAGGCGGCGGTGGCGGGGCGGGTGCGGTCTGCGTGACGCTGGAAGGCGGTGTTGTGCTGTCCGCGGGCGCAGCTGTTTGCGCGCCGGCCAAGGGCGCCAGCAGGATCGCAAAGAGGGCGAAAGCAGCGCCCGGGGTGGCCTTCCGTGCGCAGTGCTTACTGTGGATGCTGGGAGGGGTCACGGGGGCAGTTTACTTGAGCGCTCCCATGCTCAAGCGTAGGAGGCAGTCTCTTATTTGGAGAGCATCCGCATGGCTTCCTCAAGCCCTTTGATGGTCAGCGGGTACATGCGCTGGTTGACCAACTGCTGGATCACGCCAATGCTTTGGCGGTATTGCCAGACGCCTTGCGGTTCGGGGTTGATCCAGGCGAACTTGGGGAAGGCGTTGGTCAGGCGTTGCATCCATTCGGCGCCGGCTTCTTCGTTGTTGTATTCCACGCTGCCGCCGGGCTGCAGGATTTCATAGGGGCTCATGGTCGCGTCACCGACGAAAATGAGTTTGTAGTCCTTGTTGTACTTGCGGATGATGTCCCAGGTCGGGAATTTTTCGCTGAAGCGGCGGCGGTTGTTCTTCCACATGAAGTCGTAAACGCAGTTGTGGAAGTAATAAAACTCCAGGTGTTTGAACTCAGCCTTCACGGCCGAGAACATTTCCTCGACGCGGTGTATGTGTTCGTCCATGGTGCCGCCCACGTCCATGAGCAGCAGCACCTTCACGTTGTTGTGGCGCTCGGGCACCATCTTGATGTCCAGCCAGCCGGCATTGGCCGCAGTGGAGCGGATCGTGTCGTCCAGGTCCAGTTCCTCGGCATTGCCCTGGCGCGCGAACTTGCGCAGCCGGCGCAGCGCGACCTTGATGTTGCGTGTGCCCAGCTCTTGCGTGTCGTCGTAGTCCTTGTAGGCGCGCTGGTCCCAGACTTTCACCGCGCTCTTGTTGCGGCTTTTTTCCTGGCCTATGCGTATGCCCTGCGGGTTGAAGCCGTTGGCGCCGAAGGGCGAGGTGCCACCCGTGCCTATCCATTTGCTGCCGCCTTCGTGGCGTTCCTTCTGTTCCTCAAAACGCTTTTTGAGCGTTTCCATGAGCTCGTCCCAGCCCATTTTTTCGATCTTGGCTTTTTCCTCGGGGCTCAGTTCAAGCTCGAGGTTCTTGCGCAGCCATTCGAGCGGGATGTCTTTGGTGAAGTCGGCCAGCATCTCGACGCCCTTGAAGTAGGCGGCAAAGGCGCGGTCGAATTTGTCGTAGTTTTTTTCGTCCTTCACGAGCACGGTGCGGCTCAGGTAATAGAAGTCGTCGATCTTCCAGGCGCCTTCACCCTGTTGCCCCTCGAGCTTGTCGCTGTTGGGCCCGACCACGCCGGCCTCCAGCGCTTCCAGCAGCATCAGGTATTCCTTGACGGAGACCGGCAGCTTGGCCGAGCGCAGGGTGTAAAAGAAATCGATGAGCATGGTGAGCTACTCCTTGGCGGTCGGCGCTTCAGGCTCTTGGCTTATCCAGCAAGTACAGCAGTTGCGCTTTGACCTCGGGCCATTCGCCGGCGGCCAGGCTGTACATCACGGTGTCGCGTATGGTGCCGTCGCGGCGCAGCGCATGGCCGCGCAGCACGCCGTCCTTGCGCGCGCCCAGGCGTTCGATGGCGCGCTGCGAGGCGTGGTTGAAGTTGTCGGTGCGCCAGCCCACGATGTTGCAGCCCAGGGTGTCGAAGGCATGCGTGAGCATCAGCAGCTTGCAGGTGGTGTTCACATGGGTGCGCTGGCAGCGCGCGGCGTACCAGGTGTAGCCGATCTCGACGCGCTTGAGGTTGGGCACGATGTCGTGAAAGCTGGTGGTGCCCAGCACCTCGCCGGTGGCCGCGTCGGTCACCGCGAAGGCGAAGCGGTTGGCCGTGGCCAGCGCGGTTTCGATGTAGCCGCGGGTTTCATGCGGCTCAGGCACGGAGGTGACGCGCAGTTTCCAGAGTTCGCCGTCGGCGGCCGCGGCCTTGAGACCGGCTTCGTGTTCCAGCGCGAGGGGCACCAGGCGCACACCGCGCGCCTCGAGTGTCACGGGTTCGACGAAAGCCATGCTCAGTTTTCTCCTTCAGGTTTTTGCCGTTTGCGCCAGCGCCTGGCCAGTTGCAGGCCGAAGCCGCCGCCCAGGCCGACCAGCACGATGCCGCCGATGGCGGCGTTGCCGTAGCCGTCGGCAAAAATATCCAGGCCCAGCAGGCGGCCGCCCCAGAAGCCCAGCAGGGCGCCGCCGACAAAACCGATCGCGTCGGACAGGCCTTCGACCAGCAGTGATTTTTGGCTCATGGAGATTCCGTTTTAGCGATTGTTGCGCTGCATGAAAACCAGCTTCTCGAACAGGGTCACGTCCTGCTCGTTCTTGAGCAGCGCGCCCACCAGCGGCGGCACGGCGACCTTGTCGTCCTTGCTTTGCAGGGCATCGAGCGGAATGTCTTCGGCGACCAGCAGCTTGAGCCAGTCCAGCAGTTCGCTGGTGGAGGGCTTCTTCTTGAGGCCGGGCAGGTTGCGCACGTCGTAAAACGTTTTCATCGCGGCCGTGAGCAGTTCCTTCTTGAGGCCGGGGAAGTGCACGTCCACGATCTGCTTCATGGTGTCGGCGTCGGGGAACTTGATGTAGTGGAAGAAGCAGCGGCGCAGGAAGGCGTCGGGCAGCTCTTTTTCATTGTTGGAGGTGATGAACACCAGCGGGCGGTGTTTGGCCTTGATGAGTTCGCGCGTTTCGTACACATAGAACTCCATGCGGTCGATCTCGCGCAGCAGGTCGTTGGGGAATTCGATGTCGGCCTTGTCGATCTCGTCGATCAGCAGCGCGACCGGCGTTTCCGAGGTGAAGGCCTGCCAGAGCACGCCCTTGACGATGTAGTTGTGGATGTCCTTGACCTTTTCGCCGCCGTCCACGGTGGACAGTTGCGAATCGCGCAGGCGCGAGACGGCGTCATATTCATACAGGCCCTGCTGCGCCTTGGTGGTGGACTTGATGTGCCATTGCAACAGTGGCAGGTTCAGCGCCTGGGCCACTTCCTCGGCCAGCATGGTTTTGCCGGTGCCGGGCTCGCCCTTGACCAGCAGCGGCTTTTTCAGGGCGGCGGCGGCGTTGACGGCGAGCATCAGGTCCTGGGTGGCGACGTAGTTTTGTGAGCCTTGAAATTTCATGTTCTTGGGTCAGGGAGGTGAAGGTGAAGCGGGCTTTTGCGGGGCTGGCCGGTAACCGGTGCCTGGCGGCGGCGGGCCCAGATATAATCCGGGGTTGTTTGTAAGTTGAATCCCCACCTGATTGTGCGCGCAAAATGAATAAGCTGTTCACCACGATATTCGCCGTTGCTGTCTCTTGTGCGACGGCTGCCAGCCTGGCCCAGGAGATCAAGGGCGACGCCAAGGCCGGCGAA
>Ga0102587_1000814_pt1 | contig 28362 bp, 30 predicted proteins | sample AraplaF_Col_mTSA_FD_76853 | JGI IMG/M metagenome (GOLD analysis project Ga0102587, IMG submission 76853) | Arabidopsis root microbial communities from the University of North Carolina, USA - plate scrape MF_Col_mTSA (SPADES assembly) (version 2) | ecosystem: Host-associated > Plants > Roots >... | reverse complement strand
GGGGACGGCACCGAGGCCTTCTTCGACAAGGTGATCTTTGCCTGCCACAGCGATCAGACAGCGCGGCTGCTGACCGATGCGACGGACCAGGAAAAGCGATTGCTTGCTGCCGTACCGTACCAACAGAACCGCGTGGTGCTGCACTGTGATACCGGCCTGATGCCGAAGCGGCGCAACGTCTGGGCATCCTGGAACTATCTGCGCTCCAGCCATGCCGACGGCAAGGCCGGCGTGGCGGTGACCTACTGGATGAACAGACTGCAGGGCATCGACCCGAACTTTCCGCTGTTCGTCACACTCAATCCGGATCGCGAACCGGAGAGCCACAAGGTCTTTGCGGAATTCACTTACGAGCATCCGCAATTTTCTGCTGAAGCGATGGCCGCGCAGCGGGCGATTGCTACCATTCAAGGAAGAAACAACTGCTATTTCGCGGGCGCCTGGACCGGATATGGATTCCATGAGGATGGACTCGTCTCCGGTCTTGCGGCGGCGGAGGCGCTGGGCGGGATCACACCCTGGCGGACCGCCCGGTCCTCCTCCCGTGAGGCCATACTCGAAGCGACGGCATGACGGCGTCTCGCACAAGTCCCCACGCAACAAGGTATGGCGTCAGCGTGACGCGAAACGGCCCTCCGCCGGAGGCGCCGGCCGTGCTTTATGTGGGCGATGTCATGCATCAGCGCATGAAACCATTCGGCCATCGCTTCCGGTATCGGGTCTTTTCACTGTCTATCGATCTCGATCGGCTCGATGAAGCAGGGAGATTATCGGCGCTGTTTTCGGTCAACAGAGGCAAGCTCGTCTCCTTCCATGAGAAGGACCATGCGGAAGGCAGAAGCCTGCGTTCGTATGCCGATAGCCTCCTCGCGGACGCCCGTATCGAGCGACCAGCCAGGATCCTGCTTGTCTGTTATCCGCGGATCTTCGGTTACGTCTTCAATCCGCTTTCCGTCTATTATGCCTATGACAACCGGGATGCGCTGATCGCGCTGATCTACGAGGTGCGCAACACCTTCGGTGAACGGCACAGTTATGTTTGCCCTGTCGAGCATGGCGAAATCTCGGAAAGCGGGGTTCGCCAGACCTGCGACAAACTCTTTTATGTCTCTCCCTTCATCGGCAAGCCCATGCGCTATCATTTCCGCATGCTGCCGCCGGGTCGCGAAATCCGCTGGCGCATACTTGAGACCGATGCAGAGGGGCCGCTTCTTGCAGCAACATTCAGCGGCCGGCAAAAGCCGCTGACGGGCTGGACGCTAGGCTATCTTCTTGCGGCCATTCCCTTCCTGACCGTCAAGATCATGGCTGGAATTCACTGGGAGGCTCTGAAACTCTGGCTGAAGGGCGCTATCTATATTCGCCGGCCACCGCCTCCACCGCCCGTCAGCGTGAAGCCATCAAGCCGGCTTGCGGAAGCTGCGGAATGAATCTAGCGTTCGCCTCAATCGCCGGAGGAGAGGCGCAGGCGTCGTCCCCAACCGGCCAGAAAATGCGGGAGGACGGAGGATGAGCAAAACACAAGACTGGAACCAAACTGCCCGGGATGCCGTGACATTGACGGCAGAGAACGTCTCGCGCATCGTCAAAGGCCTGCCTTTCAAGGCCAAGCTTGCGCTGCGGGGGCTGCTGCGCATGCAGCATGGTTCGCTTGCCGTCACACTGCCCGACGGGCGCAGCGTATTCATCAAGGGAAGGATCGCCGGACCGAACGCAGCGCTCACGCTCCGGAATTGGAACCTTCCCGACCGGGCTCTGGCGAGCGGCACGATCGGTGTCGCCGAAACCTATATGGATGGCGACTGGGACAGCCCTGATATCACCGCTTTCCTTGAGCTTTTCCTCGTCAATGGCGAGGCCGCACACAGTTATGCCCATGGCAAGGGCGGTGTCGGCCGCTTCGTCGAGCGCATCCGACACTGGATGAACGCCAACACCAGAACGGGCTCGAAGCGCAACATCTCGGCTCATTACGACCTCGGCAACGACTTCTACAAACAATGGCTCGATCCGAGCATGACCTATTCCTCGGCGCTCTATTCGACCGGCGCCAATGACCTGCAGTCGGCGCAGAATGCGAAATATCGCGCGTTGGCGGAGGCAACCGGCATCAAGCCCGGCGATCACGTGCTGGAAATCGGCTGCGGCTGGGGTGGCTTTGCCGAGTTCGCGGCAAGCGAACTGAGTTGCCGGGTGACGGGCCTGACCATCAGCCGCGAGCAGCTTGCCTTCGCGCAGGCGCGCATCAGTAAGGCAGGGCTCAGCGACAAGGTCGATTTCCGCTTCCAGGACTATCGCGATGAAACGGGAGTCTACGATCGCATCGTCTCAATCGAGATGTTCGAGGCTGTTGGCGAGAAATATTGGCCGGCCTATTTTTCCAAGCTGAAACAGTGCCTGAAGCCGGGCGGCAAGGCTGGGCTGCAGATCATCACCATCCGGCCCGAAGCTTTCGAGCAATATCGCTGCAATCCGGACTTCATTCAGAAATATGTCTTTCCCGGCGGCATGCTGCCGACGCGCCACCATCTCGCCGAACTCGGCAGGAAGATGGACATGTCACTGGTCAGGGACTTTAGCTTCGGCCTCGATTACGCCCGCACGCTGGCGGAATGGCGCGAGCGCTTCTGGTCCGTCTGGCACAAGCTCAGGCCAATGGGTTTCGACGACCGGTTCAAGCGGCTCTGGGAATTCTACCTCTTCTACTGCGAGGCAGGCTTTCGTGCCCGCAACATCGATGTGCGGCAGGTGGTCTTTTCGCGGCCTTGATCACTCGGCCGGGTGCGGCGTCGCCGGGCGGTGACTGGAGTTGGCAGGTCGCTCGCCCCAACCGGTGAAGCGGTTCACCAGTGCAAAATAGAGACCGTAAGGCAAGATCCGCAGGAACTTCAGCACATAAGTGAAGCGCTTCGGGAAGGTGATCTCGAAAGCCTGCGATTTGAGGCCCGCCGCAATGCGCTCTGCCGCCGTCTCGGGCGAAACCAGTGCCGGCATGGGAAAGGCATTCTTGCGCGTTGCCGGCGTATCGACGAAACCCGGATTGATGAGCTGGATGCGGATACCAATCTTGTCGAGATCGAATTTCAGGCTTTCGGCCATGTTGATCAGGGCAGCCTTGGTCGCGCCGTAAGCGGCGCTGGTCGGCAATCCCGTGTAGCCCGTCACAGAGGAAACGATGGCAATCTGCCCCTGCCCTTTCGCCTTCATGTGGCGGATCGCCGGCAGCAGGCAATTGACGACGCCTGACAGGTTGACGGCAAAAGTCTTCTCGAAATCGGCTCGGTTCAGATCCTCGCCGTGGACGGGCTGATAGACGCCTGCACACAGGATCGCCATGGCGAGCGCACCGTGCTCATATTCGATCGAGGCCATGACATGTTCCATGTCTTCGGCATCGGTCACATCGCCATCGAGCACGATGATGCTGCCGGGCAACCCGGCCGCCTCGAGCTGCAATTCCACCAGTTTTTCGTGATTGCGGGCAGTGACAGCGACCCTGTATCCCTCGTCTGCGAGCTTCAGCGCCAGCGCTCGGCCTGTTCCGGAACTCGCACCGGAAATCCAGACGATACCATGTTCTGGATGGGCGATGAAATTACGCATGACACTTCCTCCGGTCTGCCGATTTGAACACGAACACAGTCCCGGAAGCTCCTCATCTCCCCCGGGACCATGGCTCTATCACAGCATTATGGCTGCTTTCAGCCGATGAGGTCACCAATGATCTGCCGGAAAGATCCGGTGAGCTTGATCGGGCCGTCCAAAACGGCGAAGGCGATGCAGGGCCGGTCCTTCTCGGCGACGGGGCGATGGTCGACGGTGGCATCCGCAACCGAGATATCTCCCGGCCCAAAACGGCCACGCTCATCGCGGAAGGCCCCGTCGAGAATGAGGATCAGTTCCATGCCGTGATGGGTGTGAGCGGGCAGCGCACGACCCGGCCGTATCCACATCAGGCTGACCTCGCAGCCGTCGATATCGGTCGCATATTCCTTGAAGCCCGGAAGGCGCTTGCGCCACGGCACCTCATCAGCTTCGAAACCGATGAGATTGCGCAAGGCGCGCGGAAAAAGAGCCCCCTGCGGACGTGACGGAAGCTTCGGAGGGGAAGCAGGAGCCTTCGAGCCGAAGATTGCCGCAAGCTTCGCATCGCGGTCGGTGATCGGGCTTGATGGTGTGCTCTCCAGTGCTTCTCCAGCCAGCCGTTCGAGGTCGGCCACCAGGCCGCGATTGTCCGGCCTGATTTCGAGATGGGATTCTACGAGTGCGCGGGCCGGCTCCGGAAGGGAGCCAGCAACATAATGCGCCATCAATGCATCGATCGTATCGATATGCTCGTGAACCATCTCAGATTCGGTCACGCCCTGTTCCTGCGCCGGTGCTTGCTTTGTCGTCATCCATACGTCGAAAGTCAATCTTCGGATCACTACTTGCCCGAGCTGGGCGAAAGGCGCGAAATGGAAGACTAATTTTATCGCGGGCTCCAAAGGCATGGAATAGGATTTCTTGCCAATGGCGCCTTGTGAAGGGAAAAGACCGTTCCTAAACTATGCGTAAACGAGGCAGATTCCATGACCTTCCACCCCTCCGTCATCGAGGCTATCGGCAATACGCCGCTCATCAAGCTCAAGGGCGTGTCCGAGGCGACCGGCTGCACCATCCTCGGCAAGGCCGAATTCCTGAACCCCGGACAGTCAGTGAAGGACCGAGCGGCGCTCTACATTATCCGTGATGCCGAGAAGAAGGGACTGCTCAAGCCCGGCGGCGTCATCGTCGAGGGTACGGCGGGCAATACCGGCATCGGCCTGACGGTCGTCGCCAAGGCGCTCGGCTATCGCACCGTGATCGTCATCCCGGAAACGCAGAGCCAGGAAAAGAAGGATGCGCTGCGGCTGCTCGGCGCCGAGCTGGTGGAAGTTCCGGCCGTTCCCTACAAGAACCCGAACAATTATGTGAAGGTTTCGGGCCGCCTTGCCGAGCAGCTTGCCAAGAGCGAGCCGAACGGCGCGATCTGGGCGAACCAATTCGACAACGTCGCCAATCGCCAGGCGCATATCGAAACCACCGCACCCGAAATCTGGCAAGATACGGACGGCAAGGTCGACGGCTTCATCTGCTCGGTCGGCTCGGGCGGCACGCTTGCCGGCGTCGCCGCAGGTCTCAAAGGTTTCAACAAGGATATCAAGATCGGCATTGCCGATCCCGAGGGTGCGGCGCTCTATGAGTTCTACAAGAATGGCGCCTTGAAGTCCGAGGGCTCTTCGATAACAGAAGGCATCGGCCAGGGACGCATTACCGCCAATCTCGAAGGCTTCACGCCGGACTTTTCCTATCGCGTCACCGATGCCGAGGCGCTTCCCTACCTCTTCGATCTCGTCGAGCATGAGGGCCTTTGCCTTGGTGGTTCGACGGCAATCAACATTGCCGGTGCGGTTCGCCTCGCCAGGGATCTCGGCCCCGGCCACACGGTCGTGACAATCCTCTGCGATTATGGCAACCGCTATCAATCCAAGCTCTTCAATCCGGATTTCCTCTCATCCAAGGGTCTTCCCATTCCCGAATGGATGGTCGGCTCGACGGATATCAAAATACCCTACGAACCTGCAGCGTGAGCCCCAATGCCAGTCAATGCCCTCTACCGTGACGACTTCTATCTCTCCACATGCGAAGCGGTCGTCACGGCCGTTCACGAGGACGGGGGCATTGAGCTGGACCAGACCTGCTTCTATGCAACATCGGGCGGGCAGCCGGGCGATACCGGCTTCTTCGAACGCGTCGACGGCTCCAAGGTAGAGCTTGGCCAGGCGAAACACGGCGCGACCAAGGACATCGTCATCCATATGCCGCTGGAAGGCCAGGTGCGGCCCGAAATCGGCGAGAAGCTGGTGCTGCACATCGACTGGCCGCGCCGCTACAAGCTGATGCGCATGCACACGGCCTGGCGCGACCAAGGACATCGTCATCCATATGCCGCTGGAAGGCCAGGTGCGGCCCGAAATCGGCGAGAAGCTGGTGCTGCACATCGACTGGCCGCGCCGCTACAAGCTGATGCGCATGCACACGGCCTGCCATCTCCTGTCCGTCGTCTGTTCCTATCCGATCACGGGGGCGGCCGTCGGCGAGGAAGAAAGCCGCGTCGACTTCGACATGACCGACACAATCGACAAGGACGATGTGACGGCCAAGCTCATGGAGCTCGTCAACCAGAACCATCCGGTCTATCTTCAGTGGATTACGGACGAGGAGCTTGCGGCCAATCCCGGCATCGTCAAATCGAAGAATGTGCGCCCGCCTGTTGGACTCGGCCGCGTCAGCCTCGTCTGCATCGGGGAGAATTCCGCCATCGACAGCCAGCCCTGCGGCGGCACGCATGTTTCGGAAACACAAGAAGTCGGCCAGATTCATATTGCCAAGATCGAGAAGAAAGGCAAAGAGAACCGGCGTTTCCGCATTCGCTTCGGCACGCCCGGCAACGAAGCCTGACAGCCGAATCCTGATATCTGGGGAGATCATTATGAGCGACACCAAGAGCCGTTTCGTCGTCTCAGCCGAGTGGCTGCAGGCTGAACTCGGCAAGCCGGACCTGCGCGTTCTCGACGCATCCTTCTATCTTCCGGCGCAGAAGCGTGACGCCGATGCGGAATATGCCGCCGGGCATATTCCCGGCGCGATCCGCTTCGACCAGGACAAGATCGCCGATCACTCGACGAACCTGCCCCACACGATCCCCTCGCCCGATTATTTCGCCGCGGAAGCCGGCAAGCTCGGCATCAGCGAGAATGATCGCATCGTCGTCTATGACGGCATCGGCATGTTCGCCTCGCCGCGCGTCTGGTGGCTGTTCCGGGTGATGGGCGCAAAGAACGTCCTCGTGCTCGACGGCGGATTGGATGGCTGGAAGGCCGACGGACGACCGCTCGAAACCGAAATGCCACGCTATGCACCGGCAACCTTCAAGACGAATTATGATGCCAGCCGCGTCGTCCATCTCGACCAGATGCGCGATATCGTTTCGAGTGCGGCCCTGCAGATCGCCGATGCCCGCAGCGCCGGCCGTTTTGCCGCCATCGAGCCGGAACCGCGTGCCGGCATGCGCTCCGGCCATATGCCCGGCGCCCGCAGCCTGCCATCAGGCATCTTCGCCAATCAGGGTCGTTTCAAATCGTTGCCGGAACTGAAGCAGACCATCGAGGATGCCGGTATCGACCTTTCCAAGCCAGTCGTCACCTCCTGCGGATCGGGCATTACCGCTGCCATCATCACGCTGGCGCTGGAATCGCTGGGGCATACCGACAACAAGCTCTATGACGGCTCCTGGAGCGAATGGGGCAGCCGTGAGGACACGCCTGTCATTACCGGCCCGCCGGAACCGGTCAAAGCCTGACGCCCATGGGAAAGACGCCCGTCTCGCTCAAGGCCCATATCACGCGGCTTGAAATGGTTGCGCCGCCGAAGGCAAGCCTGCCTGTACCCGTCAATATCCAGACGGCAATCATGCGCGCGCCCGGAATTCCGCTCGCCTTCTATCGCTATCTCTATCGGCAGGTCGGCGCACGCTGGCAGTGGGTCGATCGGCTGCGGATGAGCGACGAGGAGCTGGCCGCCACGCTGCATGACAAGCGCAACAATATCAGTGTTCTCTATGTCAACGGCGCACCGGCCGGCTTCTACGAGTATCTTTGCGAGAACGATGATACGATCGAGCTTTCCCATTTCGGGCTTTTCGAGCACGCGCTCGGCCTCGGCATCGGCAAATGGTTTCTGCTTCAGGCGCTTTACGCCATCTGGACGCTGAACCCGAACAAGGTCACGACGACCACCAACAATCTCGACCATCCGCGCGCATTGCAGCTCTATCAAATGTTCGGCTTCTCTCCCGTTTCCACGGGAACCGGGATCGTCAGGCCACTGAGCGACAAGGAACTACTGGAACTAGCCAGAAGAAGCTGATTGCATTGCACCCGAACCCAGGCCTTGCCGATTTCAGGCAAGAATCGGGTGGCTTGGCTGAGCTTCAGCGCAGACACTATGGCAAAGCTCACGAGGAGATTTGCCATGACCAATATTCAGTTTTCAGCCATGCCGACTGCAGATGCAGAAGCGCTGTGGAGCGGCGGCGGCGACGCCTATGATCGTTTACCGGAGACAATGATTTCCGATGGTCCGGGCCATCCCTGCCGTCACTGCCTGCGGAATATCGGCGCTGGAGAAGAACTGCTCGTCTTCGCCTATCGGCCCTTTCCGGAACTGCAGCCCTATGCCGAGACCGGACCGATCTTCCTGCATAAGCAGCCCTGTCAGCGCTATTTTGCCGACGAAATTCTACCTCCCGTCCTGACCACGAGCCCGGATTTCATCGTCCGCGGCTATGGCGAGAACGACAGGATCGTTTATGGCACCGGAGCGGTCACGCCCATCGAGAAAATTCCCGCTTATGCTGCCGAATTGCTTACGCGGCCGGGCATTGCATATGTGCATGTGCGCTCGGCGCGCAACAATTGCTATCAATGCCGGATCGACAAAGTAGAGGCGCCGGCCTTTGCGGAAGCCGGCACCCTGATCTGACCTTGGGTCAGTTGCTTTACGCTACGTTCAGCGCGCTCTCCGGGGCTACGGCTTCATAGCCCAAGGCCTCGGCAACCGGCTTGTTGGTGATGCGCCCGCGGTGGATGTTCAGGCCGTTGCGCAGATGCTTGTCCTCGGCAATGGCGCGCAGGCCGCGATCTGCGAGCGCCAGACCGTGGACGAGTGTTGCATTGTTCAGCGCGTGAGCAGAGGTGACGGGAACAGCACCCGGCATGTTGGCGACGCAATAATGCACGACGCCGTCAACGACATAGGTAGGGTCGGAATGCGTCGTTGCATGCGAGGTTTCGAAGCAGCCGCCCTGGTCGATGGCAACGTCGACGATGACCGAGCCCTTCTTCATGCCCGATAGCATTTCGCGGGTAACGAGTTTCGGCGCGGCAGCACCAGGGATCAGCACTGCACCGATGACGAGATCGGCGGAGAAGACTTCTTCTTCCAGCGCCTGGATGCTGGAATAGCGCGTATGGATACGGCCATTGAAGATGTCGTCGAGCTGGCGCAGGCGCGGCAGTGACTTATCGAGAATGCTGACATCGGCGCCGAGACCGGCAGCCATCTTGGCCGCGTGCAGGCCGACGACACCGCCGCCGATGATGGCGACCTTGGCCGGGAGAACGCCGGGCACGCCGCCGAGCAGGATGCCGAGGCCGCCATTGGCCTTCTGCAGCGCAGTGGCGCCGGCCTGGATCGACAGACGGCCGGCAACTTCGGACATCGGCGCCAGCAGCGGCAGGCCGCCGCGATCATCGGTCACCGTCTCATAGGCGATGGCCGTGACGCCGGAGGCGAGCAGGCCCTTGGTCTGTTCCGGATCTGGCGCGAGATGCAGGTAGGTGTAAAGAAGCTGACCGTCGCGGAGCTGCACCCATTCCGAGGGCTGGGGCTCCTTGACCTTGACGATCATGTCGCACTTTTCGAAGATATCCTTGGCCGAGGCGGCGATCTTCGCGCCAGCAGCCACATAGGCGGCATCATCGGCACCAATGCCGGCGCCCGCCTTCGTTTCCACCCAGACTTCATGGCCGTGGGCGACATATTCCCTCACAGAAGCCGGCGTCAGACCGACGCGATATTCATGGTTCTTGATTTCCTTCGGGCAGCCGACACGCATTCGCGTTCCTCTCATTTTATGTCCGCATGCCGCGGAGCGTTTTCTTGCCCCTAAATCCAAGCACCACGGCCACGAAATGTCCTTGCAAAGAGGATTTGCCTTGATGCAAAGTTTCGAAGATTATTGCGTCACTTCTCCATTTTTCGAAGGTTCTTCGAATGTCTGACCTCGATAATATCGATCTTGCGATTCTGAAGGCGTTGCAGATCAATGCGCGTATCACCAATGCGGAGCTTGCCAACAAGGTGGGACTGTCGCCTTCCGCCTGTTCTCGGCGGCTCGACATTCTCGAAAAGAGTGGCGTCATCGGCGGCTATCATGCGCGGGTTTCGCATAAGGCGCTCGACTACAAGATGATCGCCATCGTGCATATCTCGCTATCCGGCCAGTTCGCCAAGACGCTGTCGGAATTCGAGGCGGCAGTGAAGCGCTGTCCGAACGTGCTCGTCTGCTACCTGATGTCCGGCGAGTACGACTATATCCTGCGGGTCGCCGCACGCGACCTGGAAGATTATGAGCGCATCCATCGCGACTGGCTTTCGGCATTGCCGCATGTGGTGAAGATCAACTCCAGCTTTGCGCTGCGCGAAATCATCGACAGGCCGAATGTCGGCCTCTGAGCCCTTGCAAAGCGACCAAAACCCTGCCCTAGCTTGGCTCTGCGGGCATCTCCGCTTCAACGGCAAGACATGAAATCCAAGACCCACGGCTATATCTTCCTGCTTTTCGCGCTCACCATCTTCTCGGCGCAGGACGCAATCTCGAAGCATCTTGGTTCAACCTATTCGCCCATCTTCGTGACGATGGTGCGCTATTGGGCTTTCGGTCTGTTCACCGTGGTCCTGGCCGCAAGGATGCGCGGCGGCATCGCTGCCACCGCCCGCACAAAACATCCCTTTCTTCAGTTTTCGCGCGGTGTTCTGCTTGCCACACAGGTGGTGCTGGCAATCACCTGCTTTGCGCTGATCGGCCTTGCGCATTCGCAGGCGATCTTTGCCGCCACCCCTATCATCGTCGCACTGCTTGCCATTCCGCTTCTCGGCGAGAAGGTCGGCTGGCGCCGCTGGACCGCGATCGGTGTCGGGCTTCTCGGCGTGCTGCTGATCCTGAAGCCGGAAGGCGGATTTTTCGATGTGAATCTGCTTCTCGCGGTCGTTTCCTGCTTCAACTTCGCGCTTTATGTGATCGCCACGCGTTACGTGAGCCGTCAGGATTCGGCGATGACGAGCTTCTTCTATACGGGTGTCGTCGGAGCCGCCGTCATGACGCTTGCCGGGCCTTTTTATTGGGCTCCGGTCCATGGATGGGACTGGATCTGGATGCTTGCGGTTTGCCTGACCGGCACGTCGAGCCATTATTTCCTGATCCGCGCCTATGACGCTCTCGATGCGGCCGCGGTCCAGCCGCTCACCTATATCCAGCTCGTCTACGCCTCCATTCTCGGGGTGCTGATCTACGGGGAAACGCTGACGCTGAACATGATCGTCGGCTCGCTTATCGTGGTCGCGGCGGGTATCTTCACGGTCTGGCGCGAACATGTCGTGGCGCGGCGAGCGGCCGTGCAGAATTGAGACTTTCGGCGCAATTTTAGATAAGCCTCTAAAGGCATTTCAATCTTCCGAGCCTATGCTTTTCCCGAATTCTTCATGAGGACAAGCATGACACGTAATCTCAAGATCACTGCGCGGAAGGCTGACCGCAAGAACTGCCGCGTCTTCGGCAAGATCCGCTATATGAACAGCCAGGTGGATGCCCGCATCCTCGATCTTTCCACCACAGGCGCAGCACTAGAGGTCAAGGCGCCGCTCTATGCAGCCTCCGGCAGCAAGGTACGCATCGAAGCCGAGGATCTCGGCCTGCTCGACGGCGTCGTTCGCTGGAAACACAATGGCCGCGTCGGCATCCAGTTCGACGTGAATTCCAATGCGCGGGCGCTCATTGCCTCCTATTTCCGCTTCTTCCATCGCGACGTGCCGCGCGTTCGCTAAGGTTTTTCAAAACGATGTCGCCCTTTACGGCATCGTTGTTGCCCTTCTGTCATTTTCGCGATGTACTCCTTCGCCAATCATCCTAAGTTCAGCGAACCGGGTGATGCATGATGTCAAAAGGAGTTGCCATGTCTTCCATTTTCGATGTGCCTACGATGAGCCGCCGTTCCCTGCTCGGCGGTCTCGCCGCCACTTCCGCTCTCGTGCTGCTGCACCCATTCAGCGCCCGCGCTGCCGCAAACCAGGCGCATCTGCGGCTGATGGAGACAACCGACATCCATGTCAACGTCCTCCCCTATGACTATTACGCCGACAAGCCGAACGACACGATGGGGCTGTCGCGTACGGCAACCATCATCGACACGATCCGGGCAGAAGCCGTCAACTCGCTGCTGATCGACAATGGCGACGTGCTGCAGGGCAATCCGATGGGCGACTATATGGCCTATCAGCACGGCATGAAGGACGGCGATATCCACCCGGTCATCAAGGGGATGAACACGCTCGGCTACACTGTCGGCACGCTCGGAAACCACGAGTTTAATTATGGCCTGGACTTCATGTTCAAGGTGCTGAACGGCGCGAACTTCCCCTTCGTCTGCGCCAACCTGACCAAGGGCCAGCTCGCCTCCAACCCGAAGCAGGACGAGTTGTTCTTCAAGCCCTACATCATCGTCGAAAAGCAGATCAAGGATGGCTCCGGCAATGAAAGCCCGGTCAAGATCGGCTTCATCGGCTTCGTGCCGCCGCAGATCATGCTGTGGGATATCAAGAATCTCGAAGGCAAGGCGCAGACCCGCGATATCGTCGAAGCCGCCAAGGCCTGGGTGCCGGCCATGAAGGAAGCCGGCGCCGATATCGTCATCGCGCTCTCCCATTCCGGCATCGACGGTTCCGCCCCGTCCGAAAAGATGGAAAATGCTTCGCTGCATCTTGCCGCCGTCGAGGGCATCGACGCGATCTTCACCGGTCACCAGCATCTTGTCTTCCCCGGTCCGAAGGCCTGGGATGGCATAAGCAATGCCGATCCGGTCAAGGGCACGCTGCATGGCAAGCCCGCCGTCATGGCCGGCTTCTGGGGCTCGCATCTCGGCCTGATCGATCTGCTGCTGGAAAAAGACGGCAACAGCTGGAAGATCGTCGACTTCACCTCCGAGGCGCGGCCGATCTACCATCGCGACGACAAGAAGAAAGTCGTTGCCGACGTCGCAGACAAGAAGGAAGTCGTCGAGGCCACCAAGGCAGAGCATGAGGCAACGCTTGCCTATGTCCGCACGCCTGTCGGCAAGACCTCCGCGCCGCTTTATTCCTACTTTGCGCTCGTCGCCGACGATCCGTCGGTACAGATCGTTTCACAGGCTCAGACCTGGTACATCAAGCAGATGCTGGCGGATACCCAGTTCAAGGATCTGCCGGTTCTCTCCGCTGCAGCCCCCTTCAAGGCCGGCGGCCGTGGCGGCGCCGACTACTATACGGATGTTCCGGCAGGCGATATCGCCATCAAGAACGTCGCCGACCTCTATCTCTATCCGAATACGGTTCAGGCCGTCGCCATCACCGGTGCGCAGGTGAAGAACTGGCTGGAAATGTCCGCCGGCATGTTCAACCATATCGAACCCGGCGCGAAGGACGCGGTCCTCCTCAACAAGGACTTTCCGTCCTACAATTTCGACGTCATCGACGGTGTGACCTATCAGATCGACCTGTCGCAGCCGCCGAAATATGATTCGTCGGGCAAGGCCGTCAATCCGGACTCCAACCGAATCCAGAACCTTGCCTTCGAGGGCAAGCCGATCGATCCAGCCCAGAAATTCGTGGTCGTCTCCAACAACTACCGTGCCGGCGGCGGTGGCAGTTTCCCGGAAATCGCCTCCGACAAGGTGATCTTCCAGGCGCCGGATACCAACCGCGACGTCATCGTCCGCTATGTCCATGATCAGGGCACGATCAACCCGTCCGCTGACGCCAACTGGACTTTCAAGCCGCTGCCCGGCACGACCGTCGTGTTCGAAAGCGGCCCGAAGGCCAAGCAGTATCTTGCCGACGTCAAGAGCGTGAAGATCGAGGATGCCGGCGAAGGCGCCGAGGGCTTCGCGAAGTTCAGGCTGGTTCTCTAAAGCCGCAGGGGCACGGTTTCTTCAACCGCGCCCTTTTCGCTCAAGCGGTTTCGGCGCCGTTATAGCAAAGGCCGGAAACCCGTCAACTGTGCGGCTATTCGGCGGCTTCGGGAATGGCATGCAGCCCGTCAATGCCCAGCATGTTGATCATTTCGCCATGGCTCGGGCACATGGAGAGCCGCCGGCGAAAGGCTTCGACCAGCCATTGCCCGGCAGGGCCTGGCGGGTTGGCCGCCTTGCGCATGGCGTAGATCGGGTATTCGCCCTGCTCGTAAGCCTCCAGCTTGATGGCGACCAGATTGCCCTTCATGATGTCCTCTCCGACGACCGAAACCGGCAGGCCACCCCAGCCGAGACCGCCCTTGATGAGCTGGTGCTTGGTCGCAATGTCGCTGACACGCCATGTCCTGTAGGACAGGACGTTGAAGTCCCGTCCCTTGGTCAGGCCGGAGGCATCGGAAACCACAAGCTGGATCTCTTCGCGCACATCAGCCAGCGTCAGCGGACGGCCAATGCTCGCCAGCGGATGATCAGGTGCGACCACGGGAACCATGAACGAGTAGCCGATCTTTTCGGCCACAAGCGAATCGTCCTGCCTCACAAGCGCCCCGCCAAGCCCAATATCGGCCTTGTCGCTCATCACCATGTCCATGACCATGCCGAGCTCGCCGACATTGAGGTTGAGGGCTACACCCGGGAATTTTTCGCGGAACTCGCGCAACACCATCATGACGGCATTGGCAGGCACCATGACACTGATTGCCAGAGAAAGCTCCGCCTCCAGCCCCTGCTTGATGCTTTTCACGCGAGCACGCATGACTTCGAGGTCGGCCATCAGCCGGCGGGCATCTTCCAGCATCGCCTTGCCGGCATCCGTCAATTTCGGCTGGCGAGCGCCGGAGCGTTCGAAAAGTGGCACCTCAAGCTGGGCTTCCAGATTGGCGATCGTATAGCTGATCACCGACTGTGCGCGGTTCAGCACGCGCGAAGCGGCCGAGAAGCTGCCGGTTTCGGCGACCGTCAGAAAAACCTGCAATTGATCCAGTGTCGGGTTGGGAAGCATCTTCCATCCAATCCATCGATAATTTTGATCGACATTATCCCAGTTTTTTCGATAGCGGGCCAGCCTTATTTCTTCACTCGAACACAGCGGTTTGCCGCTCCCAACCGGCCGCTGAAACCCAATTCGAGAGGAAATTCAACCATGTCTTCCATTCTTCTTCTGACGTCCAGTCCGCGTTCGGAATCGCTTTCCACGTCGATCGCTGTCGAGCTCGCCGACAAGCTCAAGAGCCAGAACCAGGGCAGCGTCGTCGTTCGTCGCGACCTCGCCGCAAATCCGCTGCCGCATATTGATGACCTGTTCACTGCTGCCATCCGCAAGCCGCCGGAAGCCCGTACGGCTGAGGAAGCTGCTGCCGTGAAGACCTCTGATGAGCTGGTCAACGAGCTTCTTTCCGCCGACAGCATCGTCATCGGCACCGGCCTCATCAACTTCAACATCTATTCGTCGCTGAAAACCTGGATCGACAACGTTGCCCGCGCAGGCCTTACGTTCAAGTACACCGAAAGCGGCCCGGTCGGCCTCGCCACCGGCAAGAAGGTCTATGTCGTTCTCGCCTCCGGCGGCGTCTACTCCCAGGGTCCGGCCGCCGGCATGAACCATGCCGTCCCGTATCTGAAGTCGGTTCTCGGTTTCCTCGGCATCACCGATATCGAAACCATCTATGTCGAGGGTCTCGCCTTCGGCCCGGAAGCAGCGGAGAAGGCCATCGGCGCTGCCAAGTCGCGCGTCGAAGAGCTCGCGCTTGCTGCTTAATCCGTGAACTAAAAAGTTCCACTCGATGGGGCCGGCGCGATGCCGGCCCTTTCATTTTCCCGCGAAGTCATCGGTGAAGGAGCGGACCGTTTCCAGGATTTCGTTGGAGAGCTCTTCGTCGTCGACAATGCGTGCGAGGCCGACGGCGCCCGTCATCAGGCTGGAGAGGATAATCGCCTTGCGACGTGCCTGCGCTTCATCGGCCGCTGCCACGCGTCCGGCCATATTTCCCAGATTCGCCTTCAACTGATCGGTCGCAAGCGAACGGCATTTCTCGCCGCTACGGGCAAGGTCGGCGCTCAGAGCAGCAAAGGGGCAGCCGCCGCTCACGTCCTCGCGATGATGCGGGCTCAGATAATTGGCGGAATATTCCGCCATCGAAATATCTGCGGGCGCCCTGCCCTGCGAACGCACCTTCGCCTCCCAAGAGCCGAAAGCCAGTTTCATGGCTTCGGCCACCATCTCGTCGCGCGACGCAAAATGCTTGTAGAAACCGCCGACTGTCAGCCCCGCCTCATTCATCAGATCGGCCACGCCGAGCCCTTCCAGTCCTTTCTCTCGCAGACGCTTCGACGCGATCCCGACGATCCTGTCGTGCGTCTTCTGCTTTTCCAGTTGCGAATGACCCATCGAAAATCTCCCTATATGCGGACTTGACTCATGTGGATTATCACAATAATCCTCATAGATATCGATCATAATCCAGATCGGGCCATTTTCCAATAGGAGCCATTCCATGCGTCTCAAGAACAAGATCGCGCTCATTACCGGCGGTAATAGCGGCATCGGATTTGCCACCGCCAAGGTTTTCGTTGCCGAGGGCGCGAAAGTCATCATCACCGGCCGCAATCCAGAAACGCTTGCCGCAGCCGAAAAGTCACTCGGCGGCGACATTCTGGCGCTGAAGATCGACCTCACCGACGTTGCGGCGGCGGAGAAGGCCTTCGCCGAGGCCGCTTCAAAGGTCGGCAAGTTCGATATCGTCTTTGCCAATGCCGGCATCGGTGGCGCGACGCCGCTCGGTCAAACCTCGCTGGAACAGTTCGAGAAGATCATCAGCACCAACCTGACCTCCGTCTTCTTCACCGTCCAGTCAGCGCTGCCGCATCTGAACGACGGCGCATCGATCATTCTCAACGGCTCGGTCCATGCTGTCCTCGGTGCACCGGGCTGGTCGGCCTATGCCGCCACGAAGGGTGCCGTGCGCTCCATGACGCGCAATATGGCCTCCGAGCTTGCGCCGCGCGGCATCCGCGTCAATCAGGTGACGCCGGGCGGCACACGCACTCCGATCTGGTCACCCTATGCGCAAACAGCGGATGCGATGACGGCACTGGAAGAAAAGCTCGGGAACATGAGCGCGCTCGGCCGCATGAGCGAAGCAGACGAGATCGCAAAGGCCGCGCTCTATCTCGCCTCTAGCGATTCCAGCAATGTCACCGGGATCGAAATTACCGTCGACGGCGGAATGACGAGCGCTCCCTCCGGCGCCAAGATTTTCCGCGCCGCCTGAGCGCGCGGAAGCTAGCTGACTTTCACGACACCGGAGCGGCCGATGACACAGTTGCGGCCGCTCTTCTTTGCCTCGTAGAGGCGGCTGTCTGCCGCCGAAAGCACGGTCGTGAAGCTGGTACCATCTTCGTCGGCGGTTGCAACCCCTATGCTCACCGATACCGACGCATCATCGGGCGTCTTCACACTGGTCACGATCGTCCAGCGCAGGCGCTCGGCGAGCAGCAAGCCTTCCTCATGGCCTGTACCGGGGCAGACCGCGACAAACTCTTCGCCGCCGAAGCGGAAGATGCGGTCGCTGGAGCGCAGCGTCGTTCCGAGCCTTGAGGCAATGGCCTTCAGAACCTCGTCGCCCTGCAGATGGCCGAAGCCATCATTGACGTCTTTGAAATGGTCGGCATCGATGATGAGAATGGTCGCGTACTGGCCCTGCCGCAGCGCCTCGCGTACCATCAGCGGCGCTTCCAGTTCCAGGCGGCTGCGGTCATAGACGCCGGTCAGCATGTCGCGGCCGGTGCGCTCCAGAAGATCGTTATAGCGCTCGCGGAATGTCAGATCGCCGAAGAGGTCGCTGATCGAGCGGGCCGAGGCGGCAACGCCGTCCCGGCGGATACGGTATTCGTAGATGGCAAACATCAGGGAATAGAGGCAGACGGCCAGCATCTTGGCTTTCCATCCGGCCCAGAAGGCTGCCATCGGAACACCCACGAAATAGTGCAGGCCGCTGAAGAAGAGGATCTGGTCAAAGGTCAGAAGCACGAGGCCCGAGATCATGAAGCGCAGCACCACGCGCCGGCGCATGAAATCGCCAAGCTTCTCGTAGAGCAGAATGATGCCAAGCGAGTCGAGGTAGAGGATTGCCGTTCCCCACACCATCAGCCAACCCATTTCCTTCAGGAAATCGATATCGGCCGGATGCCCGGGCGACAGCTCCAACGGCTGGTGAAGCTGCAGTACCCAGGCAATGGCGACGGTCAGGAGATTACCGAGAAACAGACCATAGATCGGCTGGCGGACGGTCGCCGCATCCTCCTGCAGGTAGAGCATGAGGATCATCATCAGCTTGCCGGAAAAGAAGATCGAAGAACCCGGCGATACGTTCCCAAACGGCAAGGCAACATAGAAGACCGCAGCAAGGTAGGTCTCCATGAAATGCATGACGCCGAGCGCAGTCAGGAAGACGCCCAATCCGAGGCGCTGGCGAAAATGCAGGAGACTGACCATCAGCACGAAATAGCCGACGGCTTCGACGATGAAGAGCGCGGTGTTTAAGAGCTCCATCACCGCCCTCCGCCGGCAACAGGACCGCGCGAGAGAGCCACAGCCGCGGCGGATCTTCTGGTCAATCGTCCGGAAAGCTCAAACACAAGCGGCGCCCTGCAAAACCTGCAGGCGCCACCTTCACCATAATCCTTTAAGATTAGGTGAGCAAACCAGCAGTTTCCATCACCGAAATGCTGTCATAGTTTTGAAAAACAACGGGAAATGTCAGCTCGGACAAGGCTTTTTCCGGCTAGCGGGCGCTCAGACCTGCCGAAGCTTCTCGCCATCGCCGAAAAGAGAGGGGCCGTGCTGGTCGATAATCTGCTGCGCCTTGCGCACCGTGCATTCGATCGCATCATCGGACGAGGAGAAGAGATCTGCGCGGATGAATTTGCGCACGAGAACGTCCTCACCGACTTTCTTCTCGATGCGGCCGGCCAGACGATACTGGCCGCCTTCCTTCTGCGGCTCGGCATAGATGGTACAGTCACCATAGAGCTGCGGCTCGCCGGAAGGACCTGCAGCCGCCTCGCTTGAGGATTTGCCGCCGCCGGAGAAGACCGAAAGAATGTTTGAAAGGAACGAAGCCATAATCCGCCTTTAACACGCAGTGCTGTTGACGCAAAGTCAAATGATCAGGTTTGCGACGATCTCGTTTTCGGTGATGTCCTCGAAGCCCATGCCTGATCTTTCGAAATTGGCGACCAGCGTCGCGAAGTTCTCTGGCGCCGTCGTCTCGATGCCGATCAGGATCGAACCGAAATTGCGTGCCGATTTCTTGAGATATTCGAAGCGGGCGATATCGTCATGCGGTCCGAGAAGATTGAGAAAATCGCGCAGCGCGCCGGGACGCTGGGCAAGGCGCAGGATGAAGTATTTCTTCAGACCGGCGTAGCGCATGGCTCTTTCCTTGACGTCGGGCAGCCGCTCGAAATCGAAATTGCCGCCCGAGACGATAGCAACGATCGTCTTGCCTTTGATGGCCTCACGATCCATGGCAGCGATCGCCGTCAGCGACAGGGCTCCAGCCGGTTCCAGCACAACGCCTTCGACGTTCAACATCTCCTGGATGGTGACGCAGATGGCGTTTTCTGGCATCAGCCTGACCTGTTCGGCCGAAAAACTCTTCAGCGCTGCGAAATTCAGGTCGCCGATGCGGGCGACCGCTGCACCATCGACGAAATTGTCGACCTTTGGCAGCGTCACCACCTGCCCCGCCTCGAGGCTGCGGCGTAGGCTCGGCGCGCCGGCAGGCTCGGCAAAGACGAAATCGGATTGCGGCACGATGCCATCGAGAAAGCCGGTGACACCGGCGGCAAGGCCGCCGCCGCCGACCGGCAGGACGACCATATCCGGTATTGTTCCCTCGGGAAGCTGCTGCATGATTTCCGCGGCGACCGTCGCCTGCCCCTCGATGATATCGGCGTGGTCGAAGGGCGGCACCATGACGCCGCCGATCGCCTCCACATGATCGCGGGCGGCCTGATAGCACTGGTCGAAGAAATCACCGATGAGTTCGATGGTGATGAAGCCGGCGCCGAACATGCGGGTCTTGTCGATCTTCTGCTGCGGCGTGGTGACCGGCATGAAGACGACGCCCGGTACGCCGAAATGGCGGCAGACGAAGGCAAAGCCCTGCGCGTGATTGCCGGCGGAGGCGCAAACGAAGGTCTTGCCGCCCGCGCCCTCGGCAATCGCCTTGCGGAAGAAATTGAAGGCGCCGCGGATCTTGTAGGATCGCACCGGCGAAAGATCCTCACGCTTCAGCCAGATATCGGCACCGTAGCGGGCGGAAAGGTGATCATTGAGCTGCAGCGGCGTCGCGGGGAAGAGGCTGCGCATCGCCTCTTCGGCGCCTTCGACATCGTATCTTGTCACGGGCGTTCGTCCATTCTTCAAAATCCAGACGCCGCTATGACACAGGCAACCCGCAGAAAGAAGCCCGTTTGCGCCATTTGCGGTTCGCCCGATGAAAGGCTTCCTTAAGGGCGTCGTCAGATTGCACCCAAGATCCAGATCACGTGGACGGCTTTTAACTTGATGACGCACGGCAATTGCTAATATGACAGCATGATGACACCCAAGATCGCAAAGCCGCTGGCGTGGCTTCTTCTCGCCTTCATCCTGTTCGTCACAGTTTCACCGATCGAATTGCGACCCCACACGATCGAGACACCGGATATTGACCGTGCCGCTGTTTACCTGGCGGCTGGACTGGCTTTCGCTCTTGCCTATCCAAGACAATGGAAAACGGTCGCCGCGCTGCTGATCTTCGGTGCCATCGCGATCGAATATCTGCAATATCTATCGCCGACGCGGCATCCGCGTCTTCACGATGCAGGAGTCAAGGCGATGGGCGCTGCACTCGGCCTCGCCGCCGGCTGGGCCTTCAACAAATGGCGGGAGGCAAGAACCGTGGCGAATGCCGCCGCAGAATTTGCCAGACGCTGACCATAAACAAAGACGTTAAAGTCCGCGCAGTTGCAAGGCCCAGAAGAACAACGGCACCGCTGCCACTGCCGTTCCCAATAGCAGGAGGACACTCATCTTGAAAAGTCTGATGCGACGCGCCCTTGCACCATTCCAGTCGTAAACCATCGCCTTACTCCCACTAAGACAACACTTACTCAACCGCACAGTGCCTACATTTTTTGCACCGTTGAAACCATAGACAAGCGCTGCCTATGGTTTATTCACATTATACAAGCATATTCGAACGGATTTTTAAAGATGGCGCGAGCGACGAGGATCGAACCCACGGGAGCATCCCAGAAAGATGCTCGCTTCTGTCACAACTCTACCTCTTAAGTCAGCGCTCAGTATCAAGCTGCTGCGGGGCGCTTCGATCGCGCCGCCCTCGCTTCAGGATACCTTGAAAGCATACTCTCGAGTATCAAGGGGACACTCACGTTCACCGGCGGTACAAACGCCGAGCGGCAACCACGGATATCTCGCTGCGCCAATCCACGGCTTTCTTGTCGCGGTGTTGCGGGGATCTGGCGCTGCCAACTGTCGAGAGATATGGAATTCAGCCAAGGTTCCTGCGTTTCTCCAGGTCGCTGGCCGTTGAGACGATCTCGCCGGCACCCGCCTTGATCAGCCCCTCGCGGATATGCTGCGTATCGGATTCTTGGGTGTAGTGCAGCGTAGCGAGGAACGGCTCGATGCTGAAGTCGGGCGCAAGCGCTTTGACCTGCTTCACATGTGCGGATGCGGCAATATCGTCGCCGAGCCAGCCATAGCAGGCCGCGACGAAAGCGTGCTGGACGTGGTCCATGGCGGAAAGATGCATGAAGGCCTCGATCGCCTCGCCATATTGCCGGGCGGTGAAATGGGCCTTTCCGAGGTGACTCCAAAAACGTGCCGGATGATGCGGATTGAGCCGCATGGCCTTGCGGATCCATTCGACTCCTTCTTCCGGCCGTCCGAGCCAGGTCAGCAACTCACCCTGCTGAACCACCACCAGGTCGTAATTGGGGTTGAGCGAGAGGGCGCGCTCCTGATGATATCGTGCCGTTGTCAGCTGGTTGTTGTTGACATTGACCGCGGCGAGAATGCGATGCACGTCGGCGTCGTTGTCGTCGAGCGCAAGCGCCCGCTCCAGCTCGGAATTGACTTGCGCCCAAGCCGCATCTTTGTCACTGCACCAGCCATTCACCCAGGCCTGCCCGAGGATGCAAGCCCGCCAGGCATGGGCATGCGCATAGCCTGGGTCGAGTTCGATGGCCCTGTCGATCAGCACCTGGGCTTGCTCATTATCCGAGGCGCTGCTTCTATGGTGCAGCACCTTGGCCGCGAGCGCACATTCGTAGGCGGCCATGTTTGCCGGCTTCGTGCGGGCGAGTTGGTCTCGCTGGGCCGCCTCGACGCGCCCGGGAAGCGTGGCGGCGATCGCGGCCGTCACCTCGTCCTGGATGGCGAAAATGTCGTCGAGTTTGCGGTCGTATTTGTCCGCCCAGACGTGGGCATCGTTGACCGCATCGATCAACTGGACCGTGACGCGCACCCTGTCGCCGATTTTCCGTACGCTGCCTTCGACCAGGTACTGGGCGCCGAGCTTCTCGGCCACCTCGCGCACATTGACGGGTTGGTTCTTGTAGACGAAGCTGGAGTTGCGTGAGATGACGAAGAGCTCGTGGCGGCGCGACAGTTCGGTGAGGATATCCTCGGTCAGGCCGTCGGCAAAGAACTCCTGCTCGGGATCGCCGCTCATGTTGTTGAAGGGAAGAACGACGATCGTGGGTTTGGAAGCGGCCCGCTTGCCGTCGGCGGCATCCGCCGCCCGCGCCAGGACGGTGTCGTCGACCCCGACCCGGTAAAGGTGAACCGGACGGCTGATATTCTTCAGTGCCTTCTCGCCAAGGTCCTCGATGGCCACTTCGAGTCGGTCGGCTATTTGCGTCGCCACCGCGGCCGTAATGCAGATGCCTCCGACATCGGCCAGTTGTTCGACGCGCGCGGCAATGTTCACACCATCGCCGAAAATGTCATCGTCGTCGAAAATGATATCGCCAACATTGATGCCGATCCGGAATTCGATCCGTCGATCCTGCGGCACGTCAGAATTGCGCCGCTTCATGCGCTGCTGGATTTCCACGGCGCATCTCACAGCGTCGGTCACGCTCTGGAATTCGACCAGCATACCGTCGCCCGTCGTCTTGATGATGCGGCCCTCGTTCTTGGCGATGGCAGGGTCGATCAACTCTATCCGGTGGGTTCTGAGGCGGGCGAGCGTGCCTGCTTCGTCCGCCTCCATCAGTCGGCTATAGCCTGCCATGTCGGCCGCCAAGACTGCTGCTAGTCTTTGTTTCATCGATTTGCCAACAAAGGATTCGCCATGACCAGACCGGAATTGGCGGCCTCGGCCTATTCTACCGCAGGCCGTTGCGATCTCCTATCTAAATTAGCGTCCACTGATGATACGAGACGGGCAAAGCAGCCAGCGCTTTGACATCCGTGAACATAGATGAGGCCTATACTTTCTTTGCAAAATCGACCATATCTGCAAGGCAACAAGCAGTCCGGGAGTTTGCTAGAAATCCATCCAACAACGTTATGGCCTGTTTGGCCTAGTCTTCGCGTCCGCGCCCCGGCTGCCCCTCCCCCAGGAAATATCGGGATTTCTGTTCGAGGGAGGATAAGCTGCTTTTCAAACGATAATTCAATGTGGTGCGAGCGACGGGGATCGAACCCGTATAGCCTAAGGCCGAGGGATTTTAAGTCCCTTGCGTCTACCAGTTTCGCCACGCTCGCGCGCCGTCCAGATCAACGACTTAGGCGGATTCGTCAAGTTTTTGTTTGCAGGACAACCTCTGCGTTTTGCGAAACCTGCCGATAACTTTATCCCAAAAATAAAACGGCGGCCCAAGGGACCGCCGTCTCAGAACGTGATTGTGGCGAAGCTCAAGCCAGTTTTGCAGCAATCTTGGCGACGTGCGCGCCCTGATACTTGGCCGCTTCGAGTTCGATTGCCGAAGGCTGGCGGGAGCCGTCGCCGTTGGTGATGGTGGATGCGCCGTAGGGCGAGCCGCCCTTGACTTCTTCCGTACCCATCTGGCCCTGGAATGCATAGGGAAGGCCGACATAGGCCATACCCTGATGGAGGAAGGTTGGGACGAAACCGAGGATCGTCGATTCCTGGCCACCATGCTGGGTCGCGGACGAGGTGAACATCGAGCCGACCTTGCCGACGAGCTTGCCGGTGAACCACAGGCCACCCGTCTGATCCCAGAAATTGCGCATCTGCGAGGCAACCGTGCCAAAACGCGTACCGGCACCGACGATGATCGCATCGTAGTCAGGCAGTTCGTCGACGGTGGCGATCGGGGCTGCCTGATCGAGCTTGTAGTGGGAAGCTTTGGCGACTTCTTCGGAAACCAGTTCCGGAACGCGCTTGACCACAACTTCAGCGCCGGCGGACTTCGCGCCTTCGGCTACGGCATAAGCCATGGTTTCGATGTGGCCGTAAGCCGAGTAGTAGAGGACGAGAATCTTCGCCATTGTTATCTCCATCAAAGGATTGATTGAATTTCCTGACCGCGACCGTTCTACCAGCGCATCCGGTTCAATATAGCCCCGCGAGCAAGAACTCACTGTTCACCGCTTGTAGACGAAAATTCACTTGCCGTTTCGTTTCCGGTTGAGCGGGCTTGCCGTTTGCCCGCTTTGGCGTTTGCAAAACGACCAAACGGCGCTACCTATTTCCGAGCTTCACACTACGGAAATATCCCCATGAGCAATGAGACCGTCGTTACCGCCGCCATGCTAGCCATCGGCGACGAGCTTCTTTCCGGCCGCACCAAGGACAAGAATATCGGCCACCTCGCCGACATGCTGACCATTTCGGGCATAGACCTGAAGGAGGTGCGCATCGTTGCCGACGAGGAGGATGCAATCGTCGAGGCGCTGAACGCGCTTCGCGGCAAATACGATTATGTCTTCACCTCGGGCGGTATCGGGCCGACGCATGACGATATCAGCGCGGATGCCGTCTCGAAGGCTTTCGGCGTGCCCTGCGAGCATGATACGGCGGCGATGGCGCTCCTTGCCGAAATGTATAAGCGCCGCGAAATGGAATTCACCGAGGCCCGCCAGCGCATGGCGCGCATGCCGCGCGGTGCTGCGCATATCGCCAACCCGGTCTCCACCGCGCCCGGCTTTGTCATCGGCAATGTCTATGTGATGGCCGGCGTTCCGCAGGTCTTCCAGGCCATGGTCGACAATGTGCTGCCGACGCTGAGAACAGGCACGCCCGTCCTCTCGCTCGCTATCGCCTGCCCCTATGGCGAAGGCGAGATCGGCACGCCGTTGGCGGCGATCCAGAAGGCACATCCGGAAACCAGCATCGGCTCCTATCCCCGGTATGTCGCGCAGAAATTTTCGACCGAAATCGTCGTGCGCGGTCGCTCGCAGGATGTGATCGAGGCTGCGGGTGCGGACGTACGGGCCATGATCGAGGATATCAGACGCAGGAAGGACATTGCCGAGAACTATCAGGCGGAAGCCTGAGGGCAGGTTCTGCGGTCTTGATCCCGGTCAAGGAACCGCAGCGCGTCCCGGCGCATTTCTTTCCCCGCGGACCATCATTTCAGCCGCAAAGGAGAATTGATATGTCTTATAAAACCATTCTCGCCATTCTGGATACAGAAGACAATAGCGGCGCCGTTGCCGATTTCGCCTTTGCCATTGCCGCTGAAAGCGACGCCCATGTGATCGGCCTGCATGCCGAAACGATCGCCGCCGTGCCGCTGCTCGCGCCCATGGAAATTCCCGATCCGGTCGCCGTGCAGGCGCTTCAGGATATGGCCCATTCCGAAACTGTCGAGGTCGAGCGGATTTTCCGCGCCCGTGGTGAGGCTTCCGGTGCTTCCTTCGAATGGCGCGCCTTTGCCACATCGACGGGATACGGCTCGGCGCCGCTGATCGAAAGCGCGCGCAGCGCCGACCTGCTGATCGCCTCGCAGGCCGATCCGGCAAGGCCCTCCGACAGTCATGTTGATGTCGATGACTTCCTGTTCGAAAGCGGCCGCCCGGTGCTGATGATCCCCTACATCATTCGCCAGCCGAAGCCGATCAAGCGCGTGCTGATTGCCTGGAACGGCTCCAAGGAAGCCACACGCGCCACTTTCGACGCCCTGCCGATCCTGAAGGCTGCCGAAGCGGTGGAGATCTTCTCGGTCGATCCGGCCGAAACGGCCACGCAGTCGCCAGCGACAGCCGGCGCAGAGATCGCCGCAACGCTTGCCCGTCACGGCGTAAACGTGACGCTCGCCACGGCCGCAAGCGGCGACAAGAATGCTTCGCACATCATCGAGAACCGGCTTTCGGACGACAGCATCGATCTTCTGGTCATGGGCGCCTACACGCATTCCTGGCTGTGGCAGGCGATCTTCGGCGGGACGACGAAGACACTTTTACAGTCCATGACGGCGCTGACATTGCTCTCGCGTTAATCCCGCTCTTGCCTTTTGCCTCCAAATCCCGCTAATTGCGGCGACCGATGATATCAGGCTTCGGCATCCATCGCGCAGTTCCGGCTGCGCGATTTGCGTTTTGCCAGCCGATGTTCACTCGGTCGCCGGCAAACGGCGTGTCTTTTTTCATGCCGCGGAGTAGCCCAATGTCCCTTCCCGATAAAGCCTTCCCCGTTTCCTGGGATCAGTTCCACCGCGATGCGCGCGCGCTTGCCTGGCGGCTTGCGGGCCTCGGCCAGGAATTCAACGCGATCGTCTGCATCACGCGCGGCGGCCTCGTTCCGGCGGCGATCATTTCGCGCGAACTGAACATCCGCCTCATCGAAACAGTTTGCGTCGCCTCCTATCATGACTACGTCAATCAGGGCGACATGGTGCTGCTCAAGGGCATTGCGCCCGAACTCATGGAAAACGGCGGCGAAGGCGTTCTCGTCGTCGACGATCTCACGGATACCGGCAAGACCGCCGCCCAGGTGCGCGGCATGCTGCCCAAGGCGCATTTCGCCTGCGTCTACGCCAAGCCCAAGGGCGTGCCGACGGTCGATACCTTCATCACCGAAGTCAGCCAGGACACCTGGATCTACTTCCCCTGGGATATGGGCTTCACCTACCAGGAGCCGATCGCCAAGGGCGCCCGCGGCTAGAGCATTCTCTTTGTTTTCACGCAATTCCGGACGCAAAACCGCTACGCACTTTTGCTGGAATTGCTCTAATAGCCGCCAACGCGAGCAACCTCCGGTTTTACGACCGGAAATTGTCCCAATTTTTGTCTCCCCGATAGCGGATTCCAGCCCCCGTTCGGTAACGTCCGTTTTATTTTATTAGCATAGCGTCAGGCAACTACCGGTCGTAGAGGCCGGATACAAAGTGCGGCTGAATGCGGTTGGGGAAGCGCAATGGCATGCTGGGGCAAGATTCGAACGGCAGCAGCCTTCGGGCTGATCTGCTGCCTGTTTCCTTATACGCCTGTCGGGGCCGAACCGGCCTATATCGGCGTCGTGCGGGACTATGTCGAAAAGCTGGTCCGGCCGATGGTCGGGGCTCCTGTCGTCATGAAGGCGATCGAGGAGCAGAACGCCAAATTCGGCGATGTCAGCGAGATGGACATGCGGGTGCTCGACGAAACTTACCGGGCGGAGGTCGCGCAGGGCGACTTCCAGATGGTCAAGGCGCTGATGGCTAAATCCATCTCGCATTATCTCAAATCGAAGCAGGACGATTCGCAGGGAGCGATCATCGAGTTCTTCGTCACGGACCGCTACGGGCTGAATGTCGGCCAGAGCACCATCACGACGGACTACTGGCAGGGTGACGAGGATAAATTTCTGAAAACCTTCGCCCTCGGTTCGCAGGATATCTATATCGGCCGGGCTGAGCGCGACGAGTCGACGCAGCTTCTGGAGACTCAGGCGAGCTTTGTCGTCACCGACGAAAACGGCAGGCCGATTGGCACCGCGACCGTCACGATCGCCATCGACGCCCTCTAGAAACTGCTGATTTCCCTGAACGAATCGATAAGCGCATTTACGTCGTAAAAGCCATCCTAACTTTTGCCGCACTCGATTTTTCTGACATTCCGCTGCTTCCGTCATTAAACCGCCGCCGCAAGCCCTTGTATTTTCAGGCTTACCCGGATTTTCCCCAGTCTCCACAAGGACATCCACAAGATGTTGTGGTTAGCAAACGGTTACGTTCCACCCCTTGACGGAATCAGCCGTTTCAAACTTAATGTTTCAGATGTTGCGGCGGCGACTGAACCGGAGGTAACGAGCCCGGTTCTCCCAAGGAAAATTGAACGCGGAATCAGGGTGTTGAACCGTCGGAAACGGTGACGCCGCAAGGTTTTTTTTGCGCCTTTTTCCAGCCTCAAAAAGCGATATCGAGGACTGGTAAAATTTAGCTGTTAACACTATATTTAGCGTTTGCAGCCAGCCTCACCACAAGATACAGGAAAGACATCTCCGGATGACAATCCTGTCACAAGACGGAA